>Ga0183260_10005101_pt1 | contig 10367 bp, 4 predicted proteins | sample AntDrymUQ4972206_2_FD_129768 | JGI IMG/M metagenome (GOLD analysis project Ga0183260, IMG submission 129768) | Polar desert sand microbial communities from Dry Valleys, Antarctica - metaG UQ497 (22.06) (version 2) (version 2) | ecosystem: Environmental > Terrestrial > Soil > Desert | place...
CCGGCGGCAATCTGATTCGCAACGTGATCGGCAAGGACACGAATTTTAGACATAAAACCAGTAGCCAGTAGCCAGTAGTCAGTAGAAGAGCATTCTTGTATTGGTGCTGACTACTGACTACTGGCTACTTCAAAGAAAAACTATCTGATGCTCCGCCGCGCCGGGGTCAATCGCGGCGAATATCCAATCCACGACGTAGAGGCCGTGACGGGCGATGAGCGACGTGATGTTGACGTGGCGCTCTTGCAAAGATTTTTCGGGGTACAGCGCAGCATTCGCGCGTTCGAGCTGGCGGTGCGCGGCGTCGTCGCGCGTTATCTGTGCGCGGTGAAAGCGAGCGCGCAGGCCGGCGAGTTGATGCTCAATTTTGCGACGCCCGTTGCCGAGCGCGTCGCCGAGCGTTGGATCGAACTGCCGCAGTTGCTCGTGTAATTCGTCGAGCGCCTGTGCGGTCGCCGCGTCCGTGCGGTCGAAGGCGCGCGCCGTTTCCGCGCCGAGGTGCTGCTCAACGACGTGCGCGATGACCTTATCAAGCCCGTCGAAAAAGTCAGTCAAGTTCAAGCCGTAGCGTTCGAGTGTGCGCTCCGTGCGCCGCTCGACAAGCGTGAGACTCGCGCGATGAAGTACCGGCGTCACGGGACGGTTCAGGAGACGGTAGACCTCGGCGGTCTGCGCGAAATAAGCAGCTTCGGCAGCACCGCCGAAATAGGCGATTGTCGGTAAAAGAAAATCCTGCACCACGCCGCGCAGCGTGACGTTCGGACTGAAACGCTCCGGTTCGCGCGCCGTCCATTCGGCTAAATGTTCCGCCGCGTATTTTTGCTTCTCGATTCCCTTCACCTGATACGTTCCGTCGCCCGTGCGCGTGATAGCACGGCGCGCACCTTTCTCGTCGTGTAGGAATAACGGAAACGAATCGGACGAAGTGAGGACTTGCGCGTGATAACCTTCCGCCTCCAACTCGCGGCTTCTCGCCTCAAGCGTGGCGGCGATGTCCGGCGCGCGCCGCGCCGCTTCGGCGTAGAGCGGCGCGGCCAATTGTTTCAATCGCGCGTCGAGCGGATCGAGCAGCACAAGGCCGTAACGCCCGGTGAGTGCGGTCATCATCCGTGCGAACGCTTCGGTGTAAGTGCGTCCCGTCCCATAGGCGTCGCGTATCAAGCTCTCCAACGCCGGCGTGAATTCCGTCGCCGGCAGCGCGTCGAGCAAACTCTGAGTCATCTCCTTCACCGATTCGCCGAGCACCACCGTTCCGACGGGCACACCCTCACGATGCAGTTCTGACTCGACGCTTGTGTGCGCGAGATGACCGTCGCAACTGACAAACTCCGCCGACCGCACTTCGTCCCAATCGTGATCTTCGGTCGCCATCCAGAAGACCGGCACCGCTTCCGTGCCGCGCTCGGCCAAACATCGCGCGAGCTTCACCGCCGACAGCGCTTTGTAAATCGTGTAGAGCGGCCCGGTAAAAAGTCCGACCTGCTGGCCGGTAACGACGGCGACCGATTCCTCAGAACGTAAGCGCGTGATGTTGGCGAGCGTTTCCGCGCCCGCGCCCCACGCCCGGTTCATCGCTTCTAGCGCGTCGCACAACTCGCTCCGGTCAGTGCGGTGAGCGGCTAAAACTTCCCCGGCGCGTGCTGAGAGTTCGGAATGAAAGCGGACGGCGGAAGGGTAGAAACGCTTTAACGATAAAGGGTCGCGCAGGTAATCGAGAAACAGGCGCGACTGATGCGGGATGCGGTCGAAGGGTAAGGACTCGATGCGCAGACCGGCTTCCTTCGGCGTGCTATAACAGGCGGCTTCCGTCGTGCTCAAACAAACGCTCCTTCACACTGCGCGGTAATTTCGTTGGCTGTGGGAATCAATCGCCGCATTATAGCGACCGCTTCCGAGAAGGCGCAACGACAGCATGATTAAAGTGTATGTTGAAATAGTCGGCAGCAGGAATTTCGCATGCGCTCACATCTTTAAGCAATGTGATTTAACAAAGGACTGAGTTGAAGCCGGGAGCGCGGGCATCCCTGCCCGCATGAGCACGTCAGTGCGAAAAAGGAGTGTGCCGCTAACCACGAGGTTGCAGGTCGGCGAAACATTTCAGCGTGCTCGTGGCGATGTAAGCGAGATTTAACGCGATGATTGGAGCAACCAATTTCTGCGCGCACCTTTCAGGGCGCGGATTATTTTTTTCGTCACTCCTCCAGAGGCTGCGCTTCGCTTGCCACTGGCTACCTTCTGCTTGCTCCTTCGGAGCAGAAACATTACCGCGCACTATGAATCACTAACCTCCGTCCTCCGCCTCTGATTTTTCTTTCATGACAGTCAACTTTTCGGTTGACCCGCACCGGCCTCGCCCTCGACGTTCTTAATGTCGCCCTTCTTGCGGAGCAAATTCTTGAGGCCGAACAATGATTCCAGCGTGTCGTGCCAGAACGGTGCGCCGAGGCTGAGAAGCGCAGCCATCAGTAACCAGCCGGGCGCGGCGACCAAGATATATTCGATTCCCCCCATTAACGTCTTGCCCCGGAGTTCGCCGCTCAAGGGTTTGAAGCCGAATCTCGCGTACAGTTCCGCATCCTTCCTTATCTCCGCCCTCGTGTCGCAGACCGTCCATCGTATTTTCTGTAAAGTTGTTAGCGGCGCTTCCCCCGCTCTTGCTTGTCTGAGTTGATCCGCATTATCACAGTTCAGGTCAGCCGGTTGTTGCGGCGCGTCGGCTTGTAACTGGTTCAGATTCTCTTCCGCGAGCCGGGCTTCGTAGCGATTCAGAACCTCTTCGCGCGACTGGAGAATTGAATCGCGCAGGGCGGCGTTAATCGAGATGTCGCGGTAGACGTTGAGCGCGTTGGCGTTGAGTACGACGGCGACGAGCAGACCGAGGATGAAGGCCCACGTTTTCATGCTCCGGTTATAACGCTCGTCGAAGCTATGCATCACGGTGTCGTACCAGTTTTCGATTTCTCTCAAGCTGGCGCGTAAGGGTGTCAGAATGGAATCGAACTCCCGCGAGAGTTCGCCGATTGCCCGATTCACTGTTTGTAACTGAGCTGCCGCCGCGAGCAGTTCTTCGGCATCAGCGTTGTTGATGACAGGCTTCCCTGATTCGATGTCGCCTTTAACTTTATCCTGCAACTCACCGAGCAGTCGGAGCGCCGCGCCGAGATTGATCTGACGCAGGTCTATCAAATTTTCTATCATCAAATCAGGGAGTTGTGGTCTCTCCCCCGCGAGCAGGCGCTGAACATCGTTGAGAAACGGTGTGATTTCTTCGCGTAGCGTGGCGAATCTCGCGTCGCCTCCCAGCATTCCGGCGTCGAGTTTCTTCAGCGCGTCTTGCAGGTCGCCCATTCGCAGGCGCGCAATATCAATCTTCGACTCGAAATCAGAGACCAAGACGCCGGGCGCGATTTTCCGCAGCACCTTCATCAAATCTTCCTTAGAAAGAGAGTTGAACATCGGACGGTCGAGTTGGCCGGCTCGCCCCAGCCCCTGAAATTTTTCGGCGACTTTGATGTAGAGTTCGTTGACCGCCGGACTCGAAGGTTTCGGGAGTCTTCGATAGACGACGAACGAGGTGAGGTATCGCCAGAATTCTCTCCACCACCCGGCACGGACTCTTTCGCCGGGAGCATTGAGCGCGTTCTCAAACAAATCTATCAACGACTCTTCAATCTGGCGCGACTTGAGCTTGAGGAGTTTTTTAAGCAGCGCCTGAATGGACTGGACGATCAAGCTCAAGAGCAGAATGATGATGACGACCGCGATCAGCGTGTCGAGCGTCTCAAGATTGAACATTCCTTAATTCCTCTTTTCAGGAATTGATGATAAATCTCCGTGCGCTCTGTGCTTTCTCTGTGAACTCTGTGTTAAAGAATCTCCGTCTTTAACACAGAGGCACGGAGGTCACACAGAGAGCACAGAGAAGACGGCCAATGCGCAGGCTGCAACCTCATCGTAAGAAAGCCACAGTGTCGCCTCTTCGCGGCTAAAAGAGATTTTGAAAGACAAGGCGCATGATGAAATTTCCCCGGTCGGCGCCGGGCAGGCGGCGCACGTTGCGTAAGTACCCGGCCTCGAACTTTGCGACCACGACGGTGAGTTGAAGCCCCGCGCCGACGGCGAAGCGGGTGCGGTTATCGAAAGCGTCAGGCGCTCGGACGCGCGCCGCGTCGAACATGACGAGCGGCTTCACGGAATAGATGTTCGCGTTATCGGCGACGAAATTAGTGATCGGTGTAATCTCTCCCCAGATTTTATCCGCTTCGGGTGTGACGTTTTCCCCCTCCCGCACGAAGGCTTCGCGCGCCGCGCTCATTTTCGCTTTCTTCGCTTCCTTCTCCGCCCCGGTCAAACTCATGTCGTCGTCAATCTCTTCCTCATCCAAACTTAAAAGCTCCTGCTGCTCGACGCTCAGACGGCGCTTCGCGGCGGCGACGATGAAGAGCGGTTTCCCGCTCGCCACTTGTCGCTTCAGAACCTGCTTCAACGTCGCGCCCGCGCCGACTTCCACCGCCGGAATGAGCGGGCGCGACCACCCCGGAACGGGAATCGTGACATTCAAATTCGCGTGCCAGAATGAAGTGCCGCCGCGCGTCTCGCCCGCCGCCGTCCGCACACCGGCCTGTCTTTCTCCGACGCCGCGCAGCAATGGCCCCGCGAGAAACGAACTTTCAGACGGCGCATCAATCGCGTCGTAGAGAAAACTTCCTTCAGAGTTGCCGCCGTAAAAGCGTGCATACTCCGGCACGTTGCCCCACGCGCGCCCCGCGCCGAATATGGCCTCAACACCAATCGCTTGATTGAGCGCGACCGGAAACTCTTTTTGATACCCGCCTGCGACGCCCACCCGACGGTACGAATCGCGCTTTCCGCCAGACGAATCACCTTCCCCCAATCCGCAATCCGCAATCCGCAATCCGCAATTATAAAAGCCGCCGTCCGCCCACACACTCAGCCGCGTGAAGCCGTTCGCCACGCGCCCGTCCATCGTCGCCCGCGCTTCAAATCCGTGCTCCGAAGTTAACTCAGACCGCGCGCTGTTAATGCTGAAGAATCGGTTGCTCGACCAGCGGTAGTCTGCGCCGACGTGAATACGACTGAACGTCTTGCCGCTCAATCGCACGTCCGTGCTCGCGCCGAAGCGCGCCGCGTTTCGATAAAACTTTCCCTCGCCGTGCGGCACATTGCTCGCGGCGAAACTCGCACGCGCCGCCACATTCTCGAAGCGTTTGAGCGGGCGTGTGTGTACCAGTGAGAGGCCGGCGTCGAAGTGATAAAAGGATTCCGTCAGCGACTTGCGCGCCTTCGCGTCAAGCATTAACTCCGTGTTGCGCTCGTTAAGAGTTTGTTCGCCGGTCGCTTCGTTCCCGGTCGCGGATCGGAGTTCTCTACTTTCACCGCCCCCGCGCGTCGAATCGTGCGGCGCGACGCCCGACAATCCACTCCTTTCAATGCTTTTTCTTTTCAGCGCCGGCCAATCCAGTAGGTTGGTGGATATTCCCACCGACGCGGCGGGGCCGAACTCGCGGTCGTGGCTCGCGCCCAAAGTCGGGTTGAGGACGAGCAGCGGGCGGGGAGTTTCCTTAAAGAAAGTCAGCTTGTTCGAGCGGGGAATGAACGGAAGAATGTTCGCGGCGACATTGCCGGTGTTGAGCCGTACGGCAAACGTGCGAATCTCCACGTCCACACATTTCGACACGCCCGCGCCGAGGTCTCGCGCACACTCGGCGGGCGCAATTCTCGTTACGCAAGCGTCATAAAACTTGGCGCTGATCGTGACCGCTTTGGCTTTATTGATGCCGAGCACTGCGTCGTCAATCACTTCTCCAAACGGAGCCGCGCCCGGAGTTTCATTCAGGTAAGCGCGGGCTTCGGGAATGTATTTCGCGGTGATGTCGGCGCTCGAGTACGGAGCGAGGCGACGGTTTGCGTCAAAGCGTAGGGCGTCCAGTTTTTCGTGCAGTTCAGCGGGTATGCGATTGAACCGGGCGCGCACTTTCACCGCGCGCGCGACGTAGCCTTCGGCGGGGTCATGGATTTGGTCGCCGCTGCACTCCTGTGCATACGTGAGGCACGTGAAGTTAAAAGTAAAAAGGCAAAAGGCAAAAGTTAAAAGCCGGAAGCAGCGCAGTAGAGAGGCAGCAGGCTTTCCCTTTTTCCGGTAGCGGGGCTGATTGGCGGAACTAAACCTTTGTGTCCTGTGCGGTCTTTCTTTGCGCTCTCTGCGGTAAAAAGACTTAACCGCAGAGGGCGGGGAGTGAAGATGCGAAGAGTGCCGAGGTGATGACGCTAAGTAACAATCATCCGACCCTGCTTTGTCCGATACCCTTTTTTCATGCTTCTTCATTTTGCCTTTTTACTTGAAGACGCGGAACAGGAGAAAGAAGAATCGGCGCGTGGCCGTACACATTTCTTCTTTGCTTCAGATGCGGAGATTGTGAGGACAGGGGCAGCGTCTCTCAGAGATCGAGACTGACGGCGTTGGCAACCTTGCTCATTTCTTTTTTAATCTTGGCTTTCTTCTTGGCGATTTCATCGGGGGACAGACCGGCGGCATCTTCGACGGCCTTGACGGCCGGATGCACCTTGTTGATAAGCAGGTCGGCCTGTTTCGCCGTGACGCCGCCCGTGGCGGTGGCCTCAATGCATTTGGCCTCGACGGGCGTATCGGCTCTGTAAGACACATGCACGATTTGATCGAAGTCATTGCCGGTCTTCTTCTTTTTGTATAAATCGAAGACGAGCTTCCAGACGGACTCGGCTGCCGGCGTGCAGCCTCTTTCCACCGAGACCTCAAATTTGTACCCGGACTCCGGGGCGAAAACCATCACCTCCAGCAGAAACGGCTTGCACTTCTTCACGCCGACCGGAACCACACTGATGTTTGCAGACATGTCGCACCTCCAAAGAAGATTCGGTCAATCGAAGTTGATACGAAGAATTTACTCGCGCGCGTCACCGGAATAATCAGTTCGGGGAATTTATGGGCAGAACGAACAATCGCTTGCGCGTCTCAACGATTATGTCCCGGTGAAACAGTTTGACGCGGGATACGCCCGGACGCGCGTCCGGGGTCACGATTGATTGGCGAGGGTTGAATCACTTCCGACGAAGCGTCAGGTTCTTATAAAGCGCCGGACTTATACTCTCGCGTCTCAATTATTGTCAAGAACTTTTCCTCGCCATCACCCTATTGACATTGCAAATTGATGACACTATTGTGCGCGTGTTCTTTCGCACGCTTGTATTTCGCCGGCAAGCCTCTCGCCCTGCCGGTGTTTTGCTGTAGCCCACTCACCGCCGAACGTCTTTTGAACTGGTCACGCGCGTTCCTGTGGCCCACGCCCCGAATTGAGATTGCCATGCAAGAGAGAGACACCTCCCCAACGGTCACCGATGAAAGCAACCGTCCCGGAGCTAATCCGCACGCGAACGCCGACGCCCATGAAAAAAGTGAGAGCGTGCGCCGGCTGCTGCTCTACGAAGTGCTGCTCGAAGAATACGACAGCCACCGTCATCCTGATGGCGACGACGACGCCCAGCCGGCGCTTGATGAAATTGAAGTGTGCAAGATCAAGCGCGACGGCCAGAGGTTCAGGGACTACTGCGAGGGGATCAAGGACAGAAAGACGCGCGAAGAATTCGAGATGCAGTTCAATGGGCAACTCGTCGCGCGCGTCTGCAACTTGATGTATCAGGCGCAGAAAGAAGTCGCGGAGCGAGAAGTGGCATCCTTGCGCGCGCCTTACGAAGAACATCACAAAGCTATCAAGGACGACGAGACGAAACGAAAAGTCATCACGGAGGCCGTCGTCGAGCATCTCACCGGCGGCGCGCAGATTGTCGTTGACGGCGGCAGCAACGGAGATGCGCGAAGGCGGGCGTCGTCAGGCGAAGAGGGGCAAAAGACAGACCCGGCGCAGACCGCGCCCGGCGGCTCACCAACCTCCTGTGACGACAACTTCATCGTCAGCATTATCAAGGAAAACGACCCCAAAGGAGGCGCTAACGGTAGAACGGCGCGTCTCCCCGAACAAATGTATGCCTCGACGCTGCGCTCCGCGCTGTGCCTTTCAGGCGGCGGCATTCGCAGCGCGACGTTCAACCTCGGCATCCTGCAAGGATTGGCGCGTCACGGACTGTTGGAAAAGTTCGATTACCTCTCGACCGTTTCCGGTGGCGGCTTCATCGGCAGTTGGCTGACCGCGTGGATTCACCGGCAGGGTACGCAAAAGGTGGTTGACGCGCTCAGCCGCCCGCCCGCCTCGCCGCTCCAACCCGACCCGAAGCCGGTCGAGCATCTGAGAGTCTTCAGCAACTACCTGAGTCCGCAGCCGGGGCTACTCAGCGCCGACACGTGGACGCTCGTGGCGACGATGTCGCGCAACCTTTTGCTGACGTGGCTGGTGTTCGTGCCGTTCCTGATGGCGGTGCTGCTCGTGCCCCGGATGTGGTCGGCATTCATTATGCGGCAGACGTTCGTGGATGATGTGGCGCTGACGTTGAGCCTCTTGATCGGATTCGTTACCGGCGGGTGGGCGCTGGTTTACATCGGCACGAGTCTGCCGAGCGCGGTGCGGGGCACCGACGCCTACGATGTAGACCCGCGCGAAGGCACTCAACGCCGGGTTCTCGTGTGGTGCATTCTGCCGATGGTCGTGTCGGCGATGGCCTTCGCCGTCTACTGGGCGCGGCTCAACGACCCGCCGCGCCCGCGCGAGTGGTATTGGTTTCCCGCGTTCACCATCCTGATCACGCTCGGCGCGTGGCTCGTCAGCGCAATCTACCGTTACAAGCACGGCTGGTTCGCGGGGCGCTGGTTCCCCCTGCGACTCTTTGCCGCGACGCTTTTTATCGTGCTCGCGCAGTTCGTCACCGGCTATCTACTGTGGTACGGCGCGACCGAATTCCTCTCCGACCCGACGCCGCACAAACGACTGTACACCACGTTCGCGGTGCCGATGATTCTTCTCGTGCAGGCGACGGGCTGCGCCCTGATCGCCGGCTTCAGCAGCCGCTTCACGAAGGATGAGGATCGTGAATGGTGGGCGCGCAGCGGGGCGTGGGCGCTAATTGTCATCCTCGCGTGGATCGTGGTTCACTTGCTGGTGCTGTTCGGGCCTTCGGGCTTGGAAATGTTCGCCGCGACGGCGCGGGGACTTTGGGCTAATGGCGGGTTAAGTTGGAACGATCTGACGCCTGAGAAAATTACGCAGGTGGGCGGCGTCGTTGTCGGCGTCGTCTCCGGCGTAATCACTTTGTTCGGCGGCTTCAGCGCGGAGACGCCGGCCAACGATAAGGAGGCGCAGGAGTTGGGAACTACGGCGAAGCTTTTGGGTGTTCTGACGAGTCTGCTCGCGCCGATCTTTCTTGCGTTCGTGATAATTCTTCTGGCACTCGTCACCAACTGGGTACTCACTTCGAGCGCCGGAGTGTGGGTCAGCGACCTTCTGAATTTGGAGATGTCGCCAGTCGTTTCGTCCCCTTCTGCTCGGTGGCCGCTCGACCACGAATTTCTAATCATCAACACGCCGCTGCGCTATCTGGTGGCAATCTTTCTCTTCCTGATGGCGGTCAGCCTCTTGATGGGGTCGCTGATTAACACGAACGCATTTTCGCTTCACTTCATGTGGCGCACGCGCATCATCCGCGCGTATCTCGGGGCGTCGCGCCGCCGGCGCAACCCGAACCCGTTCACCGGCTTTGACACCTTCGACAATATCAGGATGTCTGAGTTGAGGCCGCAGTTGCTGGACGAAAAGGCACTGCCGACAGTCGAGAGGCCGCGCAACGGCGACCCGCCGCGACCCGCCCCCCCGGAAGTCCCCCAGCCGCGAAAACTTTTCCACGTCATCAACATCGCGCTCAATCTGGCGGGCGGAGATAAGCTGGCGTGGCAGGATCGCAAGGCCGAACCGTTCACCGTTTCGCCGCTGCACGCCGGGAGCTACTGGCTCGGCTACCGCCGCTCGTACCGCTACGGATCGCTCGGCGAAGGCATCTCGCTCGGCACCGCAATCGCTATGTCCGGCGCATTCGTCAGCCCGAACATGGGCTACATGATGACCTCGCCCATCGTCAGATTTCTGATGACGTTGTTCAACGTGCGCTTCGGCTGGTGGCTCGGCAATCCGGGCGCGGCGGGCGACGAGCTTGACTCGCTGCAAAAAACAATCAAGAAGCTCGCGCGCAGTGGAATGGCGAAGCGGTTTCTGAAGAAGGAGTATCGGGTGGCTTACCCGTTCGAGTATCGCTCGCCGCTTCTGCCGGTGCGCCCGATTGTCACCGAGGCGTTCGGCCTCACCAACGACCGCTCGCGTTACGTCTACCTTTCGGACGGCGGCCACTTCGAGAATCTGGGTCTTCAC
>Ga0183260_10005102_pt1 | contig 10367 bp, 7 predicted proteins | sample AntDrymUQ4972206_2_FD_129768 | JGI IMG/M metagenome (GOLD analysis project Ga0183260, IMG submission 129768) | Polar desert sand microbial communities from Dry Valleys, Antarctica - metaG UQ497 (22.06) (version 2) (version 2) | ecosystem: Environmental > Terrestrial > Soil > Desert | place...
CGAAAAAGGCGGCCATCTCGTCGAACACGTTCTGCTGGTCTTGCCAGTCGAGAAAGTTCGCCGGCGAAATGGTGTTCTGCGGGCGATTGCGCGGGCGGTTGTTTTCCCACACGACGACCACCCGATCAGCATGCCGGTAGGTTAGAGCACGCAGCAGCACGGCGTTAACGACTGAAAAGATCGCCGTGTTCGCGCCGATGCCCAGAGCGAGCGTGAGCAGGGCGACGACGGTAAAGCCGGGGCTTTTCAGCAGCACCCGCACGCCGTACCGAAAGTCTTGCCAAAGTGTCTGCATATCAACTCCTCAGCGTCAGTTAATCTCTCTCCCTCGTTCGCGACGAGCAGCATTGCGGCCCGCCCGCGCAGTCGCTACAATCGCCATCGCCGACCAACAAAAGCCGAGCGAAAATTTTATGAGCACCCAAACTTTTAATCTGCACGCTATTGTCGAGAGCCTTCCCGCCGGTAGCTTTCTCGTCCTCCCTGACATCAACTGGAACGAGTACGAAGATTTGCTCCAACAGATTGGCGAAAGCCGTGGAATCCGCACTAGCTACAGTGACGGGAAGCTACAAATCATGGTCGTTTCATCCGAACACGAAAACTATGCTTGGTTCATCGGAAGACTCATCAGCGCGCTCAGTGTCCGCCTGCGCATCAACATCCGCTTCTTCGGCGCGTCAACGATTAAGAAGGAGCGGCACCGCAAAGGACTCGAACCCGACGCCTGCTTCTACGTACAGAGCGCTCCACTGATTGGCAACCGGATGCAACTCGATTTCACTTCTGATCCACCGCCTGACATCGCCGTCGAGATAGACATCCACCACGGCTCAGTCTCCAAATTCCCGATCTACGCGGCGCTCGGCGTGCCCGAAATCTGGCGCTACGACGGCAAGCAACTTCAGATTCATTCTCTTCAACAGGACGAATACATTCTAACGACCGAAAGTCTGGCCCTGCCGATGCTCACCGGCGACATGCTCACGAACTACCTCACGCGCCTGCGGGAAGAAGGTGAGATGCCGGCGGTCGTCTCCTTTGACGAGTGGCTGAAAACTCAAGCCGTGGATTGGGGTCAGGGGCCGGGGGCCGGCTAAAGCACATCCGTCACCTCTGACAATTGCGGAATGCGGGTTGTGGATTACAGAAGATACATTCCTGCTGCTTCCAATCCGCATTCCGCATTCCGCAATCGAATCACTCATAACGAAGCGCAACCATCGGGTCTACTTTCGTCGCCCGCCGCGCCGGGACGTAGCAGGCGAGAAGCGTCACGAGCGCGAGCACGAGCGAGACGCCAGCGAACGTCCACGGGTCGGTCGGACTCACGCCGTAGAGCACGCTGGCGAGCACGCGCGTCGCGGCGAACGATGCGCTCAGTCCCACAGTGATGCCGATTGCGACGAGCGATAAACCTTCAAAGAGCACGAGGCGCAACACATCAACGCGGCGCGCGCCGAGCGCCATGCGGATGCCGATCTCTCGCGTCCGGCGGCTGACGAGATATGCCATCACTCCGTAGATGCCGACGGCCGCCAGCAGCAGCGCCAACATTCCGAACGCGCCGGAAAGCTGCGCGAGCAGTTGCGCCGGGGCGAGCGGCTCGCGCATGTGCTCGGCGAACGTTTTGACATTCGTTAACGGCAGATTCCGGTCGAGCGTTTGCACTTCCGCGCGCAACTGATTCATCACGCCGCCGGGGTCGCCCGCGGTGCGCACGTGCAAAGTCATGTATGAGCGGTAGCGCTGAGCGAGCGGAAGGTAGCCGAAGAAGAGAGGTTTTTCGGCGAGCTGCTGATACTTGATGTCATGCGCGACTCCGATGACTTCAATGAATTCGCCTTTGGAATCATTGCGTAGACGTTTGCCGACCGGATTGCCGTCAGGCGCGATGCGCCGCGCGAGCGTCTCGTTGATGATGATGACGGGTGGACTTGTTTTCGTATCCTGACTGTTGAAATCACGTCCACGGACGAGCGGAATGTCCATCGTCTTGAAGTAATCCAGACCGACCGTGTTGTGCGAGAGCAGCGAGTCTAAATCGAGCCGGGTGGCTTCGGCGGGTTCGCCTTCGATGTACAACGGCGACACGTTTCTCGCGCCGCCGAGCGGCACGAACTCCGCGAGGGATGCCGAGCGCACTTCTGGCAACGCGCGCACGCGCTCCAGCAGTTGCTCATGAAAAATTCTACCCTGCGCCGCCTTGTAATTCGCCAGTCCCAAATCGAACGACATCACGAATCCGTTTTCGACACTGAATCCTGGATCGGCATGGTGCGTGTTGCGCAGATTACGCAGGAATAGACCCGCGCACACGAGCAGCAGGAGCGACACGGCGACTTGCCCGACGACGAGCAGGTTGCGTAGCGTCACTCTTCGGCGGCGAGCCAGCACGACGGTTTCGTCCTTTAGAGCCGACACCAAATCCGGCTTCGAGGCCTGCAATGCCGGGACGAGTCCGAAGACGACGCCGGTCAGAAGCGACAGCAGCAGGGTGTAAGCGAGCACGCGCCCGTCGGGACTCACATCGAGCGTGAGCCACGCGCCCGCGCGCGACTGCGGCAACAGACTCAGCAGCACGTCGGCGCTCCACAGCGCGAGCAGAAGTCCCGCCGCGCCGCCGAGAATCGAGAGCAGGATACTTTCGGTCAGCAGTTGCCGCACGATGCGCCAGCGTCCCGCGCCGAGCGCGAGACGCACCGCGACTTCTTTGCGGCGCACGGCGGCGCGCGCGAGCAACATGTTGGCGACGTTCGCGCACGCGACGAGCAGCACAAGACTGACGACCGTCATCAGAAGCGTGACGACGAGCAACACGGTCGCTTGGCCTTCAGGCGGAACCATCAACCCGCGCGCGAGGGTAACTGTTGACTCGCGCCCGCCCGGCTCCTCCGGCCCCGGATTGCGCTGGCGGCGCGCTTCATTAAGCGAGGCCGCAATCGTGTCCACCGTCGCCTCAGCTTGCGCGACGCTCGCGCCGGGCTTCAGGCGACCCATGACATCCAGCCATCCGTCGTCCGGCGAGGTGAGCGAAACCGAGCCGGGCTGGACGAGCGGCTCCGTCCATATCGGCACCCACAAATCGGGCGGCACCACAACGCTCGCGCCGACGAACTTTTCTCCCGTGATGCCGACGATGGTGAAGGACTGGCCGCTTAAGAAGATGTTTCTGCCGATCACGTCCGGGTCAGAGTTGAAGCGGCGCTCCCATAATGCATGACTGATGACGACGACCGGATGTGTGCCCGGCGTGCCGTCTTCTTCCGAAAGAAAGCCACGCCCGCGCATTGGCTGAACTCCGAGCACATCGAAATAGTTGCCGGTGACAATCTCGCCCCACACCTGCTCCGTCTCGCCGCCCGCGTTCATGCTCATCTGACGCTGCGTATACGCCGCGAGATTTTCAAACACGTCGGTGCGATCACGATAAGCGACATAATCTGGGTAGGAAGTCGCCCCGCCGTCGTAGAGACGCACGAGACGCTCCGGTTGAGGAACCGGCAGCGGTCGGAAGAGCGCCGCGTTGACGAAGCTGAAGATCGTCGTGTTGATGCCGATGCCGAGCGCGAGCGACAACACCGCGATCACAGTGAAGCCCGGACTCCTCGCAAGCATCCGCGCGGCGTAGCGTAAGTCTTGCCACAGAGTTTTCATTCCCGCACCTCCAAGATTCCATTTGCCTATTTTTAAGAAAGCGGCGTGCCATTGACGAACCGCGCGTTTTATCTTGGAATTGCGGTTTTGTGGGGAGTCGCCAGCGTTGACGACGGACATTGTTGTCCGTTTGCGGGATTGTATAATCCCGTAATCGAAACTTTCCGACGGACATCGTTTCTCTCTTGGTTTTGCGCCGTCTCTTTATTCCTTTCGCCTTTATTCGTACCTGAGCGCGACCAGTGGAGCGATTTTGAGCGCGCGTCGCGCCGGAGCATAAAGCCCCACGAGCGCGACGACGCACAAAAGCAGAGTGACGAGTGCGAACCTCGCGGGGTCAGTGTTGGTTACTCCGTACAGGGGACTCAGAAATTATTTCTTCGTCGGATTCATCTCCCACAGCACATTGATGATGACCCACCGGCCGTTCGACTTCGCTATATGCATGTAATCAACCCAGTCCGACGCCACGACTTTGACGCTCGCCGCGTTCTCGAACACGTCGAGGATCGTCACGTCTTTCAACTGCTTCTCCTTTGGCGTCTTCGTGCCGTAGCCTTTGCGCACGCCCTGAACCAGAGACATCGCGCTCATTTGATCGAGACGGCTCGCCCCGGTTTGTGCGTTCGTGCGGACAATCCTTTTCGCCAGATCGGGGTGAAGACTCCGCTCCATTCTTTCGGCGTTTCCTTCATACCAACCCTCGATGTAATCGAGCGCCGCCGCCTTGATTGCCGCCGCGTCTGCCGCAGGCGCGCTGCTTTGTGCCTGAGCCTCACAGAAAGACGCTCCCAAAACTATGGCGATGAACGCCAGACCAAACTTCCGCATTGTTGACATTTGATTAGTCCTTTCAATTTTGTACTTCATCCGTATCCCTTCACTCGTACCGGAGCGCGACCATCGGATCAACCTTCGTCGCGCGTCGCGCCGGGATGATGATCGCAATTAGCGCGACCGTCGCCAGCAACAGCGTCACGACGGCGAACGTCACCGGGTCGCTGGCGCTGACGCCGTAGAGCAGACTCGCCAACAAGCGCGTCGCGGCGAAAGCGGCGGCGAGACCGAGTGCCACGCCGAGCAGCACGAGCGTCATGCCCTGACGCAGCACGAGGCGCAACACGTCCGCGCCCTGCGCGCCCAACGCCATGCGGACGCCGATTTCGCGCGTGCGCCCCGCGACCGCGTATGACATCACGCCGTAAATGCCTAAAGCCGCGAGCGCCAGAGCCAGCACGCCTAAACTGCCGAGCAGGCCGGCGGCGGCGCGCGCCGGAAGAAGCGATAACCCCATGTGCTCGGTGAGCGTCTTCACGTCGTAGACAGGCAGCGTCTCATCAAGCGATTGCACGGCGCGACGGAGTGCGGGGATTGCGCCCGCAGGCGCGCGGCGCGTGCGCGCCAGCAGAGTCGCATGATTGTTGTAGGACTGAAGCAAACTCTGGTAGATGAAGGCGTGCGGACGTTCGCCGAGACTGACGTATTTGCCGTCACGAGCGACGCCGATGACCGTCGTGTAAGGCCCCTCACCGCTGCCGTAGCTGACGCGCTTGCCGACGGCGCTTTCATTCGGGAAAAGCTGCCGCGCGAGCGTTTCGTTAATCACGCAAACGCGCGGCACGCCCTCTCTGTCCGCGTCGCCGAACTCACGCCCTTCGACGAGCGGAATCTTCAGCGTCGAAAAGTATTCCGGGCTGACTTGTGCGTAGTAAACACTCGGCCTTTGTGCGCCCGGAGGTAGAACTTGCCCCTCACGAAAAACGCTCGTCGTCGAATGACTGAGGCTCAAGGGCACTTTGGTGGCGAGCGCGACGCTTTCGACTTCCGGCAGAGACGCGACGCGTTCAGTGAGTTGTTGATAAAACGCTTGCCCTCGTCCCTCGTCGTAGCCTTGCAGCCCGACGTCAATTGACATCGCCACCATGCCTTCAGGTTGGAAGCCGGCATCAATCGTACTCGCCTGCCGAAGGCTGCGCACAACGAGTCCGGCGCAGATGAGCAGCAGCAGCGACAACGACATCTGCCCGACGACTAACGCGTTACGCAGACGCGAGCGTTTGAATCCGGCGAGTGTCGCTTCGTCTTTCAGCGCCGGAACTAAATCAGGCCGCGTCGCTTGCAGCGCGGGCACCAGCCCGAACACGACGCCGGTGGCGATTGACAGCACCAGCGTAAAGGCGAGTACGCGCATGTCAACGCGCAGGTCAATTAACACGGAGAAGTCAATCGGCAGCATCAGGGCACTGGTCGCAAAATCAGTAACCCAGAGCGCGAGCAGGATTCCGAGCGCGCCGCCCGCGAGCGCGAGCAGCACGCTCTCCGTCAGCAGTTGCCTCATCAGACGCCAGCGACTTGCGCCCAACGCCAACCTGATCGCGATTTCTTTTCGTCTTTCAGTCGCACGCGCAAGCAGCAGGTTGGCAAGGTTGGTGCATGCGAGGAGCAGAACTAAAAGCACCGCGCCCATCATCACGGCGGCGAAACCGATGGCACCATTGCGGAGCATCGGGATAATGCCGAGCGGCACCAATTCCATCTTCGTCCCTTCGTTCATACGCGGATACTCTTGCGCGAGATTCTGCGCCACAACGTTCAATTGCCCTGCGGCCTGTTCCCTCGACACGCCGGATTTGAGACGACCGAAAACGAACAACCGGCCGTCGCCGCGATCCTCCAGATAATCGTTGCCCGGCTCGATCTCGCGCTGCATCATCAAAGGCACCCAGACCTCCGGCGCGAAGACTTTGTCGGTGCCGTTGAAATCCTCCGGCGCGACGCCGACGATTGTGAAACTCTGATTGTTGAGGCTGATGGTTTTGCCGATCAATTGTGGGTCGGCGTTGAAACGACGTTGCCAAAAATCATGGCTGACGATTGCCACCGCGTGCGCGCCGGGCGTGCGGTCTTCTTCCGGCGCGAACGTGCGCCCCAGTGCGGCGCGCACGCCGAGCACGTCAAAATAGTTTCCGGTGATGACATACCCCCAGATGCGTTCGTTCACCCCGTTGCTGCTGAGGCTCATCGGCGCATAACGGTATGCGGCGAGTCCTTCGAGGGCGTCGCCGCTGCGGTCGCGGAAATCCCTGTAATTCGGATACGAAAAAGAGCCTTCGCTATTCACGAAGAAAAGCTCGTGCGGCCGCTCGACCGGCAGCGGTCTAAGCAGCACAGTATTGAGCAGCGTAAAGATGGAGGCATTCGCGCCGATGCCGAGCGCGAGTGAGAGCACCGCGATCAGCGTGAAGCCGGGAGATTTCCACAGCATCCGCACGCCGTATCGCAAATCATGGATTAAGGTTTGCATAAATTCTCCATTGCGTTAGCCAAAGCCTCGAAGATTAGATTATGATTGCCGCGACGTTAGCAAGGAACTTCTTGTTATGCCGACCATTCAGATCGAAGCCGATTTGTCATCCGAGCAACTTCTCAACGCCGCGCGGCAGATGTCGCGCCGGGAGTTGCATCAATTCATCGAGCAGGTGCTGCTGCTGCGCGCGCAGCACGAGCGCGGCACGCTTTCAGACGCCGAATCAGAACTGCTTTTGAAAATCAATCAGCCCGTTCCTGCTGACATGCAGCGCCGCTATGATGAATTGCTCGCGCGCCGCGATGAGCGCACGCTGACGCCCGAAGAGCATCAGGAATTATTGCCCTTGACCGATCAAGTCGAAATGCTTGAAGCCGAAAGAGTAGGTCGCCTGATCGAACTGGCGAAGCTTCGTCAGACCTCACTTGACGAAGTGATGCGGCAACTCGGTCTACAACCGCTACCCGATGCCTAGGCCACACGTCCCGGCCCAACTCCGGCGCGCAGTGATTGCACGCGCGCGGTCGCTCTGCGAATACTGCCTCAGCCCGGTCTCTCACGCCGTTTCATCCTTTGCCGTCGAACACATCGTCCCCGTAGATAAGGGCGGGAAAACGACGGCTCACAATCTGGCTTTGTCCTGTCAGGGTTGCAACAGCCATAAATACATCAAAACGGAAGCGAATGATCCGTTGTCCAAACAACCTGTTCCGCTCTTTCATCCACGTCGCCAAAACTGGCCGGAACATTTCGCGTGGAATCGGGATTTCACACTCATCGTCGGGCTGACGCCGACCGGACGCGCAACTATCGTGGCTTTGCAATTGAATCGTCCCGGTGTCGTCAATCTGCGCCAATTGCTTTATGACGCTGGGAAACATCCGCCTGCGGCGCTTGAAGCAGAATGAAGCGAAGCAACATCTGTCGCCTGCAATCTTGTCACTCGTATCTTAATGCGACCATCGGATCAACGCGCATCGCCCGCCGCGCCGGAAGGTAACAAGCAATTAGCGCAATTGTCACCAGCAACCCGGCGACGCCCGCGAATGTCAGTGGGTCGGTCGCGTTGACTTCAAACAGCAGACTCTTCATTAAGCGTGTCAGCGCGAATGCGCCCACAAGGCCGAGACTTACGCCCAACAGCACCAACCGCATTCCTTTACCTAAAACCAACCGCAGCACGTCGCTCGTTTGCGCGCCGAGCGCGAGGCGGACGCCGATCTCCGGCGTGTGCTGCACGACGAAGAATGACAACACCCCGTAAATCCCGAGCGTCGCCAAGAGCAGCGCCAGCGCGGCGAATGCCGTCAGGAGAATCATCCCCACGCGACGCTGTGCCGTCACCCTATCCAGCACTTCATCCATCGTGCGGATGTTGGAAAGTGGTTGGTAGGGATCAACGTCGCGTACCGCCTGCCGCACGGCGGCGACGAGGCTCGAAGGCTCGGCTGTCGTGCGGATGACCAGATCGCGCGGGGCGTAGAGGGGGTACAAGAGGGGGTACGAAGCCTGCCGATACGGCACGTACATCTCGGCTTTGGCCGGCGCGTCCGCGCCCATCTGCCGCACGTCGGCGACGATGCCGACTACCGTCACCCACGGGTTCGGCTGCTCCAGCCGGCCGGCCTTAAAGCGTTTGCCGAGGGGACTCTCGCCCGGCCAGAACTGCCGCGCCATCGTCTCGTTGATGACGGCGACCGGCACGGCGCGCTCGTCATCTCGCTCGTTGAAGAGTCGGCCTTGCCGCAGCGCGACGCCCATCGCCGGAAAAAAATCGGGACTGACTTGGCGGTGAATCGCGTTCCAGCCGACGTTCGGATCAGCCTGCCGCCCTTCGAGCGTGAGGCCGTGCGACATCATCCCGGTGAGCGGCACGGCGGTCGTATAGCCGGCGGCCACTACCCCGGTTAGGTGTTCGACACGCGCCAGCACTCCGTCGTAGAAAGCCACGCGCTGCTCGTGTTCGCGGTATTTGTCGCCGATCAACTGCGTCCGCACGGTCAACACGCTTTCGGGGCGCAACTCTGCGTACTGACCGAGCAGTTGAGACAGAGTCTGAATCAACAGCCCCGCGCCGACCGTGAGCACGAGCGCGAGCGCGATTTGTGCGACGACGAATGCGCTTCGCAGCCACCCTCGCCCCCCGCCGAAGCCGGCGCGCCCGCCTCCCTGCTTGAGCGCCAGGTTGAGATCGGCCCTCGATGCTTGCAGCGCCGGAGCGAGACCGAAAATTACGGCGGCCAACAGAGAGATTGCCGACGTGAAGCCGAGTACCCGCGCGTCCAACTCCAACGTGGCCGACGTGCTCATCCCCGCCGGAATCAGTTGTTGCAGAAACGCGAACGCCCACAGCGACAACACCAAGCCCAGGATTCCACCCAAGCCGCCGAGCAGTACGCTTTCCGTCAGCAGTTGCCGCACGATGCGCCACCGACTCGCGCCGAGCGCCGCGCGCACGGCGATCTCGCGTCGCCGCGCCGCCGCACGTGCCAAGAGCATCCCCGCCACGTTCGCGCACGCGATCAAGAGGACGAATCCGACCGCGACGAGCAGCATCACGAGCGGGCGGCGCACGTCGCCCGCCAATTGTTCGTGCAGCGGGACGACCGCGGCGCTCAAGCCTTCCGCCTCGTCGGGATAAGCCGCCGCGATGCGGTGCGTGATCGCCCGAATGTCGGCGTTGGCCTGTGCCACCGTGACGCCCGGCTTCAGGCGCGCGACCGTATCGAGATTATGAAGATCACGTTCGGCGAGTTGTTCAGGGGTGAGCGCAATCGGCACCCACAAATTGACGCCCGCCACTCGAAATTGAAAGTCCCGCGGCATCACGCCGACGACCGTGTACGGCTCGCCGTTGAGCAACACGTCACGGCCTACGATGCCGCGCTCGCCCCCGTACCGGCTCTGCCAGAGGCCATAACTGATGACGGCTACTTTGTTCGCGCCGGGCCGGTCTTCTTCCGGTTGAAAGGTGCGTCCCAGCGTCGCGTTCACGCCGAGCAGCGGGAAGAAATTCGCCGACACGCCGAAGGCCTGAACCCTCTCCGGCTCGCCGTCGCCGGCGAGGTTGAAGTTCCGCCAATCGAGCGCCGCCATGTCCGCGAATGATTGATTCTGCGCTTTCCAGTCGGCGTAGTTGCCCGGCGCAATCGTGTCGCGCCCGGCGCCGCTGGCCTGATCAGACTCCCAGACCATCACCAATCGGTCAGGCTCGTGGTAATTCAACGGGCGCATTAACACCGCACTCACCAGACTAAAAATCGCCGTATTCGCGCCGATTCCCAACGCCAATGCGACGACCGCGATGACAGTGAAGCCCGGATTTTTGTGCAGCATCCGAAAGGCGTAGCGCACGTCTTGCCATAGAGTTGTCATCATTCATACCTCCACCGAAGAGGGGACG
>Ga0183260_10005103_pt1 | contig 10367 bp, 7 predicted proteins | sample AntDrymUQ4972206_2_FD_129768 | JGI IMG/M metagenome (GOLD analysis project Ga0183260, IMG submission 129768) | Polar desert sand microbial communities from Dry Valleys, Antarctica - metaG UQ497 (22.06) (version 2) (version 2) | ecosystem: Environmental > Terrestrial > Soil > Desert | place...
AATGAGGCAGTTTTGCGCAGCCTTTTCGGTGGTACTAGGCGGGCGTAAGACGGTGCTCGAAGGGGAGGGGCACCTGACGGTCTAGCCCGTCACAAGGAAACCGACAGGACCCTCCCCTCGTTATGCCTGGGGCCCCTGTCCCTCCACCAGTTCCGAGCCACTTGACAGAATCCGGTGACCCGGTCGGGTTGTTTTCGCCGTTGGGAGAAACGGCCACGCGCGCGCCTTACATGCGTCGCAAGCCTAGAGCCGACGCCCGGACTCGAACCGGGGACCCCTTCATTACGAGTGAAGTGCTCTACCAGCTGAGCTACGTCGGCGGGGTCGTCCTAGGGTACTAGAGGGTTCGCCGCCTACCGCGCCTGCTACCGGTCGTCGCAACGGATATCGCACGCGGGCTTCTAATCGCCGCAACCGCCCGTCCAGCGTCCCGTTGCGCGACTGCCGTTTCCGGCGTCCGGGCGGATCTCGAGCGCGATCGAGAGGTGAGGAAGCGATCCGATTTCGTCGGCAACGACGACTGGCACCTCGCACGCGAGCGCGACGAGGTCGCGCAGGGTGAGTCGTCCTCAGCTACCGCACCCGACGAGTCCTACGACCATGCGTGCGCGCCGCGCAGCTCCCGCTGAAGCCGAATGAACAGCGCTTCGAGCGCGAGCGAGGGGTTGAGGTTGAACTCCTCGAACGTACGCCAGGTCTCACGTGCCGCTTCGGCCGCGTTCAGCGGACCGTCTCCGAGATCCTGCGCTATGTCCGCGCGCAGACCTTCCAGGCGATCGGCATGCACCGCGGCCGAGTCGGCGCCTGCGGCGACCACGACGAGATCGCGGTACCACGCTTCGAGCGCCTCGAGGGCCGCGAGGAGCTCCTCCCGCTCGGCCCCCCGTTGAGCTCGCCGCACGCGCTGATCCGCCTCTCGCGCCGGGAGATCGACGCCCTCGAGCGCCGCCTGCTCCCGCTCCTTCGCCTCCTGCCCGTGCTCGTCCGAGATCGCAAGAAGCGCCGCGGCTGCGTCGCCGGGCTCGAATGCAGAGTCGAGATAGACGGAGCGTGCGGTCTCGATGAGCGTCTCTCGCCGGTCGGCCGCGGCAGAGTCGAGCAACCTGCGCGCGCGATCGAGGCGACCAGCCGAAGCCCGCGAGAGCGCGCGAATCTGGTCGTCGCCCCGCTCCGGCGCACGCTCGCTGATCCACGCCCGAACGGCGCGCTCCGAAAGCCGTTTGAAGGGAACAAGCTGACAACGCGACAGGATGGTCGGGGGCAGCGGGCCGAGCTCGCTCGCCACGAGCACGAGCACCGCGTACGGAGGCGGCTCCTCGAGGTCCTTGAGCAGAGCATCCGCCGCGTCTTCGTTCATTCGCTGCGCGTCGAGGATGAGGTAGACACGGCGGTCGGCCTCGAACGGGCGCATGTGCAGGTCGTGACGCAGCGCCCGCACATCGTCGATCCGGATCATCTCGCCGAGCGGCTCGAGGACGTAGAGATCGGGATGAGTCCTGGCCTCGACGCGGCGAGCGTCGCCGAGGAGCGCCGCGGCGAACGCGGTCGCCGCGCTTCGCTTCCCAACCCCGGGAGGGCCGTGCAGGAGATAGGCATGCGCGGGACCTTCGGCTAGGGCCGCAGCGAGGAGCCGCTTGGCCTCGGGTTGCTCAGGTACTGACGCGAAGCGCTCCATGCACCTCCTCCGCGATCTCCTCCGGCGAGCGCGTGCCGTCGAGGACGGCGATGCGCTCGGGGAACCGGTCGGCAAGCTCACGATAGCCGGCGTCGACGCGGCGGTGGAACTCCTCGTTTTCACGCTCGAGCCGGTCGTGTTGGTCGCCGACTCGCCCGGCTACGTCGGCCGCGTTCAACAGCAGGAGGAACGTGCGGTCGGGCATTAGCCCGCCCACCGCAACGAGGTTGAGCTCCAGCACGCGGTCGAGCCCGAGCCCGCGCCCGACGCCCTGGTACGCAACCGAGGAGTCGACGTAGCGGTCGCAGACGACCCACTCGCCCCGGTCGAGAGCAGGGCGAATGACCTGCTCGACGTGCTGCGCGCGCGCGGCGGCGTAGAGCAGCGCCTCGGCCCACGGCTCTACGTGTTCACCGTGCAGAACGAGGTCGCGGATCTGCTCGCCGAGCTCGGTGCCACCCGGCTCGCGAGTCGCAAGAACGGTCTGCCCGTCGGCCTCGAGCCGTGCCCGGAGGAGTTCCGACTGCGTCGACTTGCCCGAGCCGTCGAGGCCTTCGAAGGAGACGAACATCGGCCGTCATCCTACGGCGGCAGCTCGTAACAGTGCCTGTCCCTGTAAGCGTGCAGATAGCGTGCCGATTCGTCCACCGGGTGACTGCCTCGATGGGACGGCATCCGTAGGATGCGACGCGTGCGCGCGATCGTCACGGGCGGAGCAGGATTCATCGGATCTCACGTCGTCGACGCGCTCGTCGCACGCGACGACGAGGTGGCCGTCATCGACTCTCTGGCAACCGGGAAGCGCGAGAACGTGGCCGAAAGGGCCATGCTCCACGTGCAGGACATCCGCGAACCGCTGGTCGAGCTCTTCGACGAGATACGACCCGAGGCCGTGTTCCACCTCGCTGCACAGGCGGACGTCCGCGTCGCCGTCGAGCACCCGGTCGACGATGCGGAGGTCAACGTCCTCGGCACGATTCGCGTGCTCGAGGCGGCGCGTCGCCACGGCGCTCAGGTGATCTTCAGCTCGACGGGCGGCGCGATCTACGGCGAGTGCACGGAGCCTGCGCGCGAGGATTCCCCGCTCAGCCCGCTCTCGCCCTACGGGACATCGAAGCTCGCCGGCGAGGAGTACCTACGGATGTTCAACCGCCTGTACGGGACGACACACGTCTGCCTTCGCTACGGAAACGTCTACGGCCCGCGGCAGGATCCGCACGGCGAGGCCGGAGTGGTTGCGATCTTCCTCGGCGCTCTGGCCGACCAGAGGCAGGCCCAGATCTTCGGCGACGGCACGCAGACGCGCGACTACGTCTATGTCGGGGACGTCGCGCGTGCGACGACCTCCGCGCTCGGACAGCACGGCGGCGTGTTCAACATCGGAACGGGACGCGAGACCTCCGTGGTCGAGCTGTACGAGCTCTGCCGTCAGGCCGCCGGGTCGACGATCGAGGCAAACCATGCCGCCACGCGTCCGGGAGAGCTCCAACGGAGCGTCCTCGATCCGAGCCGGGCCGCGGCCGTGCTCCGCTTCATGCCCATGGTCGGGCTCGACGACGGACTGCAGGCAACCTGGGATTGGGTGCAGAGCCAGCGGGAGGACTAAGGCCACCACGCACGAATCGAAGCGCTCGTGGATCACCCGCTCGTCGCTCCCGATGCTCTCGTCCGTCCCTGGCGCCTCGCCGCCTACATCGCGGGCGCAGTCGCGGTCGCGGAGCTCCTCCTGCTTCTCGTCATCGGCGGTGGCGCACTGATCGAGACCGTCTCACAACGCGTCCAGGTCGCCGCGAAGGACCGGGCGCTCGCCCCGTCCACTCCGGCCAAGCAAGCGCCCACACGCAAGCGGACACCCGCGACGAAAGCCGCCGCCCCACGAGGTCGAACCGTGGTGATGGTGCTGAACGGGAACGGACGCACCGGTGCGGCCGCGAGCGCAGCCTCCCGTGTGCAGAGTCGCGGGTATCAGGTCGGCACCGTCGGAAACGCGCCACGCACCGACTTCGCCCGTAGCCTCGTCATGTACAAGCCGGGGTTCGCCAACGAGGGCCGCCGGCTCGCACGAGACCTCGGGGTGAAGCAGATCGGCCCGCTCGACGGGGTGCGCGCGAAACAGCTCGGCCGCTCCCAGCTGGTCTTCATCCTCGGCGCCTAGTGGCCCCCGAGGTTCGCTTCTGCTCCACGTGCGGCGCCGGGCTGACGACAGGGCCGCCAGTGACCTGTGGAATCTGCGGCACCAGCCACTGGCTCAACCCGAAGCCGTGCGCGAACGCGATCATCGTCCGCGACGACAAGGTGCTCCTCACGCGCCGCGCGCACCCTCCCTGGAAGGACGGTTGGTGCGCTCCCGGTGGATTCTGCGAGATCGGGGAGCATCCCATCGAGACCGCAGAGCGCGAGGTGCTTGAGGAGACCGGGCTCAGGGTTTCGGTAACGGCTTACATCGGTGTCTGGGTGGAAACGTACCTCGACGAGCACGTAACCCCCGCTGAAGTGATCAACGTCGCGTACTACCGCGCCGTCCCTCTCGGCGGAGACGAGAGCGCCTTCGACCCACAGGAGGTGAGCGAGCTTCGCTGGTTCGACTGGGACGAGCTCCCGGCGGGGCTCGCTCCTCCCACCACGCTGGCAGCTGTGCTCGCGGCCGTCCGGTCCGGCAGAGTGCTTCCGGATCGCCCCTAAGGTTCGCACGCGCCGCGGTTGACAGCCGCGCGCGCGATATCGAGCTCACCTCCGTCGTTCCACTGCTCCCCGACCGGGTCGAGGGTGTACGCCTCGTTCAGGAAGCGATACGCGGCGCAGAGGTTGCGGCGAACCTGGTACTCGTAGAGCCCGAGCGCGTACCAGGTCTCCGGATTCTCGGGCTGGAGCTCGACGGCGTCCACGTATGTCTTCTCGGCCCCGCGCTCCAAGCTCTGTCTCTCACGGATGCGAGCCAGCGCGAAGATCGGGTCGATCGAGAGGGGATTGAAGAGTCTCGCCCGGTCGGCGCGGTCTCTCGCCCGTGCGAGGTCTCCGCCGAGAGCACGGGTCGACTCGCGGACGCTTCTCTCGGCGAGGCGCGGTGACGCGAACGAGACGAGCAGGACAGCGGCGAGCAGGAATGCGCCGAGCCCCAGAACCGGTCGCACCCGTCTCGCGCCCTGCGCGACACCCACGGCGGCGAGCACACCCAGCGCAACCATCACTGGAGCCGTGACCGCGAGAAAGTCCCAGTCGTAGTCGACCAGCGCGTGGACGAGATAGGCGGCGGGCGCGGTGGCGAGCGGAACGGCAGCCGCCCGCTCTTCGCCCTCGAGCCGGCGCAGCGCCGAAACGCAGGTTGCGCCCCCTGCGAGCACGAGCGCGATGAACAGTGCGAGTGCGACGAGTCCTCCATCCGCGAGCTGCTGGAGCGGCACGCTGTGAGGTTGCGAGACGTTGCGAGCATCGGAGCGGTAGCGCTTGCGCGCGATCTCGAACGTGCCAGCGCCCGTCCCGAGCGGCGCATTTCCCGCGTAGACATCCACGGCTTCGTTCCACCAGCAGAAGCGGTTGCTCAGGTCGAGTGAGCCCAGGCGGCTCGGGTCGTTCTCGATCTCCGCGCAGGTGGCGTCGGAGGAGATCGCACTGCCGACGGCAACGGCCACCCCGGCCAGCACCGCAGCCGCGCCGATCGCCGCTAAAGCGAGCAGCACACGCCCCACCTTTCTTCTCAGCTGCTCCGCGAGAGCGAACCGCGAGCCAACCGCGATAAAGGCGATGACAAGGGCAGTGCCGGCAAGCGCGAGGAAGCCGAGCACGGCGCCGTCCGCGACGCGATCCGAGCGCGACGCGACATCCTCGACCAATGCGGGCCGCGTGAAAGCCCAGCCTCCGACGAGCGCGGCAGGGCCTGCGGAAGCCGCGAGCAGGAATGCGCCTTCGACCCGGCGCCCCTCAGAAACAGCCAGCCAGAGCAAGACAACCGCGGCGGCCGCGGCAACTCCGACCCGTGAGAGCGTGAGCAGGAGCGAAAGGGTCGCGACGTAGACCAGGAGGCTCCCCACGACCCGCACGAGAATCCGGTGTCCGCGCGAGACCGCGATCCAGAGACCGAGCACGAGCGCGATGTCCGCAAGCAGCGCGAGCGCGTTCCAGTACTCGACCGGATCTCGAAGCCGGGCAACGCGATCTCCTTCGGGATCGAGCGACGGGATCGACTTCGCGACGAGCGCCCACGTGAGCACCACGCCGGTGACGAGCGCAAGCACGCTCGCCCCGAGTCGCGCAGCCGCCCGCGAGCCGACGGCGGCGAGCGTGACACCGAGTCCGAGAGATGCCGCGAACGCAGCGACCTTGTTGAACATGTCCCAGCTTCGGTCGGGCGCGATCGACCACCAGATCGTGGTTCCCGTCCAGACCACCAGCAGCAACATTGCGACGACAACGGCGCCCCCCGCCCAGCCGGTGCGAGGCGCGGCAACGAGCCCGAAGGCGACGGACAGGAGCACGGCAGCGAGCAGCACGACGGCCGCACCACCGACGGGGAGCACGCCGTCGACGCTCGACCCGTCTCCCGCAAACGTCGCTCCGAGAACCGTGACGGCGACGAGCGCCGCGAGACAGAAGGCAACCGCGTCGGGCGCCCGGCCGGACGGCTCCGGCGCCGCGTCCATGGCAGGCCAGGCTACCAGCCTCCGAGCGGAGGTCCGCTCGGATAGAGGGGTACAAGCTTGTCCGTCTAACAATTCGTTTACCCTGCACTCACGTCGACCTCACCAAGAGCCGGAAGACTCGTCTTACTTCCCAGGCTTCCGGCCTCGCCCGTGACTCCGAACCCCTCGTCCCCATACCGTCGCGCCCACGTGCTCAGCGCGCTTCTCGCGCTGGTCGTGGCCGCTTTCGTTGCACTGACGTTGCCCGGTACCGCCATGGCGACGCCGTGTGGGGACGCGGTTCTCGCGGATTGGTTCGACAACGGCCGCATCGACCGCCTGTACCAAGCGCACTGCTACGAGGAAGCGATCGACGACATTCCGGATGACCTCCGCGATTACGCGAATGCGGAGGAGATCATTGGCCGGGCTCTCCAGGCCTCCCTCCGTAACGAGCTCGCTCCAGGCGGAGTGGATCCGACTCCCGATGACAACCCGAGTCGGCCCGGCGCTCCCGCGAATCCCGGCGGGCCGTCCGACCCCAGCGAGCCGACCGAGCCCGGATCCGAGGCGGCGCCGGATGTCGACACCAGTGGAATCTCGTCCGTTCCTATCCCACTACTCGTCCTCGGCGGCATGTCGGTCGCGTTGCTCGGGGCAGGCGGCCTCGGCTACCTGTCACGACGGCGTGCAGCGAACGCCGACGACGGGCCTCACGGCCCGGACGACGTCTAGCCGCACCGCCAGACACGCCTCCGCGGGTACACTTCCAGGGCGTGGTGGTGCTCGGAAATACCTGCAAATTGCGTAGAAATGGTGACGTCCGGCTGTCGTCCTACTATCGACGGTCCGCTCGCATGACGCCTACCGACCCACCGAGCGGGGAGACCTAGATGTCAAAGACCGCTCGGGAGGAACAGATGGCAACGGCGAAGCAGGCGGATGCACCCCAGGTCGAAGAGACGCTGGACGAGATCGTGAACACGGTCGTCGACACGGAGGCGAGCGTCGCCCCGCGCAGATTTTTCACGATCCCCGGCCGCGACCCCTTCGACGAGATCGAGTGGGAGCTCCGCCACGCCCACATCCCGGGCAAAGACGGGCCGGCATTCGAGCAGAGGGACGTCGAGTTCCCCAAGTTCTGGTCGCAGACGGCAACCAACATCGTCGCCCAGAAGTACTTCCGCGGCCGCATGTCCTCCCCCGAGCGCGAACGGTCGGTCAAGCAGATGGTCGGCCGAGTCGTCGACACGATCGGCGGCTGGGGGCGCGAGGGCGGCTACTTCGCCACCGACGAGGAGGCCGACACCTTCGAGGCAGAGCTGAAGGCGATCCTGGTCAACCAGTACGCGTCGTTCAACTCGCCCGTGTGGTTCAACGTCGGGTTCGAAGCACGCCCTCAATGCTCAGCTTGCTTCATCCTCTCTATCGAGGACTCGATGGAGTCGATCCTCGACTGGATCCGCCGTGAGGGCGTCATCTTCCGCGGCGGCTCCGGCTCCGGCGTCAACCTGTCACGCCTGCGCTCCTCGAAGGAGCAGCTCTCGAAGGGCGGCTACGCGTCAGGCCCGGTGAGCTTCATGCGCGGCGCCGATGCGTCCGCCGGCACGATCAAGTCCGGCGGCAAGACGAGGCGCGCGGCGAAGATGGTCGTGCTCGACGTCGACCATCCGGACGTCGAGGAGTTCATCTGGTGCAAGGCCAAGGAGGAGCGGAAGGCGCGCGTCCTCGAGTCGGCGGGTTACGACATGTCGCTCGACTCGCCCGACTGGGCTTCCATCCAGTACCAGAACGCGAACAACTCGGTACGCGTCACGGATGCCTTCATGGAGTCGGTCATCGAGGGCAAAGAGTGGAACCTGACCGCGCGCACCGACGGCTCGGTCGTCGAGACGAGGAACGCGCGCGACGTTCTCCGCCAGATGGCGGAGGCGGCGTGGGAGTGCGCCGATCCTGGAGTGCAGTACGACACGACCATCAACACCTGGCACACCCTGCCGAATACGGGGAGGATCAACGCGTCCAACCCGTGCAGCGAATACATGTCCATAGATGACAGTGCGTGCAACCTCGCCTCGCTGAATCTCATGAAGTTTCGTCGTGAGGACGGCGAGCTCGACGTCGAGGCGTTCGAGCACGCGGTCGACGTGATGTTCCTGGCGCAGGAGATCGCCGTCGGCTACTCCTCGTATCCCACGCCTGAGATCGATCGGAATGCAAAGGCGTTCCGGCAGCTCGGGCTCGGCTACGCGAACCTCGGCGCGCTGCTCATGGCGCGCGGCCTCCCGTACGACTCCGACGAGGGGCGCGCGTACGCAGCCGCAATAACGGCGCTGATGACCGGGCGCGGGTACCGCAAGTCGGCAGAGGTCGCGAAGCGGATGGGATCGTTCGAGGGGTACCGGCCGAACGCGGCAGCAATGATCGGTGTGATCGCCAAGCACCGCGCTGCGGTCGGCAACATCGACCACTCGACCTCGGTTCCCGCGGATCTCTTGACCGCTGGGCGACGCGCGTGGGACGAAGCGCTCGAGCTGGGCGAGGTTGCAGGCTTCCGCAACGCGCAGGCGACTGTGCTTGCTCCGACCGGCTGTCTCGTCGGCGAGAGCCTCGTTTCGACGAGCCGCGGCCTTGTCCGCATGCGCACCCTCGGTGACCCCGTGGGCGAGAAGTGGCAAGACCTCGACGTCGAGGTCGCGACTGATGAGGGGCCGCGACAGGCGAGTCGGTTCTACGTCAACGGCTTCGAGCAGGTCGTCTCGATCGAGACCGGCCGCGGCTACCGAATCCAAGGAACCGCCACGCACCGAATCAAGGTCGTGGACGCCGAGGGCAACTGGGCATGGCGGCGGTTCGCCGAGGTCGATGAAGGTGATCGCGTGCCGCTGATGCTGAACGGATTGGTCGGCGAGCCGCAGATGGTCGACCTTCCGCCCCTCGGTGACCTCTATTGGGCCGCCGACTTCAGAAGCAGTGTGCCGCGCCAGATGACCCCTGAGCTCGCCGAGCTGATCGGCTACTTCATGGGCGACGGCTCACTGCACGCCAAGGGCCTGCGCTTCTGTGTGGCGCGCGAGGATCAGGACGTCGTCGAGCATCTCAGCGATCTCATCCCTGCTCTCTTTGGTCTCGACGCGACTGTGACCGAGAAGAAGGGCTACACCGAGGTGTCGGTCAACTCCGTTCCGCTGGTTCTCTGGTGGGAGGCGTGCGGCTTCGCGAAGCTCCCGCCCTCGGCCGAGCACTCCGGCAAGGGCTGGCACGCTCACATCCCGGATGCAGTCCTGCACACGAACAATCGCGAGATCTACACCGCATTTATCCGCGGTCTCTTCGAAGCGGATGGCACGACGACCAACGGCTACGTCTCCTGGACTACGGTTACCGAGAGCTTCAGCCGTGACGTGCAGTCGATGCTGCTCGCGCTCGGCTTCGTGACGACGAGGAAGATCGACCTACCCGGGTCGAACTGGGGCATGAACGATCGGTTCGTCCTTCGGCTGCTAAATGTGGCCGCCACTGAGCGCTACCTGGAAGAAATCGATTTCATCTCCGTTCGCAAGGCAGCCTCCCTTTGGAAGGGCGATCACCGCCAGGCGTCACGGCACGATCACATCCCAGTCAGTCGGGCGGTCATCGACGAGCTCGCTCCAGAGAACGACTCACTTCGATCGACGATGCTCATGGCGCTCGCGCGACGCGGTGACGTCTCACGGCGCTCGGCGACGGCGCTTCTCGAGCGCACCGCGGATCCCGAGCTCGAACACCTGCTCGGCTTCTTCTACGACTCGGTCGCAACCGTCGAGACGCTCGACGACCGGCCGACCTACGACATCTCAGTGCCGGACAACGTCACGTATGTGGCCAACGGATTCGTCAGCCACAACACCATCAGCTTCATGATGGATTGCGACACGACCGGGGTCGAGCCCGACTTCTCGCTCGTCAAGTCGAAGAAGCTCGTCGGCGGCGGCGAGATCACGATCGTCAACAAGACCGTCCCGATGGCGCTCGAGAAGCTCGGCCACGCGCCGAACGAGGTCAGCGAGATCGTCGCCTTCATCGACGACCGCAAC
>Ga0183260_10005104_pt1 | contig 10365 bp, 7 predicted proteins | sample AntDrymUQ4972206_2_FD_129768 | JGI IMG/M metagenome (GOLD analysis project Ga0183260, IMG submission 129768) | Polar desert sand microbial communities from Dry Valleys, Antarctica - metaG UQ497 (22.06) (version 2) (version 2) | ecosystem: Environmental > Terrestrial > Soil > Desert | place...
AGCCGCCTAGCGCCGCCCCCGACCCTTCCCCCCTAAGCCGCGCACGGCACGCCACGCAGCGGCAAACGGCCCCGAGCGGTCGTTCTGGTCGGGCGCTACTTCGCCCCCCTCCTGCTCGCGACGATTGCCCCAGTTGACCGGATTGCCCTTTCGCAGGTCATAGCCCCAGAAGACGTGCTCCTGCTCCTTCCTTGGGCGTGAGCTGTCCCCGGCCTGCTCGACGTCCCCCAGGCTCGGAGCGATGTCTTTCATAAGCACGAGCACATGCCCGGCGATACCCCGGGCTGTCTCAAGGTCAACGCCCGTAATCGTGAGCCGGTAGGGGCGCGGCAAGTTCGTGTAGAGCTTTAGCTCCGCTGTGCAGCGCCGCTGCGTGTAGTGCATGGCCGCCCCGGACCTGATTGCCTCGGCCAACGGCTCAAACTTGGGGCGGCCGCCAGCCTCATGCTTCAAATAGTCAATCGGTAGAGACATGGCGCGACGTGACCGACGCTACTTGAAAGTGCGCAACGCCCAAATCGTTCCGGTTCTTGAAATCAACCCCACTCGAAGGCCGAGATGATGTTTCCCTCAATGGGCCTCTTGGGCGGTGTCATGGTGCGAGTCGACGTCGGCGGGCGTGGGCTCCGGGCTGTCTGAGCTGAACCTACCGACAGCCACTGTCGCCTCCCACTGACCTCGAACCGGTCCCTCTACGCCCGCCGACGCTGTCACGGAACGGATCCAGAGCACTCTCCGTACGACGGACCAGACGCCGACCCTTTCTCGCCGCGTCCCCGCGATCCTCTTCCATTGCCAGGCCGCGCCCCAGGCGCCGCGCCACCACCACCCCTCGCTCTCCTCCTTTCCGATACCAACCCACCTGAGAATCGGCCCACCTGTCTCCGCGCTCACTCCCTCGGTTGCTGACCACCCACACGTAGTGCAGCGGAGGGTGGGTGGTCAGCAACGCCGAGGCGCAGCCGAGGCGAGAGGGAGGGAGCGCGATTCGGCTTCTTAGAGCAAAATCGGTGGGCCCACGGGTGGGCTGGAGGGTTAGCGAGCGGCTTATCACCGGGTGGAGGGCGCTTGCTAAGGGTCTTGCCAGCGAGTAAGCGCGAGCCGCTCGAGCAATGGGGTCCGGATCGTGCGCGAGCATCGGTGGATGGTGGAGCGCTCATCAACGCCCGTGCGGGCAATCCGCGTATTCGTCGCCTCACCCGGTGGGGTCGACGCCGAGCGCCGGGCGGCGAAGGCGATGGCTGAAGAGCTGAATGGCCAGCTGCGGTCCCGGCAATGGCAGCTCGATGTCTTCGGCTGGGAGGAGCGCGGGCCTGCGGCCGGGCGCGCCCAGGACGACATCAACCCTGCGCTGGATGCATGCGACATCTTCGTCGGCATCCTGCATAAGCGCTGGGGGACGCCCACTGGTGATCACTCCTCGGGGTTCGCGGAGGAATGGGATCGTGCGCGCAGGCGCTGGGAAGACACCGGGGCGCCCGAGCTGTGGCTGTACTTCAAGCACCCCGGCGGCGGCGAGAGCGGCGAGCAGTTCGAGCGCGTGCGGGCGTTCCGCGCTGGCCTCGAAGCCGAGGAGGCCGTGTTCCACAAGCCGTTCGCCACCGAGGACGAGTTCGAGACGCTGATCCGAGGGCGCCTGTTGGCCGAGGTGCTGGACCGTGGCCAGCTGACCCGCAGCGACCTCGCCGGGATGCCTCCCGACTGGTCTGTCGCCTACGAGCACGACCCGGTGTGGCTGATCGCCGACGGGCCCGAGCGCCAACGACTCGCCAAAGATCTGATGGACAGCCGGCCGCTGGAGGCCGCCGAGATCCTGATCGAACTCGCAGACGAGGTCGAGGAGCATGGCTACGAGGAGGCGGCCGAGCCCTTGCGGGTTCAGGGCTGTCGGGCCCTGATCGCGGCGGGAGAACCCGAGCGCGCCGTGAGGCTGCTGCGGGCGCTGTTGGCAGAGCTGATCTGGTGGATGCATCTCAATCAGGCCGAGCACCTGGTGCGTCAGCTGGAAGCTGAGCTGCCGCCAGAGTTCGCCGCCGAGGCCAGGGGCTGGGGCGCCTGCTCGCGGGCGACCGAAGACCCCGAGCGTGCGGGCTCGGATCTGAAGCTGGCCTTGGAAGCACAGCACGTGGTGGCGCTCGATGATCGAACCCGCGCCAGTTGGCAGGTTGTGCGCTGGCGCTGCCTGCTGCACACGGGCCGTCCCGATGCCGTCGTGGAGGAGAGCGACGCGGTAGCGGGAGCGCCCGGAGACGAGCCGCTAGCCATCGAGCTGGTCCTCCTGCGGGCGGAGGCGTTGCGGGCGGCCGGTCACGCCGAGGCCGACGCCGCCTGGCAGCAGGTCCGGCTGCGAGCAACCAAATTCGCAAAGGCGGCGTCCGAGACGGCGGCGTGGCTTGCGGCGAGGGTTGCTCTCGACTGCGTCGCCTCAGAGGACCTCGAGGCCGCCGAACGGGCGTACACGCAGGCAGCCACGCGATGGTCGAAGTCAGACGGCGGCCACGAGCAGGCTGCGCATGCCTACTTCTCCGCCCGGGCGGCGGCTCGACTCAACGGAGAATGGATAGGTCCCGGCGACGACTGGCGCTCGGCGGCGGCGCGGCAGCGCAGTGGGCTTCGTAGCTTTGCATGGCGAGCCGAGGAGCTCGCGACCGAGGCCCTTCACCACCGGCTCGCCGGGGAGAACGCAAAAGCGCGCGTCTCGCTCACGGCGGCGCTGTGGGCCAGCCAGCGCTCGGGCCTGCTGATCGGTGTGCTGCAGGCCGAGTCGCTGATCGCAGAGGTGCTTGCGGCAGAGGGCGACTGGGCCGGCGCAGTCGCGCGCTACTGCCACGTCAGAGACGCCAAGCGAGCACGAGAGGCCGCCGAGAAGGGCGACGCGGAGGCACAGCGGGCCACGGCCTCACACCTGGCGGGGCAGTGGCCGAGCTGGACCGATGAGGCGCGCTTTGACGCTCTCTCGCGATGCGGCCGGGCAACGCCTCCCGCCGCGGCGGCGAGCCTCGTCCCGATCCTTATTGAGAGCCTCGAGCCGTCGGGTCGCATGTTCGACAACACCCACACCGCGGCCGCGGACGCCCTGGCTGAGATCGCGCTTGCGGTCGAGGACCAGCCGACGCTCGACATCGCCGTGCCCCAGCTGCGCGCGCTCGCCGGCGACCGCCACTATCACCTGGGCAAGAGCGGGCGGCGCGGGTTGCGACAGCTGTTCGACATCGGACGCGCCGATGAGGTTGACCTGCTGATTTCCAAGTTCGCCGAGGACGACCGTTTCGATGAACCGGATCCGCCGTGGGTGGCGGATCAGCTGACCACCGACGCGCGCAAGGCGGTTGTGCGCGAGGCGGCCAAGCGCGGCCATTTCCGGGCGCTCCTGGCCCTGCTGATCGTCGAGGATGACCGCGAGGACGGGCAGATTCGCGAGCTGTGCGCCCGGGCCACACAGCGCATGCTGGCCGACGACCTCGGCATGACCGCCGACGGCAGCGGAATCCACGGGCTGATGGCCTTGGACGCCCAAGGGGCCATGGCGGCGGCGTCAGGAGACGCTGCTCTCCAGCAGGCCGCAGCCGCCACGCTGCTGCTCTACGCATCCGAGACGCGGTGGCCGATGAACAATCGGGTGAGCGCAGTCGCGGGACTGTGGCCGCTGCTAGAGCGAAACAGCGACATCGGCTGGGCCGACGAACTCGAACGGTTCGTGTGCCCCGTCACCGACCTCGATGCAGAGACTCCGGCGCATCTGCGCGACATGTGGGTGAGCCCAGGCGATCTGCAAGCGATGGCCTTGCGTGTCGCGGCAGCAGCCGCGGTTGAGACCTCCTCACCCGCCTGGCTGGACGGTGCCGTGGAGGATGCCCTCGTCGATGACCGGCCCACGCTCCGCGCGGCAGCTTGGAATGCCGTCGGGTCACGCGGGGAGTGGTTCGACCCCCGCGATGCGCGTCGCGGGCTGTCCGATCTGGCGCCCCAGGTGCAGATGGCTGCGATGCACGCCTGGACCCGCCACGCCTCGAGTGCGCCGGCACAGCCGGTCCTCAACCGGCTGGCCGCAAGCGCCGCGATCGGTGTCCGCCTCCAGCTGATCACCCTGCTCGCCGCGCACCCGGATGCCCCGACGGCGGCCAAGCTCAGAGCCGACTCGGACGCGTACGTTCGCGGCGTTGCGCGTCAGCAGCTCGGTTGACCCAGCACGTCAGTCCCAGTTGAGGAAGTCGTCCTGGTCGGCCTGACGGTTTCGTTCGTCGGCGATCATCTCTTCGTAGCGCTGAAGCTCCTTGCGCACCGCACGGTGAAACGACAACGAGCCCGGCCGTGTCAGCCAGCCGGCGAGTTGCTCGACGATTACCTGAAGCTGTGGGGTCCGCGATCCGCTCCAGAAGTTCGGCAGGGCCGCTGCCATCAAGCCCGCGACGATGGTCGGGTCCCCCAGCCGTTCGTGCAGAGTGACCGCCCGGGTGTACCGCTCTTCCCACGTCGGGCGGCCCAGGCCGAGTAGCCGGCGTGAGATCCACTCGGTCTCCTCCCGGTTGAAGTGCCTGGCGATGGCATCGGTGACTGCCGACGAGCCTGGGTCGATCCACGCGATCAGATCGACCATCGCGCTGGCCGCCAGTGACGATCTCGGCGTCCGCTCAAGCTTTGCCAAGAAGATGCTCATGTCGGCGGCGGTGCCCTGTTCGGCTATCCGGTTGGCCAGCTCGTCGGGGATGACATCGAGGCTCCAGGCCCGCTCGGTGCGATGTTCGAGCCAGTCGACCCGTCGCTCGGCCCACCGCATCGCGAGATCGCCGCCGATCAGGTCGATGGCGTGGATCAGTCGTGGCCCGTCGACCCGGTCGAGCGAAGCGGTGGCCAGCAGCGCCCGTTCGGCAATGCGCCGGAGCTGATCGTCGAGCCGGACGTTCGCCGTCTCGGCAAGCAGGAGCATGTCGGTCAGGGCGCGCAGGTCGAGCAGCTGCACGCAGATCTCAAGGCCCAGCTCGATGCGCCAGGGAGAGGTCTCTTGGCCGTATCGCAGACCATCGAGAACGCCACGGCGGACAGTCTCGCTGTCGTCGTGCGCGAGCTGGCGCAGCAGGGCTTCGGTATGCGAGAGGGCGATCTCGGCGATGGCCCGGGCGAGAGTGGTGCGCGCCGTCTCGCCACCAGCTGCCCACCGTTCGAGCACCTCCTCGTGGGCCGCACCGGTGCCGGCGAGGATGTGGACCGGCGCCACGGCCTGGGGCAAGAGCCCGGACTGGGTGGCGACCAGCTCGTCGACGACGGCGATGGCCAAGCCGGGGTCGCGCCGGGCTAGGACGTCGAGCGTCATGCTCACGTGGGTGGCGGGAACCGTGTCGAAGAGCGCGGCGGCCTCATCGCGCCAGGCATCCCAGCGGACAAGGCGAAGCCGCCAGTCAGGGTCGCGCGACACTTCGGTCGCGATGCGCTCGGCTTGAGAGCGGGCATGCTGCAACTGCTCCTGCCATTCGTCCCGGGTGCCCGGCGGATCGATCTCCTCCGGGTGGATCAGAAAGACGTACTCGTCGAAGTCGGGCGAAGTGCTCGGCAGCTGCGGCGGACGCAGAGCAACACCTCCGGCCGGGGCCTCGATGCGTGGCAGCCAGTAGCGGCGCAGGAGCAGATAGCCCATCACCTGGGCGCGAATCGGCACGGTGAAGGTGTCGAACTGCTCGAAGAGGAAGCGGTCCAAGAGCTCGAGCGCCTTGCTGGCGATGACCTGCCCTGGAGGATCCAGGGTGATGTTGTAGGAGCCAGGGAACTTCGCGGCGTGGCGGGCGAGCGTCGACGCGGCTTCAAGCGAGCGGTTCTGGTCGTCGGGTGTGAGCGAGCCGAAGGTGTCGACGATGGCCTGCACCCCGGCCTCGACCACTCGGCTGGTGTGGTCGGTGGCGGGGAGCGCGAAGCCGCGCAAGGTCACCTTCCGGGGGTCCTCGGCTGCCCATAGCGAACTCTCGAAGAGCATCACCATGAGCGCCGCGCCCGCACTCGCCGCGGCGCGCAGCTCGCCTCCGGTCCGGGCACGCCGGGTAAATGACTCGGTTACGTCGGCGAGCGTGTGCTGGGCCTCGGCCAGCACCTGTCCGTCGGTGCGCGAGGTGTCCACCGGCATCCGCTGGTAGACGGTGGCCATGGCGGCCCTGGCTTCGTCGAACGTCTCGCCGGCCGGGTCGGAGGCGGCGGCGATCTCGAGCAAGAGGTGCCAGCTGCGGGCAAAGTCCGTGTCGACCCGCTGGGTGGCCGCGACCAGCACCTTGCCGACCTCGTCGTCCACCGGATCGGACGCATCGGCGGCGTCGGCGATCAGCGCGGCGAGCATGCCGATGACGAGGTCCTCGGCCCCGGGCAGCAGGGCCAGCACGTGATTGGCCGCTGCCCTGGCCCGGCCTTCCTCGGCCAGCTCGCGCACACGCGCGAGTAGGGCCCGCAAGCCCGGGTCGGAGGCGTCCAGTGCCCCATAAGGAACGCGGCCGAGCACCGCACAGAGCGCGAGCAGGTGGGTGTCCTGGAAGGCGTCCAGGACTTCGAGGTAGTCCAGGGCGGGGCGCCAGTTCGGGGGAAAGAACGAGGCGACCAGCACGTGCTCGGCCAGCAGGTCGGGCTTGAGGGCGAACCGGGGTTCGTCGCCGGAGAGCAGGCCATGGTCGGCCAGGTCACCGAGCAGCTTGGCCACGCCGCGGGGGTGGACGCCGACCAGACCGGCGAACCGGTGCATCAGGAGCTCGTCGCCGGTGTCGACGGCGCCCAGCGCGGCGACGACGGCGATCACCTCCCGCAGCCGGCGGCTGTCGGGGGAGGTCGCGGTGAGCGAGGCGAGCAGACCGCCGACGTAGTTGGAGAACACCTCGTCCCGGGTCAGTTCGGAGACCGAGCGTCCCTGGTCGGCGAGCCTTGCGGCCAGGATCGCGATCAGCGGGTTGCCCTCGGCGAGCGCGACGATGGTGCGGACCATGTCGCCGAACCTGATCGCGAACGGCGGCGAGCGGACCAGCTCGGCGATTGCCGCGGCAGGCAGGGCGTCGACGTGTTCTTCGGCGAGCTGGCCCGCGAGCCACGTGTCGGCGACGGCCTGGTTGATCTCCGCGGTGTAGCCGGGGCGGATCACGAAGACGATCCGGGGCTGTGGGCGCCGGCGCTCGAGGAAGTTGACGAGCTCGGCCAGGTCGGCGCGGGCGTGGGCGTTGTCGATCACCACCACGGCGTCCTGGCCGGATCCCAGCTCGGCGACCGCTTCGGGGGAGACGGGCGTGGCGCTCTCGAGGAAGCGCCACTCCAGCCCGTGCGAGCTCTCGCGCGCGAGGTCGAGCAGCAACCGGGTCTTCCCGATCCCCCCGGCACCCCGGAGGATCACGCTCTCGCCGGCGACCAGTCGCTCGTCGATCTTGGCCAGCAGCTCGTCGCGGCCGACTAGCGGGACGTCGAGGTCGCGCCCGACCGGGCGCCGCTCGAGCAGCGCTGAGTAGCCCTCCGGGGTGAGGAAGGCGGTGGTGCGCGGCGGGGCGAGGTGCAGGAAGTCCTCGCGCAGGTGGGCGTAGCGCGGGTGGGAGAGCTTGCCGGCCAACCAGTCCTGGCCCAGCACGGTCAGCTTGAGGCCGCGGTCGGCGGCGTGCTGCTCCAGGCGGTCCTCGGCCTGCCGGGTGGTGCGCCGGTTGGTGACGCCGTAGAGGCGTGCGGGCCGGTGGTCGTGGTCGAGGACCTTGTTCACCTCGCGCCTGATCTTCCGGGCCCACTCCTTCTCGAGCGACACGGAGACGATCGAGTCGTCGCCCTCGCCCACGTCGGCGACCGCGTCGCGGCCGCGGTCGGCGCCGCCGCCGAGCGGCCGGAGCGCCGGGTCGAGCTCCTCGAGCAGCACGTAGGCGAGCCGTTCGAACCGGGTCGGGTCGGTGAACGCCTCCAACGCATCGGCGGTGGCTTGGCGCCCGGCGGGCACGCCGGCCCCGCCCGGGTCGCGGGCGGGGCCGCGGTCGAGGGCGAGGTAGACCTGCTGGCGGCTCAGCCCCAGGTGCCTGGCGACCTCCGACGGGGTCTCCCCCTCGTCGACGGCGAAGGCGATCAGCTGGTCGCGCAGGGCCGGGTGGTCGGCGGCGGCGGCGGCCATGGCCAAGGCCAGCGACGGCGCGGTCGCCCCCTCGCCGCCGTCGCCGGCCGGCCCGTTCGCGCGCGAGGTACTCACAGCACCTCGAAGATCCTGAGCGCGGTCAGGATGGTGGCGACCGAGCCCAGCGGGACCACGGTCTTCAGTAGTACCATTCCCGTGTTGCGCCACCGGCGGCGGCGGCGCTGGACGAGACGTTCGACAACTGCATCTACCAGCTCTTCATCAGACATATCGGGCCCCGGCCTCGACGGTGCTTGTGTGCGGTGTTCGGCTGATGTTACAGCACACGCACAAGCCGCGTACCTTGCAACTGCAGTCTGCGGCTGCTGGATAACGCCGACCGGGGCACCGCGGCCAAAGGCGGCGTCGGCAGGCCGCCAGACCCCCAACCGGGCCGGCATCGGGGCGGTCGGGGTGCACGGGTCAGCCGTTGTCTGCGCGCATCGCGGAGCGCCAGTCCGCCGCATGCTCGAAGTCGGGCAGCAGCCCCGGTGCCTCGTCGACCGCCGCGGTCAAGCCGCTCGCTGCGCTCGGGCTCGCGGCTGCGCCGCGCCCTGGCGGCTGACAGCGACTTCCGCACTCCGGCAATGGCTGGGTATCCGGGCTGCGCCTGGACTCTCTACAAGACGGTCGGCAGGTCAGGCGCCGATGCGACCCATGACGCGCTGCTGACGGACGTAGTCCTCGAGGTCGCTGCGCAAGAACCTGGTGTGGCGTCCGATTTTCATGTGCGGCAGGCGCCCATCCCTGGTTGCCTCGTAGACCCAACTCGTGCGAACGGAGAGCAACTTTGCCGCGTCCATGGCAGTGAGGAGCGGCTCCGCGAGCGATCGTCCGGAGGCAACTTCCGTCGATCGAGGTGGCCTGTTTCGCTCGCCTCGGGTCGTCTCGGTGTGAAGGGCCCCGGTCGCCATCTCGGTTGGATGACGGCGCGCCGCGCCGTCGACCCCGCGCTACCCCGGGTGGAGTTCGGTTGGCTCGCCGGCAGGGTCGCCTTCGGCGGCGAAGGCCGCCGAGAGCCGGTCGGCCGCCTGCTTCCGGGGCCTGTAGGCCAGGTACTTCTGCGTGGTGGCCAGATCGGCGTGGCCCATCCACTCCATGACTTCGCGAGGATCGGCATTGCGGATCGCATGCGTCCCGAACGTGTGGCGCAGATCGTGGAAGCGCAGCGGCCGGAGCTCGGCCTGCTCGAGAGCCGCCTTGTACCGATCGCTCAGTGACTTGTAGACAAGGTGGCGCCCGATCTCGTCGCAGAAGACGAGGCCCTGGTCGCTGGTGAAGCGCTCGCGTTGGCCGAGGCGGGCGAGCACGGTGGCGACCTCGGTGATCATCGGCACCGCGCGATCGCGGCCGCTCTTGGGCGTTCCTTCGCGGCCGGCGGTGTAGTTGCGGTGGACGCGGATCGTTTGGGCCGGGAAGTCGATGTCCTCCCAGCGCAGCGCGAGGAGCTCGCCGAGCCGCAGGCCGTGTAGGCCGGGGTGAGGTAGAGCGCCTGGTCGCGCTCTCCACCGGCTGCCGCGGCCAGGCGGAGGATCTCGTCACGGCTGAACACGTCGATCCCCGCGCGCTTGGCGACTCGCGGTCGCTCGACGTTCGTGACGGGGTTCCGAGGGAGGTCGTAGACGCGAGAGGCGCGCTTGAAGATGCCGTGCAGCGTGACCAGGTACTTCTGCAGCGTCCGGTTGGACACGGCCCGCTCGCGTGAGAACTGCGCCTTCCACTGCTCGATCGCCGCCGCCGTGATGCCCTCGATCGGCTGGTCGCCGAAGGTCTCGCCGAGCGTGCGGGCCATGTTGCGGTAGTCGGTCACCGTGGTCGGCTTGCACGCGCGCTCCTGCTCGACGTACCGCAGCCACTCCTGGGCGGCCGTCTCGAACGTGACCCCGGTGCGCACCATCCCGGGGAGCGAGCCTCGGCGGGCCTCGCCGAGCGTCTCGTCGAGCCATGCCTGGGCCGTTCGCTTGGTCAGGTACCCCTCGGCGGGACGGCCGCGGCCGGTCCAGGCGGGGCCGATCTTCTTCTGGACCTGTCTCCCGTCTGGCAGCCGATACGGGACACGGTTTCAGATCCCGGCCCGACCGAAAGAGCCAGATACCGCTTTGTGCAGGGCTTTCTCGATGGGCCGGCCTGGACTCGAACCAGGGACCTACGGATTATGAGTGGCCCTAGAAGGGCTCGCCTTGGGTCAGGTTGGCTTAGGTAAGGCGCAGTCGCGTCTGGTTCGCTGGGGTCAGATCTGCCGAGTTGGGGACATGGTTCGGGAC
>Ga0183260_10005105_pt1 | contig 10365 bp, 11 predicted proteins | sample AntDrymUQ4972206_2_FD_129768 | JGI IMG/M metagenome (GOLD analysis project Ga0183260, IMG submission 129768) | Polar desert sand microbial communities from Dry Valleys, Antarctica - metaG UQ497 (22.06) (version 2) (version 2) | ecosystem: Environmental > Terrestrial > Soil > Desert | place...
CGATCGACGCAGCCGGCGGGCGCGAGCGGGTTCTCGCCTGCGGATTCACCTACACCGGCCCCGGCAACGAGTCCGCGCTCGCGTGGCACCTGGACCGACACATCGACGAGGTGTCGAGCGACGTGGCACGGCCACCCGGCGCGGTGGTGCGTGTCGACGCCAAGGCGCTGCGCAGCGAGAAGGTGCGGCGCCTGGGCATTCGCCTGTACCCCGTGCGCGACCGCATCTTCGATCCCGTTGCCGGCGCGGGCGTGTGGGAGGTGCTGGCCGCCTGCCGCCCCGGGGCCGCGCTCGGCCGGGGGGCAGCGTGAGCCCGTTCCTGTCGTCAGATCAGCGCCTGGCCGGCCGTGGCTGAAGCGGCCCTGTGGGGCTTTGTAGGGGGCGCGTCGCTGCTCGTCGGGGCGGTGATTGCCCTGATCCGCGCGCCCTCGGCCAAGGTGCTCGGGTTCATCATGGCCTTCGGCGCCGGCGTGCTCATCAGCGCCCTCGCCTTCGAGCTCACCGACGAGGCCTTCCGTCGGGGCGGCGCCGACGCCGTGGCCATCGGCCTGACGCTCGGCGCGCTGACCTACTACGCCCTCGACGCGCTCGTCGACCGCGCGGGCGGCGAACAGCGCAAGAGCTCGGGCTGCGAGCAGGCCGACGGCTCGCCGATGGCCATCCTGCTCGGCGCGGTGCTCGACGGGATTCCGGAGTCGGCCGCGATCGGGCTCACCCTGTTGACCGGCAAAGGGGTCAGCGCGCCGCTCGTCGTCGCGGTGTTCCTCTCCAACGTGCCCGAGTCGCTCGCCGCGGCGACGGGCTTCAAGGCGGCGGGCTGGTCCGGGGCCCGCAGCCTCGCGCTGTGGGTGGGCGTCGCCCTGGTCTCCGCGTTGTCTGCCGCCGTGGGCTACGTCGTTCTCGACGGCGCACCGGCAAACGCGGTCGGAGCGCTTCAGTCCTTCGCCGCCGGAGCGATCCTCGTCATGCTGGTCGACACCATGATCCCGGAGGCCTTCAAGGACGCCAACCGGAGCAAGGCCGTGGGGCTGGCCACCACGCTCGGCTTCGCCCTCGCCTACCTGCTGTCGACCGTGGAGTGATCCGGGGTGCGGACCCGTTTGTCCACGGAGGAGTGACCTGGACGGCGACCCGTCGGTCGACGGTGGAGCGACCCGCTGGCGACCACGCGCGGTCGTAGAGTGACGCGCGTGCGTCTCGCCCTCAAGACCGCCTTCCTCGCCTCAGCTGGCCTGCTGGTCTATGCCCAGGCCGGCTACCCGCTCGTCCTCGCGGGGCTCGCTCGGGCCCGGCGCCCGCGACCCGAGCCGTCGCCCCTCGCCGAGCCGCTCGGCGTGTCGCTCGTCGTCGCCGCTCACAACGAGGAGGCGGTCGTCGCCGAGAAGGTGCGCAACGCGCTCGCGCTCGATCACCCGCGCGAGCGCCTCGAGATCGTCGTCTGCTCGGATGGCTCGACCGACGGCACTGCGCAGGCGGCGCGGGAGGCGGGCGCCGACGTCGTGCTCGAGCTTCCCCGCGGTGGCAAGATCCGCGCCCAGGACGCGGGGGTCGCGCGTTCCCGGGGCGAGGTCGTCGCCTTCTCCGACGCCAACGCCGCGTGGGAGCCCGACGCGCTGGCCGAGCTGCTTGCGCCCTTCGCCGATCCGGAGGTGGGCTACGTCTGCGGGCAGGTGCGCTTCGTGAATACGGCCCACCCGCCCGGGACCAATCAAGAGGGGCTCTACTGGCGCTACGAGATGTGGATCCGCGAGCTCGAGTCGCGGTTGGCGTCGGTGACCGCGGGCAACGGCGCGATCTACGCGACGCGCCGTGAGGCCTACCTCGAGGTCGACCCGATCATGGGCCACGACCTCTCGTTTCCCTTCAACATGGTCAAGCGGGGATGGCGGGCCGCCTACGCGCCGCGCGCCCGCGCCACCGAGAAGATGGTGCCCTCCATCCTCGGGGAGTTCGCTCGCAAGCGCCGGATGATGAGCCACACTTGGCCGATCGTCCTGCGCGGCGGGCTGATCGACCCTCGCCGCTACGGCGCGCTCTACTGCGCGATGATCTTCTCGCACCGCGTGCTGCGCTACCTCACCCCGTTCCTGCACCTGGCAGCCCTGGGCGCCAACCTCGCCCTCGTCGTGCTCGGCGCCGGCCCGGTGTACGTGGTCGCCCTTGCGCTGCAGCTCGCGCTGCTGGTCGCGGCGGGCGCCGCGAGCGCGGTACCTCTGCGCCCGCTGCTGGTCGCCCGCTACTACGTCCTCACCACGGCCTCGCTCGCCGCCGGCCTGTGGGACTGGCTGCGGGAAGGAACGGCGGCGGCCTGGGAGCCGGCGGAGGGGACGCGGTGAGCGGGGGAGCCCCCAGATGACCCCCCTCTCCCGCGGCGTCAAGCGAGTGTTCGACGTCCTCGTGGCCGGCGCGGCGCTCGTCTTCACCGCGCCGCTCGGCCTGGTGATCTACGTCGCGGTCCGGCTCGAATCGCCCGGCCATCCGATCTACCGGCAGCGCCGCGTGGGCCGCGACGGGCAGCCCTTCGACATCTACAAGTTTCGCACCATGGTCGCGGGCGCCGAGTTCATCGGCGCCGGGCTCGCGGTGCAGGAGGGCGACAATCGGATCACGCGCGTCGGCAAGCTCCTTCGCCGAACCTCGCTCGACGAGCTGCCAAACCTCATCAACGTGCTGCGCGGCGAGATGTCGATCGTCGGCCCGCGGCCCACCGTGCAGGTGCAGGTCGACCACTACACAGAGCGCCAGCGCGGCCGGCTGAAGGTCAAGCCCGGGATCACCGGATGGGCCCAGATCCACGGACGCGCGTCGCTGCCGTGGTCGCAGCGGATCGAGCTCGACGTCTTCTACGTCGAGCACCAGTCGCTTCGCCTCGACGCGCAGACCCTCGCCCGCACTCCCGCCATGCTCTTGGGCCGCCGGGGGATCTACAAAGGGGAGAGCGGAGGGTGGGACCTCACCGCCGCGGCGCCGCAGCAGGGAGACGACGGCCCCGAGCGCGGCGCGGCTCGCCTACCGCGCACTGCGCCTGAGGGCGGCACGGGTCGCTCGTCGCGCACCGGCCCCGAGGGCGACGCGGGTCGCCTACCGCGCACTGCGCCTGAGCGTGACGCGGGAGGATTGCCACGCTCCGCACCCGAGCGTGGCCGCTCGGCGGGCGGCGGCGGGCGCCCATGACCGACCGTCCGGCTGTCCTCATCACCGGCGCGGGCCGCCGCTATGACATCGTCTCGGCCTTCGCCGAGCAGACGCTCACGATCGCCTGCGACCTCAACCCGCTCGCGCCGGCGCAGTACGCCGCCCAGCTTCGAGCGGAGGTCCCGCCCAACGACGACCCCGCCTTCGTCCCGGCCCTGGAGCGGTTGTGCGAGGAGCACGGGGTCGGGGCGATCGTCCCGCTCATCGACCCCGACATCGAGATTCTCGCGGCGGCCCGGCAGGAGCGCGGGCTTCCCGCCTTCGTCTCGGACCCCGACATCGCCCGGGCGAGCTTCGACAAGCTCGCCACCCACGAGCTCCTCCGACGCCACGGCCTGCCCTCGCCGCCGACCGTCGCGCCGGGCGGGGAGATCGAGTTCCCGGTCGTCGTTAAGCCGCGCGCTGGATCGCTGTCGCGCTCCGTCCACGTGGCGCGTGATCGCGCCGAGGCGGAGTTCTTCACCGCTTACGTCGGCGAGCCGGTCGTCTGGCAGCGCATGCTGGGCGGCGAGCACGTCTCGCTGGACTGCCTCGGGGACCTCGAAGGGCGTTGCCTCAACGCGATCCCCCGAACCATGCTCGAGTCCCGCGGCGGCGAGGCGGTCAAGGGCCGGATTCCCGACGACCCCGAGCTCGTCGAGGTGGCGCGGGCGACGATGGATGCCCTGCGGGTCCGGGGCCCGGGGATGATCCAGCTCTTCCGCGACCCGGATCTGGGCATCGGCATCCACGATGTCAACCTGCGCTTCGGCGGCGGGTTCGCCGGCCCCATGTACGCGGCGTTGCCCGGCCGCGGCTACCCCGAGCTCATCGTGCGCATGGCGGCGGGAGAGCGCATCGAGCCACACGTCGGCCAGTACCGCAAGAGCGGCTACTTCGCGCGCTTCAACTGGCAGATCGAGCTCGACGAGCACATGCGCCCGACGGGGCGCGACATCGTCGGGGAGGGGTTCAGGCAGCCCCGGCCGGCCTGACCCGTCAGGGGGTCGCCTCGGGCGCTCGGTCGGTGTAGCGCTCGCGGAAGTTGCGGATGGCGTCGAAGGCCTTCGGATTGAGGGTCTTGCAGCCCAGCATCTGCGTCCATGCCGTCGCGGCGAGCGCGAAGGGCATCTGCGTCTGGTTGCGGAACAGGAGCTGGTGGAAGCTCTCGCCCTGCTCGGAAGCGAGCGTCGCAAGCTGGGCATACTGCCTGCGGGTGACCTGAGGGCCGTACTGGATGTCAATCCGCCCGTGCTCGAGGGCGTGGGTCGTCATGCCGACACTCGGCATCTCGCCGAAGGGATAGATCCCATCCGCCGCCACGGTGGGATCATGGGTCCCCGAGGTCGGCGGATCGGTCTTGAATTTCCAGTCAGCCGGCTTGGCGCTGTGCTCGCGGCCCTCGCTCGGAAAGGTCTGGACCGTGCAGCCGGCCGACTTCACCGAGCTCTGCAGGTTGGTGTCGACCTGCGACGGGATCGGTACGGTCTTGGCGGCTGTGGTCTTCGGCCCTTCGCCCTCCGAGCCGCCGCCGTTACCACCGACCGCCGGCACGATGACGAAGGCGACGAGAACGGCCACGGCGAGGACCACGAGCACCCCGCCGCCCACCCACTGCAGCCGCTGCTTGCTCGCCTCCCGCCGCGCCGCCTCCTGTTCGGCGGCGAGCCGCTCCTGGCGGCGGCGCTCCTTCTCCTCCTGGCGGCTGGACATCGCGGCGGAAGGGTAGCGAGCGGCCTGTGCGGCCGTTGACTGCGGCGGGCCGGGCGGGGTCGACCCCGCCCGGCCCGCGCCGGACCTCCCTACCTCCGTGCCGCTGTTACGCCTGCGGCGGCGTGGCGTCCTGCTGCGCCTTGGCCTTGGCCGAGACGCACTTGCCGAACGCGTTGGCCTTGTTCTTGTTGGTTCCGTACCTCGCCTTGAAGGCGGCCGGATTGGCCTTGCGCTCCGCCTTGCACTGCTTGGCGGCGCTGACCGTCGCGTCCGTGCGCTTCTCGTCGGCCTCCTTGGACTTCAAGGAGACGCACTTGCCGTAGGCGTTATTGCCGTTGTTGTTGGTCCCGTACTTCGTGGCGAAGTTAGCGGGGTTGGCCTGCTGCTCGGTCTTGCAGTCCTTGTCGGCGCCAGTCTGGTCGTCCTGCTGGGCCTTGCTCATCTTCGAGACGCACTTGCCGAATGCGTTGGACTTGTTCTTATTGGTCCCGTAGGCCGCCTTGAAGGCGCCCTCGCCCATCGTCGCGCGCAGCTGCTTGCAGCTCTGCGAGGCGTTGGGCGGCGCGTTCGTGGCGTCGTCGTCGGCCAGCGCTCCCGCGGGAACCGCGAGACAGGCACCGGCGACGAGCGTTACAAAGGTCTTGCGCATGAAGCTCCTCCGGACGTTGACATCTCTTCCAGAGGCTGGAACGCCGGTACGGCGAGGAGGTTGGTCGGTTAGGAAACCCGACGCGAGGCCAACCGGCGCCTGTGCGGCCTGTCCGCCTGGCGCGGGCGCCAGCACTCGTCGAGGAAGGCCGCGATCTCGTCGGTCAGCCGCTCGGGAGCGGCGCGCAGCTCGAAGAGGCTGTTGGCCTCGACTAGCCGGCCGTTGGGCAGCTCGTCAGCGAGCATCCCGGCGTCCGAGAACGGGTGGATCGGGTCGCGATGGTGGCCGATGACGACCGCCGGGGTCTGGAAGGTCCTGCGCTCTGAGCGGTGCGGCGCGGTGCGACCGAAGAACACTCCTTGGATGACCGCCGCGCTGGGCGCGGGGTCCTGGCGAATCGCGTCGAGCACGACGTCGCCCCAGAACGGCAGGGCCCGGCTCGGGACCGCCCGCGCGCAAACGGCGACGAGGCGCATGGCCGGCTCGCCGAAGGTCAGCCCGACCAACATCGGCGTGAAGTACATCGCGCAGGCCAGCAGCGCGTTGTCGAGCACGGGCATCTCCACGATCATCCCGCGCAACCGGTCGGGCACCAGCGAGGCGACCTCGAGCGCCGTGTTCGCCCCGAGGCTGGTGCCGCCGACGACCGCCTCGTCGATCTCGAGGTGATCGAGCAGGGCGACCACCTGCTCGGCGTAGATGGGCATCGAGTAGCGCCACATGTCGCGCGGGCGGTCCGAGCGACCGTGGCCGAGGAGGTCGAGCGTGATGACCCGGTTGCCCCGCTCGGCCAGCTCGCGCGCGAGCGGAAGGTGCATGCGCTGCGAGAAGAGCAGCCCCGGCAAAAGGACGACGGGCCGGGCGCCCGAGCCGTGGACGGTGTAGGCGAGTCGCTGGCCGTCGTGACCGAAGAACGGCATGACTGCGAAACATTATCCGGCCGACAAGCGGCCAACTCCCGCGACAAAGCGACGTTGGAGGTGATAATGAGGTCATGGAAGCAACGGCACGGACGCGGCCGCCCAAGAGGATTCACATGCCGGCACGGATGCTTCGGATGGCGCCCGACGAGCGCCTGGTCGCCCTCGTCCGCGACGGCAGCGAGCCAGCCTTCGAGGCGATCTACGAGCGCCACCACCGCGGCATCCTCGCGTTCTGCCGGCACATGCTCGGCTCGGTGCACGAGGCCGAGGACGCCGTCCAGCACACCTTCCTGGCCGCTTACCGAGACCTCCTCGTCTCCGAGAAGCCGATCGTCCTGCGCCCCTGGCTCTACGCGATCGCGCGCAACCGCTCCCTGTCGATCCTCCGGGCCAGGCGCGAGCGACCGGCCTTCGACGAAGAGGCCCTCGAGGTCGCGACCGAGGGTCTGGGGGCCCAGGTCCAGCGTCGGCAGGACCTTCGGGAGATGCTCGCCGATCTCGCACGGCTGCCTGCCGAGCAGCGCGGCGCGCTCGTCCTCGCCGAGCTCGGCGACCTCTCCCACGAGGAGATCGCCGACGTGATCGGCGTGCACAAGGAGAAGGTCAAGGCACTCGTCTTCCAGGCGCGCGAGTCGCTCGCCGTCGGCCGCCAGGCGCGCGAGACGCCGTGCGCGGAGGTGCGCGAGGAGCTCGCCACGGCGCGTGGTGCCGCCCTGCGCCGGGCGCCGCTGCGCCGCCACCTCGGCGAGTGCGCGGGCTGCCGTGCCTTCCGCGACGAGACCAAGCGACAGCGCCGCGCGATGGCGGCGATCCTCCCGGTCATCCCGACCGCGGGCCTCAGGGCCGGCTCGCTTCCCTGGATCGTGGGGGGCGGCAGCGCGGCGGGCGGCGGGCTGGCCGGAGGAGCGGCTGCCGGCGGCGGTGTAGCCGCGGGTGGGGCGACAGCGACGGGTGGGGCCGGGCTGCTCGCCACCGGCACGGCTGCAAAGGTCCTCGCCGTGCTGGCAGTCGCCGGCGCAACTGCTGGAGGCGTGGCGGCGGTGCACGAGCGGCGCTCCTCCGCCGAGCAACCCACGACGGAGAGGGCATCACAGCGGGCAGCGGCCGAACGCTCTCCCATCGGGCAAGGGGCTCCGGGCGCCATTCCCGTGTTTGGGGGGCCGGTGCAGGCCCGAGCCCCCCTGCCCAGCAGCGCCCGACAGGGCACGAGCGCCGCTCCAGGCCAGCGCAGCCCCGGCGACAAGGCCGGCACGACGCGCGGCGAGCAGGCGAACGGCAAGCGTCAGAAGGGAGAGCGCGGCCGCTCCGGCACCGCGCCCGGTCAGACGAAGGCGAAGAGGGATCCGGACGAGGGAGCGGCCGGCAGAGGCGGCTCGAAGGGCGGCGGCTCGGGGAGCGGCGGATCCAACACGGGCGGCGGCTCCTCGAACGGTGGATCCGAGGGCGGCGGCTCGGGGAGTGGCGGGTCGACGGGTGGCGGTGGCAATGGCGGCTCCAAGGGCGGCGGCCAAGGATCGGGCTCCGGCTCTGGCGCCCAGTCGCAGCCGCCGGCGACTCCGTCCCCCGCGCCAGCGAGCGACGGGAGCGCAAAGCCGGACAAGGCCGCGTAGGACTCCGGCAAGTCCAGGAGTGGCGCTCTTGCGCTTCTCCTCTTCGTGAGTGAGCAGGTTGCCGCGCGCGCATCGGGTCCTGAGCGTTGCTGACGTTCGGCGTGCGGACGTCCTTGCCGCTCAGCCCGGAAGGCGCCAGCGCACGCCTTCGAAGCGACCGAAGTCCCGGTCGAAGGAGACGACGGTCGCATCGTGCTCGAGCGCGAGCGCGGCCAGGTGCGCATCGCTGACGAGATTGCCGGCCGTGCCCGTCTGGATCAGCAGGCCGCGCAGCAGCGGGATGTGGCGGCGGGTGGGCTCGACTAGGACCGCTTGGGGGGCCGCGAGCCATGCCTCCACGGCCGCTGTTGCCTCCCCTGGCGCCAGGGGCCGGGGAAAGATCGCCGGATGCGTCGCCAGGCGCAGGAAGGCGAGCAGCGCCATCCAGGCGAAGCCGACCGCCTCGCCCCTTCCGATTGCCTCGGAGAGCCAGCGCCGGGCCGCCTCGTGCTCTCGCGCCGCTCGATTGACCGCGTGCAGCAGCACGTTGGCGTCGACCAGCAGCACGTCACTTGCCCTGTGAGAGCTTGCGGGTCCGCTCGTCGTCCTCCAGCTCGCCGGCCAGGCGCAGCGCCTTCGTGACGTCGACCACGGCCGTGCCCATGTCGTGGGTCTCGAACGCCGGAGCGCGACCGCCGCGCTGCGCGGCGCCGGCCCGGATGGCGTCGTTCACCGCTTGCTTGAACGTCAGCCCGCGCTCCTTCATCGCGCGCTTGACGACGAGATCGACGTCCGGGTCGAGGGTGACCGTGGTCCGCACTGTTACATCATAGCATCAGCCAGACTGATGTATTAGTGTACTCGGCGCCGTCCCGGCGCTTGGTCCCGAGCGCCGCCTCATAGCAGCAGCGCCTCGATGAGCCCGACCGCTCCGAGGCCGCGCCCGGTCAGACAAAGGCGAAGACGGATCGCGATGTGCGAGCGAGCGGCCGAAACGGCTCCAACGACCTGTACGCAATCGCCCAACCGCGAGCTGGGCTACAACGACTTCGACCGCGCGCGCCCTCCCCGGAGACGAGCGATGATCGATCCTGCGGCCGATGCACGCCCGTCCCTCGTACGCTTTACTGCCGGCGTGCTCAAGCGTGCCCTCCTCCTCCCACTCGCCGCCCTCCTGCTCGCGGTCATCCCGTCGTCTCCCGCACAAGCCGCGTCGTGCGCGCCCAAGGGCTCGACCGCGATCCTCGCGAACGAGGACGCGCGGGTCTTCGAGCGCGCCGACGCGAAGCAGCGCGAACAATTCAACGTCTACGTCTGCCGCTACAAGAGCGGGAGGATCGTACGCCTGGGTGTGCGCTTCCGAGCCGACCCGACCGGGGTCGGCATGTTCCGCCTCGCCGGCCCCTATGTCGCCTAGCCCGCGCGGGTGCGGAAACCCGCAAGTTCCCTTCGCTCCGGGTGCTCCGGGGAGAGGGGTGACGCCTCTCTCTCCAATCTCGTAGGCCGCGGCGGGCCGCGGCGGGCGAAAGCGGCAGCGATCACTGGGCCACAACGGCACCGGTGGACGGGCCAAAGCGGTAGCATGGCACCGAGGCGATGGCCGATTACACGCCACGTCTGATGGATCAGCGCCTCTCGCGGCTGTTCGCGGAGCTGCCGGCGCTGCTGCTCACCGGTCCCCGCGCGACCGGCAAGACGACCACCGCCCGGCGGCACGCGCGGAGCTTCGTGCGGCTGGATCGTGCTGCGGAGGCGGCGGCGTTCCGCGCCGATCCCGACGCGGCGCTGAGCGCGCAGCCAGAGCCCGTCCTGCTCGACGAGTGGCAAGCGGTCCCCGAGGTGCTCGGCGCCGTGAAGCGTTCGGTCGACGACGACCCGCGACCGGGTCGGTTCCTACTCACCGGCAGCGTGCGGGGAGACATCGACGCCGAGACGTGGCCCGGGACCGGGCGCCTCGTGCGCCTGCGGATGTACGGGCTGACCAAGCGCGAGGTCCTGGGCCGGCCTCGAGACGGGACCTTCCTGGAGAAGCTCGCCCGCGGGGAGCTCGACGCCTTCGATCTCCCGTCCGCTACGCCGGACCTGCGCGGCTACGTCGAGCTCGGTCTGCGCGGCGGCTATCCCGAGGCAGTGCTGCGCCTCTCCGGCGAGGCGCAACGCGCGTGGCTTGACGGCTATCTCGACCAGTTGCTGACGCGCGACGCCGAGGCCCTCGATGGTCCGCGCGATCCGGCCCGACTTCGCCGCTACTTCGAGGCGCTGGCCCTCAGCACGGCTGGTCTCGCCGAGCACAAGACGCTCTACGACGCCGCGGCGA
>Ga0183260_10005106_pt1 | contig 10363 bp, 9 predicted proteins | sample AntDrymUQ4972206_2_FD_129768 | JGI IMG/M metagenome (GOLD analysis project Ga0183260, IMG submission 129768) | Polar desert sand microbial communities from Dry Valleys, Antarctica - metaG UQ497 (22.06) (version 2) (version 2) | ecosystem: Environmental > Terrestrial > Soil > Desert | place...
GGTCGCGGGCCACGGCTCGGGCGCAGGAGGGCGTGCTCCAAGGCCTGCTTGGACGTCTGACGAGGCGGCACGCGGGGGCCGGGGCCTCTTCGCACGCGAGCGTGACCATCCATCTCGCCCGTCCCGGGGATCTGCCGCTGCTCAGGCGCCTCGCCGAGCTCGACTCGCGGCCGCTGCCCGAGGCGCCGCTGCTCGTCGGTGAGGTGGAGGGGATCCCCCGCGCCGCCCTCGGCCTTCGCTCGCGCGCAAGCGTCGCGAATCCGTTCGAGCCCTCGGCATGGCTCGTGTCGCTGCTCGAGGTGCGCGCGTCGCAGCTCTGGCCCCAGCCGCCGGCGGGCGATGGCGGGACCGGCCTCGCGACCCGGACGGCGGCCCGCCGGCGAGAGCTGCGGGTGGCCTCGTGACCGGTCGCTCGGACGGCACGCCCGAGCAGCGGCTCTTCGGCGTCGCGAGGTTGGACGAGATCGCGACCGTGCCCGACGGCGACCCCGTCGAGTGGAAGCCGGTGCGCCACCACTTCGGCATCGAGGCGTTCGGGGTCAACACCTTCGTCGCGCCGACCGAGGGCGAGCTGGTGATAGAGGACCATGACGAGGTCGGCCCGGATCACGAGGAGCTCTACTTCGTCGCGTCCGGTGGCACCACGTTCCGGATCGGGGGCGAGGAGGTCGACGCGCTCGCAGGCACGTTCGTGTTCGTGCGCGACCCGTCGCTCGCGCGCCGCGCAGTGGCCCGCGCCGCAGGGACCACCGTGCTGGCGATCGGCGGCAAGCGGGGAGCTGCGTTCGTTCGCTCGCCCTGGGAGCGTCGCGAGCTCGGCGAGCTGTGAGCGAGCCGGCGCTCCCCGCGCCGGCTCGTCAGCTCCAGATCTCCGGCGGCTGTGCGCCCTCGGCGCGCCACGCCTCCCACAGCCTCCTCATGCGGCGGGGATAGGCGCGCGGGCGGTCGGCGTAGAGGCGCATGCCGAGAAAGCGGGCGCGGGCCTGGAGCTCCAGGCGGCGACGATCGATCAGCTCGCGCAGCGGGCGCAGGTCGGCCACGACGCGCCGGGCGAGAGTTGGCTCGGCGAGCTTCTGGTCGAGGACGGCGAGGTCGTGGTCCTCGCCGAGCAGGTCGGCGAGCTCTGACGCCTGCTTGACCTGGCCGCCGAGCACCGCCGGCCACATCGGCTTGACGATCCTCAGGTGGTACCAGAGGTCCTTGACTCGCTTGCGCCATTCGTGCAGGTTCTCGACGCTCGGCTTGCGCAGGACCTGCTCGAAGCGCTCGGCGCCGAGCGCGTAGGCACGGGCGAGGCCGCCGTCGATGACCGCGAACTCGTCGCCGGCGACCGGCCAGTCCTCGATCCGGGCACGTGCGCCGCGCAGCTCGGCGACGACCCCTTCGACCGCTCCATGGTCGGCGGCGGCAGCGGCGCGGGCGCGCATCTGGTCGCCGACCAGCACCGTCCGCACCTGGGCGAACGTCGAGGCCGGCAGCCGGGCGGCGCAGCGTTCGGCGAGGCCGTCGATCGCCTCGACCAGCACGTCGGCGTCGCGTGGCCCCGACAGACGCCGGCCGGCGTCGCGCAGTGCGCGGTTCTCGCGGCGGTAGACGGCAGGCGCGAACGAGTCGCTGACCAGCCGCAGCAGCGCCCGTTCCTTCTTGAGGCTCTTGCGCGCCTCGTGCACGGCGCTGACGGGGTCGTCGTCGATCGCCTCGGTGAGCTGTTCGATCGCGTCGTCGAGCTGTTCGCGCGCGGCGCGGCGCACGGCCGCCGCCAGGTGCTCGTTGTCGTGAAGGTGGTAGCCCCTCACGCGCGGCGCATCGGCTTGCGCGGGCTGGGCCCGGGCGGCCTGCGCCTGGGGCGGCTCAGGACCGGAGCCGTTCGTGGCGGTCCCGCGCGTGAGCAGCCGCCGCACGGCGTCGGCACGTGCCTGCCCGCGCAGTTGCCTGAGGTGGCCGAGCGCGCCGCCACGGCGGTTTCGAAGGAAGCGAGCGACCGGAGCCGGCTGATGCATCGTTCGCTTCCTACCTCGTCCGGCGCGGGGCCATGCGGCCCGTCATTCGAGCACCAGTGTGCGCAGTCCCACGTGGCCGTCGTTGTCGATCACAAAGTGCGCGTGTCCATCGGCTGCAAGCGCCACGCCCTCGACCCGGCGGACGTCACCGAAGTCGTGGACGCGCTCGCTGCTCACAGAGCCTCCGCCCGCGACCAGCGGCAGCGTGAAGCGTACGTGCTCGGAACGCGCAAGGCCGCCCTCGGGGTGGTCCTCGAGGATGAGGGCGCCCTTGCCGGCGGCGTCGAGGTCGCCGACCACGGCGTCGAAGCGGTCGATGCCCTCGGCGTGGAGCGCTCGGACGCCGGCCGGCTCCTGCGCGCTGCCCACGTCCTCGAGCACCCACACGTTCGTGACGCGCGGCACGGCGTCGGGGTCTTCGAAGAGCGCGTGCACGTCGTCGAGCTCTACGAGAAGGGGGTGTCCCTCGGCGCTGACGGGATAGCGCAGCCCCAGTAGCAGCCGGCCGTCGGCGCGGAAGTCGGCGCCCTCGACGTTTATCGGCTGGTCGGCCGAGGTCACCCGGCCCGACCAGCGCTTGGCCTCGCTCGCCCCACGCACGATCGTGGCGTCGATATAGGCTCGGCGAGCCAGCGGGCCGAGCTCGATCAACTCGACGCCGCCCGCCGCCAGCGCGTCGTTGACCGCGCGATGCAGGCCGAAGCGCAGCCGCGCGATCTCGACCTTGGCGCGGCCGCCGTCGAGCGCCTCGACGAGCGACTCCTCGCGCACGCGCGCCACCCAGGAGCGCCGTGGGTCGAGTGGCCCCGACTTGTCGCCGAACTGCGAGCCGAGCACGACGATCCAGCCCCGCCGCCGTGCGCACGCCTCGGCGTCCCCTGTCCGGCCCGCGGCCTTAGTGGCCCGCGCGGCGATCCGCAGCGCGTCCCAGCCCTCGCCCAGGTCGGCGCCCGCCTCGTGCGCGAGCACGGCGATCGCCTCCTCCACGGGCGCCTGGTCGAGCACGGTCACGAAGGCACGGTCCCAGCCTCGTCTGGCCAGCAGGTCGGCGTCGAACACCGGGCACAGGTCGGAGGCCTCGTTGGGCTCGAGGTGGAGGTCGGTCTGATGCATGCCCTGCAGGATGACCGAAAGCGGCGCACGCCGCTCAGGTCGCTCGATTCAGGCTGTGGTGGTGCCGGCGGCGAGCAACCGGTCCCCAAGGCTCACGCCAAGTCGCGCGGCGACCACGTCGAGATCCGTGCGGTGCTTCACGATGATGCTCATCGTCTGGCGCATGACGGCCTCGTCGAGGTCCTGCGCTCCGAGCAGCAGCAGCGCCCGCGCCCAGTCGATCGACTCCGCGATCGAGGGCGGCTTCTTGAGGTCGAGCTCGCGCACGCGATGCACCACCTCCACGAGCCGGCGCGCGATCGTCTCCGACAGCTCGGGCGCGTGCAGTCGCACGATCTCGAGCTCGCGTGCGGCGTCGGGGTAGTCGAGCCACAGGTACAGGCAGCGGCGCTTGAGCGCCTCGGTCAGCTCGCGCGAGTTGTTGGAAGTGAGCAGCGCCAGCGGGCGCGACCGGGCCTCGATGACCCCGAGCTCCGGGATCGAGACCTGGAAGTCGGACAGGACCTCGAGCAGCATCGCCTCGAACTCCTGGTCGGCCTTGTCGATCTCGTCGATCAGCAGCACGACCGGCTCGTCGGCGGCAATCGCCTCGAGCAGCGGGCGGGTCAGTAAGAACTCCTCGCCGAAGATGTCGTCCTGCACGCGGTCCCAGGCCGTGCCGTCGGCCTCGGCCTGGATGCGCAGGAGCTGCTTGCGGTAGTTCCACTCGTAGAGCGCCTTCGCCTCGTCGAGGCCCTCGTAGCACTGCAGGCGGATCAACCGGCGCCCGGTGGCGCGGGCGAGCGCCTTGGCGAGCTCGGTCTTGCCGACCCCGGCCGGCCCTTCCACCAGCACGGGCTTCCCAAGCTGCGCGGCGAGGTAGGACACGAGCGCCGCCGACTCTCCGGCCAGGTAGCCGGCCGACTCGAGTCCGCGCGCCATCGCGTCGATCGAGTCGAGCGGTGTCGCCACGCGCCAAGGATGACAGCGAGGGCGCCGCCGGGCCGCCGGCGCCTATGAGAGCCCTTGGCGAACGTACCGTACGACCATGGCCCAAGACCCGACCCTGCGCGTGCTCGCCCGCCAGCCGGGCTGGCCGGCGCTCGTCACCGGTGGCACGGTGGCTCGGCTCGCCGACGAGATGTTCTCGGTGGCGGTCGTGCTGCTCGTGCTGGAGCGCACGGGCTCCGCGGCCCTTGCGGGGGCGACCGTAGCGGCGGTCACCCTCCCGAGCCTCGTCTCGGGCCCGCTGCTCGGCGCCTACATCGACCTCACCGGCCGCCGGCGCTGGCTGCTCGTGCTCGACCGGCTGGTGATCGCAGGAGGGCTGGTCGCGCTGCTGGCGCTCGCGGGGAGTGTCCCCGGCTGGGTGTTGCCGCTGCTCGTGCTCGCCGCCGGGCTGACCTTCCCGCTCTCGTTCGGCGGCCTCGCGAGCATGATCCCGGTGCTCGTGCCCGAGGAGCTGCTTGCGCCCGCCAACGCAGCCGAGGCGACGAGCCTCAACACAGCGCTCGTGATCGGGCCGGCGCTCGCCGGCGTGCTCGCCGGCTTCCTGGGCGCGGAGGCCGCCGTCGCGACCGAGGCCGCGCTGACGCTCGCCGCGATCCCGATGATCCTGCGCATCCCGTCGCTCGACGGCGAGCGCGGCGGCCAGGGGGGGACGCTGCTCGCGACGGCGCTCGCCGGCATGCGCCAGCTCGCCACCGAGTCGGTCCTGCGCAGCGTGACGGCCACCGGCGTCACGAGCATGGTCGGCTTCGGCCTGCTGACGGTCGCCTTTCCGCTCTTCGCCGCGCGCTCGCTCGGCGTCGACGAGAGCGCGGCTGGCTACCTGTGGGCCGCCTTCGCCGCGGGCTCGATCGGAGGCGCGCTGGCACTGGTTCGACTGCAGGCGCGCTGGCGCTCGGAGGCGATCGTGCTCGCCGGCGTGAGCGGGCTGGGGGCGCTGATGCTGCTGTGGCCGCTGGCGGGCTCGCTCGCGGCGGCGCTCGCGCTCGTCGCGCTGGCGGGCCTGACCGACGGGCCCGCGATGGCCGCGACCTACGCGGTACGCCAGCAGCGCACCCCGCGCGCGCTCTACGGCCAGGTTTTCACGACCGCCGCGTCGCTCAAGATCGGCGCCTTTGCGGTTGGTGCGGCGCTGTCAGGCCCGGCGGTCGGGGCGCTCGGAGCCGGCGGCACGATCATCGTCGCGGCCCTGCTCCAGCTCGTCGCCGTGGCGGTCGGGCTGCTGCTCGCCCGGACGGGGTCGGGGAGGAGCGCTGCGCTCGACTAGACGGTTTCAGGCATCCAGTGCGAGCAGAGCGTCGTCGGCGGTCATGCCCGCGTGCACTACGGCCATCAGCGCCTGCGTCGTGGCCGCGCTCTTCGTCAAGTCGCTCGCGTCCACGATCCCGGCCGCGCCCTGGCGCATCAGCTCCTCGACGCGCCGCAGGAGCTCTTCTTCGCTCTGCGGGCCTTCGACGCGCGCCAGCACGGGACGATCACTCGCCATCTCGACCACGCGGCGGTACTCGCCGACGTCACCCGTCGCCGCGACGGCGACGATGTCGGCGCCGAGCTCCACTGCCTGCCGAACCAGCCGAGCGGTGTCCTCTAGCGCGTTGCCCGGCGCCGTCACGAGCGAAGCGACCATCAGCGGCATGCCGGCGGGCTCGCAGTCCGCCTTGAGCCGGCTCACGTTGCGCAGGCACGCCTGCTCCAGCCGCGGCTCGTCGGGCGCTCGGATCAGGTCGGCTACCACGCAGGCGGCATCCATGCGCACGGCCCGGCCGACCGCGTCGTCGACGAGCTCCGAGTAGAGGAAGCCCGGCGCCCGAGCTGAGTGGGCATTCGTGACGTCGGCGCGCATGACGAGCGCCGGCTTGTCCGGGCCGGGATGGAGCTGCAGCAGCGGCGCCTGCCCGGGCGACAGCTGGACCGCGTCCGGCCCGGCGTCGACAAGCGCGCCGATGACCTTGCGCACGCTCTCGCTCGCGGCCGCCGGGACGACCGCGCCCGCGAGCCCGTGGTCGACCGCGACATCGACGCAGTGCCCGTCGGAGGCGAACAGCCGGTTGTAGCGGGCAAGCACCGCTGGCACTCTACGCCCGTGTGGAGGCGAGGCACGGTCCAAAATGCAGGGAATCGGCATTTCGGATACCTTGCGCGCTCGATGGCGACGGGGGAGATGGGGAGATGAAGCAGGCGTCCGTGGCGACCGCGGAGGAGCTGATCCCCGAGCGGCTCAACGGCTCGCTGGTCCTGCCCGCGCTCGCGCCCGAGGCGAGCGTCGCCCAGCTCACCTACACGGCGCTTCGCAACGCCTTCCTGTCGATGGACGTCTACCACTCGGACGCCGACCTGCGCCTCGACGAGAAGCGCCTGGCCGCCGACCTGGGCGTGAGCCGCACCCCTGTGCGCGAGGCGTTCGCCCGACTCGAGCACGAGGGGCTGGTCCGGATCGTGCCCCGCCGGGGCGCGTACCTCGTGCGCAAGAGCAAGGCCGAGATCATCGAGATGATCACGGTCTGGGCGGCGCTCGAGAGCATGGCCGCCCGGCTCGTATGCGAGCGAGCGAGCGACGCCGAGATCGGCGCCCTGCGCGCGCCGTTCGCGATCTTCGAGGACGGTGGAGTTCGTGCCCGCCTGAACGAGTACTCGGCGGCCAACCTGCGCTTCCACCAGCGGATCATCGAGCTTGCGCACTCCCCGCTGATCGACTCGATGGCCAAGAGCCTGCTCGTGCACGTGCGCACCATCCGCGGGCGCACGATCGCCGAGGACGACCGCGCCGAGCGGTCGATCGTCGATCACATGCACATCATCGAGGCGCTCGAGGCCCGGCACGCGGAGCTCTCCGAAGGCCTGGTGCGAGACCACGCGCTGCAGCTCGCAAAGCACGTCGAGCGGACCGTCGAGCTCTGATGTCAGATCAGCGTATGATCGCCCGCCCGCACCTAATGCCAGTCGTCACCTCGCTGCAATCGAGCACTGAGGCAGAGGAAGGAGCCCAGCGTTGACCATCAAGACCCCTGTACTGGAAGAAGAGGCACCGCCCGCACCCGACACGTCTGAGCGCACGACGATCTCGGGCGGCCACCTGGTCGCGAAGGCCCTCAAGGCCGAGGGGATCGACGCGATCTTCACGCTCTGCGGCGGCCACATCATCGACATCTACGACGGCTGCATCGACGAGGGCATCAAGATCATCGACGTCCGTCACGAGCAGGTCGCGGCGCACGCCGCCGACGGATACGCGCGCGTCACCGGTCGGCCGGGCTGCGCCGTCGTGACCGCCGGCCCGGGCACGACCGACGCCGTCACGGGCGTCGCGAACGCCCTGCGCGCCGAGAGCCCGATGCTCTTGATCGGGGGGCAGGGCGCGCTCAACCAGCATCGGATGGGCTCGCTGCAGGACCTCCCGCACGTGACCATCATGGAGCCGATCACGAAGTTCTCCTCGAGCGTGGTCACCACCGAGCGCGTGGCTGACATGGTCTCCATGGCCTTCCGCGAGGCGATGGGCGGCGCACCCGGACCGGCGTACCTCGAGATCGGGCGCGACATCCTCGACGCCGAGGTCGAGATCTCCGATGCGGTCATCCCCGAGCCCGGGCACTACCGCGCGTCGACCAAGAGCACGGGCGATCCGAACGACATCGACCGGCTCGCCGACATCCTCCTCAACGCCGAGACCCCGTGCGTGCTGCTCGGCAACCAGGTCTGGACCTCGCGCGGGTCCGAGGCCGCGATCGAGTTCGTCAGGACGCTGAACATCCCGGCGTTCATGAACGGCGCCGGCCGCGGGACGCTCGCGCCGGGCGATCCGCACCACTTCCAGCTGTCGCGGCGGTGGGCATTCAACAACGCCGACGTGATCGTGATCGTCGGCACGGCGATGGACTTCCGCCTCGGCTACGGCAAGCGCCTGCGCCAGGAGGCGACGGTCGTCCAGATCGACATGGACTACAAGACGGTCGGCAAGAACCGCGACATCGACCTCGGGCTCGTCGGCGACGTCGGGGCGATCCTCGCCGCCGTCACCGAGGCCGCCTCTGGGCGGCGCTCGGACGAGAGCGCCCGCAACCGCGAGCCGTGGCTCAAGGCGCTGCGCGAGGAGGAGCAGAAGAAGACGGACGAGCGGCTGCCGAAGCTCCAGCAGGACACGGCCCCGATCCATCCGCTGCGCCTGTGCCACGAGATCAACGAGTTCCTGACCGACAACACGCTCTACATCGGCGACGGCGGCGACATCGTCACGTTCTCGGGCGGCGTCGTGCAGCCGAAGGGCCCAGGCCTCTGGATGGACCCGGGCCCGCTCGGGACGCTCGGGGTCGGCGTGCCGTTCGCGATGGCCTCGAAGGTCGCGCGTCCGGACCGGGAGGTCGTCTGCCTGTTCGGCGACGGCGCCTTTTCCCTCACCGGCTGGGACTTCGAGACGATGGTCCGCTTCGACCTGCCGTTCATCGGGGTCGTCGGGAACAACTCGTACATGAACCAGATTCGCTACGGGCAGATCCAGCGCTTCGGCGAGGATCGCGGCGACATCGGCAACAAGCTCGGCGACGTGCCCTACGACCAGTTCGCGAAGATGCTCGGCGGCTACGGCGAGGAAGTGCGTGAGCCGAGCGAGATCGCGCCCGCCCTGCAGCGGGCGCGCGAGTCGGGCAAGCCGTCGCTGATCAACGTGTGGATCGACCAGAATGCGTTCGCACCCGGGACGATGAACCAGACGATGTACAAGTAAGGAGACTCGCCGATGACCGAAAAGGCGCTCGAGGGCGTTCGCGTAGTCGACATGACCCACGTCCAGGCCGGGCCGGTATGCACTCAGCTGCTGGCCTGGATGGGCGCGGACGTGATCAAGATCGAGCCTCCGGGGCGCGGTGACGTCACGCGCTCGCAGCTGCGCGACATCCCGGATGTCGACAGCCTGTACTTCACGATGCTGAACTGCAACAAGCGCAGTCTCACGCTCAACATGAAGTCGGACGACGGCAAGGAGGTCTTCACCGAGCTGTTGCGCCGCTCGGACATCCTGGTGGAGAACTTCGGTCCCGGGGCGCTCGATCGGCTCGGCTTCACCTGGGAGGCGGTGCAGGAGATCAACCCGCGGCTGATCTTCGCCTCGCTGAAGGGCTTCGGCCCGGGCGCGCTCGAGAAGGCCAAGGCGTACGAGACGATCGCCCAGGCGACCGGCGGGGCGATGAGCACGACCGGCTTCCCGGATGGGCCGCCGGTGTCGACGGGTGCCCAGATCGGCGACTCCGGGAACGCCGTGCACCTCTTCGGGGCGATTCTCGCGGCGCTATATCAGCGCACCAACACAGGGCGAGGCCAGCGCGTGCAGATCGCCATGCAGGGCGGCATCCTCAACCTCTGTCGGGTCAAGTTCCGGGACCACCAGCGGCTCGAGCACGGCCCGCTCAAGGAGTATCCGAACGAGGAGTTCCCCGATTTCGTGCCGCGTTCGGGCAACGCGTCTGGCGGCGGCCAGCCCGGCTGGGCGGTGCGTTGCAAGCCGACCACCGAACACGGCATGAACGCATGGATCTACATCGTGATCCAGCCGCAGGTGTGGGAGCCGCTCGTGAACAAGATCGGCAAGCCGGAGTGGGTCGAGGATCCCGACTACGCGACGCCGGAGGTCAGGCTCGCGCGGCTGCAGGAGATCTTCGACACGATCGAGCAGTGGACGATGACGCGGACCAAGTGGGAGGCCTTCCGCGAGCTCAACTCGGTCGGCGTCCCGTGTGGGCCGATCCTCTCGACGAAGGACCTGATCGAGGACGAGGGACTGCAGTCGAGCGGCATGATCGTCGAGGTCGATCACCCCGAGCGCGGGCCGTTCAAGACGATCGGATGCCCGTTCACGCTGTCGGATTCACCCGTCGAGATCAAGCGCTCCCCGCTGCTCGGCGAGCACAGCTCGGAGATCCTGCACGAGCTGCTCGAGCTTCCCGAGAGCGAGCATGAGCGCCTGAGCGAAGCGGGAGCCGTCTAATCGCCTCCGATGACCCGACCCGACAGACGCGCACGATGATCACGAAAGCGAGGCAGTAGATGGAATCCACGATGACGCAGGGCCGGTCGGGGACGAGCAACGACCAGGCACCCGTGCAGGAGGTGCTCGACGCGGCGCGCTCCGAGGGGCGCACGTCGCTGTCGGCTCCCGAGGCCAAGCGGGTATGTGACGCCTATGGCATCGCGGTGCCCCAGGAGGGCCTCGCCACCTCGGCCGACGAGGCCGTCTCGCTCGCCGACGACATCGGCTATCCGGTGGTGCTCAA
>Ga0183260_10005107_pt1 | contig 10363 bp, 6 predicted proteins | sample AntDrymUQ4972206_2_FD_129768 | JGI IMG/M metagenome (GOLD analysis project Ga0183260, IMG submission 129768) | Polar desert sand microbial communities from Dry Valleys, Antarctica - metaG UQ497 (22.06) (version 2) (version 2) | ecosystem: Environmental > Terrestrial > Soil > Desert | place...
CAGGGGGATACCGGAGCCACGGGCTGCGCGTCTCTTCCGACTGGAGGTAGTCCCCTTCGAAGCCGGTCCATCGCTGCAGCGGGTAGTGATGCCAGCTGCGGCCGCCGAAATCCTCGTCGCAGTGGAAGTCCCCGTGCGTGAGGATGTCGAGTCCGGCGCGCTCCTCGTCGCTGATCACGACCGCGAGCGCGTCCTCGAACTTCTCACGAAAGCGGACGTCGAGCATGCAGGTGTCGAGGCGCCTGCCCCACATGCTCATGTCGAACCATCGGGGCCGCGGCCAGGAACCGGTCACTGTGGCCGGGAGCATCAGATCTTTGGTGACGGTGAATGCCATGGGCGCTTAGGATAGAACGCCCTTGGGGAATTGCCAAAATTGCCAAGATTGCCAAGATTGCCAAGATTGCCGAAATTGCCATCCAATCATCGGCTCATCGGCGGGGCCAGCCGCGGAAGTCTTGGTAAATCTCGCAGTCTTGCAATCGCGCAATCTTGGCACTTTTGGCAATCCGGCAATTTGACAGCGTGTGTTCAGACAACTCGTGAAAGGTTCAGTTCATGCGAATACTCAGAACTCTCCTGATTGCCTCTCTGGCGTGGGTGCCCGTCTCCGCGCAGCAGGCCCAGGCTCCAGCGCCGGCGTTGAACTGTCCCGAAGTCGCGACAGCGCTGACGAACCTGATGCGGAACGACGCGCGCATGCGTGACTGGGCTGCTCTGGCGAGATACAAGGAAGCCAACGCCTCGCTGGGAGCTCCGGCTCCCGGCGAGTCACGCGTCGCGTTCATGGGGGACTCCATCACCGACGCCTGGCCGCAGCCCAGGAACGGGACGTTCTTCGAGGGGAAGCCGTACGTCGGCCGAGGGATCAGCGCACAGACGACGCCGCAGATGCTCGTCAGGTTCCGGCCCGACGTGATTGCGCTGAAGCCAAAGGTGGTGGTGATCCTGGCAGGCACGAACGACATCGCCGGCAACACGGGCCCGATGACGAACGAGGAGATCCAGGGGAACCTCACGTCGATGGCCGAGCTCGCGAAGGCCAATGGCATCCGCGTGGTGCTCTCCAGCATCCAGCCGGTCAGCGCGTATCACACAGCGCCCAACGCCGCGCCCCAGACACAGACCCGTCCGATGGAGCGCATCCGGGCGATCAACGAGTGGATGAAGGGCTATGCCGAAGCCGAGGGGCACGTCTACCTGGACTATTTCTCTGCCATGGTGGACGACAAGGGACTGCTGCGGGAGGAGCTCAGCGGCGACGACCTGCACCCGAACGCGAAGGGCTATGCGTTGATGGCCCCGCTTGCGGAGGCGGCAATCCAGAAGGCGCTTCGCTGAACCGCGGCCCGGCGTACACCCGCGGCAGCGCGCTGCGCCTCCCGAGCGCCCGCGATAAACTGCTGCGGACGCATGCGCTTGAACCTGGTCCTCATGGGCCCGCCGGGGTGTGGGAAAGGCACCCAGGCCATCCGGCTGGCCCGCCGTTTCTCCATCCCGCACATCTCGACCGGCGACATCCTCCGCCAGGCCGTGCGTGACGGCTCACCGCTCGGTCGCGAGGTGGGGGCGCTGCTGGCCACGGGAGCCCTCGTCAGCGATACGCTGATTACCAGTCTCGTGCAGGATCGGCTGACGAAGAACGACGTATCGCACGGATTCATTCTCGATGGCTTTCCTCGCACCCTCGCCCAGGCGCAGCGGCTGGGTGGCATGCTGCCTGATGACGCACCGCTCGTCGTGGCCCTGATCGCCGTGCCCGAGGAGGAGATCGTCCGCCGACTGAGCAGCCGGCGCCTCTGTGAATCGTGCCGCATCACGCAATCGGTATCGGACGCATCCGATCCGGATTCGGAGTCCTGCCCCTACTGTGGCGGCAGGCTCGTACGCCGCGAGGACGACGAGGCGAGTACCGTCCGGCGGCGGCTCGCCACGTACGCCGCCGAGGCGGAGCCTGTCATCTCGTACTATCGCGAGCATCAGGGCTTCGTCGGCGTCGACGGCCTGCAGCCACCCGAGCGCGTCACCACGGCGTTGTTCGCCGAGATCGCACGGCAGACAACGTGAATTGCCAAAAACGCCAAGATTGCCAAAATGCCAAAATTGATCAGAGCACTGAGCTGTAGGCGAGCCTCTCGCGAATCCTTGCATCCTTATCGCTTCTGGCGATTGAGCTAGCCTCTGCCCGGTTTTGGCACTTTTGGCATCCTTGGCATTTTTGGCAATTGAATGATCACCACCGATTTTGCCGGCGTCTTTGCCGTTCCTCCCCTGCCGCGAAAGGACGACAGGCAGCGCAGCCTGGACTTCGAGGCCGCCGAGCGCGTCGCCCGGCACATCGAAGCCGGCGGCATCACCCGGTACCTTTATGGCGGCAACGCGTTCCTGTACCACATCACTCTTGCGGAGTATGAGGCGCTCGTCGGGTGGCTCGCGGGGTTCGACCGCGGACGTCTCGCCATTCCGAGCCTCGGCCCCTCCTTCGGGCGTGCCATGGATCAGGCGCCGCTTCTCCGGCGGCATCCCTTCCGGTGCGCAATGATGCTCCCGTGCGGCGACCCCCGGGACGCCGACGGCATGGAAGCGGGGCTGCGTGAAGTGGCGGATGCCGCGGGCGTGCCGCTGCTCCTCTATCTGAAGTCGGAAGACGGCTTTGGAACCGACACCGAGGCAGGGCTCGACGCCGTGGCACGGCTGATGGACGACGGGGTGGCAATCGGCGTCAAGTACGCCGTCGTCCGGGACGATCCGGGGAAAGACGCCTACCTCGCCGGGCTGTTACGCCGGGTCGACCGCGAGCGCGTCATCAGCGGCATGGGGGAGCGGCCGGCAGTGGTTCACTTTCGCGACTTCGGACTTCCCGGGCTGACCACCGGCTCCGGCTGCATCGCATCGTCCATGTGCACGGAGCTCTTCAGGGCCTGCACGTCCAGAGACTGGACGAAAGGGGAAGAACTTCGGGCTGCTTTCATGCCGCTCGAGGATCTGCGCGATGCATGGGGCCCCGCGCGTGTTCTCCACCACGCAACCGAGCTGGCGGGCATCGCCCCCACGGGCCCGATCCCGCCGTTCGTGTCACCGCTCGCCGCTGCGCAGCTCGAGACGCTGGCGCCTGTCGCGCGCGAGCTCCGGGAGCACGCAGTATGAGGCGCGCACGCAGGGCACCGGCAGACCTCCGGAGCCACAGATGGTTTGGCCGGGATGACCTGCGCTCCTTCGGGCACCGTTCCCGCATGAAGGGGGCAGGCTTCAGCCTCGACGACATCAGCGGCAAGCCGGTCATCGCGATCCTGAACACGTGGAGCGACGCCAACCCTTGCCATGCCCATCTGCGGCTCCGCGCCGAGGAGGTCAAGCGCGGCGTCTGGCAGGCGGGCGGATTCCCCATGGAAATCCCGCTCCTCACACTCGGCGAAACCCTGATGAAGCCGACCACGATGATGTATCGCAACCTGCTCGCGATGGAGGCCGAGGAGGCCTTGCGCTCCTACCCTGCCGACGGCGTCGTGCTGCTTGGCGGCTGTGACAAGACCGTACCCGCGCTGGTCATGGGGGCCACCAGCGCGAACCTGCCGGCCCTGTTCGTTCCCGCCGGGCCGATGCTCAGGGGCAACTGGCGCGGGCAGTTCCTTGGCTCCGGCAGTGACGTCTGGAAGTACTGGGCCGAGCGCCGGGCGGGCACCCTGGACGAGTGCTCCTGGCGCGAGATGGAAGACGGAATCGCGCGCTCCTACGGCACCTGCATGACCATGGGCACGGCCTCGACCATGGGATCGGCCGTCGATGCTCTTGGGCTGACGCTTCCCGGCGCCTCCTCGATCCCCGCCGCGGACTCCGCGCACCCCCGCATGGCCGTTGCGAGCGGCCGGCGAATCGTCGACATGGTGTGGGAAGACCTGACCCCCCGCACCATCCTGACGACCGAGGCGTTCGAGAATGCGGTGACAGCGGCGATGGCGCTTGGCGGCTCGACCAATGCCATCATTCATCTCATTGCCATGGCCGGGCGCGCGGGCGCCAATCTGGACCTCGCGCGCTTCGACGCGCTCTCCCGCCGGACCCCGTTCCTCGCGAACATCAGGCCTTCTGGAACTTACCTGATGGAAGACTTCTTCTATGCCGGAGGGCTCCTCGGCCTGCTCAGACGGCTGGAGGATTACCTGCACCTCGACTGCCTGACGGTGAACGGGCACACACTGGGCGAGAACGTCGCGACGGCCGTTGTCTGCAACGACGAGGTGATCGCCACGCGCGAGCGGCCAATCGGGCCCGAGGGTGGGGTGGCCGTGCTCCATGGCAACCTGGCCCCCCAGGGAGCGGTCATCAAGCACACGGCCGTCGCCGAGCGCCGGCTGCTGCAGCACGCCGGTCCCGCGGTGGTCTTCCGGAACTACAACGACCTTGCCGCGAGGATCGACGACCCCGACTTGCCCGTCACGGCCCATTCCGTGCTCGTCCTGCAGGATGCCGGCCCGCTCGGGGGGCCGGGCATGCCCGAGTGGGGGATGCTGCCGATCCCCAAGAAGCTGCTGGCGCAGGGCGTGCGCGACATGGTGCGCGTCTCGGACGCGCGTATGAGCGGAACGAGCTACGGCACCTGTGTGCTGCACGTGGCCCCGGAATCCTTCGTGGGGGGTCCGCTGGCGCTCGTGCGTGACGGCGACATCATCGAGCTGAACGTGCCGGAACGGCGCCTTTCCCTGCACGTGGCCGACGACGAGCTCGAACGCCGGCGAGCGTCGTGGGTTCCGCGTGAGCCCCTCTATCCCCGTGGATTCGGCCGGATGTACGCCCAGCACGTAACCCAGGCGGACCGGGGATGCGATTTCGACTTTCTCGAGGGCACCGCACCCATCGGGGAGCCGGAGATTCACTGAGCATCAGCTGAACGAACCAGCGTTCACCTCCCACCCCGTGGCTGGAGATCCCAAGCTCCCGACCCCGCGCCAAACGAGTGCGGATCGAATCGAGTGAGGGTGAGGGCCAGCCAGGAAAAGTCTGGTAGCATTCGGTCCTGCGTATTCATGGCCGTAAGCTGGAACAGCCGATCTGCGACTGGAGGGATTGATGTCTTGGAACGTGCGCACCGCGCTCGCGAGACCGGGCAGCTTCGCGCTGCTGGCGTGCGTGTTCGTCGGAATTCTGCTCGTCCTTCCGTCTGCGCTCTGGGCGCAAGCCGCTACCGGCACCCTCCTGGGGAACGTTCGGGACGAGAGCGGCGCGGCCGTGCCGGGAGCGACGGTCACGGCCACTGAGGTGCGGACCAACATCCCGCGCACTGCAGTGAGCAACGAGGCGGGGAACTACACCTTCACGAACATGCCGCCTGGTGTGTACCAGGTCGAGGGAGAGCTGCAGGGCTTCAGGAAGTTCATACGCGAGGCGGTGGACGTGAGAGTCAACACGACCGTCCGCGTGGATGTCCCACTCAGCGTGGGTGCGCTGACGGAGACGGTGCAGGTCTCGGCCGAGACGCCGCTCCTGCAGACGGATCGCACCGACACCGGCCGCATCATCGAGGGGGAGCAGATTGCGCAGATGCCGCTCGGGTTCAACCGGAACTTCCAGGGGATGCTTATCACCGTCCCTGGGGCGGGGCGGCCGTTCCGGCCGCATTCGGAGTTCTTCAATTCGCAGGACAGCCTGTCGACCAATGTCAACGGCCAGTCGCGGCTCTCGAACAACGTGCAGCTCGAGGGGATCGACAACAATCACAAGACCGGGCTTCTGACGGTGCTGATTCCGTCGGCCGAAGCGCTGGAGACTGTTGCTGTCACCACCAGCAATTACGACGCGGAGTTCGGCCGTGCCGGCGGGGCGGTGACGAACGTGACGCTGAAGTCCGGCACGAATGAGTACAAGGGCTCCGTCTTCGCATTCGGCAACACGGACGCCACCGTGGCGCGCAACTTCTTCTCGACATTGCCGGATCCGCCTGAGACGACGTATTTCCAGGGCGGGTTCGCGCTGGGCGGTCCCATCATTCGCAACAAACTGTTCTTCTTCGGCGACTTCATGCGGACCTTCGACAACAGCGGCCGTATCACTCGCGCCACGCTGCCTGAAGCACCGTTCCGTGCTGGCAACTTCAGCGCCGCGCCGACGATCATCTACGATCCGGCCACCGGCAATCCGGACGGCACGGGCCGTACCCCCTTTCCCAACAATCAGATTCCAGCCGACCGCATCAGCCCGATCGCGCAGCGCCTGCTCGCCAACATTCCGCTGCCCAACATTTCTGGTGTGCCGCTTGGAACGGCGAACTTCGAGCAGCCCTACGTGCGCGAAAAGCGGACGAACCAGTTCGACGTGAAGATCACGACCCAGCTCACCCCGTCGGACAACCTCTCGGTGCGCTACAGCTATCAGAACCCGACGACCTACGACCCGGCCACATTCGGGATCTTTGGCGGCATCAAGGGCTTCGCCGGTTTCGGCACCAACCCGACGTACAACACGGCCGCCAACTACACGAGGACCTGGTCTCCGACCTTCCTCCAAGAGATTCGCGTCGGGATGAGCTACTACCATAACGAGGCGCGCGCGGAAGCGGACGGTCTCAACACCGCGGAGGAAATCGGCATCCGGGGCGTCAACCTGAACCGGTTTTCGAGCGGTATCTCGACAATAGACGTCGGGGGCTACAATGGCACCCTGCTCGGCTACTCCGCATCATTGCCGTGGGACCGGTCCGAACGCACCTGGAACATGGCGACCACGGCGACCAAGCTGTGGCGGAACCATACAGTCAAATTGGGTGGCGACCTGCGGCACAATCGCGATTTCCTGCTGCAGGTGCAGGACAATGGCGGGCCGCGGGGTATCTTCCGGTACCGGGGCGCCACGACGGCCATCCCCGGCAGCCCCGCGGTGAATGGCTTCGCCAATTCGTTCGCCTCGTTCCTGCTGGACGTGCCGCAGAGTGTTGGCCGCGATCTGATTACGGACATCGACCCCGGCACGCGTCACTGGGCGGTCTTCACCTTCGTTCATGACAAATGGCAGGTGCGCCCGAACGTCACGGTCGACCTCGGGCTGCGGCACGAATACTACACACCCCTCGTTGGTCTGACCGAGCGCGGCGGGCTTTCGAACTACGACGCCTCCAACAACACCCTGCGGGTGGCGGGCTACAGCCAGGTGCCGGCGAATCTCGGTGTCGAGAGCTACTGGCTGAACTTCAATCCCCGGACGGGCGTGTCCTGGCGGCTGAACGAGAGAAACGTACTTCGTGGAGGGTATGGTGCGAGCTCGATTCCCTGGCCGGACAACTCGTACGCGTTCAACTTCCCGGTGAAGCAGAACAACCAGATTAATCCGCCTAACAGCTTCGTCAGCGCCGGGTCCCTGGCCGCCGGGCTGCCGCCGCCCAACTTCGCCGAGATCCCGGAGACCGGTATCGTCCCGGCTCAGCCATTCAACGCACAGGGGTTCTTCTCCGTCCCGACGGATCTTCGTGAAGGCAAGCTCCACTCCTGGAACGTCGCGTACCAGCGGGAGCTGCCTGGCCGCTTCACGGGCGAGGTCGCCTATGTGGGAAACCGCGGTCAGGACATCATCGCGCGCATCGACCTCAACGCGGGATACACGCTCGGGGCCGAGAACCTGGGGCGGCCGCTCTTTGCGCAGTTCGGCCGGACCGCCAGTACGACGACGACACTCCCGGTAAAGAGCACGTACCACTCGATGCAGGTGAAGGTGGACCGCCGGATGACCGGCGGCCTGCTGATGACCAACTCGTACACCCTGGGCCGGGGCTACAACTACTTCCAGGGAGACAGCAACGGCACGATTGCCACCCCCGCGGACTTTGAGCGCAGCTGGGGGCGCGCGGAGTTCGATCAGCTGCACAATTTCGTGAGCAGCTTCGTGTACGTCCTGCCATGGGGCCCTCAGGGCCGATGGCTCCAGACCGGCTGGGCAGGACGGGTCTTGGGAGACTGGCAGGTCACTGGCATCTTTGCCGCGTCCTCCGGCACACCGATCAACTTCACAGCCAGCGCGGCAGGGCTGGGAGCCCCCGGAAATACCCAGACGCCGGATGCCACTGGCAAACCGGCCGTACTGGGGGGCATCGGGTCGAACGAGCTCTGGTTCGACACGTCCGTGTTCTCCGCGCCGGCGACAGGCACGTGGGGGAACGTCCAGCGGAACGCCCTGCTTACGGGCCCGGGATACGTCAACCTCGACGCTTCAGTGGTGAAGATCGTCCGGATCGGGTCCCGGCACGCCGAACTGCGGGCCGACATCTTCAACGTGACCAATACCCCCCACTGGAACAACCCGACTGGGTCCCTGACCAGCAACAACTTCGGGCGGGTGACCAGTTCCTTCGGGGAGCGAATGGTCCGTTTCGGAGGGCGAATTCTGTTCTGAGTGGACCGGCAGGCTACCGGACGCGAGGTCCGCGCTGCGGGTGGCGCGACCTCGCCTCGGAGCTTCACTTCCGCGACCTCGCAGCGGGGACCTCTCACCGCGGAGGTCGCGCCGCAATGTCGCAGCGCGGAGCTTCAGCTCCGCGTCCGCCCCGCGGACGTCGCACCCCTGCAGGTGTAAAATTCGCCCCGCATGACGCTCACCGCGCTCGACGCCGGCATCATCATCCTCTGCCTCCTCGCCTCGTTCGCTCCCGCAGTCTGGATGATGCGGCGCGCGGGCCGCGACACGGCCGAGTTCTTCACCTCGGGACGGGCGGCACCGTGGTGGCTGATCGGCGTCTCGATGGTGGCGACGACATTCAGCACAGACACCCCCAACCTGGTGACGAACCTGGTGCGCGAAGGGGGGATTGCCGCGAACTGGGTCTGGTGGGCCTTCCTGCTCACCGGCATGACCACGGTTTTCTTCTACGCACGGCTCTGGCGGCGCCTGGGGCTGCTCACCGATCTCGAATTCTACGAGCTCCGCTACTCCGGAGCACCCGCTCGCGCGGTCCGCGGCTTCCGGGCGGTCTACCTCGGGCTCTTCTTCAACATCGTCATCATGGCGACGGTGAACCTGGCCGCCGTCAAGATTGCGAACGTGCTGCTCGGCTGGCCGATGGTCCAGACGCTGCTCTTCTGCAGCGTGATCAACATCGCGTTTGCCGCGACATCCGGCCTCTGGGGCGTGCTGGTGACCGACTTCGTCCAGTTCGGCATCGCGATGACCGGATCCGTTGCCGCTGCCGTGTACGCACTGCAGCGGCCGGAAGTGGGGGGGCTCGCCGGACTCATCGAGAAGATTGAGCCGGCTACGACACGCATGGTGCCGGACTTCGGCAGCTGGGAAACCCTGCTCCCGCTGTTCATCGTGCCCCTTGCCGTTCAGTGGTGGTCCACCTGGTACCCTGGAGCTGAACCCGGCGGCGGCAGCTACGTCGCGCAGCGGATGCTCGCCGCGCGCGCCGAGCGCGATGCGGTCTCGGGGACGTTGTTCTTCAACGTGGCCCATTATGCCCTTCGCCCCTGGCCGTGGATCCTCGTCGCTCTCTCGTCGATGCTCGTGTTCCCCACGGTCGCCGATATCGGCCGTGCGCTGCCGCACGTCGATGCACGCCTGCTGGGGAACGACATGGCGTATCCGGCGATGCTGACGTTCCTGCCGGCGGGTGTTCTCGGCCTGGTCATCGCGGGGCTGCTGATGGCATACATCTCCACGATTTCCACGCACCTGAACTGGGGGACCTCGTATCTGGTACACGACTTCTACCGCCGCTTCCTTCGGCCGGGTCACGACGAACGGCACTATGTGCTCATCGGCCGCCTGACGACGGCCCTCCTGATGGTCGTGGCGGCACTCTTCACCTTTCTTCTCGAAACCGCCAGGGGCAGCTTCGACCTGCTGCTGTCGGTTGGGGCAGGCACAGGGCTGCTGTATCTGCTGCGGTGGTTCTGGTGGCGGATCAACGCATGGAGCGAGATCGCGGCAATGGCGAGCTCGTTCATCCTGGCCACGGCCCTGTTCGTCGCGCAGCGCCAGGGTGTGGTCATTCCGAGCCATGTGAGCCTGCTGCTGATGGTCTCCACGACGACCGTCATCTGGGTCGCCACGGCATACCTGACCAGCCCCACCGACGCGGATACGCTGCGACGCTTCTACAGGGTGGCGCGCCCGGCAGGGCCGGGGTGGCGGGAGATCCGCTCGCAGATCCACGACACTCCTCCGCCTGACGACCTCCGCACCTCCTTTGCGGGCTGGCTTGCCGGCATCGCGCTGGTGTACGGCGCGCTCTTCGGCGTCGGCCACATCCTCCTCGGGCACCCCACTGCCGGTATGATTGCGGCCGGGGTCTCGCTGATGGGCGCGGCGGTCCTGGGATGGGTCATGCCGCGCATCTGGGCCGGCGGGCGCGTCGCTCCGCCACCCCCTTCGCGATGAGGGC
>Ga0183260_10005109_pt1 | contig 10360 bp, 7 predicted proteins | sample AntDrymUQ4972206_2_FD_129768 | JGI IMG/M metagenome (GOLD analysis project Ga0183260, IMG submission 129768) | Polar desert sand microbial communities from Dry Valleys, Antarctica - metaG UQ497 (22.06) (version 2) (version 2) | ecosystem: Environmental > Terrestrial > Soil > Desert | place...
CGCGGCCGCCAGTTGCGCATCCGTGTCACCGAGCGCGGCCGGCAGGTCGTCAACCTGCGCATTCCCATCGGCTTCGTGGAGACCGCGCTTCAATTCGTTCCGGGCCTGGGCGGCGATCAGACCCAGCATATTCGAAACGCCGTCCAGGCGGGCGCAATCGGTCCGATCCTGGACGTCGAGGAGGAGGACGGCAGCGGCGTCCTGATCAGCGTCGAATGAAGGAACTACTCAGCAGGAGGTTCGGCGGAAGGCCGGAGCCCGATGCACGCGACGGTCCGACGCACGCAGGCTGCGATCCCTAGACTGGTTGAAGTGGAGCCCGCGACGACCGATATCTCTGTCACGCTCGTGGAGCACACGAACTTCGCCGTTTCCGATCGGGCCGGCGACATGCTGCCCGGTACGTACCATGGGTTCTTCGCGGGCGACACCCGCTTCCTCTCACGGCTCGTGGTGCGCCTCGGCGGCAAGAAGATGGATCCGCTCGCCTCTGGCGGCGACGAGCATCACGCCGCTGGGACCTTCTATCTCGCGAATCCTCGCCTCCCCGGCGCGCCGGCTTCGACCATCGCTGCCTTCCGCGAGCGACGGGTCTCCCGGCACCTCGAGGAACGCATTCGGCTCGTGAGCTACGCCATCGAGCCGCTTGAGCTCGAGCTCTCGATCGAGATCGACGCCGACTTCGCCGATATCTTCGAGGTCCGCGGCCGCCGACAGCTGCGTCGTCGAATCACGAAGCGCCACAGCCCGAGGTCCGTCCGTTTTTTGTACATTCATCGCGGCTACCGCCGGGCGACCAACGTCATCCTCGACCGTCCGGCGACGGTGCGTGACGGCCTGCTCACTCTTCCGATCGCCCTCGAGCGCGGGGTCCCCTGGGACCTCAATCTCCGTATCGAGCCCGAGCAGACCCAGCGGCCGGGCGTGGAACCGGCTCCGCCGCCACGACCCCTCGATCCTGATCAGGTGCGCGCCTGGTTCAGACTACTGCCCACCCTGACTGCCGGCGATCCCCGTCTGCGACGAACGTGGCATCGGGCCGTGCGCGACCTTGCGTCGCTGCTCCTGACCGGACCTGCCGGCAACTTCATCCCGGCCGCTGGCCTGCCCTGGTTCCTGGCCATTTTCGGGCGCGACTCGGCCATCACCGCCATGCAGTCGCTCTCGCTGGGCTGGAAGGTCCCGTACGGCACGCTCCGTCAGTTGGGCCTCTACCAGGGCACCACGCTTGACGAATGGCGCGAGGAGGAGCCAGGCAAGATCCCGCACGAGGTGCGTCACGGAGAGCTCGCCATCCTGGGACAGATTCCGTTCGGACGCTATTACGGCTCGGTGGACTCCACGCCGCTGTACGTGATGCTGTACGTCGCCGCCTGCCGGCGCAGTGGCTGGCTGCGCCGCGGCCGCACGGGACGCGACCTGCCACCAGCGCTCGCCGAGTTTCTGCCACGGGTCGAGGCTGCCATGGGCTGGATCGAGGAACGCTCGGATGCCGATGGCCTGATCTGGTACCACCTCGGCCGGCGCGGGGGCATCAGGAACCAGGTCTGGAAAGACTCGCGCGACAGCATGCGCTACGCCGACGGGAGCATCGCGACGCCGTCCATCGCCGCGGTCGAGGTCCAGGGCTACGTGGTGGCCGCGCGTCGCGGCATGGCACACGTCTACCGCGCCCTCGGACGTCCCGACGAGGCGGCGGCCCAGAAGGCGGCAGCGGACCGGCTGTCGGCCGTCATCGAGTCGGCCTTCTGGATGCCGGAGGAGGGCACATACGCCCTGGGCCTCGACGAGCAGCGGCGCCAGATCGACGGCGTCGGCAGCAACGCGGGCCACCTGCTGTGGGCCGGTGTCACGCCATCGGATCGCGCCGCGCAGGTCACAGAGCGGCTGATGGCAGCCGACCTGTTTTCCGGTTGGGGGATCCGGACCCTATCGACTCGAAATCCCGGCTACAACCCGATCGGATACCACCTTGGCACGGTCTGGCCACACGAGAACAGCCTCATTGCCGATGGCATGGCGCGATACGGACAGACAGCCTCATCTGCGCGACTGATCGATGCGCTGCTCGACGCGGCCGTGGCCGATCCTCTCGCGCGTCTGCCAGAGCTGTTCGCCGGCTTCGACCGCGGATCGACTCCCGATCTCGTCCCATATCCGACCGCCTGCGCCCCACAGGCCTGGGCCACCGGCGCCATTTTCCAATTCGTCGAGACGATTGGCGCCATGCCAGCCCGGTCCCGCCCGGACGGATGGACGGAGCTGCGCGTCAGCGGCACCGAGACGAAACGCTGGGCCGATGGTTCAGCCGATCCGACCGACCACGGAACCTAGTCCACGACCAGCGTTTCACGCCCCTCGATTCGATCCGCGACAGGCAACACGTAGCGGGCGATCGCCAGCCAGACGAGACCGACGGCGAACGTGATGATCGGCGCGATGGCCACGGTTGCCAGCATCAGAAGGGCGCCCATCAGGAGCGCGAACAGGCCGAAGCGCACCGGATACGCCACCAGGACCACGAGCGCCAGCCGCAGACGGGATCGAACGCCATCGGCATCCCGCTCCGGATCGAGCAATAGCGGCCACGCCACGAGGGCGTAGACCCACAACAGCAGGAGCGCGTAGAGGGCACCGACGAGGAGCAACGTTCCCGGCCATGAGCGCCACGCGGCCGCGATCAGGATGTCAACCAGCAGAACGACGGTGATCGCGAGCTGTACCAGGCCAACGCCCAGGATCGGCCAGGGTCGCCGCACCACCTCCGCAAAGTCGCCGAGGTCCGTATGAAAGTCACGATTCAGTCGCGTCGCCATGCGCATGATGCCCGCCGTCGGCAGCACGAGCAGCACGACAAGCGGCAGGCCCCACGGGCTCGCCAACGATCCGATCAGGAATCCGAGACCGAGCGCCCCGAGAACGAGGTTCGCACCAAGGAACTGCCAGGAGTGGAAGTAGAAGTCGCTCGCCGCCTCGCGGAGGACGCGCCGCAGCCGCGGCTGCGGCGGCACGCTCCGACGTTCAGCCCTTGACACCGGAGGCGGCAATGCCGGCCACGAAGTAGCGCTGGAAGAAGATGTACAGGAACAGGATCGGTAATGTGGCGGCCACCACGATCGCCATCAATGGCGGCCAGTTCGTCTGGAAAGCCGCCTGGTACTGGACGATGCCGAACGGCAGTGTCCAGTGGTCGCGCACCGGTCCGAAGAAGAGCGACGGCCAGAAGAGCCCGTTCCACGTGCCCTGGAACTGGAGGATGGCAACCGCCGCCAGTGCCGGACTGGCCAGCGGCAGGATGACCTTCCAAAAGGTCTGGAAATACCCCGCCCCATCGATGCGCGCCGCTTCCTCCAGCTCGCGCGGAATCGTCAGGAAATACTGGCGCAGCAGGAAGATGGACGTCGCGCTGATGGCGAGCACCAGGAAGACGCTGAGATAGTTGGACGGATTCCTGGCGGTAAGGCCAAGGAAGTTCATGATCTGGTAGACCGGCACGACTCGCAGCTGGTCCGGGATCATCAGCGTGGCCAGCACGACGATGAACAGGACGTCGCGGCCGGGAAACCGAAGTCGCGCGAACGCATAGCCAGCGAGGGAGCCGAGGAAGACGTTCGACACGGTGACCGCGACGGCCAGCCCGATGCTGCTCGCGAACATCTGCGGCAGGCCCGGGTCGATCGAGGTCCATGCGTCGGCGTAGGCGCCGAGGTCCGGCGACGCGGGAAACGACATCTCCATCGCCTCCGGCCGGTCTTTCAACGAGGTGATCACCGTCCAGGCGAACGGCACGAACATGAGCAGAGCCCAGGCGCTGAGGAGGGCATAGGCGATCACGCGGCGTCCGCCGCCTTCGCGGGCAGGGAGGGGCGCTGCGGGCTGCGCGGCGTCGGTGATGGCCGTCATCGGTCCGTCATGAGGCTTGCACCTCGCCGAACAGGCGGCGCTGGATGAGGGTCAGGGTCATGATGAAGACGAGCAGCACGACGCCCACGGCCGCCGCGTACCCGAATTCGAAGGTGGCCGCCGTGGCGCGGTACAGGAAGAGGACCATGGTGGTCAGCGCATTCGCCGGCGCGCCGTCGGAGCCTCCGGCGATGAACGACTGATCGAACATTTGCAGCGCGCCGATGACGGAGACCGCCGCCACGAAGAAGTGGGCAGGTTTGAGAAGCGGGAAGGTGATCTTCCAGAACGCCGTCCACCAGTTGGCGCCGTCCAATGCCGCAGCCTCGTACAGCTCGCGGCTGATCGACTGCAGCGAAGCCAGATAAAAGAGCATCATCGTTCCCGAGGTGGTCCAGACCGCCAGCACCATGATCGAGGGCAAGGCAGTCCCGGGGTTGTTCGTCCAGTTCAGGCTCGACTCGATGCCCACGAATCCGAGCACCGTGTTGAGCAAGCCGGCCGGCTGGGTCAGGAAAGTGAAGAGGACGACGATCGCGGCCGAACTGGCGATGGCGGGAAAGTAGAACGCGGCGCGGAAGAACGTCTGGCCGCGAATCTTCTGGTTGACGATCACCGCCAGCGACAACCCGAGCGCCATCTGCGCGGGAACGACGATGGCCGTGTAGAACAGCGTATTCGGAATCGCCTTACCGATGAAGACGTTGTCTCCGAGCAGGTCGCTGTAATTGGCCAGCCCCACGAAATCACGCGGGCCGCGAATACCCCAGTCCCAGAAGCTGATAAAGAACGCGTAGAAAATGGCGAAGATCTGGAGGGTCAGGAAGAGCGCCATCGGCACGGCGATGAAGGCGAGGCCAACGCGGGCCTCGCGACTCCGCTCGTCGCCGAGGTTCGTGGCCCTGTCGCCTGCCGCGACTGAGGTGGATGCCATCTGCAACCCCAATCAGGTGCGTGACCGGGGGCGCGCATCGCGCGCGCCCCCGGTATCGTCAATCGGTCAACGTGCCGCCGCCGCGGCGTCGGCAATCTCCTGGCCCGTGCCGCCGTCCGCGAGGACACGCGTCAACTCGTTGTTGAACGCGCCCTGCACGTCGGGGAAGCTCCGCTCGAAGGCGTACGCGGTCGCGTACTCGAGCCCGGCAACCAGTGCCTCGCGGCCTTCGGCCGGCTCGACGTCGTCACGCGACGGTAGGGCCAGACCAAGGCTGGTCCATTCGGCCATTCCTTCCGGGCCGGCCAGGTACTGGAGCAGCACCCAGGCCGCCTCCTTGTTCTCCGAGTCGGCGCCGATCGAGTAGCTGACCGTGAACGCCAGGTTTCCCTGCTCCGCGCCCTGCGGAAGCTCAGCGATCTCGTACGAGGTGTCAGGGAAGTCGTTCTCCAGGGCAGGAACCAGCCAGTTGCCTTCCATGGTCATCGCAGCCAGCCCCTGTCCGAAGGCCTCGCCGCACCAACCCGCGCCGATCTCGGCCGGGCTCTGGAGGGCGCCGGACTCATGGAGCTCGAGATACAGATCGATCCCCTCCACGGCCGCAGGCTCCGCGATGGTCAGCTCGGACTTATCATCGTTGTAGATGCCACCGCCGGCCTGGTAGATGAAGGCACCCACTCGCGGCAACTCCGACCCGACGCAGAGTCCGGCCACGCCGTCGCTCGTGAGGGCCTCCGAGGCCGTTCGGAGCTCGTCCCAGGTCGTTGGGACCTCGACGCCCGCATCGCTCAGCATCTCCGGGTTTGTGAAGAGCGCCAGCGGTGAGGCGTCCTTCGGGAAACCGTAGGTCTGGTCCTCGAACTGGAATGCCGCCAGCAGTGGGTCGAAGAAGGGTTCGACGTCGAACTCCGGGTTGCCCGCGACATACGGATCGAGCGGCTCGATGAGGCCGTCTTCGACCCAGGCATTGGCGAACTCGGCCTGCATGTAGAACAGGTCCGGCGGCTCGCCGGCGCTGAACTGCGCCGTCATCTGCTCAACGTAACCTTCGGGGATCGGCTCGTACTCGACCTCGATGTTCGGATACTTCGCAGCGAACGCCTCGAGCACCTGTCCGAGCAGCTCCTCTTCCGCGTCGGACGAGCGGAACCCGGAGAAGCGAACCGTCCCCGTGACCGCGTCCTCGTCGATCTCCATGCCAGCTCCGCCGGCTGAGGCGCCGGGACTGCCACCGGTACCGGTCGAGGCGCCGGGGCTTCCGGCGCCGTCATCTGCGGGTGTGCAGGCGGAGAGCGCGAGAAGCGCAATCGCCAATAGCCCAAATCGCCGCTGTCGCATGCGGACCTCCCTGCTTGCCTGCACGCAGCTGCTCGGGTTCAGCCTGAATGACGTGTGGACCTCGCATTGTAGCCTCGCTGCGCAACAACCCGTTAGCATCCGCGGGGTGAGTCAGCCGAACGACCGATGGTGGCAGGGGGCCGTCATCTACCAGGTCTATCCGCGCAGCTTCGCCGATGCGAACGGCGACGGGATCGGCGATCTGCGCGGTATTCAGAGCCGCCTTGACCACCTGGCCGGGACCGATGCCTCCCTGAACGTGGACGCCATCTGGCTCTCCCCCATCTACCCGAGCCCACAGCATGACTTCGGCTACGACATCAGTGACTACACCGATGTCGCGCCCGAGTACGGCACGCTCGCCGACGTCGACGCCCTCATCGCCGCATGCCACGAGCGGGGGCTGCGATTCCTCATGGACCTCGTGCCGTGCCACACCTCGGTCGAGCATCCCTGGTTCCGCGCGTCGCGCTCCTCGCGCGACGTTCCGAAGCGCGATTGGTACATCTGGGCCGATGCCTCACCGAGTGGAGGCCCGCCATCGAACTGGGAGGCCATGTTCGGCGGGTCGTCCTGGGAGTGGGACGCGCCGACGGAGCAGTACTACCTTCACTCCTTCTATCCCGAGCAGCCGGACCTGAACTGGCGCAATCCCGAGGTTGCCGAGGCCATGGCCGACGTCATGCGCTTCTGGTTCCGCCGCGGGGTCGACGGGTTCCGGGTCGACGCCATCTTCGCGGCCATCAAGGACGAGCACTTCCGCGACAACCCGCCGGACCGGCGACCGCACGCCATCCCCGGCCTCGGCGGCGACGCCGGACAGGATCCGCTATGGAGCCTGAACCGCCCCGAGGTGCACGACGTCATTCGCCACCTGCGACGCGTCGCAATCGAGTTTCCCGGGCGCCTTCTCGTCGGCGAGGCTACATGCCGGTCGAGGAGCTGGCCGGCTACCTGGGCCACGGTGCCGACGACGAGTTCCACCTGGCCTTCAACTTCGAGCTCCTCCTCTCGCCGTGGGAGCATCAGCACCTCACCCTCGCCATCGAGCGCTCGGAGGCGCTCCATCCGCCCGGCGTGTGGCCGACCTATGCCCTCTCGAACCACGATCAGTCCCGTCATGCGACCCGCTGGGGTCCCGAGCGCGCCCGTGCCTCAGCGTTCCTGCTCATGATGCTGCGCGGGGTGGCGATCATGTACGCCGGCGAGGAGATCGGCATGGTCGACGCCGATCCGGCCATCCTGCCCACGCCACCCTTCGATCGCGCCGGCCGCGACGGCTATCGGACGCCGATGCAGTGGGATGCCTCTCCCACCGGCAGCTTCACAAGCGGCACGCCGTGGCTGCCCCTGGTGGACCCGTACTCGCGGAGTGTTGCCGGGCAGCGTAACGATTCCGGCTCGCTGCTCTCGCTGTACCGGCGCCTCATCGCGGCCCGTCGTTCGTGCGCAGCGCTGGCAAGCGGAAATCATCGGTCCATGTTCGGCGTGGCTCCTGACGTCCTGGCCTGGCTTCGCGAGACCGATGACGAGCGCGTCCTCGTGCTCCTCAACACCGGCAGTGAGCCACGCGACTGTGATCTGCGCCGTCTGGGGTCTGTGGCCGGCGATGTGCTTGTCGCAACCTCCGCGCGCGACGATGGCGTCACACTCGCCGGTCTCGCGCTTGACCCGCTGGAGGGCCTCGCCATCCGGATTTGACGTTCGGTCTCGCGGATTTGCGCTCAGCGCATGGATCTACGGCATGCGGGGGCGGATCGCAGGGGCGTGAGCCAGAACGGGAGCGGGGTGCTACTGTCTCCCGCCGTGACCAGCTCTCGCCGCCCACCTGACGACCGCCGGGTCGACCCGCACCTCGAAGTCGTCGAACGAACTCGAGGCAAGCTGCCGGGCAACGTCTACGTGCGCCGGTACCGTCCCTATGGTAGCGACTTCCAGCGTGGCGATGACGAGGGCGAACTGATCGCCACCGAGCGCACGATCCTGGAACGCACTGGCTGGAAGGCAGGGCTGCGTCGGCTGCGCACCAGGCTCATCGGCCGGCCGATCAGCAGCGAGCTCGAGTCGCACGAGCGCCTGACGAAGACCAAGGCGCTGGCCATCTTCAGCAGCGACAACATCAGCTCATCGGCCTATGGGCCCGAGGAGATCATGCGCGTGCTGGCCCTGGCCGGCACCGGCGCGCTCACGCTCACATTGCCGCTCGCGGCCCTGATCACCATCATGCTCGCGATCGTCACGCTGTCGTACCGGCAGACCATCAAGGCCTATCCGCACGGTGCCAGCAGCTACCTGGTGGCCAGCGACAACCTGGGGGCCATCTCCGGCGTGCTCGCCGCGGCGGCACTGCTCATCGGTTACGTGGTGACGGTCGCCGTCTCGGTCTCGGCCGGCGTGGCGGCGCTGAGCTCGATCCTGCCGGCGATCTACGAGCAGCGGGTGCTCATCAGCGTGGTGATGGTCGTGATCCTCATGCTCGGCAACCTGCGCGGCATCCGCGAGTCCGGCACGATCTTCATGATCCCGACCTACGCATACATCGCGATCATGCTCGGAATCATCGCCTACGGCATGGTGCGCTCCATCCTCGGCGACGTTCCGAGCTACGAAGCACCAACCGCCTGGGCATCCATCGAGCAGGGTGGGCAGGCGCTGGGGCTATTCCTCATCCTGCGCGCCTTCAGCCAGGGCGCCGTTGCGCTCACCGGCGTCGAGGCCATCAGCGACGGAGTGCCTGCCTTCAAGTCGCCCGAGTGGCGCAACGCCCGCACGACGCTGACCTGGGCGGCGATCGTGTTCGCGATCCTGTTCCTCGGCCTTGCGTACCTGCTGACGACCATCGGCATCGTGCCCGATCCGACCGAGCAGCAGACGGTGCTGAGCCAGCTGGTTCGCCACCTGGCCGGCGACGGAGCGGTGCTGATCATCGCCCAGGTGGCCACCGCCCTCCTGCTCGTCCTGGCGGCGAACACCAGCTTCGCCGACTTCCCGCGGCTGTCGAGCTTCCTGGCACGCGATGGCTACCTGCCACGGCAGTTCGCCTTCCGCGGCGAGCGGCTGGCATTCACGACCGGCATCATCGCCCTGTCGTTCATGGCCATCGGCCTGCTCATCGGCTTCGATGCCAGCGTGACAGGCCTCATCCCGCTGTACACGCTGGGCGTCTTCATCGCCTTCACCCTGTCGCAAGGCGGGATGCTGACCCGCTGGTGGCGACGGCGCGAGCCTGGGTGGCGCCCGGGGCTTGCCATCAACGGGCTCGGCACGCTGACCACTGCCGTGGTGGCGCTGGTGGTGGGAAGCAGCAACTTCTTCCAGGGCTCGTGGCTGGTGATCGTGCTCGTACCGCTGCTGATGCTCCTGCTCCTCGCGATCCACGGCCATTACCGCGACATGGATCGCGCGCTGGCCATCGACCGCATCCCGGACGCCGGCGAGGTGGCGCCGCGGCCGATCGTGATCGTGCCGATTTCTCGCCTCGACCGGCCGGCGCTCCAGGCGATCGCGTTCGCGAATTCGATCAGCTCGGATGCCGTGGCCGTGCACATCACGAACGACCCTGATGAGGCCGATGCGCTGCGCGAGCGCTGGCCCGAATGGGCCGGCACGACGGAGCTGGTGGTCGTGGAGTCGCCGTATCGCGCGCTCATCGGTCCCCTGCTGGCCTACATGGATGCGCTTCAGCGCCAGGCTCCAGAGCGGCCGATCCTCGTCGTGCTCGCCGAGTTCGTGCCACGCCATTGGTGGGAGAACCTGCTGCACAACCAAACCGCACTGCGGTTGAAGCTGCGGCTGTTCCGACGTCCGAACACCATCGTCGCCGACGTGCCGTATCGTCCGCCCCCGAAGGCGTAACCCGTGCCGATTGCCTACCGCGGCGCGAGGCGGAAGTAGCGGCCCTCGGACAGGATGTGGCGGCGAGCGCCGCGGTACAGGAGGTTGGCCGGGAACGGCTGCTGCTCGGCGGTGGCGAAGATGACGGCATCGCGCTCCGGCCCGGGCTCGAGCGGCTCGGCGCTGACATCGAGCGGCGCTTCTGGACGCGGTGCGACGCGGGCGAGCCCAGCCTCGCGCAGGTTCGCGGTCCAAGCCACCTCGCCGTTGGGGTGGCCGACATACCAGTTTCCATCGGTCCGGATGAGACCCACCAGGACGCTACGGTCACGCCCGGTCCGGCGTCCGCGC
>Ga0183260_10005110_pt1 | contig 10360 bp, 3 predicted proteins | sample AntDrymUQ4972206_2_FD_129768 | JGI IMG/M metagenome (GOLD analysis project Ga0183260, IMG submission 129768) | Polar desert sand microbial communities from Dry Valleys, Antarctica - metaG UQ497 (22.06) (version 2) (version 2) | ecosystem: Environmental > Terrestrial > Soil > Desert | place...
GAGTGTGACCGAAGCTGCCGGTTGCCCACAGCCCCAGCAGTGTGCCTTTGGTGGAGAGTGCGAGCCCGCTCGTTGGATTGCTCAGGCGAGCACAAGCTCCACGTTGATGTCCGCTTTGGGTCGAAAGCGGACACTCGGCCCTGGACGTCCCGCCTTCTCCGGAAGCACAAGCCGAAGTTGTCCGCCACCCGCGTCATCGGCCGGGGCAACTGAGCCAAAGCCCGATAGCGCGGCCGGCCCAGCGGCCCCCTGAGGGCGCGCGGCGGGCCCGCAGGGGAGGAGGTGCCCCGGGCGCGCCGAACGGGCCCCTGGCATTGCGCCAAACGCGAACCCGCCAAGGGCGACCCCGGGGGCGGTCGCTGCCGGCCGGACTGGGGCGGGGCCGAACGGCGCAAAAAAAAAGGGCGCTGGAGAAGGCCCCGGGCGCACGGGGCGCCCGGGGTGAGTTGGTCAGGGTTGCGAGGTGCCGCCCATCCGGGCCGCCCCGGCCTCCACCGCGGCGAGGAGCGTGTCGTTGGCCAGGTGAGCGTACCTCATCGTGGACTTGTGGTCGGCGTGACCGAGGACGCGGCCGACGGCGTACAGGTCTATCCGCGAACCGGGTCCCACTCTGCTTTGCAGGCTTGATGCCTTCGACACTAGGCGGGGTGTCCCAGCTCCCAGTCTGACCGGTGCGCCATCACATCGCTTCGTCCTCGCAACCTCGTTGAGCTGGTCTCCTGGTCTAGCCTCTCATGCGGCCATCGCCGGCTTCCGGTAGATGCCGCCCCTGGTCATGATCGCCCAGGCGACACGCGCCGTGCGGTTCGCGGCCGCGACCGTCACGACACGCGCCGGACGCCGCTCGAGCATCGCAGGGATGCGCGGATCGACCGAGCTGGGCGCGGTCCTCGCACGTCGCACCGCCGGCATTGTTCACCTCGGCCAGAGAGCGTGCAATCCATTAGCCGGGTTGGCAAATGTCCGCTGTCGACCCAAACCGGACTTTAGACGAGTTCGATTCCCGCCATGAATGCCGGATAAGCAACAGGAGAGTCCGATGCGTTGCCAGCCTCCCGTCCGCCGGCAATGCGGCGTTGGCCATCCATGATCTCCGGGCAGCAGTCGAAACACTCGCAAGCGATCTTGCAGACCTTAGGCATGGCCGCCGCGTCTCCGTGGGGCGATGAGAGGCCGATCCGCGGAGAGTTGTTCAGTGCCGAGCGCCTCGAGGAACATGCCCGAAGCCTTGCCGTCGCGCAGCCGATCGCCACCAAACGGTTGCGTCGCCAGCCCTTGTCCTCGCGGCTAAACGAGAACGAGTTAGCGTTGCGGCGCGCTTTTCGCGGCACGATTAGAGCGGTCGAAGCAGGAGTTGCCATTACGCCGGCCGCCGAGTGGTTGTCGGACAATTATCATATCGTGGAGAGGCAGATCCGCGAGGTGCGGGCTGATCTGCCGCCGGTCTTTTATCGCCAGCTTCCGAAGCTGGTCTCGGGCCCTTTTGCTGGCCATCCCCGCGTCCTTGGGTTGGCTTGGGCCTATGTCGCCCATACCGATAGCCACTTCGACGCCGAGCTGCTCCGCCGCTACGTCCGGGCGTATCAGGAGGTCCAGCCCCTCACTATCGGTGAGCTCTGGGCGGTGGCGATCACCTTGCGCTTCGTGCTGATTGAAAACTTGCGCCGCGTGGCGGTGAGGATCGAGCGAAGCCTCGCAGCAAGATTTGAGGCGGACGCGCTGGCCGAACGCCTGCTCGGGTTGGGCGACGAGGCTCCGGAGGCTACCCAGAAAGTGCTGGCGGACGCGCCCGCCGTAGTTCCGGATGCGTTTGCCGTGGAGTTCGTCCACATGCTCCGCGATCAGAACCCCGGTGTCGCCCCCGCACTTGCATGGCTTGACGATCGGCTGTCGGAACGCGGCACGACCGCCGATATTGCTATCGCGTACGAGCAGGAGCGCCAGGTCAGGGCCACGGTCACCGTCCGCAACATCATCACCAGCATGCGACTAATCTCGGAAATCGACTGGATGACCCTGTTCGAACAGATTAGCCCGGTGGACGATGTCCTCGCCGGCAACGGCGTCTACAGCCAGATGGATTTTGCCAGTCGCAATCTCTATCGCAATTCCATTGAGGAGTTGGCGCGAAGCTCGCCCCTCTCCGAGATTGAGATCGCGCAGCAGGCGGTGCGGGCTAGCGAGGGTCCGAATGTTCCCGGCAATCCGCGGCGATCCGATGTCGGCTATCACTTGGTGTCTACCGGTCGTGCCGATTTCGAAGCCCGTGTCGGATACCGGATTCCGGTGCGCGCCTGGCCGCAGCGGATCACCACTGCGCTCGGCATCGGCGGATATGCCGCTGCCATAGTCTTTGTCGGCGCGCTCCTCCTGCTTGCTCCCTTGCTTGCCCTGTCGGCGATAGGGCTCGGCACCGCCTGGCTGATCGCACTCGGCGTGCTCGGTGCAGTCCCCGCGCTGGATGCGGCGGTTGCACTGGTGAACGCTAGCGTAACACGCACTGTAAGCAGCACCTTGTTGCCTGCGCTTGAGCTAAAGGGCGGCGTCCCGGCCCCGTTGAGGACGATCGTCGCCGTGCCGACGCTGCTGACGTCGCGCGAGAACGTCGAGGAACAGATCGACGCGCTGGAAGTCCATCATCTCTCCAGCCTTGAGGGAGATGTGCACTTTGCGCTGCTTTCGGACTGGGCAGACGCGGACAACGAGCACGTCGACAGCGACGAGACCCTGCTGGCCGCTGCCAGTACGGGCATCGCGCGCCTCAATGCCAAATATCCCGCGGCGCCAGGCGGCGACCGCTTTTTGCTGCTGCACCGGCACCGCGTGTGGAACGGGAGCGAACGGCGGTGGATCGGATGGGAGCGCAAGCGGGGCAAGCTGCATGAGCTGAACCGCCTATTGCGGGGCGCCACTGATACCACCTTTATCACCCCCGACAGGCAGCCGCCGTTCGTGCCCAACAACGTGCGGTTCGTGATCACCCTCGACGCCGATACCAAACTACCGCGCGACACGGTCCGCCGGTTGATCGGTAAGATGGCGCATCCCCTCAATCGGCCACAATTCGACGCGGAGTCGGGGCGGGTGGTCGAGGGCTATGGCGTGCTGCAGCCGCGCATCACGATTTCGTTGCCGTGGGATCAGGAAGGAACCCTGTTCCAGCGCATTTTCTCGAACGCGAGCGGCATCGATCCCTATGCCGCCGCAGTTTCTGACGTTTACCAGGACTTGTTCGGCGAAGGCTCCTACGCAGGTAAGGGCATTTATGATGTCGATGCCTTCGAGGCTGCACTCGCCGGCAGGGTGCCTGATTCGACTTTGCTTAGCCACGATCTGTTTGAGGGCATATTCGCCCGCGCCGGCCTCGCGTCGGACATCGAAGTGATCGAAGATTTTCCCGCACGGCACGACGTCTCGGTACGCCGGCATCATCGGTGGGCGCGCGGCGACTGGCAGCTGCTGCCGTGGGTGTTTACCGCCGGCGAACCGGGAAAATCGCTTCCAAACGTCGGCCGCGCTAAGATGGTGGACAATCTACGACGCAGCCTAACGGCACCCTCCTGCGTGCTGGGATTACTCGCCGGGTGGGCCCTAAACTGGGCCGTCGCGCTGGTCTGGTCGAGCTTTTTGGTCGTCGCGCTGGCGGCGCCGGCGTTGATCCCCTTCCTCGACGGCCTGCTCCGCCGGCAACCAGGAACTACACTGAGGAGCCGCCTGAGGGCTTTCGGCAGCGATCTAAAGATGGCGCTCGCGCGATGGATCCTGCTTGTCGCTTTCCTTGCCGACCAGGCCTGGGTAATGGGCGATGCGATCGTCCGGACACTGGTGCGGATGGTGGTGACCCGTCGTCATCTGCTGCAGTGGCTGACTGCGGCCGAGCTCCAAAGCGGTCCCGAACCGAGCCTGTCGGATTTCTATCGCCGTATGGCCGGCTCTCTAGCAATCGCGGCGGTTGGGCTGAGCATCGCCTGGCATTGGGGTAACGAGACATGGCCGTTCGCTTTGGCGTTCGGACTGCTGTGGTCCGCCTCACCGGCAATTGCGTGGCGGATCAGTGCCGCTCCCGCCGCTCCCCGCCGGTTTAAGGTCACGCCGGAGGAAACCCGAAGGCTGCGGCAGATCGCGCGCCGGACCTGGCGCTTTTTCCAGGCAACTGTGACGCCTGCCGACCACATGCTGCCGCCGGACAATCTACAGGAAGACCCTCGTCCGGTCCTTGCCCACCGGACTTCCCCGACGAATATCGGCATGTATCTGCTGTCGGTCGCCAGTGCCCGCGACTTCGGCTGGATAGGAACCTGCGACGCAGTCGATCGCCTCGAGCAAACACTGACGACACTGTCCAGAATGGCGCGGTTTCGGGGGCATTTCTACAATTGGTACGATACGCGCGACCTGCGTGTGCTCGAGCCGCCCTACGTGTCTTCGGTCGATAGCGGTAATCTAGCGGGGCACCTGATCGTCCTGGCCAATGCCTGCACGCAATGGAGCGGCATTCCCGCCGGCCGGGCGGCGGACCTCGCCGGCGCGGCCGACTCCCTTGGGCTGGCACAGGCGACGATTAAGGCGCTTGACCACAAGGGCACAGCCGCATCCGTGGGGTGGTTGGCGATCAATGCCGCGGTCACGTCCCTTTCGGAGCGTCTCGACCGAATTATCGGTGGCGACACAATTGGCGCGCCGCAGCTTCTCGGCCTTACAAACGCCGCCAAGGCGATCCTCAACGATGCCACCGGAACGTCGATTGACGCCGCGGACGACCTTACGTGCGACGTCGAGTTCTGGCTGGAGGCGACCCGTTCGACGATCGAAAGCCACCAGCGCGATCTCGACCGTGCGGCGGACTCCGAAACCCTGCGCTTGCGTCTCCAGTCAGTCGCGCAGACCTGCCGCGACCTGGCGCTTGAGATGGACTTCGCGTTCCTACTCGATGAGGACCGTCAGTTGTTGTCGATCGGCTATCTGACGTCGGACGGAACGCCGGACCCAAACTGCTACGACCTGCTCGCCTCCGAGGCACGGCTCGCAAGTTTTCTGGCCATCGCCAAGGGTGAAGTGCCTACCCGGCACTGGTTCCTGCTAGGCCACGCGGTCACGCCGGTGTCTGGGGGGCCGGCCCTGATTTCCTGGTCCGGATCGATGTTCGAATATTTGATGCCGACCTTGGTGATGCAATCTCCGGCAGGCAGCCTGTTGGAACGAACCGAGCAGCGCATCGTCACACGCCAGATCGAATACGGCCGTCAGCGAAATCTGCCTTGGGGCATGTCCGAATCTGCATTCAATGCCCGTGATCTAGAATTTACCTATCAATATTCCAACTTTGGCGTGCCCGGTCTGGGGCTGAAACGCGGCCTAGCCGAAAACGACGTGATCGCCCCTTATGCAACCGCGCTTGGTGCGATGGTCGAACCCCAGGCTGCGCTCAGCAATTTCCAGCGCATCGAAGCCGCCGGCGGGCTCGGCGCCTACGGTTTCTATGAAGCCCTCGATTACACCCCCGGCCGGATCTCCGCCGACAGCAACGTCGCGGTAGTACGGACCTTCATGGCGCACCACCAAGGCATGACCATCGTCGCGCTCGCCAATACGCTCTTCGACGGAGTGATGCGCAATCGCTTCCATGCGGAGCCTATGGTCAAGTCGGCTGAGCTGCTGCTGCAGGAACGCATGCCCCGTCAGATAGAGGTGACCTTCCAGGCGGTCGCGGAGGAAGGCAAGGCCGCCGTGCGGGTCAATGAAATTGCACCTCCCGCCGGCCGGCGGTTCGCGAGCGTCGGCGGCGCAGCGCCCGCGACGCATCTGCTGTCCAACGGGTCATACACCGTGATGCTTACCGCGGCGGGGTCGGGCCAGAGCCGCTGGCGCGATCTAGCGGTAACGCGCTGGCGAGAGGATGCCACCTGCGATGATTGGGGTTCGTACATATTCCTGAGGGATGTCACTAGCAACGACGTTTGGTCCGCCGCCTACCAGCCGACCGGTAAGAACCCGGACAAATATGGGGTCGTGTTTCACGAGGATCGCGCGGAATATACGCGCTCCGATGGCGACTTGGTCACCTCGATGACCGTGCTGGTGTCAGCGGAAGACGATTCCGAAGTGCGGCGGATCACTCTTTCTAACACCGGTCGCAGGGTCCGTGAAATCGAGATTACCTCGTTCGCCGAGCTGGCGCTGGCGCCGCAAACCGCCGACGTTGCGCATCCAAGCTTTTCGAAATTGTTCGTGCAGACCGAACGATTACCTGGCACCGGCGCGCTGCTGGCGCACCGACGCCAGCGCGAACTGCATGAGGAGGAGGTGTGGGCCGCGCATTTGGCGGTCCTCGAGGGAGAGGCGATCGGCAATCTCGAATTTGAGACCGATCGGGCGCAGTTTCTCGGGCGCGGAAGCTCCAGCAGGGCGCCGCGCGCGATCGTGGAGGGGCGCTCGCTCAGTGGAACAACAGGCACCGTCCTCGATCCGGTGTTCGCTATCCGCGCGCGCGTTTCGCTCGCGCCCGGGGCCACGACCCACGTCAGTTTCTGGACGATGGTCGGATCGAGCCGGGACGCCGTGCTCGACCTGGTCGACAAGAACCGGATGGTGACAACATACCAGCGCGCTGCTGCCCTCGCCTGGACCCAAGCACAAGTGCAGCTCCACCATCTGCGCCTGAGTGCGGGAGACGCAGGCGAGTTTCAGCGCCTCGCTGGCCACATCCTCTATGCATCGCCGGGGCTGCGCATGCCGTCCAACGTGATCGATCAGGGAGCCCGGGCGCAATCTGCCCTATGGCCGCTGGGGATTTCCGGCGATCTGCCAATCATCGTGCTGCGCGTCACCGATATCGAGCATCTCGGCATCGTGCGAGATCTGCTGCAGGCCACCGATTACTGGCGGATGAAACGCCTGGCCTTCGACGTGGTCATCCTCAACGAACGTGGAGCATCCTACGTCCAAAACCTCCAGGACGAACTCGAAACGCTGGTACGCACCAACCATGGCCGCGCGCAATTCGGTGAACGGCCACCTGGCGGCGTGTTCGTGCTCCGGGCCGACCTGATTCCACAGCAGGCGCGAGACCTCCTCCTGTCCGTCGCGCGCGCCGTGCTGCGCGGCCGCTATGGCCGGCTGGCCAGCCAGCTGGATGCTTCGCTGACGACCGACACGGGCGCGACTCGGGCGCGCAAGCCAGCAGCATCGACAGGCTTAGCGCCCCTCCCGCCTCGAGCTCCGGAGCTGGAATATTTTAACGGGCTCGGCGGTTTCGCAAACGACGGCCGTGAATATGTCGTCGTGCTGGGACCCGGCCAGCATACGCCGGCGCCGTGGATCAATGTCGTCGCCAACCCGCATTTCGGGTTTCAGGTTTCCGCCGAGGGTGCAGGCTACACTTGGGCGTCCAACAGCCGCGAACACCAGATCACGCCCTGGTCGAATGATCCCATTCGAGACCCTCCCGGCCAGGCTTTCTATGTGCGCGACGACGACACAGGAGAGCTGTGGAGTCCGACCTGCGCGCCGCTGCGTGACGAAGAGGGCGGCTACGTCACCCGGCACGGCCGCGGCTACAGCCGCTTCGAACATGTCGCCCACGAGCTGACGCTCGAACTGCTCGAATATGTCCCGTTGCACGATCCTATCAAAATTTCGCGCCTGACGATCCAGAACACCGGCCGAAGGACACGGCGGTTCACCGTAACCGGTTACGTCGCTTGGGTGCTGGGCACTTCGCGCGCAGCGGCCGCACCCTATACGATAACGAGGATCGACGAGCCCACCGGCGCGATGTTCGCCTGCAACCGTTGGAGCGAAGACTTCGCGGACCGCGTCGCTTTCATCGACATGAGCGGCCGCCAGACCAGCTGGACCGGTGACCGTCGTGAATTTATCGGCCGCAACGGCGCGCTTGCGAACCCCGTGGCCCTTTCGGGCCGGGAGCCGCTGTCCAACCGCACCGGAGCTGGCCTGGACCCGTGCGGTGCGTTGCAAACCCAGATCGAGCTTGCCCCAAACGAAAGCACCGAAGTCGTATTCTTCCTTGGGGAGGGCAGGAACGTGGATGATGCCCGCACGCTGATCGAGCGCTATCGCTCCGCCGATCTCGGAGTGGTTCTCGCCGACGTCGAGCATTATTGGGACGACCTGCTGGGAACCGTGCAGGTGAAGACACCCGATCGGGCGCTAGACATCATGACAAACGGCTGGCTGCTCTACCAGACGCTGGCATGCAGGATCTGGGCGCGGTCGGCATTCTATCAGTCGAGCGGCGCCTACGGCTTTCGCGACCAACTTCAAGACGTAATGGCGCTCAGCTCCGTGCGCCCCGAGTTCGCCAAGGTTCATCTGCTCCGAGCCGCCGGTCGCCAGTTTCTGGAAGGAGATGTCCAGCACTGGTGGCTCCCGCAAAACGGTCAGGGTGTGCGAACGCGCTTCGCCGACGATCGCATCTGGCTAGCGTTCGTCGCCGCCCACTATGTTGTCACCACTGCCGATACGGCGATTCTGGAGGAACGGGTACCCTTCCTGGAGGGGGCCACGCTGATTCCGGGGGAAATGGAGAATTTCTTTCAGCCGACGACCTCGGAGCATTCAGCCACGCTCTACGAACATTGTGCGCTCGCACTCGATACCAGCTTGGAGGTGGGTGAGCATGGCCTGCCGTTGATCGGTGGCGGTGACTGGAACGATGGCTTTAATCGGGTCGGCTCGGGCGGCAAGGGCGAAAGCGTTTGGCTCGGTTGGTTCCTGTATGCCACGCTGACAAGGTTCATTCCCATCGCTCGGGGACGCGGCGACACTGCTAGGGACGCTGCCTGGGTCGTGCATGCGGGAGCACTTCGCGCCGCACTAAACGACAAGGGCTGGGACGGAGACTGGTACAAGCGCGGCTGGTTTGACGATGGCACGCCGCTGGGTTCCGCGGCAAGCGCGGAGTGCCGCATCGATTCCATTGCGCAGTCGTGGGGAGCAATCTCCGGGGCGGGCGATCCGCAGCAGGTAGGACGAGCGATGTCCGCGGCGGATCGCGAATTAATCGTGCCCGATACTGGCTTGGCGATGCTGTTTGCGCCGCCCTTCGATCAAGCTCCGGTAGATCCGGGATACATCAAAGGTTACCCGCCCGGCGTCCGCGAAAACGGCGGCCAGTATACGCATGCTGCCTTATGGTCGGTTATCGCGTTCACTTTACTTGGCGACGGGGACAAGGCGGCGGCCCTGCTTTCGATGCTTAACCCGATCAATCACAGCCGGAGTCGGCCAGAAGCGCACCGCTACAAGTTGGAACCGTATGTCGTTGCTGCCGACATCTATTCCCAACCGCCCCACGTCGGGCGGGGTGGCTGGAGCTGGTACACCGGCGCTGCTGGCTGGATGTACCGGGCGGGCATCGAATACGTGCTTGGTCTACGGATCGAAGGTGCGTTTCTGCACCTAGATCCCTGTATTCCAAAACACTGGCGCAACTACCAGATGACGCTGCAGCGCGAATCAACCCGTTATGAGATTTTCGTCAAGAACCCAAATGGCGTGAGCAAGGGCATTGCACACGTTGAATATGATGGCATCGCCATGTCCGAATGTCCGCTCCGAATTCCATTTAAGGATGACGGAAGCATTCACACGATCAAAGTCACGCTGGGACGTGCCGCCGAGAGGACAGCCGACTGATGTCCGAAATTGATCAATGCGGGAAGTCCGACATGTTCTTAATTTATGACCGTCTTGCTGTGCTTTCGCCGGAGCGTTGTCAGGTCGCTTTACGGCGAGGTCGTGGCGATCAATTGTGCTCGATCAAGTTTCCACGGCTGTAGGCATTCGTGGGAGTCTGCCCTGAAGCTCTTCCACGGGGCGGCGGGCGACGGCCTATTCGCGCGGGGAGCACGCACGACGACGGAAGTGAATAACTTGACAGCGGTACCGGAGGGGATCGGGTGAGATGAAAATCGGAATTCGGCGTACTGAGATTTCGTCCGCGACGCGCTTAAACCATGCTTAGTGCATTTACTCTAACAGTACCCGGGCCGCCTTACTAAGATGTACATTTAGCCTGACAGTGCCGACGTCAGCCTTTCTCCGTGCCAGTCTGATCCCGCTTCTTTGCCTTCTCCTTCTCGGCGAGCTCGTGCTGCTTCTGGAAGGCTGCGGTGGCTTCGTTGTACGTTCGGACACGATAGTCGAGATTACTTTCCCGCTTTTCGCTTTTCGGGTCAGACGTCATGGCAAAATCCTATCATCCATGTTGCCGAGTCTGTTTACCATGAAAGGCGCCACCGAACAATCGGAGCTGACAGTATGACTACAACTAGTCTCCGATAGCCGCGAGCTGAGCAACGCGGTGGCGCGATCAGGCGGCAAGGTTGCGCCACTCGGC
>Ga0183260_10005114_pt1 | contig 10355 bp, 10 predicted proteins | sample AntDrymUQ4972206_2_FD_129768 | JGI IMG/M metagenome (GOLD analysis project Ga0183260, IMG submission 129768) | Polar desert sand microbial communities from Dry Valleys, Antarctica - metaG UQ497 (22.06) (version 2) (version 2) | ecosystem: Environmental > Terrestrial > Soil > Desert | place...
GGCGACGATGCGGGCCAACGCCATTGTCTTTTTCCTTTTCACCACGGTCATTTCGGGGCTCGCCTTGCTCTGGGGCGGGATCTTCACGGCGGACGTGATGGCGCTCTCCGCCGCGCTGTTTCCGATTTACGCGGTCGGGATATTCGTCGGCGGCCGCATGTTCGGGCTGGCCAGCGAGACCACCTACCGGCGCATCGCCTACGCTTCGATCCTGTTCGTGGCGGTGGTGAGCATGCCGGGGTTCGGCTGGGAAGATTGAGTAGCCACACAAGCGCGGAAACCGCGGCGTCGTTGGCGCACCCGCTCCATCCGTAACGCAGCTCGCCCGGCTCAGGCCGCCGAGAGTTCCCGCATCGTCGCTTCGTCCACGTCGTAATTGGCATAAACGTTCTGCACGTCGTCGTCGTCCTCCAGCGTCGCGATGAGCTTCATCAGCGTCTCGGCCTTTTCGCCTTCGACCGGCGTCATCGTCCGCGGTTTCCAGGCCGACCGCACCGATGTCGGCTCGCCGAGCTGCTTCTCGAGAGCGCCGGCGACGGCGGCGAGATCCTCGAAGGCGGTGTTGACGACATGGCTTTCCGCGTCGCTCGCGACATCGCTGGCGCCGGCCTCGATCGCCGCCTCCAGCACCGTATCGGCGTCGCCGGCGGAAGCCGGAAAGACGATCTCGCCGACGCGGTCGAACATGAAGGCGACGGAGTTCGTCTCGCCCAGCGCGCCGCCGTTCTTGGCAAAATAGGAGCGGATCGCGCCGGCCGTGCGGTTGCGGTTGTCGGTGAGCGACTCGACGATGAACGCCACGCCGCCGGGGCCGTAGCCCTCGTAACGGATCTCGGCATAATCGTCGCCCTCGGCGCCGGCTGCCTTGGAGATGGCGCGCTCGATGTTGTCCCGAGGCATGGACTGGGCGCGCGCATTCTGGACGGCGAGGCGCAGCCGCGCGTTGGAATCGGGGTCCGGCCCGCCTTCCTTGGCGGCGACCGTCACCTCGCGGGCGAGCTTGGAGAACAGCTTAGACCGCATTTTGTCCTGCTTGCCCTTGCGGTGCATGATGTTCTTGAACTGGGAATGTCCGGCCATGGCGCCCTTCGCGTCTGCTAGTCTGCGGGACGGCTGCGGGCGCTCGGCCCCGCCGCTCCGTCCGGGTAATAGGATAGCGGCTTATAATTTGCGGCCTTTGAGAAGGGAAGGGAGACGAGCAGCGTACGCCCGCCTTTGGGGAAGCCGAGCTTACGCAAGCGGCCCCTCCGGGGCGATCGTCGCCATTGCCGCTCGAACAAAAATGACCGATATTGCTGGTCCCGAGGCGAAGGGCACAGGATGAACCGTGACGGTCTGATCCGGGCCCTTCGGAAATATGCGAGAAAGAGCGGCCTAGGCTTCGATCTGGATACGAACAAAGGAAAGGGGGCTCATTACAGAGTGCGTTTAGGAGACCGGGTCACGACAGTTCAAAGCGACCTGAACCCCGGTCGAATCGAACGCATTCTGAAGCAGCTTAACATAGATTCGTTGGATTTGTGATGATGTGCCCGGGGTATCGCAACGTTGCCAAGATTTGTAGCTTCTGACGGGGATATTCATGGATGCGAGTTGGAGTTACGGGATAAACATTGACAAGAAGGACGGGGACTTCGTCGTTTCCGCGCGAGACCTGCCCGAAGTGGTGACCTCTGGAGGGACCTTTGATGAAGCGCTTGCCCTTGCAAGGGACGCCATAGAACTGGCGGTGGCAGGGCGCATGGAAGACGGCATGAATCTGACTCCTCCTACACTTGCGCGCAAAGGGGAGCATATCGTGTCTCTGCCAGCGCAGCTGGCGGCCAAGGCTTCGATTTATTCGGCGTGGAAGGCGGCGCGTCTTTCCAAAATGGCGCTTGCGAGACTATTGGAGCGCAACGAGGCGGAGGTGCGGCGGATCCTGAATCCGCGTCACGCTACGAAGCTCGATCAATTGGAAGAAGCCGCAAACGCCTTGGGCGGTCGCTTGAACATCAGCTTTGAATCGCTTTGAGGATAGGCGAGACGTCCGGAGATCAGGCACACAAACAAGGTTAGGGTTGTTTGCTGCTGATGGGGCGCTCCCGCGTCGTCTCATCGAACTCCGTCAGCCCATCTTCCATGTGCAGCCAGAACAGCTTCGACGTCACGTAAGCGTGCCGGTCCGGCACCAGCCGGTCCGCCTCGTCAAACAGCCCGGCATGGATGTAGATCTCGCCTGCGAGCCGGTCGTCCTCATAGCTCATCGGCGTCCCGCAATCGGCGCAAAAGGCGCGGGTGATGTGGGGGGAGGACTGGCGCCGCTTCGGGTCGCCGGCAAGCCGCACCTGGTCGGACTGGAACCCGGCCCAGACGACGGCCGGCGCGCCGGTCTGCCGGCGGCAGTCGCGGCAATGGCACCAGGAGACCTGGAAGGGAGTTTCGACAGCTGTGATCCGGATCGCACCGCAAAAACAGCGGCCGTGCAGGGCGTCTTTCATGCCAACGCTCCAAGGTCGGGCTCGGCCGGGGAGAGACCGGGGCCGATCCGCACCGGCGCGACTCGCAGGGCGCGGCCGGTCGCGTCGTCGGTCTCCACCGCCAGGCCGGAAAGCGTCGCGGCGCCCAGCGCCGGGCCGAAGCGCGCGGAGGGAATCTTCGTCGTGGCGCGCCGGAGCGGTTCGTCCTTGTCCATGCCGATCACCGAATCGTAGTCGCCGCACATGCCGACATCCGTCATATAGGCGGTGCCGCCCTTCAGGATGCGGTGATCGGCGGTCGGCACATGCGTGTGGGTGCCGATCACCAGCGAGGCCCGTCCGTCGAGGAAGTGGCCCATGACCTGCTTCTCGCTGGTCGCCTCGGCGTGGAAATCGACGATGACCGCGTCGCAGCCATTGCCGATGGAGCAGGCGGAGACCTCGCGGGAGACGGCGGCGAAGGGATCGTCGAGCGACGGCATGAACACCGCGCCCATGACATTGACCACCAGCACCCGCGCGCCGTTCCGCGCCTGGTAGATGTTCGCGCCCCGGCCTGGCGTCCCCGGCGGGTAGTTGACGGGCCGGAGGAAGCGCTCCTGGCGGGCGGCGAAGATCAGCGCCTCGCGCTGGTCCCAGACATGGTTGCCGGTGGTGACGCAATCGGCGCCGGCATCGATGAAGCCCTGGAAGATCTCCTCAGTAATGCCGAAGCCGCCTGCCGCGTTCTCGCCGTTGACGACGACGAAATCGAACCTGTGCCTCGAGATCAGGCCGGGAAGCTCGTCGGCCACGATCGCCCTCCCCGAACGCCCCACCACGTCGCCCAGAAAGAGCAGCCTCACGCGTCGAGCCTGCCCTCGATCGGCCCGGCGCGGATCAGCTCCCGTTCCGTGGCGATGAGCGGCAGCGGCTCGTCATGCGGCTCCAGCGGAATCTTGTCGAACTCCTGGCAGGCGAATGCGATGCCCGCCAGCCGGAAGGGCCGCCCTCGGCGTTTCAGGTCCGCGATGGCATTGTCGTAATAGCCGGCGCCATATCCCAGACGGCCGCCGCGGCGGTCGAAAGCGGCGAGCGGCGCCACGATGAGATCGGGGTCGAGGACCGGCTGACCGGGGTGGGGATGGCGCGTGCCGAAGACGCCGTTCTCTAGCGAGTCCTCGCCGTCGAAGGCGCGGAAGAACATGCGCCGGCCTTCCACCACCGGCATGGCGATCCGCCCACCGGCCGCCAGCACGTCGGCGATGAGCCCGCGCGGATCGATCTCACCGCGCATCGGCCAGAACAGGGAGACGGTCTCGCCCGGCTTGAGCAAAGCTCTGAGGCGCGCCGCGGCCTGAGCCGAACTCTCGCGCCGCACGTCCTCGTCGAGAGCCGCCCGCCGGCCGAGCGCAAGGGCGCGAAGCTCGGCTTTCAGTGCGGCGGGATCAGGCATCCGGCGACGGCTCCAGGCGGGAACGAGCCGCAAGGACTCGAAGCAGGGGAGTGCGTAGCCGCCTCGGCCGTTGGAAGTGTCGATCCCGGGAACCTACAACGTAGGTGGGCGCCGTGATGACCAAGCCCACGAGCCTGGCCAGTGACAGCTCCCTTTGAGATCGATAAGGCCCCGGGGAATGAATTCCTGACGAACCGCGCAGCCACGCGAACTAAGATATAGGCTGCCGGTCACATGCGGGCAATCGGGAAGTCCGAATACTGGTCGGGAAGCCAGGGCGCGAGCGCGCCCGAGCGTCTCACCGTCTTGGCCCTTTGGGGTCTGCCCGTGCAGCTTTGGGAAACCACATCCTTCCGAACACGTTTCAAGCACGGGAGATTGATTGGAACTTTTTAGTCGGTTTCGGAGTATTGTGGCTGTGGGGCAGGACCAACATTGCGTTGGCACCGAAAACGCTTTGAACCAAAAGCATCGTCGGCTGAGATGGTGCAAGAAAAGGAAGCTGAACATGAATTCGCATCGTTTCGGGACCGCGCTGGTCCTCTCCTGTCTCTTGGCGGTCCCCGCCGGGTCGGCATTCGCGGTCGCCTCCAGCGAGCCCGCCGCTCTAAAGATCCAGTTGCTCGGGGCCACGGTCCTGGCCCAGACCGAAGGCACGAACGCCGAGGAATGTGCTGAAGGCATGGCGGACTGCGAGTCTGGCGAACAGAAGAGTTCCGGCGGGACCGGCGGCAGCAACGCTCCCGACCGTCAGAACGACGATAGCGGCGGCGACGCGGAAGGCGGCGGCGATGTCGGCGGTGGTACGGATTCCGGCAGCGGCGACGGGCAGAACGACGATAGCGGCGGGAGTGCCGAAGGCGGCGGCGATGTCGGCGGCAGCAGCGGCGGCGGCAATGCCGGCGGCAACAGCGGTGGAGGCGATGGCGGCGGCGGCAATGGCGGCGGCGGCAATGGCGGCGGCGGTGGCGGCGGCTGAGGTCGACCCCCTCTGATGTCGGAAGCCCGCGCCATCGTGGGCTCTTTGAAGGCGCCGGCTGAGGCCGGCGCCGCGTTCGTTTGGGACGATCCGTTCCGGCTCGATGAGCAACTCACCGACGATGAGCGCCTGATCCGCGATACAGCCCGCGCTTTCGCCCAGGAGCAACTTCAGCCGCGCATCATCCGGGCTTACCGCGACGAGACGACCGATCCGGGCCTTTTCCGCGAAATGGGTGCGCTTGGCCTCCTCGGTGTCACGCTCCCGCAGGATTACGGTTGTGCCGAGGCGTCCTATGTCGCTTACGGCCTGGTCGCCCGCGAGGTGGAGCGCGTCGATTCCGGCTACCGCTCGATGATGAGCGTGCAATCCTCGCTTGTGATGTACCCGATCCATGCCTACGGGGATGAGAGCCAGCGGCGGAAATACTTGCCGAAGCTTGCCTCGGGCGAGAGGATCGGCTGCTTCGGCCTGACCGAGCCAGACGCCGGATCGGATCCGGGCGGGATGACGACGCGCGCCGAGCCGGTTGCGGGCGGTTACCGACTGACCGGCTCGAAGACCTGGATCTCCAATGCGCCGATTGCCGATGTCTTCGTGGTCTGGGCCAGGTCGTCTGCGCATGGCGGCGCCATCCGCGGCTTCGTGCTTGAAAAAGGCGCAAAGGGGCTGTCGGCCCCAAAGATTGGCGGCAAGCTGTCGCTGCGCGCCTCGGTCACCGGCGAGATCGTCATGGACGGCGTCGAGGTCTCCGAGGACGCGCTGCTGCCCAACGTTTCGGGGCTGAAAGGCCCCTTCGGCTGCCTCAACCGGGCCCGTTACGGCATCTCCTGGGGCGTCATGGGCGCGGCGGAGGATTGCTGGCGCCGCGCGCGAAGCTATGTGCTGGAGCGCAAGCAGTTCGGCCGTCCGCTGGCCGCCAACCAGCTCGTTCAGAAGAAGCTCGCCGACATGCAGACGGAGATCGCGCTGGGGCTGCAGGCCGCGCTGCGGGTCGGGCGGCTCCTCGACGAGGGCCGGGCCGCGCCGGAGATGATCTCGCTCATCAAGCGCAACAATTGCGGCAAGGCGCTCGACATCGCCCGCGTCGCACGCGACATGCATGGCGGCAACGGCATCCAAGAGGAATACCACGTCATGCGCCACGCGCAAAACCTGGAGACAGTGAACACCTACGAAGGCACGCACGACGTGCACGCCTTGATCCTCGGCCGCGCCCAGACCGGGATTCAGGCATTTTCCTAGGCGAGACGGGGCTTAAGGACAGTTCAGCTGTCATTCTCGGGAGAGCGGAGCGAGACCCGAGAACCCAGGGCCGATTCGCTCTGGGTCCTCGCGTCAAGCGCGAGGATGACAGCCCTTCAAAGAGCCCGCTCAGTTTCCGCGTCGAAGATGGCGGCTCGGCGGAGATTGATGTCCAGCGGGATCCGCTCGCCCGGCCGGCTAACGTCGTGCGCCTGCAGCTCGGCGAGCACGGGCTGATCGCCGAGCCTGAATGTCGCATAAGTGCGCGAGCCGGTGGGCTGGAGGAGCTCGATCTCGGCGTCGAGGCGGACAGCTCCGTCCGGCGGCGCCGGCCCGGCGCCCCTCGTCATGTGCTCCGGCCGCAAGCCAAGAATCACTGCGGCGCCGTCGCCCGCTCCGTTGAGCAATCGGCCGGACGGCAGGGGAAGGCTGGCGCCATCGCCTCCCAGCCGGATCGCGTCCCCATCTCCGGTGCGCATCAACGTGCCGGGAAGAAAATTCATCTTCGGCGAGCCCAGGAACCCCGCCACGAAGCGGGTGGCGGGCCGCTCGAACAGGTCGAGCGGCGCGCCCTGCTGCTCGATCAAGCCGTCGCGCATGAGCACGATCCGATCCGCCAGCGTCATCGCCTCGATCTGGTCGTGCGTGACATAGATCATGGTCGTGGCGATCTCCTGATGGAGGCGCTTGATCTCGCCGCGCATCTCGTCGCGAAGCTGCGCGTCGAGATTGGAGAGCGGCTCGTCGAACAGGAAGAGCTGCGGGTTGCGCACGATCGCGCGCCCGATCGCCACGCGCTGACGCTGACCGCCGGAGAGCTGACGCGGATAGCGTTCGAGGAGTTGCGTGATGCCCAGCATGTCCGCGGCGGTCATCACCCGCGCGTCGATCTCCGGCCTTGGGAATTTGCGCGCCTTGAGGCCGAAGCCGATGTTCCTGGCGACATTCATGTGCGGATATAGCGCGTAATCCTGGAACACCATGGCGACGTCGCGGTCGCGTGGCCGCATGTCGTTCACCACCTCGCCGCCGATCTCGATGGTTCCGTGCGTGGCGTCTTCCAGGCCGGCAATGGTGCGCAAGAGCGTGCTCTTGCCGCAGCCGGAGGGTCCGACCAGCACCGCGAACTTGCCGTCCTTGATCTCAAGGTCCACGCCGCGCACGGCGGGGACCGCGCCGTAGCTCTTGTGCAAGCCTGTGATCCTGACGTCCGCCATGGCGCCTTCTCCCCGTCAGCCGCGCACAGCGCCGAGCGTCAGCCCGCGCACGAGGTGCCGTTGCGCCAGGATGCCGAGAGCGATGGATGGCGCCAATGACACGATGGCAAGCGCGCTCGCCTCGCCATATTGCGCGCCCTGGAAGCCGATGAAGGCGCGGAAGACGGTCGGCAGCGTGAAGGCGTCGCGGCTTGTCAGGATGAGGGCGAAGAAGAACTCCGTCCAGCAGGCGATGAAAGCGAACACCGCCGCCGCCACGATGCCGGGGGCCGCGAGGGGCACGGCAACGCTCCAGAACGCCTGCCAGCGCGTGCAGCCGTCCACCAGCGCCGCTTCCTCCATGGATTTCGGCATCTGGCGGAAATAGGCGTACATCATCCACACTGACACTGGCAGCGTCAGCACCGTATAGGCGACGATCAGCCCGAAGTGGGTGTCCGTCATGCGCAAGGTCCGATAGATCAGGAAAATCGGCAGGATCACGGCGACCGGCGGCAGGAAACGCTGCGACAGGACCCAGAAGGCCAGGTGCTTGCCGCCGGTGTTGAAGCGGGCGAGGCTGTAGGCCATGAGCGTGCCGAGCACGGCCGACAGCACCGTCGCTGACAGCGACACGATGAGGCTGTTCACCAGGCCGTCGAGGCCCCGATAGGCGAAGAGCGCCGCCGTGTAATGGACGAGGGTCGGCTCGTCCGGGAACCAGACCGGCGGCACCGCCAGGTAGTCGTCGCTCGGTTTGATCGAGGTGATGAACACCCAGTAGAGCGGCGCCAGGACGAAGATGAGCCAGAAGCTCAGGAACAGGATGCGCCCGATCGGCGCTCCCCGGCGGGCTGGGCGACGCACGGACGCCGTGGCCATCAGGTCGGCTCCGCCTTGAGCAGCCGCCGGACGAGGAACGAGATGACGATCGCGGTGAGGATCAGGAAGACCCAACTGCCGGCGGTCGCCTGGGAGAGGTGGAACTGCTGGAAGCCGATCGTGTAGAGATAGTAGGAGCTGGTGTAGGTCTGGGTCCCCGGTCCGCCGCCTGTCATGATGAAGATCGTGTCGAAGAGCTTCGTCGCGTCGAGCAGGCGCAGGGTGACCGCCAAAAGGATCATCGGCCCGAGCAGCGGCAAGGTGATCAGCCAGAAGGCCTGCCAGCCGTCGACGCCGTCGAGCTCAGCCGCCTCGTAGAGGTTGGGCGGAATGGCGGTCAGCCCGGCGAGCAGGATGACGAACATGAAGGGCGTCCACTGCCAGGCATCGGCGGTGATGAGGGCGATGAAGTTCCACGGGGTCTGGGTCAGCCAGCTGATCGTCACGTCATAGCCGAGGAGCTGGCTCAGCAGATAATTGGTCGGGCCGAATGGCCGCTGCAAAAGCAGCGCCCAGGCCTGGCCGACGATGACCGGGCTGATGAAGAGCGGCACGATGAGGACGGACATGAGCAGCCCGCGGCCGCGAAAGTTCTTCACCATGGCCAGGGCAAGCGCGAGGCCGAGCAGGAATTCGACGAGCACGCTCGACACCGAGAGGATGACGGTCACCACGAGGGACCAGCGCGCCACCGGGTCGGCGAAGACCTGCTTGAAGTTCTTCAGCCCAATGAAGGCATGACCGGGGATTTGGAAATCGTAATTGACGAACGAAACCCACAGGGAAAAGAGCAGGGGATAGACCGACAAAGCAAGGATCAAGAGAACCGCCGGCGCGACGAGCAGCCACTTGAAATGCCGGTCGCTCCACTCGGAGAGCGAAAACCGGCGGACCGACCGGTGAGCGGTGCTGGCTTGCATGGTGGCGCTATCAGCCATTCAACGAGCCTGACTACTCGAAACGACCCTCATCCTGAGGCGCCCGGCGAAGCCGGGCCTCGAAGCACGCACAAAGGTCTGTGCGTGCTTCGAGGCTTGCCGCTGGCGCGGCAAGCACCTCAGCATGAGGAGGTGGGGGTCCACCAGAAAATATGGGAATGCCGGCTTGACTCAGCAGAGCTATCCCCACTGCATCCTAACCTACTCGATCGTCACAGCCATCCCGAGCTTCTCGACGGTATTGGCGGCGGTGGCGCCGGGAAGCTTCTTGAACTCCTCGTAGAACGCCTTCTGCGTGTCAACCCCGAGGCGTTCCGTCGTCGTGTCCCATTCGGCCGCCGCCGTCTCCAGCGCCGCCTGCGGGTCGGCGCCCGCCCACACCGACGTGGCCATGCGGTCGAGGCTCAAGAAGTAATCCTGCGCCCCGGGCATGATGGGGTCGAGCACCGCCACATTGGCCGAGTTGTTGAGGTTCGCCAGGTATTCCTTGGCGCTGGGGAACAACTGCCCGTACAGCTCCGACTTGAAATGCGAGATGCGGTAGGGATCGCGCAGCGCATAGGGGAGCATCACGCGCGCCAGGGATACTTCCGGCGAGCAGACCCACTGCATGAACAGATACGCCGCTTCGGGATTGGCCGAGTCCGCCGAAAGCGCCTTGTTGTAGCCCGTCGCGTGCTCCGGATTGCCCGGAAGGACGGCATAGCCAACCTTTCCGGCGATCGAAGACTGCGGAACGAAGTTGATGGCCTTGTCGCTCTGCGAATAGCCTGCCGCCATGCGTCCGCTCGGCGGCCACGAATAGATCATCGCAACCTTGCCCTGCAGGAACGCGGCCCACAGCGACACGGCGTCCAGTTCGTTGTTGCCGGGCATCGAGGCGGCATTGGCCGCGATCATGTTCTGCAAGGTCTTCAGCCCGGCCGGCGAGGCGATCTGCGCCTTCATGTCGGCGTCGAAAAACTCCCCGCCATTGGTGCGGAACTGTTGCAGGAAGTCGAACTGGTTGCCGGGGCTGCCGGCCTTGCGGAAATGCCCCGCCCCATAGACGTTCGGCGCCATCTGGTCGGTGATGAACTGCGCGACCTGGGCGTAATCCTCCCAGGTCTTCGGCACTTCCAGCGCCTTGCTGAACTTGGCCTGGTAGGCCTCCATCATCTTCGGGTCTTCGAAGATGTCCTTGCGGTAGTAGAGCGCGAAGACGTCGCCATCGTCGAAGAA
>Ga0183260_10005115_pt1 | contig 10354 bp, 7 predicted proteins | sample AntDrymUQ4972206_2_FD_129768 | JGI IMG/M metagenome (GOLD analysis project Ga0183260, IMG submission 129768) | Polar desert sand microbial communities from Dry Valleys, Antarctica - metaG UQ497 (22.06) (version 2) (version 2) | ecosystem: Environmental > Terrestrial > Soil > Desert | place...
CGCCGAGCAGATCTCTCAGGGCGCTCCCGCCGACGTCATCGCCACCGCCGACGAGGAGAGCATGCAGGTCGTGGCCGACGCCGACCAGTTGGCAGCCGACCCCGTCCACTTCGCTTCCAACACACTGGTCGTCGTCACGCCAGCCGGCAATCCAGCAGACTTATCTGACCTCGCTGATCTGCAAACCGCCGACTTCGTCGTGTGTGACCCCTCCGCTCCCTGTGGTGCTGCGAGCGTGCAGATCCTCCAAACCGCCCAGATCACGGCACCGGCCCGATCACTCGAGCCGAATGTGGCCGCAGTGCTGTCCAAGGTGACACTGGGCGAGGCTGACGCCGGCCTGGTCTACGTCACCGACGCCAAGGCGGCCGGTGATCAGGTGGAAACTTTCAACATCCCCTCGGACGTCAACGTGGTCAACCCCTACTACATCGCCCCCGTCGAGGGGTCCCCCGAGCCCGACCTCGCTCAGGAGTGGATTGCCCTGGTGCGGTCGCAGGCCGGTCAAAAGGTGCTGCACAACGCGGGGTTCGACCGCCCGTGACACATCAGCATGGCCGGGCGCCATGGATCCTCGTGATACCGGCGCTCGGTGCCCTGGCTTTCCTGGTCACCCCCGTGGTGGCCGTACTGATCAGGTCGCCCTGGGGGTCTCTGCCCGACCTGCTCTCGTCGTCGGAAGCGGTCGGCGCGCTGAGGTTGAGCGTGCTCACTACCACGGCGTCGACTCTCCTGTGCATCGTCTTCGGCGTGCCGCTGGCGTGGGTGTTGGCGCGCACCCAGTTCCGAGGTCACCGCATCGTGCGCGCTCTGGTGACGCTGCCGCTGGTCTTGCCGCCAGTGGTCGGGGGGGTGGCGCTGTTGTTGGCACTCGGGCGCAACGGGCTCGTGGGCCGCCCGCTCGACGACCTGTTCGGCATCACCATCCCCTTCACCACCGCAGCCGTCGTGCTCGCGCAGTCCTTCGTAGCGCTGCCGTTCTTGGTGATCAGCGTCGAGGGCGCCTTCAGGGCGTCCGACGTCCGGTACGACGACGCGGCCGCCACTCTCGGCGCCACCCGATGGCTGACCTTCCGCCGAGTCACCTTGCCGATAGCGCTGCCCGGGATCGTCGCCGGAGCGGTGTTGTGCTGGGCTCGGGCACTCGGTGAGTTCGGCGCCACCGTCACCTTCGCCGGCAGCTTCCCCGGCGTCACCCGCACCATGCCGGCTCAGGTCTACGTCGACCTCCAGTCCAACCCGGACGCTGCCATCGCCTTGAGCCTGGTGATGATCGTGTTCTCGGTGGCGGTGCTGGCGCTGCTACGTGATCGGTGGGTCTCGGGTGTGAGCGCGTGAGCTTGCAGGCGAGCTTCGCCGTACGACGAAAAGACCACACCACCGACGTCTCGTTCGACGGCCACCCCGGAGAGGTGCTCGGCCTGATCGGGCCGAACGGCGCAGGTAAGACGACCACGCTGGCGGCGCTCGCTGGCCTGGTCCGCATCAGCAGCGGGGAGATCCGGTTGGCTGAGCGGTTGTTGGCCTCGCCGAAAGTGCACGTTCCGGCACACGCGCGCAGCGTCGGCTACGTCTTCCAGCAGCACCTGCTCTTTCCGCACCTGAGCGTGCTGGAGAACGTCGCGTTCGGACTGCGGGCACGAGGCACCAGGCGTCGTACGGCGAGAGAACGGGCCTTTCACTGGCTCGACCGCCTCTCCGTCGACCATCTGGCGCACCGGCGTCCCGCGCACCTCTCGGGTGGGCAGGCGCAACGGGTGGCAATCGCCCGAGCGCTGGCGTGTGAGCCAGACCTCCTCCTGCTCGACGAACCCACGGCCGCCCTTGACGTGTCGGGGGCGATGACCCTGCGCACCCAGCTGCGAGAGCACCTCAGCGGCTTCGCCGGCGTCAGTATCCTGGTCACCCACACCGCACTCGACGCCATGGTGATCGCCGACCGGCTGGTCGTCCTCGACGAAGGCAGGATCGTGCAGACCGGGTCGCCGGCCGACGTGGCTGCCCACCCTCGCACCCACCACGTCGCCGCACTCGTTGGACTCAACCTGATCCGCGGCCACGCGACGCGCGGTGAAATCGCCCTGCCGGACGGTCAGTCCATTGTCTCGGCTCAGCCGCTCAGCGGTCCGGCGTTTGCGACCTTCTCACCGTCAACCGTCAGCTTGTTCAACGAGCGGCCAGCCGGTAGCCCCCGGAACGTGTGGCGGGGCCGCGTGATCTCGTTGGCGCCCCACGGCGACGCTGTTCGGGTGCAACTCGACGCGGTCGTGCCCCTGCTTGCAGATGTCACGCCGGCCGCCCTGGTCAGCTTGAACCTGCGATCCGGTGCAGCGGTATGGGCCTCGGTCAAGGCGACCGAGGTCACCGTCTACCCCGCATGATGCGAGCAGTGATGCCTGCGCGGGCAGGAACGTTACGATCAGGCGAGCCGACTTGAGGAGTCTCGCGTGACCGACGAGCAGACCAGCGCCTTTCCCGACCCACACTTCGAGACTCCAGTCAACGCCCCTGATCGCAACCTCGCGATGGAGTTGGTGCGTGTCACCGAGGCCGCCGCCATGGCCGCCGGACGATGGGTCGGCCGCGGGGACAAGGAAGGTGCCGACGGCGTCGCGGTCAATGCCATGCGCGCCCTTATCGGCACGGTGGGCATGGACGGTGTGGTGGTCATCGGAGAAGGTGAGAAGGACAACGCACCGATGCTCTTCAACGGCGAGCGTGTCGGCGACGGCACGGGGCCGCTGTGCGATGTGGCAGTCGACCCCATCGACGGCACCACACTGACCGCCAAGGGCATGTCGAACGCCGTGGCGGTTATGGCGGTTTCGCCGCGAAGCTCGATGTACGACCCGTCAGCAGTGTTCTACATGGAGAAACTCGCCACCGGCCCGGAAGCGGCCGACGCAGTCGACATCAGGCTGCCCGCTAGAGAGAACATTCGGCGGGTCGCCAAGGCCAAGGGCAGCAGCATGGAGGACATCACCGTGGTGGTGCTCGACCGCCCCCGACACAGCGCGCTCGTCGACGAGATCAGGTCCACTGGGGCGCGCATCAAGTTCATCCTCGACGGTGACGTCGCCGGGGCGATCATGGCGGCTCGCCCCGACACCGGCGTCGATCTGCTCCTCGGCATCGGCGGTACCCCCGAAGGGATCATCGCAGCCTGTGCGATGAAGGCGCTCGGTGGCGTCATCCAGGGCCGCCTCTGGCCGAGGGATGACGACGAGCGCCAGCGTGCAGTAGACGCGGGACATGACCTGAACCGGGTCCTGTCGACCGACGACCTGGTCGGGGGCGACGACTGCTTCTTCGTCGCCACCGGCATCACCGACGGCGAGTTGTTGAGGGGGGTGCGTTACGCCAAGTTCGGCGCCACCACCCACTCGCTCGTGATGCGGTCTCGCAGCGGCACGATCCGCTCGATCATCAGTGAGCACCAGTTCGCCAAGCTCCGCCGCTACTCGTCTGTGGACTTCGAGCACGCAGAAACCAAACCCAGCTGACCACCGAGGTAGCGTCGAGACGTGGAGCAGAGCCTCGAGCGGTATGCGCCAGTTGGCGGCGGCGTCGAGTTGTGCTACGACACGGTCGGTGACCTCAAGGACCCGTGCCTGCTGCTGATCATGGGGCTGGGGGGTCCGCTCACCTGGTGGAGCCCTGAACTGTGCAGGCTGCTGGCCGGGCGCGGCTTCTTCGTGGTGCGCTTCGACAACCGCGACGTGGGTCGGTCGACGAAGCTCGATCGGTTCGGCGGGCGACGCGCGCACGTGGTGAAGAGCTTCTTCAACGCGCGGACACCACCGCCCTACACCCTGAGCGACATGGCAACTGACGCCGTCGGGCTTCTCGACCATCTCGGCATCGAGCAGGCGAACGTCACCGGGATATCCATGGGGGGCATGATCGCGCAGACACTGGCGATCGAGCACCCGGAGCGGGTGCTCTCACTCGTGTGCATCATGTCCACCACCGGTCGCCGATCGGTGGGGTGGCAGGATCCCCGGCTGCTCCCCCGCATGCTGGGACGCGGTCGGCAGGCACGCGAGACATACATGGAACAGTCTGCCCGGACCTGGCAAGCGATCGGCTCCCCGGCTTATCCCATTTCTGCGCAGGAGGCGCGGCAGCGGGCGGGAGAGACCTTTGACCGCGGCATCAGTCCGAGTGGAGTGATCCGTCAGTTGCAAGCGGTGCTGGCACAACCCGACCGGTCAGCTGAGCTGCGGAGCGTGAGGCTGCCGACCCTGGTGATCCACGGGCTCTCCGACCGGCTCGTGCACGTGTCCGGAGGGCGCGCCACGGCGAAGGCAATCCCCGATGCCGAGCTTGTGCTGGTTCCCGGCATGGGACACGACATGCCGCGAGAGCTGTGGCCGGTGCTGGCCGACGGCATCCAGCGCACCGCGCAACGGTCTCAGCCCGCTTCGTCCGACGCCACCAGCTCCAGCAGCTCGCCCAGCTCCTCGCGGAGATAGTCGATGAGGTTCCACACATCCGGCACCAGCTCGCGGCAGGCGATCAGACCGACGTCGAGCGAGCCGTCGTACGAGAACACGGTGATGCTGAGTGCCCCCGTGAAATCGGTGATCGCCGACGCGGGATAGACGCCGACTATCCGCGCGCCGCCCACGTACAACGGCATCTGCGGGCCGGGCACGTTGGAGACGAACAGGTTGAACGGTGGCGCCCCAGCCGCGACCACCCGGAAGACAGCGCGCGCAGCAAGGCTCGCCCAGACGGTGGGGATCGCAGCGGTCAGGTCCTGCAGAATCGTCGCCGGCAGAGCCTCGAACTGCTCCTTGGCTGCGGTCATGGACTCCTGTACCTCGGCTAGCCGCTCGGTGGGCCCGGCAAGGTGAGTGGGAAGCTCCGCCAGCATCATCGAGACCTGGTTTCCCGGTCCCTCATGCTCGTGGGTGCGGATCGAGACGGGCACTGCGACGACCACCGGCTGATCGGGCAGTCCGTCATGGTCGAGCAACCACCGTCGCAAGGCTCCGGCGCACAACGCCATCACCACGTCGTTGACGGTCAGTCCGAAGGCGTCCTTCACCGTCTTGATGTCATCGAGGGCGAGCGACCCGAAGGCGAACCTGCGATGGGCGGTGATGCGGCCGTTGATCGGCGTGGCTGGCGCAACAGGGATCCGACGGCTGACGACCTCCACTTCCGAAGTGCCACTCACCGCCATGCTGGCCAGTGAGCTGGCGATCTGGCTTGCGGTCTTGACCCCGGGCAACATTGACACGAAGGGCAGATCGGCGAAGTAGGGCAGCGCCCTGGGCAAGGTGCGAAGGGTTTCACCCGGTTGTCTTACTGCAGCCTCCACACCTCGCTGAAACAGCGCGACCGGACTGGGCAGCGGCGCGGGGTCCCAGTATTCCGCAGGTGGCTCCTCTAGGCGGGGCTCCACCGTGGTGTCGACGATGACGGCCAGGATCTCTGCTCCCGAAACGCCGTCGATCGCTGCATGGTGCACCTTGCTGTAGAGGGCTTGGCGGCCACCTTGGACACCAGATATCAGGTACATCTCCCACAGCGGCCGAGCCCGGTCGAGCGGGCGGGCGTGGATGCGGCTGACCTGCTCACTCAGCTGGGCGTCATCGCCAGGCTGCGGCAGCGAGATCTCACGCAGGTGGAACTCGATGTCGAAGTCGGGGTCGTCCACCCAGTAGGGACGAGCCAGGCCCAACGGCACGCTGACGAGGCGCTGCCTCAGCAGCGGGGCAAGGTGCAGCCGGGGCTCCAAGACCTCTCTGAGCCGTTCGAGGGTGAGGTCGCCATCAGGGGCCTCCGCCGGGTCCAGCAGCAACAGGCCGCCGACATGCCCGGTGGTGGTCGGTGACTCGATGTGGAGGAACTGGGCATCAAGTGAGGAGAGTTGCTGCATGTCAGCAGTCTGGCGCCTCTCCCGGCCAGGCCGCACCTCGGCCTCGGGGCATCGGACGATGTGGCGGTCGAAGGTGAGCGGTACGGCTGACAAGATCAGACTGGAGTGCGGGAGGGAAACGTGCGGGTAGTGGCGCAAGCAGTCTCCCCTCGGGGTGAGCTGACATTGTGCCGAAGTGATGAAGGCAGCTGGGTGCTGCTTTCAACGGCGTGCTTGTCATGGACTCTCGCGAGACCTCAACTGAGCGGGCTCTGGCCGGGGGCGGCCTCCGGGCTGTTCGGCGAGAGCATGGCCTGCGCGTCCGGGTTGGTGGGCTCGCGATCTGGTCGGCTGACTCGTCGGCGGCACTGCTCGCGACGCTGACGCAGGTTTTCGGCGACGTGGTTGAGGAAGCGCTTCAGGTGCAGCTGGGAAGACGCCTGACGACGTACCACCTGTTCGTAGCGGAGGTGGACTAACTGGCGCGGGTCAAGATGACGTCGGCCCCAACTCCTACTCCGGCCGGAGGTCAAGTGTTGCCACCGAGGCAGATTTGGCGATGCCGAGCCATACACCGCCGATACGTCGAAAGCGGGGCGTCGTACCGTTGCATCCATGAGCAATGAAACAACCAAGGCCCCAGGCGAGGATTCGTCCGACGACGCGGACTTCCGGATCGAGCACGACACGATGGGTGAGGTGAAAGTGCCGCGGTCGGCGCTGTGGCGGGCGCAGACCCAACGGGCGGTGGAGAACTTTCCGATCTCCGGCCAACCGCTCGAGCCGGCCCATATCCACTCCCTGGCCCTCATCAAGGCGGCGGCCGCTCGCACCAACGCCGAACTCGGCGTACTCGACCAAGACGTCGCCGACGCCATCATCGAGGCGGCCACCGAGGTCGCCGCCGCCAAGCACGACGACCAGTTCCCGATCGACATCTTCCAGACCGGAAGCGGTACGTCGAGCAACATGAACGCCAACGAGGTCATCGCCTCGCTCGCCACCCGCTCGCTCGGCCGTTCCGTACATCCCAACGACCACGTGAACGCGAGCCAGTCCAGTAACGACACCTTCCCCACCTCGATCCACGTGGCGGCGACAGGCGCCATTTTGCGCGACCTGATTCCGGCGCTTCAGCACCTCGCTGCTGCCTTCGAGTCGAAGTCGGCGGAGTTCGAGAGCGTCGTCAAGGCCGGTAGGACCCATCTGATGGACGCCACTCCGGTGACGCTCGGACAGGAGTTCGGCGGGTTCGCAGCCCAAGTGCGCTACGGCGTTGAGCGGCTCGAGGCGTCGCTGCCGCGGATTGCCGAGCTACCACTTGGTGGAACGGCCGTCGGCACAGGCATCAACACGCCACCCGGCTTCGCTGCCCGGGTAATCGAGATCCTGGCCGAGCTCACGGAGCTTCCTCTGCGCGAGGCGCGAAACCACTTCGAGGCACAGGGCAGCCGCGACGGACTGGTCGAGGCGAGCGGTCAGCTGCGCACTCTCGCCGTCGGGCTGCACAAGATCTGCACAGACCTGCGCTGGATGGGATCGGGACCACGAGCCGGCCTCGGAGAAATTCTGCTGCCCGATCTTCAACCGGGCTCGAGCATCATGCCGGGCAAGGTCAACCCGGTGTTGCCGGAGGCCATGTCGATGGTGTGCGCCCAGGTCATCGGCAACGATGCAGCCATCGCGTTCGGTGGCGCAGCGGGCAACTTCGAGCTCAACGTGATGATGCCGATGATGGCGGCAAACCTGCTCGAGTCGATCCGTCTGCTTGCCAACGCCTCCCGAGTACTCGCCGACCGCTGTATCGCCGGCATCGAGGCCGACGTCGACCACTGCCGTGAGCTGGCCGAGTCGTCACCGTCGATCGTCACCCCGCTCAACCGCTCGATCGGTTACGAGGCGGCGGCAGCTGTGGCGAAGAAGTCGGTCAAGGAGCGACGCACGATCCGAGACGTCGTTCTCTCCGAGGGGTACGTCGAGTCCGGCGCCCTGACCGAGCAGCAACTCGACGAAGCGCTCGACGTCTTGAGCATGACCCACCCCTAGCTCATCGGGTTGAGCAACTCCACTGGGATGAGCTGCCGGGGAGCGCCCTCAAGCTCGAACGTCGCGAAGACATCGCCGCTGAGATCGATGCCTAAAGGCGCGGCTATCCGGCTGGTGGTCGGACCGTAGTCATCGGTGCAGGCGATGCCTGCTGGCCGCTCGACAAAGCTCACGACGACCGTGTCTTGGTCGGCGGCGGCGGCTTCGTCGGCCACCGGACGGCACGTGCTGCTCCCGAACGCGGTCACGATGAGCATGTCCTTCTTCCAGACCACCGAGGGCGCGAAGTCACCAGGAGTTACCGGACGTGGCTTCTTGGGGGGGACGATAACCCTGTCGACCGGCTTGTCAGGGGCTTTCGTCAAGCCGGGCGACGGCGAAGACGAACGAGTTGACGACTGTGCAACGTCCTCGCCGCTGCCCTGATCGCCTGCGTTGGTTTGACTGCCACAACCGGCAAGGAGTGCCACGCTCAAGAGGGCGGCGCCCCGCGACACTAGGGATTGAGTTCTCATGATCCTTGGACTCCGGGTGGCCCCAAGTGGTTCCCTCCGTCGACCGGAACTCACGGCGACCGTCCCCGGGTTGCTACCCGGGGACGGTCGCCGTCTGGAGCTGAACTGCTGTGCTAGTTGATCGTGACGTACGTGCGCTCGCCACGTCCGACGTACTTCACGTAACCGAACCAGCGCTGGTCGAGGCTGAGGTTCTCCCAGATGGCTCGGTAGGAGAACCGCTCACCGATGGTCACCGATATCGGGTCCGGACGGACCTCGAGGTTGCCCTGGTCGGCCGGTGGAACCGCCCAACCAGTGTGGGTGAAGTCGCTTCCCCCACCATCGGAGTCGGCGAAACCGGCGACGTACACATCATACGTGCCCTCGTCCGGCGTCTTGAGCGTGACCTGCTCGTCCGCCTCGCCCGATGCCGACGCAGCGACCAGGGTCGTGCCGACCCCGATGTACAGATCCAGGTCGTCGTTGTCGTTCTCGGCGTTGAGGTCGAAACGAGCGACCTTCGTGTTAGCGCGCACCCTCACGGACTCCACGTATTCGAAGCCACCCTGGGCGACGGTGCCCTGCACAGGTGTGGCTCCTTCAAGGCCGACAACGTCGAGATCGAGCAGGCCGGTGAAACCGGCCTTGCCCGAGATCCGCTTGGAACCCGACGTGGTGTTCGCCGGAACGAGGACCTCGTCTGGTGCCGCCAACGCGACCGGTCGGACCACCAACGGGCTACGGACGACGTGGCCCCTTGTGCCCTTCCAGACCAAAGTTCCGGTGTCGTACTTCCTGAACTTGGCGTCGTCGAGTGCCCTGAAGTTCACCTTGAACTTCTGGATCCGGTCGGGTGCGACCTTGATGGTGGCCGGACTGACGTCGACTGCAACGCTCTTCATGCCCACCACGGAGGCCGAGTACGTCTCCGTCTTGTCGGAGACGTTGGTGACCTTACGCACGACTGACTCCTCGCCTGCAAGCTCACCGATGGCGATCGACGCCTGGTTGACGTTGCTCGCCTTTCGCTCCCCTTGGATGAAGTTGAGCCACTGGCCGAAGCCGGCGTCGTAGGCAAGTCCGGGGTCGAGGAACTTACGCGGGTTCACGTGACCGGCGCCCTGGACGAACGGGCTGTGCTCACCACTGAGGTCGTAGGCCGTCGTCATCATGGCCGACTTGACCATGGCAGGTGTCCACTCGCGGCGTTCGTGCTTGATGAACGCACCAAGTCCGGCGATGTGAGGAGACGACATCGACGTACCGGAGTAGAATTCCCATCTACGCCCGAAGTTGAACGGCGGTGCCACTGCGGCTACCACGTCGACACCTGGAGCAGAAATGTCCGGCTTCAGGACGTCGCCGTCACCGGCGAGCAACGGACCACGCGACGAGAAACCAGCGATCTGCGGCACCTTGGTGTTGTCGCGGCCACTTGGGTCAAGAGCCGCGCGAGCGTCCTTGCCCTGGTTCCTGACGTAATCCTTGACCTTCGCACCGTCGATCTCGTCGAGGTGAACGGTCGGTACCGAGTGCAAGTCGGCGTTGAGGCTGTTCGGGAAGGTGTTGACCAGCACCATGCCAACGCCACCTGCATTATCCACCGTACGGCTCTTCGCCACTCGGTCGATGATGCCGCGGTCGCAGACGACGATGCGGTTCTCAACCTTGTCGGGGTCGAGCTTGTTCGGGCGGCAGAGCGCAGCGCCGTTCGGCTTTGCGTCTGGCTTCCGGACGTCCCTCGCCAGGACGATGCGGTGCATGCCGACCGCGTCGTCGGAGAGCATCGCGCCGACATACTCCTTGCCGTTGCCCAGCTTCACACTGCCCTGGAAGAGGTGGTGGGTGCTGGCGGCGACCGTCGCGAGCCAGGGACTGGGGTGCGCAACGGTGGCTGGCGTAGGTCCGCTGTTGCCGGCGGACGCGGCGACGAAGACTCCAC
>Ga0183260_10005116_pt1 | contig 10353 bp, 8 predicted proteins | sample AntDrymUQ4972206_2_FD_129768 | JGI IMG/M metagenome (GOLD analysis project Ga0183260, IMG submission 129768) | Polar desert sand microbial communities from Dry Valleys, Antarctica - metaG UQ497 (22.06) (version 2) (version 2) | ecosystem: Environmental > Terrestrial > Soil > Desert | place...
CCACGGCGACCACGGCGTCGGTATGCGACTCCGCCCGCAGCGCCGCCTCGATCTCGCCCAGCTCCACGCGCTCGCCGAAGATCTGCACCTGGTGGTCGAGGCGGCCCAAGTAGGGAATCGGACCGCCCTCGGCGGCGGGGCGACGGACCAGGTCGCCGGTGCGGTAGTGCAGCTCATCGCGTCCCGGGGGGCGCACGAAGGCGGCCGCAGTCCTCTCCGGGTCCTTGAGGTACCCCAGCGACACCTGCGGTCCGCTCACCAGCAGCTCGCCCGCGGCCCCCGGCGCCACCTCGTCCAGGCTGGAGTCCACGATCAGCGCCGCCATGCCGGGCAGCGAGTGACCGATGGGAACGATCCCGTGCTCACACTCGGCAGGGGACGTGGCGGGGTCCCACCTATAGACAAGGCAGTCCACGGTGACCTCGGTAGGCCCGTACAAGTTCTCCACGATCGTGTTGGGCGCGGCCTCCAGCCAGGCCTCGCACACCTCGGCGGGCAGCGCCTCGCCGGCAAACATGCTGAACCGCAGCGTCGGGTAGCTCCGTGCCTTCAGCGCGTTCAGACGCCGCATGAAGATGGCCGTGGAAGGCACCGAGAACCAGATCGTGATGCGCGAGCCGCGGATATAGCGGCCCGGGCTGATCAGCGCCTTTCGCGAGGGGCAGCACACGCATGCGCCGTTCTGCCAGGCGAGGAAGATGTCGAGCACCGAATTGTCGAAGGTCATCTCCGCGGTCTGGGAGAAGCGGTCCTCCTCGGTCACTGCGTATCGCTCGCTCAGGACGTCGACGTAGTGGTTCACGTTCGCGTGGGTGACCATCACGCCCTTGGGGGCGCCGGTGCTGCCCGAGGTGAACATGAGGTAGGCCACGGCCTGCGGGTGGGCCTCGGCCGGGGTGAACCCCTCCGCGGGCCGCAGGTCAGGTGCGCCTATAAGTCGGTGACCGGGCAGCAGCTCAGCCAGCTCCGATACGTCCGCATGGTCGGGCAGGATGATCGTCAGGGTACGCTCTGCGCCCTCGAGCACCGCAGGCAGCCGGTCCGCGGATACGCGGTCGACCACAAGCGCCGCCGCCTCGGAGTGCTCGAGCATCAGCCGCGTGCGCTCGGGCGGAAACCCTGGGTTGAGCGGCACGTAGCCGTGACCGCGCAGCAGGGCGGCCAGGACCCCGGCGAAGGCGGTGGCCGAGCGGTAGGCCAGCACGGCGGTGAGCGCGATGCCGTCGTGCGGACCCTCGTGCTCCAGGGTCGCCGCCAGAGCAAGGGCCCGGTCTCGAAGCTCAGAGTAGCTCAGTTCCCGGCCCTCCACCTCGAGCGCGGGGCGGCCGGGGAAACGTTGGGCGGCACGAAGAAAGCCCGAGTGCAGCGGGCGAGCAATCTGCTCCGGGCTGGGAACGGGAGTGGGGGAGGCGTCGTCGCTCATTTCGCGGCTTCCGTCTCGAGCCGGGCGAGCAGCGCCGGCCGGTCGAACTTGCCGTTGGCGTTCAGCGGCAGCTCGGGCAGCAGGTGGATGTGGCGGGGCACCATCTGGCCGGGCAGACGTGCCTCGATCCGTGCCCGGATCTGCTCGGCGTCCAGCGCCTCCTCGCCGATGAAGGCCTCGATGCCGTCGGCGCCGCCGACCCGCCGGGGCCAGCCCACGGCCACGACGGAGTCCACCCCGGACTCCTCGCGCAGCACGGCTTCGACCTCCCCGAGCTCGATCCGCACGCCGCGTACCTTGATCTGGTGGTCCAGCCGGCCCAGGTAGGTGACCGGCGCGCCCTCGGTGGCCGGGCGCCGCACGCGGTCGCCGGTGCGGTAGTGGACCTCGTCGCGCCCGGGCGGGACCACGAAGGCCGCCGCGGTCTTCTCGGGGTCCTCCCAGTAGCCGGGTGTGACCTGGGGGCCGCGCACCAGCAGCTCGCCCTCGCCGCCGGGCTCCACCTCGCCCAGATCGGGGTCGGCGACCAGGAGGCCGAGGCCCTCGACGGCGTGGCCGATCGGCACGACGCCCTGCTCGCACTCCGCCGGGGACGTCTCGGGGTCCCAGCGGTAGAGCACGCAGACGATCGAGACCTCGGTGGGCCCGTACTGGTTCTCGATCACCGACCCGGGCGCGGCCTGCTCCCACGCGCGCACCATCTCGGCGGGCAGCGCCTCGCCCGCGAACAGGCTGTAGCGCAGGGTGGGGTAGGAGTCGGGCTTGAGCATCCCGAAGCGCTTCATGAGGATCGCCAGCGAGGGGGCGGAATACCAGAGGGTCAGCCGCGAGTCGCGGATGAAGCGCCCGGGCTTGATCAGCGTCTTCTGCGACGGGCAGCACAGGCAGGCGCCGGCGTCCCAGCAGACGAACATGTCGAAGACCGACACGTCGAAGGTCATCTCGAAGCACTGCGAGCAGCGGTCCTCCTCCGTCAGGGAGAAGCGCTCGCCCATGCGGTCGATGTAGTGTCGGATGTTGCGGTGCTCGACCATCACGCCCTTGGGCGTCCCGGTGCTGCCCGAGGTGAACAGCAGGTAGGCCAAAGAGGCCGGCTCCGCCTCCCGCTCCTCCCACGCGCTTGCGGGCTCGAGTTCGCCGGCGCCGAGCACGGTGTGGCCGGCGTGGCGCCCGGCCACGTCGGTCACATCGTCGTGGTCGGGCAGGATCAGCAGCATCGGGTCGGTGGCCTCGACCAGCAGCTGGTCGAGCTGCCCGGCGGACTCGGCGTCGATGATCAGGACGCGGGTCCCGCAGCGCTGGACCATCACGCGCGAGCGGTCGGTCGGGAAGGTCCGGTTGATCGGCACGTAGGCGCGGCCGGAGCACAGGGTGCCCAGCACGCCGGCGAAGGCGGTGGGGGAGCGGTAGGCGAACAGGCCGACCATCTCCGAGCCGCCGCCGGGGTGGTGGCGGTCGATGGTGGCGGCCAGCGACGCGGCGCGGTCGCGCAGCTCGGCGTAGGTCAGCGTCTGGCCCGCCACCTCCAGCGCCGGGCGGTCAGGCACGCACTCGGCCGAGCGGAGGAACCCGGAGTGCAGGCTCCGGAGCCCGCTCACGGCTCCAGGTGCTCCTCGGTCAGCACGAGGCCGCGGGCGCCGTCCGCGCGGAGCGTTCGCCCGACGATGGCTGGAGCAGTCGCGGGTGCCAGACCCGTGCCGGGACGCTTGAAGCCCAGGTCGGCCTGGGCGAGCGGCTGTCCTGCGGGCACGTCTCGCTCCAGCACCACCGACCGGCGAGCCATGGCTCGCGCCGGCTGCTCGGACTCGCGCACGCCGATCCAGGGGTCCCCGAGGAGGATCGAGGCCCGGTCGGCTGCCTGGACCATCTCGGCGAGCTCGGGCGGATCGACGCTCATCGCGTGGTCGGGCACGTCGCCGAGGGTCTTGTCCAGCGTGTAGTGCTTCTCGACGCAGACTCCGCCCAGCGCCGCGGACATCCACGCCCCCGCGGCCCCGAGGGTGTGGTCCGACGTTCCGACGAGGTAGGGCTCCAGCTCGCGCTGAAGCTCGGGAACGCGGGCGAAGTTGGCGTCCTCGTCGGGTGTGGGATAGGTGAGCGTGCAGGCCAGCAGACAGAGCTTGTCGGGTCCCAGCCCCGTCCACTCGATCGCCTCCCGGACCTCTGGCAGCGTCGCCGCGCCCGTGGACAGCAGGACGGGCTTGCCTGTGGCCGCGACGGCCTCCAACAGCGGCTTGTGGGTCAGGTCGCCACTGGCGACCTTGTAGATCGGGCAGCGCATCTGCTCCATCGCCTCCACCGCCGGCAGGTCGAACGGGGTGGCGAAGAACGCGATGCCCAGCTCACGGCAGGCGGCGGCCACCTCGCCGTACTCGTCGTAGTCGAGCTTGTCGGACTTCTCGAAGGCCTGGAACTGGCTGTCGGTGCCGATCTCGTCGCTCCAGTACTTCGGGGAGTCGCGCACGGAGATCGAGTCGGCCTTGTAGAGCTGGTACTTCACGGCCCAGGCGCCCGCCTCCGCGGCCCGGCGGGCCATCTCGATGGCCCGCTCGACGGAGTTGTTGTGGTTGGCGCCGGCCTCCGCGATCACCCGGCAGGCGCCGGCGCGCAGCGGCTCGTGGCCCTCGACCTCGATCACCGGGTGCGGCATCAGAGGCCCCTCAGCAGGCCGCGGATGCGGTGGCCGATGCGGGCCGCGCCGCGCGCGTCGACCGAGGAGCGCAGGCGCTCGGACAGCTCGAGGCGCAGCGCGTGGTCGCCCAGCAGCCGCTGGACTACGCCGACCACGTGCTGGTCGTCGACAAGTGGGCCGATGCCCAGGAACACGACGCCGCTCATGAAGCTCAGGTGCGAGTGGGTGGCCTCGCGGGCGCCCTGGGCCAGGACGGCGACCGGCGTGCCCACCGCGGCGGCCTCGTATACGGTCCGCCCGGCCGCGCAGAGCACAAGGTCGGCGTCCATCATCTCGGCGGCCATGCTCTTGACGTGACGGCGGACGGTCACCCCCTCGGGAAACCCGTCGGCGGGCGCCGCCTGGCCGAGTATCACGCTCACCTCCACGTCGACGTGCTCCGCCAGCAGCCGGGTGCAGCGCGCCGCCAGCCCCCCCGGGTCGGTGCCGCCGAACGTGATCAGGACCCGCTCGGGCCGCTCCCGAATCGTCTTGCTGGGCAGGTTGATGAACTCGCTGCGCAGCGTCGCGTACTCCGGGCCGCTCGACACGTTGGCCCCGGCCCCGTCCTGCACGGGATAGAGCGCATTCACCACCCAGTCGGCCAGCCGCGCGCCGGGGCCAAGATCCTCCACGTTCACCACGCGGAACCCGGCCGAGCGCTGCACCAGCACCTCCCGCTCGGTGGTGTCCAGCACGTCGTTGACGACCAGGTTGCCACCTGTGCCCCTCATGGCTTCGAGATCCCGGCCCAGGGACGTCTCCTCTCGGTACTCGTAGCCGTGATCCTGGATCATGTCCGAGACGAACGGGTCGCAGTGGTCGAGCAGGAATACCAGCCGCTGATCGGCCAGCTCGTCGGCCAGGTGCAGGCAGTGGTGCACGTGGCCCGAGCCGACCCGCGCGTTGGCGCGCACCCGGAACACCACGGTGCCCTGCTCCAGTCGGCGCCGGGCCGAGACCAGGTCGTCGTTGGTGTCGATGTCCAGCCCCTCGCCCTGGGGGGTGGCAAACAGCAGGTGGCTGGAGGTCACGATCTGACCGCTGGAGCGGAGTGCGTCGGCTTTGACCAGCTGGATCGCGCCCGTCTCGCGGTACACCGGATGGCGGGCCCACTGGCGGTTGACGCGCTCCGCGAAGAGCGGGCGTGCGCTGGACAGGTCGTCGTGCTCGTCGAACCAGAACCCGTGGTGCTCCTGCTCGGCCGAGGCCAGAGAGTCCACGTCGTGCTCGTAGAAGTCCTGGACGGCCTTCCGCAGCGACACCACCGAGCGAAACGGCGAGGTGGGCTGAAAGACCCCGATGTCGCCCCGCCACTCGAGGTCGTCAGCCAGGTGGGCCGCTACGTCGGAGATCGTCGAGGAGTCCTCGGCCAGCTCGGCGGGCCGCTGGCGGCCCTCGAAGCCGTGCACCTCGGCCCAGTGCAGCACCTCGTCGCTGTCGCTGGAGATCACCAGGCGGTCGGCGATGCCGGACACCGCCAGCGCCTCCGCCGTGTACGCGAGCAGGGGCTTGTCGCCCAGGAGCCGGAGGTTCTTGTGGGGAACTCCCTTGCTGCCCCCCCGGGCGGGGACGATCGCCAGCAGTGGCCGCTGTTCAGACAGAGGCGCGGGACTCCTCGAACTCGCGCCGGTACTCGTGCCAGACATCGGCGTGGGCGGCGTCCTCGCAGCCGGCCAGCCACGGTCCGCCCGAGGTGTAGTGCAGGAGCTTGGTCGGGCCCGTCATCTTGTCCAGCACGTTGAAGTCCTCGGGGATGTCGCCGATCTTCTCATCGGGGATCGGCTCGAAGCGGTGCAGCCACGCTCCGCTCTCGGTCTCCGCTGCCTCCTTGGTCCACACCTTCAGCTCAAAGTTGTTGCACAGCATCAGGCTCGACCAGTTCTTGCGCGGGTACTGGGTCTGCACCTTGCCGCCCATCTTCATGGTCTCGCTCGGGTTGTACTCGTGCTTGCGCACGCGCAGGGCCAGCCCGTCCATGTCCAGGTGAAACAGCTCGCAGACGTCGCCGAGCGCGAGCATGTCGGAGTCCATGAACAAACCGGTGCCCTCGTAGTCGCAGAGGTAGGGCACGAGGAAGCGGGTGTAGGTGAAAGGCGTGGAGGCCAGCGGGTCGACCGGCCGCTGCCAGTCGGGGATCTTGTCCTGGTCGATCGCCTGCACGTCGATGGGCTCGCTGGCGTGCTTCTCGAGCGAGTACTTGAGCACGTCACAGGCGATCTGCTGGGTGGGGTCGTAGCCGAGGAAGATCCGGTGGGCCATGGTGCCTCCTTAGTCAGGTGCGCCGGTCAGGGCGCGCACTTGTCGGTAATAGTGGTCCATCACGTCGTAGGGGGCGTCGCGCGAGCCGAACACCGCGCGCCGCATCAGCTCGTCATAGGCCTCGGGAGTGGCCAGCGGCGGGTCGCCGGCGGCGCAGGCGCGCAGGCTGTCGATCACCTTGTCGGCATCGTTCGCCACCACGGCGCTGCCGGGGATGTCGTCGAACAGGGTGGTCAGCTCGTGCACGTAGGTCGGATTGATCAGCGCCCTGTGCTGCATCACGGTCTCGATGCCGATGGACGAGCCCACGTCGATCACGGCGTCGGCCGCGCGGATCAGCCCGACGGAGTCCTTGGTGGAGAAGTCCAGGATGCGGCCGAAGTCCACCTCGGGGTCTGCGCGCAGGGGGTCTGCCGATCCCTCCGCGGGACGCGGATGGCCCTTCAGCGCCAGCGACACGAAGTCCAGCGCCTGCAGCCGCTTGACCAGGCCCACCACCCGCTCGCGATGTACGCGGTTGTGCCATTTGGGAAGCATGAACACCACTCGGGCCGCCCCGTCCGGCGCGGGCCACTCCACGTCGGGAGCCAGGTCCCGGTTGATCGCAAACCACTCGGGCGACCAGCGCAGCGAGCCCCAGGTCTGGACCACGTCGGGGTCGCCGTTGGCGTGTTCCAGGAACCAGCGCCGGTGGTGGTCGGTGTTCATCACGTACACCGTGAAGCGGTTGCGATCGCTCCAGTCGATGTCCACGCCGATGTCGGCGCTGCTGCTCACCCGGTCGAGCTTGATGCTCAGGCCGTGGGGCAGGCACAGCCGCGCGCGGCGCAGCAGGCGGGCAGCCACGATGTGGTTCACGCGCACCTGTTGCGCCTCCCCGCGGTGGCGGACCGAGCGGACCAGGCTGCGGGCCACCGCCACAAGGCCGGCGGCGGAGGCCAGCCGGTCATAGCCGACCGGCAGGCCGGCGCCCCACTCCACGGCCACCACGCGCACGCGATGGCGCAACATGAATCCCATTGCGTAGGGGAGAGAGGTGCGCCACAGCATCTCCATCCTGTGACCGCTGTCCAGGCGGTGTACGTGGAGGTTGGAGACCTGCGTGGCAAAGGCTAGGCGGTGGTCGGTGCCGGGGTCATATCCCGGAGAGATGACGGCGTGCACCTGTTGGCCGCGTTCGGCCAGCTTCCAGGCCAGAGGAAGCATGTGGTCGATGTCCGGGTAGGAGCGAAAGACGAACAGGTAGCTCACGGGGCCACCCCCGCCGCCGGCACCGAGCGCAGCGCCAGGCACTCCTCCAGCAGGCCGCGGATACGCCCCAGCGGCACCATGTTGGGGCCGTCGCTGGGGGCTTTGTCGGGGTCGGGATGGGTCTCCACGAACAGGGCGTCCACGCCGAAGGCCACCGCCGCGCGAGCCAGCGGAGCCACGTACTCGCGTCGCCCGCCCGTGGTGCCACCCGCTCCGCCCGGTGACTGCACGCTGTGGGTGGCGTCGAACACCACTGGCGCGAAGGCTCGCATGACCGCCAGGCTGCGGAAGTCCACCACCAAGTCGTGATAGCCGAACGTACTGCCGCGCTCGGTCAGGGCCACGTGCTGGCCGCCGGCCTCGCGCACCTTGGTCACGGCATGGCCCATGTCGTCGGGGGCCATGAACTGCCCTTTCTTCACGTTCACGGCCCGGCCGGAGGCGCCGGCGGCCACCAGCAGGTCGGTCTGGCGGCACAAGAAGGAGGGGATCTGGATCAGGTCGATCACCTCGGACACCTCGCGCACCTGCGCGGCTTCGTGCACGTCGGTGGTCACCGCAAGCCCGAGCTGGGAGCGCACGTCGGCCAGGATCTGAAGGCTGGCGTCGAAGCCGATCGAGCGGAACGACGAGAGGGACGTGCGATTAGCCTTGTCGAAGCTGGCCTTGAACACCAGCTCGATTCCGAGGTCCGCGCAGGTCTCCTGCAGGGTCTCGGCCACCGCGAGCACCAGCTCGCGGCTCTCGATCACGCACGGGCCCGCGATCAGCGCCAACGGGGCGTCGGGCCCCACCTCGATACCGGGCAGCAACGCCCTCGCCGTCTGGGGGCCGGCGCCGTTCACCCCGATAGGTGCGCTTGCACGGCGTCATGGAGACGGAGCAGCCCCACGCACGACTCGCCCTGGTCCACCACAGGGGCGGTCAGGAAGGCCTTCTTCCGCTGCTCCAACAGCACCAGAGCCTGCGATAGGGGGAGGTCGGGGGAGACGGCCAGCGGATTGCGGCTCATCACCTCGTCCACCAGGAGGCCGCTGAGGTCGTCGACCTCCAGCAGCCGGCGGCGGATGTCGCCGTCGGTGACGAACCCGGCCAGGCTGCCGTCGGTGTGGATCACGCACACCGCGCCATAGCCCGCCCGCGTGATCTCGATGATCGCGTGCTTGAGGCTTGCGCCGGCCACGACGCTGGGCAACTCGTCCCCACGGCGCATCACGTCATTGACCGAGAGCGTCAGGCGGGCGCCGAGCGCTCCGGCGGGGTGCAGCCGGGCGAAGTCCTCGTGGCCGAACGAGCGGCCGCGCATGATGGCGGCAGCCAGGGCGTCACCAACGGCTTGCGCCGCGATCACACTCGCCATCGGGGCCGAGTCAAGCGGGCAGCCCTCCTTCTCCACCGAAGCGTCCAGCGCCACGTCGCAGTGGCGGCCCAAGGGGGACTCCGGCGCGCCCACGATGGCGATCAGAAACACGTTCTGCGAGCGCAGGTGGGGGAGCATGGTCACCAGCTCACGGGTGCTGCCGCTCTTGGAGAAGAGGATGGCAACGTCCTCGTTGCCGACGAAGCCCAGGTCCCCGTGCAGTGAGTCCGAGGCGCTCAGGTGCACGGCCGGCAGACCGACGGAGCGCAGGGTGCCGGCCACCTTCTCGGCGGCGTGGCCCGACTTGCCGACCCCCAGGGTCACGACCTTGCTCTCGCACTGGATCAGCATCTCGGCCGCCCGGTCGAACTCGGCGCCGAGGCTGGACCGGAGCCGCTCGAGCCCGGCTATGGCGGCGGTCACTGCCGTGACTCCCGCTTCGTGGTGACCCTCCATGGTCTTCACTCCTGTGTCTTCGACTGCTTTCATAGCTGCTCGCGCTCGGCAAAGGCGATTCTCACCCGCTGAAGGTCCGCCGCGGTGTCCACGGACGGGCCCTGGGCCATCACTTCGAACGAGTGAACGTGAACACCCGCTTCGAGCCAGCGAAGCTGTTCCAGCCGCTCGGCCTCCTCGAGCGCGCTCCTCGGTATGTCTGCGAAACCCGCGAGGAACCCCCGGGAATACGCGTAGATCCCAGAATGACCCCAGTACGGGGGCCTGTCAAGCGCGGCCCCCAGAGGGTCGTCCCGGAGATGAGGGATAGCCGCGCGCGAGCAGTACAGTACGCGGCCGCCGCGCTCCCGAACGACCTTGACCGTATTCGGGTCGGCCACGTCCTCGGCCCGGGTGAGCGGATAGACGGCCATCGTCACCGAGGCTCCGCTGTCCTGGGCAGAGGCGGCTGCCGCGGCCACCACCGAAGGGTCGGTGAGCGGTGCGTCGCCCTGCAGGTTGACCACGACGTCGCTGTCAAAGCGGTCGGCCACCGAGGCTATCCGGGCGGTGCCGGAGTCCAGGTCCTCGGAAGTCATCACGCAGGCGCCGCCGAAGGCTCGCACCCGCTCGGCGATCTGCTCGGAGTCGGTGGCCACCACCACCGGGCCCGCGTCCGCGGCGACGGCCACCTCGTGGGTGCGCTCCAGCAGAGTGCGCCCGGAGACGTCGAGCAGCAGCTTGTCCGGCAGGCGGCTGGAGCGCAGCCGGGCCGGTATGGCCACCACCGAGGTCACGAGCCCCCTGGCACCGGCCTCCCGGTCACCGCGCCGGCGAGGCGGGCGTCCACGTCCACGCCCACTCGTTCGGTCCAGCGGGCGGCCAGGGCGTCGCCGGGCGTGCGATCCTCCGCGAGCGGCGTGCCGTCGAGCGCTCCCAGACGCACGAGCC
>Ga0183260_10005117_pt1 | contig 10352 bp, 12 predicted proteins | sample AntDrymUQ4972206_2_FD_129768 | JGI IMG/M metagenome (GOLD analysis project Ga0183260, IMG submission 129768) | Polar desert sand microbial communities from Dry Valleys, Antarctica - metaG UQ497 (22.06) (version 2) (version 2) | ecosystem: Environmental > Terrestrial > Soil > Desert | place...
AAGACTTCGTTCCTATTTACACAAGACCGGCAAGGACACCGGTCGGGCCACGGAACCGGCCCGAGACGAGCGAAGTCCGAGGGGGAGATCGTTCGATGTACCAGTTCAGCCGTTGCATCTATCGCGAGTTGGCTCCGCAGATCGCCGAAGACGGCCCGCTCGTGGGAGGGGCGAGCAACCACGAGCGCGTGCTGCGCGCCTGCGAGGCGGCGATCCACCGCCTGGCGACGGACCGCCACTACTTCGCGAAGCCGACCAAGACGCTCTTCAACGACATCCGGATCTACTTCCCGATGGCCTCCCAGCGGCGCGTCTACTGCGTCGTCGACCGCTACATGACCTTCGCCGCGGAGTTCCTGGCGTCGCGGCCGCTCGACGGCTTCGACCTCGCCGGCAACCGGCTCGAGTGCCGGGCGACGACCCGGCGCGGCACGGCGTGCCAGCGGGTTCCGCTTCCCCACAACGGCTACTGCCCCTCCCACCAGCACCTGGCGGAGTCCGACGAGGTCGTGCTGGCGGCGTGACGTTTGCCTCCGGCGGGGAGTAGGTTCGCCACCGGATGCTGCTGGGCGTCGATGTCGGCGGGACCTTCACCGATGCCGTGGTGGCCGCCGGCGGGCGGCTCGTGACGGCGAAGGCGCCGTCCACCCCGCACGACCAGTCGGAGGGCGTGCTGGCCGCCGTGGCGGCCGCGCTCGAGCGCGCCGGCGCCTCCGAGCGGGAGGTGCGCGCGTTCGCGCACGGCACCACCGTGGCGACCAACGCGCTGCTGGAGGGCACGGGCGCCCGCACGGCGCTGGTCGCGACCGAGGGCTTCGAGGACGTGGTTGAGCTGGGGCGCCAGGCGCGCGCGGACCTCTACCGGCTCTGCGCCGCCCATCCCGCGCCGCTCGTCCCGCGCGAGCGGCGGGTCGGCGCGGCCGAGCGGATGGGCCCGGACGGGCCGCTGCGGGAGCTCGGCGCCGCGGAGCTGGCCGCCGCGGTCGCCGCCGTGGCGGCCACCGAACCCGAGGCGGTGGCCGTCTGCCTGCTGCACGCCTACCGCCATCCACAGCACGAGCAGGCGCTCGGCCGGGCGCTGGCGGAGCACCTGCCCGGCGTGCACGTGTCGCTCTCCCACGAGGCGGTCGGGACGTTCCGCGAGTTCGAGCGCGCCGCCACCACGGAGATCGACGCCGCCCTCTCCCCCCTGCTCGGCGCCTACCTGCGGCGGCTGGTCGAGCGCGCGGCGGAGGCCGGGCTGCCCGAGCCGGCGGTCATGCAGTCCTCCGGCGGGCTGGCGAGCGCCGCCCACGCGGGCGCCCACGCGGCGCTGACCGTGCTCTCGGGCCCGGCGGGCGGGGCGGCGGGCGCGGCGTGGGCCGCGCAGGCGGCCGGCGAGCCGGACGCGCTGTGCTTCGACATGGGCGGCACGTCGTGCGACGTCTGCGTGATCCTCGGCGGGGCCGTGCGCGAGGCCGCCGGGCGCGAGGTCGGCGGGCGGCCCGTCGCGCTGCCGATGCTCGACATCCACACGGTCGGCGCGGGCGGCGGCTCGATCGGCTGGCGCGACCCGGGCGGCGCGCTGCGCGCCGGCCCGCGCTCGGCGGGAGCCCGGCCGGGGCCCGCCTGCTACGGCCACGGCGGCACGGAGCCGACGGTCACCGACGCCAACCTGCTGCTCGGCCTGCTCGCGCCCGGCGCCGCGCTCGGCGGCGAGATCGAGCTCGACCACGAGGCGGCCGCCGCCGCGATCGGCGCGCTGGCCGCCTCGCTCGACCTGCGGCCGCTCGAGTGCGCGGAGGGCATCCGCCGCGTGGCCACCGCGGAGATGGTGCGCGCGCTGCGGGTGATGACCGTCGAGCGCGGCGTGGACCCGCGCGAGCTGGCGCTGCTCGCCTTCGGCGGCGCGGGCGGCCTGCACGCCGCCGACATCGCCGAGGAGCTGGGCATGACGCGGATCCTGTGCCCGCGCACGTCCGGCGTGCTGGCCGCGCTCGGGCTCGTCGTCTCCGAGCGCCGGCGCGACGCCCAGCGCAGCGTGCTGCTCTCGGGTGAGGCGCTGAGCGGCGAGGCGCTCGAGCGCGAGGGCGGGGCGCTCGCCGAGCGGGCGCGCGCGCAGCTCGGCTCCGCGGACGCCGAGGTGCGGGTCACGGCCGAGCTGCGCTACCGCGGCCAGGCCTTCGAGCTGGCCGTCGAGGCCGCCACCGACGCCGGCGCCCTGCGCGAGGCCTTCCACGCCGCCCACGAGGAGGCGTACGGCTTCTGCGACCCCGAAGGCGAGGTGGAGCTGGTCACGCTGCGGGCCACCGCCACCGAGCCGGGTCCCGACGTCGACGCGGGCGCGGCGGGCGCGGTGGGCGCCGGCGCGCGACGCTCGACCCGCACCGCGACCTTCGGCGGCGAGGAGCACGAGACGGCGGTGCTGACCGGCGAGCCCGCGCCCGGCACGGCGATCGCGGGCCCCGCGCTGGTCGAGCTGCCCGAAGCCACGCTCGCGGTGCCGCCGGGCTGGGCGGGCGAGGTTCTCGCGTCGGGCACGATCCGGCTGGAGCGCTCGTGAGCGTCGATCCCATCCTGCTCCGCGTCGTGTCGGGCGCGCTGCGGGCCGCCTGCGAGGAGATGGGCGCGGTGCTCGTCAGGGCCGCCCACTCGGCCAACATCAAGGAACGCCGCGACGCCTCGTGCGCGCTGTTCGACCGCGAGGGCGGGATGGTCATGCAGGCCGAGCACATCCCCGTGCACCTCGGCGCCATGCCCGACGCCGTGGCCGCGGTGGCGGAGCGCGACCACTCCGGTGGCACGCCTTGGGTGCTCAACGACCCGTTCGCCGGCGGCACGCACCTGCCCGACATCACCGTGATCACGCCCGTGCTCGACGGCGGCGAGCTGCTCGGCTTCGCCGCCAGCCGCGCCCACCACGCCGACGTCGGCGGCCCGACGCCCGGCTCGATGCCCGCCGACTCGCGCACGCTCGCCGACGAGGGCGTGGTGATCGAGCCGCAGCCGCTCGACGCCGCCACGATCGAGCGCCTCGCCGCGCAGATGCGCCAGCCCGCCCAGCGCCGCGCCGACCTCCGCGCCCAGCTCGCGGCCAACCGCACCGGCGCCCGCCGCCTGGCGGAGCTGCGCGAGCGCCTGGGCGCGGACGGCCTGCGCGCCGCGATGGCCGAGACCGTCGACTACGCCGAGCGGCGCATGCGCGCGTGCCTCGCCGGCCTGCAGGACGGGACGCGCGAGGCGCGCGACGTGCTCGAGGCGACCGACGGCGACCTCGAGCTGCGGCTCGCCGCCACCGTCGAGGGCGACGAGCTGATCCTCGACTTCACGGGCTCCGCCGGCCAGCACGGCGGCAACCTCAACTGCCCGCTGGCGGTTACCCGCTCGGCCTGCTGGTTCGCCGTGCGCGTGCTCACCGACCCCGACATCCCGCCCGCCGCGGGAGCGATGCGGCCGGTGACGGTCCGCGCGCCCGAGGGCAGCCTGCTCAACGCCCGCCGGCCGGCCGCGGTGGTCGCAGGGAACGTCGAGACGTCCTCGCGCGTCGCGGACCTCGTGCTCGCCGCCTTCGGGCGCGCGCTGGGGCAGGGCACGATGAACAACCTCACGCTCGGCTCGGAGGAGTTCGCCTACTACGAGACGCTCGGCGGCGGCCAGGGCGCGTGCCCCGACGCGGACGGCCCCAGCGGCGTGCACGTCGCGATGTCGAACACGCTCAACACGCCCGTCGAGGCGCTCGAGCTGGAGTTCCCGCTGCGGGTGGTGCGCTACGGGCTGCGCCGCGACTCCGGCGGCGCGGGCCGCCACCGCGGCGGCGACGGCGTCGTGCGCGAGCTCGAGGCGCTCGCGCCGATGCGCTACTCCCTGCTCACCGAGCGCCGCCGCCACGCGCCCCCGGGCGCGGACGGTGGGCGGCCGGGAGCGCGCGGGCGCAACCTGCTCGACGGCGCGGAGCTGCCGCCCAAGGCGGCGGGTAGCCTGCGGCCGGGCCAGCGGCTGAGGATCGAGACACCGGGAGGAGGCGGACATGGCGGGTGAAGCGGTGGGCTTCGTGGGGCTGGGCATCATGGGCTCGCTCCAGGCGGCCAACCTCGCGAAGGCGGGCTACGAGATGACGGTCTTCAACCGCACGCGCGAGCGCGCCGAGGCGTGGGCGGCCGAGCACGGCGGCCATGTCGCCGCCTCGCCGCGCGAGGTGGCCGAGCGCTCGGACGTCGTGATCACGATGGTGGTCGACGGCGCGCAGGTCGAGGCGATGCTGCTCGGCTCCGACGGCGCGCTGGCGGGCGCCCGGGAGGCGACGCTGTTCGTCGACATGTCGACGATCGCCCCGGCCACGGCGCGGGAGCTGGCGGCGACGATCGCGGAGCGCGGGCACGCCTTCGTCGACGCGCCGGTCACCGGATCCTCGCCCAAGGCGGAGGCCGGGACCCTGACGATCATGTGCGGCGGTGCCGAGGGCGACGTGGCGCGCGCCCGCCCGCTGTTCGAGGTCATGGGCGAGAAGGTCGTGCACGCGGGCGCCGCCGGCCAGGGCCAGGCGGTGAAGGTCCTCTCGCAGGGGGTGACCGCGGTCAACTGCGCCACGCTCGCCCAGGCCCTCGACGTCGGCCGGCGCACGGGGCTGGACCTCGAGGCGCTCGTCGAGGTGATGACGGGAGGGTCCTCGGACTCGACGATGCGCCAGCTCAAGGCACGGCCCATGCTCGACCGCGACTTCTCGCCGCTCTTCAAGCTCGAGCACATGCTCAAGGACGTGCGGCTGTGCCTCCAGGAGTCCCGCGGGGCGGGCGCGGCCTTTCCGTTCGCGGCGCTGGCCGGCGAGCTCTACAGCGCCGGGGTCGGCCGCGGGCTCGGCGAGCAGGACTTCGCCGCCGTGCTCGAGGTCGTCGAAGGGCTCGCAGGCCCGTGCTCAAGCGACGGCTGCGTCTATTGACACGGCGACATTATCTCAGAACATCCGATATTGCAGGAAGATTTGGCGATCTCGCGACTTTGTGCATAGTATGTGACCGTCCCCGCCGCGGGGGTTGACCGGTCCGGTTCCCAGAGTGCCGTCGGTCTGTGGTTTGCGTGCGGGGTGCCCCAGGTAAGACCGTCCCTTTCTCTCTTCCGACGAGACCAATTCCCTCTATGCCAATCGCCTTCAAGGAATGGGCTGTCACGGTTCGCGCGCTCGCCGAGGGCGAGCAGCTCGTGACGCTCCGCAAGGGCGGCATCCGTGAGCCGGGCAAGCACTTCGCGCTCGACCACGACCGCTTCTTCCTGTACCCCACGTTCGACCACCAGCGCAGCGAGCTGGTGCGCGAATCGCACCAGCCCGAGATGCGCCGCGCCCTCGAGGAGGGCGTCTGGAGCGACGGCGAGCCGCCCCACCGCGCGCTCACGCGCGACGGCGGCATCCCGCAGCCCGACCGCGTGCGCATCCGCGCGTGGGCCGAGGTGGCCGGCTCCTGGACGGTCACGGACCGCCGCGCCGTCGACGCGCTGTCGCCGTTCTACGTGTGGACGCCCGACTACGCCGAGAAGCGCCTGGCGTGGAAGCGCCGCCATCCGCTGCACGTGCTGCTGCTGCGCACGTACCGCATCCCGCGCCCGGTCACCGTGCGCGTGCGCGACGACTACGGCGGATGCCGCTCCTGGCTGGAGATCACGCGCGACCTCCCGTTCGAGGGCACTCCGGTGCTCTCCGACGAGGAGTTCGAGCGGGCGTCGGAGGAGATCACCGCGATCGCGGACTCCAACGGCGTGCCGGCCTACGCGTAGGGCGACGTCGAGAATGCGAGGGTGCCCTGGGCCGAGACCCCCGCGGAGACCTTCGTCGCCCGTCACGACGAGCGCGACGGCGCGGACGCCGGGCGCGTGCTGGCGCAGCTCGAGTACGCGCGCGAGCGGCTCGAGCGCCAGCTCGAGGTGCGCCTCGGCGAGCTCGCGGTCGTGCTCCACGGCACGCCGGCCCAGCTCGACGCCGCGCAGCCCTGGATCCCGCTCCAGCGGCGGCTGACCGCCCCGGCCGCGCGCCGCTACGTGGTCGGCTGGGCCGGCGAGCGAGAGCTGCACGTGCTCGCTCCGCGGTTGCTGGCCCAGCGCGCGTCGAACGTCGAGGGGTCGCTGGAGATGCTGATGCTCGCCCCGTCGGCGCTGCTCGCCCGCCACGCGCTGGCCCTGCGCCATCCCGGCTTCCCGCCGCCGCTCGGGCCGCTGCGGCTGAAGCGCTGGATGGGCGCGGCCTGGTTCGTGGAGGGCGCCGCCCAGTGGCTCTCGGGCCAGACGCGCCACGTGCGCCCGGCGGTCACCCGGCGGCTGCACGAGGGGACCGCGCCCGCGTTCCCGCCGCGGCCCCGCGATGCCCTGCTGCTCGGCGGGACCGTCTTCGACCTGCTCGCCCGCGAGGAGGGCGAGCGGGCGGCCGTCGCCGCCGCCCGCGGGGGCGCCGCGAGCCTGCTCCGGGACGGCTTCCACGGGCGCGGCGTCCGGCGCACCGAGGACGCCTGGCGCTCGCACCTCGCGCGCCTCGCCGACCCCACGGGGCCCTCGCCGCGACGGCGGCGGGACCCCATGGAGTGAGCGGAGCTCGCTAGTGCTTGCGCACGCCGCTGTAGAGCAGCCCGCCCGCGGCGAGCAGGAAGAGCGCGCCGCCGCCGAGCAGGCTCCAGCCGAGCGGGCCGAGGAACGAGACCTTCAGGCCCGCGCCGACGCCGGCGTCCACGCCGCGGGAGCCGTCGGCGTTCATCACGACGACCGACCAGTGGCCCGCCTGGACGTCCCAGTCGAGCGTCTGCTCGCCGGGGCCCTGCGTGGAGGTGGTCCAGAAGCCCTCGTCGCCGGGGGCGGCGGGGCGACGGGCGCCCTGGTGATCGCGGTAGGTGGGCTCGAACGGCGAGTAGTCCACGTCGCTGAGCTCGGTGTGGTCAGTGCCGGCGAGGTAGCCGTCGACGTCCGCGGTGGGCGCGATGCCGACGAAGACCGGCTCGTCCCCGGCCGAGTCGACGCGCAGGCGCAGCTCGCCGTAGGCGTCCTCGTCGACGAGCCAGCCCGGGACGTCGCCGTCGACGTCGAGGTCGTCGGTGGACAGCGCGTAGGTGCTCGCCTGGTAGCGGTCGCTGCCGGTCGAGATGTAGCCCTGGGCGTCGCGCTTGGACTCGCCCCAGAGGGAGATCGTCCCGAGCGCGAGGAGGCACATCGCCATCAGGCCCATGACGCCGGCGGTCGCGAGCAAGGCGACGCGGGCGCCCGTGGGCGGTCGCTGGACGGGTGGGGTGGCGAGGGCGGTCATGGAGGCTCCGATGGCGGGGTTGGGGGAGACTCCAGGCTCCCAGCACACGGGCCGCCGCACCGCCGGGGCAGCAGGCATCCTCGGGTGCGGGCGGCTCCCCCGCGCGGGGCGTGCCCCGCCCCTCCCCGTGGCGATCAGCCGAAGATCGCCGAGTAGACCCCGGCGGCGACCAGCGCGATGATGAGGACCGCGAGCGCGGCGGCGAGGGCGCGCACCCAGGTGGGTGGATGGCCCTCCCCCGCGGGCTCGGGGCCGGTGGGCTCGGGGACCTGCAGGATGTCGCGCGCGGCGGCCGCGCCCGAGGCCGGGACGAGGATGTCGCGCGGGCCGGAGGCCAGGAAGTCGGGCACGTCGAACCCGCCGGAGCGGCGCATCAGCGACGGCACGCCCTCTTCGAGCAGCATGCCCTGCACGAGCTCCCCCTCGGCCTGGTTGCGGGCGGCGGCGACGCGGACCAGGGCGCCCTCGACGTACTGCGGGCGGATCTTCCGTGCGCGCTCCCGGGCCTCCGACCGCGGGGGTGGCGGCGCGTCCGCCGCGTGCACGAGCGGCGTCCCGCAGCGGCGGCAGAAACGCTCGTCCGCATCGTGCCCCGTCGCGCACGAGGGGCACACGAGTCCGGTCATGTCACCTCGAGGGCCGCCTCTGAGACCTTGCCGTCCACGATCGTCCAGGCGCGGACGTCGGCGTCCTCGCCGGCGACGCCGACGATCACGTACAGCGCCTCCGGATAGAACGCCAGGTTGATGTCGGTCTGCGACGGCTCCGGGGCCGAGCGCGTGTGCGAGTGGTAGATCGCGCCGAGCTCGAAACCCGCGTCCTCGATCGCGGTCTGGAGCTTGTACTGCTCCATCCCGTCGATCTCGTAGCGCAGCGGGCTCGCGGCGGCGTTGGCGGCGCGGTGCACCGCCACGGCCTCGCCGTCGCGCGACGCGATCATGCCGCAGCACTCGTCCGGCGCGTCGGCGCGCGCGTGGGCGACGATCTCGTCGAGCAGCTCGCGGGCGATCCGCACCGGCCCGACGTTAGCGGACCCCCGGAGCGGCTACTTGGAGGCGGTGCGCTCCAGCGGGGCGTACTCGTCGTCCTCCTCGTCGCGGTGGGAGTCGCCGCTGATGGAGTCCTTGAACTCGCGCATGCCCTTGCCGATCGCGCGGCCCGCCTCGGGCAGCCGCTTCGGGCCCAGGACGACGAGGGCGATGATGAGGACGACGACGAGTTCCATGGGGCCGACGTTGAATGGCATGGCTGGGCGCTTCCCTTCGGCGGGGGGTTCTGTCTCAGAGAGTACTGCTACGGGGCTGCCTTCGAGGTACGTGCGCACCGAACGGCGCGAGCGGATCACTCGAGCGCGTCCAGCGGGTCGGCCTGGAGCACGACGAGGTGCTGGCCGTGACCGGCCATGATCGTCGCGGCGGTGCGGATGATGCTCGGGTCGTCGAGCCGGTCCAGGGCCGCGCGATAGGCCCGCACCAGCTCCGTCTCGAGCGAGATCGCAGCCCTGGCGCGCGCGCTCGGGCCCGCGGCAGCGGCCAGGCGCCTCGCCGCCCCGTCGAGGCCGGGACGGGCGGGAAAGGGCACGGGCAGCCCGAGCGACTCCAGCTGTGGCGCCAGCGCGCGGACGTGCTCGCCCTCCTGCGCGGCCAGGCGCTCCATCCCCACCGTCCGGTAGGCGAGCGCCGCCGCCTGCTCGCGGGCGAGCAGCTCCAGCAGCGCGCCGGCCGGGTCCGGCTCCTGTGCCGCGGCGGGCGCGGCGCGGGTGAGCAGCAGCGCCGCGGCACCCGCGAGCGCCCGGCGCCGCGAGAGCGGGGTCAGACCCCTTTCTGCAGTGGAATGAAGCCAGGGGTCTGACCCCTTTGTGCAGTGGAATGAAGTGATGGGCCTCACGCCTCGCGGCCGTCGGGGAAGGCGGTCGGCAGCGGGTCGCGGCCGAGGCGGGTGAGCAGGATGGCGGCATGCTCGGCGCCGCCGGTCAGGACGTCGGCGACGAGCGCGCGGCGGGCGGGCTCGCTCACGACCCCGACGGCGGCGACGCAGGCGGCCATCGAGCGGCGCTGGAGCGCCAGCGCGGCTTCGAGCGGATCGCCCCCGGCGGTCGCGGCTCCGGCCGGGCCCGGCGCCGCTCCGGCCGCGCGCAGCCGCTCGGCGTGGGCGCTCGCCCGCGCGGCCAGCGCGCGCCCGAGCCGGCCCGGCACGCGCTCGTAGGCCTCCACGAGCGCCGCCTCGGCGGCGAGCACGGGCGCGAGCAGCCGGGCGTCGGGCGCGACCGGCTCGTCGTCGGCGCCGCACCCGGCGAGCAGCACGCCCGCGCCGGCGGCGACGAGGCCGCGCCGGGTGATCACCACCAGACGGTGGAGTCCAGGTTCTCGATCTCCTCGAGGGGCCGCGTGTAGAGCCCGGAGGAGAGGTACTTCCAGCCGTCGTCGCAGACGATGAAGACGATGTTGCCCTCGTCGATCTCGTTGGCGATGCGCACGGCGATCGAGGCGATCGCGCCGGAGGAGACGCCTGCGAAGATGCCCTCCTCGTCGAGCAGCCTGCGCGTCCAGACCATCGCGTCGTGGTTGGTGACGAAGATCTTGCGGTCCAGCAGCGAGAGGTCGATGATCGGCGGGATGAAGCCGTCGTCGAGCGAGCGCAGGCCCTGCACGGGCTCGCCCTGCATCGGCTCGGCGGCGACGATCTTCACCGAGTCGCCGAGCTCCTCGCGCAGGCGCCGGCCGTTGCCCATGAGCGTCCCGCCCGTGCCCAGCCCCGCCACGAACGCGGTCACCTCGTCGAGCTCCTCGAGGATCTCCGGCGCGGTGCCCTCGTAGTGGGCACGCGGGTTCGCCTCGTTGCCGTACTGGTAGGGCATGTAGTACGAGGCGTCGGCTGCGGCCATCTCCAGCGCCATCGCGACCGCTCCGTTGGAGCCCTGGTCGCCGGGCGAGAAGACGATCTCCGCGCCGTACATCCGCAGCAGTTGGGTGCGCTCGGGCGTGACGTTGTCGGGCATCACGACCTTCAGCGGATAGCCCTTGCGCGAGCAGATCATCGCCAGCGAGATGCCGGTGTTGCCCGACGTCGGCTCGAGGATCGTCTGGCCCGGGCCGAT
>Ga0183260_10005118_pt1 | contig 10352 bp, 13 predicted proteins | sample AntDrymUQ4972206_2_FD_129768 | JGI IMG/M metagenome (GOLD analysis project Ga0183260, IMG submission 129768) | Polar desert sand microbial communities from Dry Valleys, Antarctica - metaG UQ497 (22.06) (version 2) (version 2) | ecosystem: Environmental > Terrestrial > Soil > Desert | place...
CGCGCAGGCGCAGCTTGCGGAGCGCCTCGGCGGGACCCCGAGCCTGGAACTCATGGGCATCCCAGCAGTCGCCGAACGCGCTCGGACCGAGCTTGGCAATGAGCGGTACGAAGCCGCTTCCGCGCGTGGCCGATCAATGCCGCTGCATGACGTGAGCCGGCTCGCACGTGGCGACGACGCCCCGGATAGCCTGAGAGGCTGAACGTGCCATTGATAATGTCGCGGCGTCGCGGCTTATGAGCCGCGAGCTGAACGATACGTCGGCCTCGGCTACCGCTCGCGAGCGCCGCGCGCTCATCGCCCAGCTCGCCGCCAAGCGTCGTGAGCTCAAGATCCCCCCATGGGGAGGTGCCCATCGGATGGCGACCTCCCAAGCCTTCGTGTCTCGTTTCGAGTCGGGCGAGGTCGACCCCCAGCACTCGACCGAGGACCGCTACGCCGCGGCCGTCGGGGTCCACATCGAGCGGCGCCTGAATCCGACAGCAGACTGAAGAGCTACCTCGAAGAGTCCCGGGCACTGCCCAGACACTGAGCGACCGTCCGAGCGAGCCTTTCGCCAGGCACTCGTTCGCCCACCGCGAGTTTGCTACTAGCATCCAAGGCGCTCAAAGCTTGACCGGCTCCGAGTCTCGGTGGGTCGGCCAAACAATCAGCCGCACCGTGCAGCCCGACGAGCCACACCAGTTCGCCAGACTTTACGAGCCGCCGTCATACCCGAACTACTCGCGCTGCGAGTATGATCAGTCCGTGACACAGGCCCCGTCAGCAACCACATACGCCCTCCTGGGTCTGCTCGACGCGCGCTCGTGGACCGGTTACGAACTCACCAGTCAGCTGCGACGCAGCTTGCGGTTCATCTGGCCCTCCTCCGAAGGCCACCTGTATCGGGAGCAGAAGCGACTGATCGGGCTGGGATGGGCAACCGTCACCCGCGAAGCGGTCGGCAAACGACACAGGAAGCGATACTCGATCACCCCTGCCGGCCGCACGGCCATGCGAGATTGGTTGCGTACTGAGCCTAGTGAGCCGCGGCTCGAGATCGAGGGGCTGGTGCGAATGTTCTACGGCAACCAGGGCAGCGTGGAGGACATCGCCCGATCGATGGAGGCGACCAGCCGCATGGCCCGCGCGATGCGCGAGTCGCTCCTCGGGTTCGTCACGGAGTACCTCGAACCCGGCGGCCCGCTGTCGATGCTGGAACGTGGTGGGCGTCGCGCCACGCAGGAGCATGCGGTCTTCCACGGGCGTCCGCAATACCCAGGGCGCCTGCACGTCGTGGCCCTAGTCCTCGATGTGACCACCAGCCTCCTAGCCGATCTGGAGGCATCCCTTAGCGCCGCCACGGACGAAGTCAAGGGCTGGCCGTCGACAACTGACGCCCGCATCACGCCCAGGACCAGGAGAAGACTCGAGAAGATCAGAGAGCGGGGCAGGGGCACTACCGCCGCTTGATACCGAGCTGATGCGTCCAGCTCAGGGAGCGCTCTAAGCAGACATTTGGGAGGCTCACACGCAACTATGGGGATCGGCACCTATCGCTGCACGGTCATCGACGTCACCGATCTCGCGGTTGGCTATCAGTTCTGGTCCGCGGTAACCGGCCTGGAGGTTATCGGGAGAACTCCGGGTGGATGGCACGGGCGTTTCGGCTACCTGGGGCGCGGGGATCCATGGAAGCACGAGTTCATCCTGCAAGTGGTCGACACGGCCAAGGCAAACGCGGCGAATCGGGTTCACATCGACCTCACGCCGAACGAGGGAATGGACCGCGCGATCGAGGAGATCGTCGCCCTCGGTGGATCGGTGAAGAAGCCACCTTCGCTCTACCCGAGGCCAGGGTCGCACGGTGCCGAACCGCCGGTCATCGAGTAGGCGGTGTTGCAGGACCCGTTCGGCAACGAGTTCTGCCTGGTGAGTGAACTGACCCAGGACGAGATTGATGCGGTCCTGAAGGCGACGCAGACTGGGGCATGCACCGACCAGGAGTGGCGAGTGGCCGCAGGCAGAACCGCCCCGACCCCGACCCCGACCCCGACCCCGATGGAGCGGTAATTCCCCAAGCTGCGGCGCTCCTGCCTCAACTGGCGAAGAGGACTTGGTGCACCGGCGACAAAATGGATGCCCGGACTTGGGTTCTGCCGCTCCGGACCGACAGCCATTTGACCGCCACGCACGGACAGATTGAACCCAACCGGGGTAATCCCTCCTCCCTCGTTTCAGGCCGTCAGCCTGCTCCGCCCGTCGTCTTGACATCTACTCGCATCGAGAGTATCTTTCGTGAAAGGACGATGCTCGCAATGAGAGTAGACGCCGAACGAGATGGGGCTACCTCAAGGAGGAAGCGCAGAGGTGCGACGGCCTCAGGACAGCTTGGACGTCCCGTCACTGGGGAATCGTCTTAAAGGGCTCGATCCACCTCCGGCACGCCGACGGGGCCGAGGAGACGACCCGGGCCGGCCAGCTCTACTACTGGCCCGCGGGGCACACGGCGTGGACCGACGAGGATGCCGAGTTCGTGGAGTTCGGCCCGGTGGAGCCCATGCGCCGGTTCGGCGAGCACGCGAGGAAGAAGTTGGGAGGCTAGCCGTCGCTGTCAACGAAGGGTGCTGATAGGGGTCCCGAGATACGATTAGAACAGCAAGAGAGGCCCGATCCCGAGCGTGGATCGGGCCACTCGATTCAAATTCGATACCGCATACCGGATGCGCGGGATTCCCATAAGACGAAATTTTCTCGGAGAGGAGGACCACGATGCAGGCCACCACAGGAGGAGCTCCGCGTCAGCATGCGTAGAGATACGATGAGGGCAAGGGCAGCGGATCAGTCGGGCTACGTGGAACGCGACGGCGTGCGCATCTACTACGAGGCCTCCGGCAGCGGGCCGGCAACGATCCTCGTTCTCCCGACCTGGTCGGTCATGGATGCGTCGCATGGGCGCTTTCAGGTGGCCGACCTCTCCCGGCGTTACCGCGTGGTGACCTTCGACCCGCGCGGGAACGGTCGATCGGACCGGCCGAAGGATCGCGCAGCGTATGCCGGCGCCCAGTTCGTGCAGGACGCGGTCGCCGTGCTGGATGCAACCGGCACGGACGCGGCCGTCGTCGTCGCATGCTCGGTCGCGGCCAACTGGCTCCTGGCGCTCGCAGCGGAGCACCCTGACCGCGTGCTGGGCGCCATAGCGAGCGGCAGCGGCCTGCCCCTCGCCCCGGGATACGACCGCCCGGAAATGGCTCCATTCGACCAGCCGTACCGCTCGACCGATGGCTGGGCGAAGTTCAACGCCGAGTACTGGCGCACGCATTACGAGGACTTCCTGCGCTTCTTCTTCTCCTCGGTCTGGAGCGAGCCGCATTCGGAGCGGCTGATCGACACGAGCGTGGCATGCGGCCTCGGCACGACGCCCGAGACGTTGATCCAGACCGTCGGCGGGAACCTGACGGCGGATCAGGCGAAGGAGCTGCTCGGCCGCACGCGATGTCCGTGGCTTGTGATCCATGGAGAGCGGGATGACGCTCAACCGCACGCCAGGGGTGCAGCCCTGGCCGAGGCGGCGAACGGCAGCCTGGTGACCCTGTTGGGCGCCGGTCACTGCTCCGGCAACCGCGATCCGGTCCAGTTCAACCTGGTGGTCCGCGAGTTCATTGAAGAGGTCCTGCCGTGGCGTCCGCGGGTGCGCACCTGGGCCCGCGCGCGCAGCCGGTCCCCGAGAGTGCTGATGATGCCGGGCGCGGGACCCGACACGCTGGCACGCGACCTAGCCATCGCCGCTGCGCTTCGCACACGCCGCCCGGATCTCCGCGTGGAGTGGTTGGCGCCCCAGCCCACCGGCGCGGAGCTCATCGCGCGCGGGGAGGCGCTCCATCCTGCCAGCGCCGAACTCGTGAGCCGGTCCGTCGCCGCCGACGCGGCGACCGAGGAGGACGCGTTCACGACCTGGCGCTCGAGCGACGAGCTTCATTTCGTCGACTTCATGGTCCTCCACGACCTGGTCGCCGATGAGCCCGTCGATCTCGTCGTCGCCGACGGCGCCTGGGGCATCGACCACCACCTCCACGAAAACCCGGAGATGAAGCAGTTCGCGTTCGCCTGGGTGACCGATTTCGTTGGCTGGATCCCGGAGCCGGACGCCGACGATCGGCGCCGGTACCTGATGGTCGACGCCAACGCCGAGATGATCGAGCAGGTCGAGCGCTACCCGCGAATCCGTGATGCTGCGTTCTTCGTGGGTGAGGTGGATGATCTGCCGGAGATTTCGTTCGGTCCCGAGCTCCCGCCGATTCGGGAATGGGCGCGCGATCGGTTCGCGTTCGTCGGCCCGGGGTCGAATGACGCCGGCCCGACCTCGTCAGCCGTTCAGCGCGTGGTCGACCGGCTCGCCGAGCTCGTCTGAAGACCGTGCTCTCCTTGATCTGCCGGTCACGAGCTCGGCAACATCTGCAGCCAAGGCGATCGTGGGCCGCCAGATGACCCCTCCGCTACCCACGATTGTCAACGGATGGGGGTATGGAAGGGCGTATGGAAAGGTATGGGAATGGTGAGGCGCCGCTACTGTCCGCGGGGCCATGAAAAGGCGTCAGTTGGCCGCTCGATCACGCGCACATCTGGATTAGGCTACTGATGAACGGGCCACCAGAGCCGAGGCCGCGTTAACAGCCGTTACGCCCGTTCTACAAGCTGACCGAGGAGTAGCCGAAATGTCAGACGCTTTCGTGTTCATGAACACCTTTAGGGTCGCTGAGGGGAAGCTGGACGCCTACAAGACTTTTGTGTCGAAGCTCGTCAATGCTGTCGATCAGAACGAACCGACATGATGCAGTTCGGCATCTACCTCAACGAGGACACCGGGCAGGCAACCGCCAACCCATCCTGGCACAGATGCGCCAACAGGCAGGAGCTGGAATCTCGGTATCCATAAGCAGGCCGCTGGCTAGCTTCGACCGCTATACGTAAAAGGCCGAGGCGCCTCTCAGCTAGCAGCCTGACGCTTCGGCGGGAAAGCGGCAGGACTTTGCGGACGAGACGCGACCCGTTGTCGACCTCGGCTCGAATCTCCAGGCGGTCGACGCCCAGCTCACGCAGGGCGAAGTGTGCCGCGAGCCGCACGGCGCGCGTACCTACGCCTCGTCGGAGGTAGCTCGCGACGGTGAAGTACGAGATATTCGCCACGCCGTCCTTGTCGATTCGTACCTCGCATCCCCCGAATGAGTTCGGACGAATCAGGAGCACGGACAGCGAAGGCGACCGATTGTCTGGCGCGCCATCCTCGTCTCCAGCGCTGAATCGCCCGCCGAGACGCATCCGGTGTCGGACCATGCTCGGGAAAGTCAAACGCCTCGCCATCTCGGGGTCGCGGTCGACGTTGACCTGCTCGGCACCTCACGAGTCGAGAACGGCGTGAGCAACACCTCTCCATCGGTTAAGTCGGCTGAATGGCTCTCATGGCTCTTGACTCAAGGTGATGACGGCAATCTCGGGGGGATTAAGCACGCGGAAGCTGGCGTACCAGGGCTCCTTCGCGGCGAGCCCGGAGGACACCCACACGCGGCGGTGTCCGTCCTTGTCCGGATGGAGACCGTATGTGACCTCATCAGGCGGAAACAGCCCCAGGTTGGGGTGGACGAGCGGGCCGATAAGCGGCAGGCGCCATAGGCCACCATGCGTATGGCCAGCGATATTGACCTCCCAGTCGATCGGTCGCGACGACTGCTCGCTTGCTGCGGCTTGCGCCACGACGAAGTCGTATCCCTCGGGCGAGCCGGGGTCGTACCCCGCGTCAATTGGCCGATGGGTGACGACGATTTGGAAGTCTTCGTACCCTTGGTCGAGGAACTCTCGTGCCCGCTGGTCGTACTCGATGCGATAGCGCGCGGTGACGGAATCGATGATCCCGTTCGCGGCGGCATCTTGCCAATATGCTCTAACTTCGGCCGGGTCGGCCCTATCGAAGATCGCGATGTGGCTGTACTCGGCGTATTCGGCGGGGTACTTGGTGTCGAAGACGTCAAGACCATCGGTCGTCAACCAGATGGAGCTGCCGCCTCGGCGCAACGCCGTTGCGGGGTAGACGTGCTCGGCGCCATGGTCGGCAAACAGATCCATCAGCGGCAGCCAGCGCAACGGAATCATGGCATGCGTCCCCGGTGTACCTATTCGACGGACGACGCGGCCTTGGCCGATGCACTCCACCGATGGTTCGACGCCCTGCTAAGCGACCACGGTCCGGACGCCGAGGAGGGTGGCGGCGAGCATTGAGCTGCAGAAATGCCGGCCTCGCCCCGCACGGAACTTCTGGGGAAGTCGGAAGAAGGAGTACGGCACATGAAGGAACCATTTGATGTCCACGACGACTGGGGCAGTCGCGACCGCGTGTTGAAGCATCTCGACAAGATGATCGCATCGGGACGCGTGACGGGTGGAGAAGCCGAGCGACTGCGATCCGCGCGCGATCAGGAGATGTTCACGGCCGCCGTGCGAGACATCCGCGCGAGGCATGCCGAGGCCGTCGTCAGCGGGTTGGTCGAGGATGGACGGCTCAGTTCGAACGAGGCCGACGCCATCCTCGAACGCATACGAGAAGGCGACCATCCTGCCCAACTCCGGGCCGATCTCGCGAAGCTGCGCCGAACCGGCCGACGCGCTGCGCCCGCCGGTCGACCCAGCGTCGAGCGTGTGATGCACGCGCGGCTCCGTTAGCTGGCAGCGGATCTCCCGACCGGCGATGACGAATGGCTTGTCGAAGTGGCGAGGATGCTCTCGGCAACGTCCACGGCATCGGCCGTGTCAGCGCCAATCAAGACGCGAAAGCGGAACTCGGACGCGCGGACGAGCGGCCGGACAGCTTGGCTGGATCCCTTTTTTACCCCTCGGTTCTGCTCTTCTGGGCATTTAGTCTCGGCGGCACCGCTGGAGCGAACCACCGGGCGAGGCCGAGCGCCTCAATTTCGGTGACTTCTCCTCGAACGTACGCCCGATTGTGACCGTGAGGGCACGGATGTGGGTCGCGGCAGGGAAAGCTGTCGAAGGCGTGGGGCTGAGCGCCAGCAGTGATACGGAGGGATGCGGGACGGCGGCGACTCCTCGCCGCCGTCCCGTGGCGCGCCTGGTTCCTCGATCAGTGCTCGGTGAGCGTCATCTCACTGACTGGGACACGCTGGAGCTCCAGACCTTCGGTGTCGTACGCGGTGACCGTCAGCGCATTCATGTCGGCTGGCCACCATGCAAACGCGACTCCGTCCCCGAGCGTTGCGACGGTCGGCTCGGCGCCGTCGCGCTCGATCGTGACCCGAGCCACGTCCGGCGTGACGCCGATCACCCACGCCTGGACCTGCTCGGCGATCGGTGCGTCGCTCCCGGGTTGGGCAATGAACATCACGCTCGAGGTTTGGTCGCCGCGGGTTCCGTGCCCACCCTCGGGCGAGGACGCCCCGGCATCAATGGCACCGGTCCCGGGCCCGGCCAGGACGAGTGGCTGGATGTCCGGACCGGTCAGGCAGAGGCCGTACGCGGTGCCATCGCCGAACAGAAGCATGGTGTAGTCGCCCCGTCGCTCACTCCCGACGAGCCGTAGTCCGCCGAGGTGATCGGGATCGGCGCTCACGCAGTCGTCCTCCGCCACTGCGACGGCCGAAGGGTTGGCGGTCGATGGATTCGCGCTCCAGCTCGCGAACGCGGGCTGAGCTGGAAGCAGTGTGGCAGCCAGGACGGCGGCGCCCGCCGCCAAGGCGACGACTGGCGCGGCCAGACGGGGCAGCCATCTCGCCCGACGCGTCGATCCGGCGCCCGCGCGTCGGCCTACGGCCGGAAGAGTCGACTCCGCGCTCATCTCGAATCGGGAAAAGGCGCGCCGGATCGCACGCCCGAGATCATCGTCATGCATGGTGGATGTCCTCTCTGTGGTGATCCGCGCCCTCAAGCCGCGTTCGCAGCGTGCTCAGCGCGCGGTGAAGATGTGCTCTGACCGTCCCGGGAGCCATGCCCAACGCGTGGGCAGTCTGCTCGATGCTCTGATCCAGGAGGATCCGCATCGCCACCACCTGTCGTTGACGGATCGGCAAACTCCAGACCGCTCGAATCAGGAGAGGGTCAATCGATCGCTCGCCCTCGGGCGCGACTGCGGCAGGAGGCAGCTCGGTGCTTTCGCGCCGAAGCCGCCGCCAGACCGAGGTGGCATGGTTCAGGGCGACTCGAGCCACCCACCCCACCGGATTCGGGTGGACCTTAACGCGGTCCCAGTCGGCATACGCGCGAGCGAACCCCTCTTGGACCGCATCCTCGGCGCGGTGCGGGTCGCGCACTGCGACCAGGACCGCCCGATACACGTCGTTTCGCGATCTCCCATAGAGGTCGGCGAACGACCCTGCCCTGGCAGGCGTTTGGTCGAATCCTTCGAGCTGGTCGGCGATCAGTTGGGCCGGGTGGGTTTCGGTCAGCTGCATACCCTCATAACGCCCGCAGGCATCGGCGCGCTTACACGAATTTGGCACCGGATGGCGCTTGCTCGCCGCCGCTAGCAACAAGATCACCACTTACCGCGCGCATCTGGTGCGTGAGCACTGCAATGTAGACGGCGGCGATGCGTCCGCTGATGTCCTGATCCCCTTTGGCTATGGCTCTCCGATGTTCGTCCTGATCGGCCCGCGCATGGGGATCTGTGGCCGTCACGGTCAACACCTGCGCACCGGACAGATGCACTTGATCGTTGAGAAGCTGCGCATGCGAACATCGCCAAGCTGGGTCAGCTTTCAGGCACCGCTGCCGTCCATGGAGGTCAGCCGTCAGGGAATTGCGAGGCCAGCTGCCCGCCGGATGGACGACTTTCTGTGGGATCAGCCTCCGGTCGCCAAGCGGCCAACGCCACAACTTGCGTGGCGTTCGGTGGCGCCGCCCCGGTTACCACTAGGTGTCCTCTACTCCGTTGCAAGGTGCTCGAGAAATGCGACGGACCATCAATCGTCCGCATCCCACCAGCGGCTGCAAGCGCCGCCAGACGTTTCCCGTCGATCTAGGTCAGGGAGTCCGTCGTACATTGAGTACGGCATTGGGTTGAAGCGCGAGACCGACTAGCCGCGTGGCTGCGCGGTGTCGGGCATTGAGCGCTATTGTGGCAACTTGCGGGGAGAGGCGAATGCTCCAAGCGGCGTTGTACGGCGTGCTGGCTAGCTCCGGCCTGCTAATCGGGGCTGTCATTGGGCTACTCGTCGATCCGCCGCGGCGGATCGTAGCTGGCATCATGGCCTTCGGCTGTGGCGTCCTTGTGTCGGCTCTCACCTTCGAGCTGACAGCAGAGGCATTCGAAACTGGCGCGGAGCCCTACGTGGTTGGCGGATTTCTGAGCGGCGCGGTCATCTACGTCGGCACTGCCTGGTTCCTGGACCGTGTGGCCGCACGATCGCCCAAGCGTTCGGGACGACTCGCCCGCGACGTGGAACCCAACGCAGCTCGCAAGCCTGAGTCCAAGCAGACCGCCGCGATCAGCGGGACGGCGCTGCTCATCGGAGCGATCTTGGACGGCATTCCGGAGAATGCCGCCATCGGCATCAGCCTGCACGCGGAGGGACCGGCGCTGGGTACGGTACTGCTAGCCGCGGTGTTCATGGCCAACCTTCCGGAGAGCATCAGCAGCTCCGTCGGGATGCGTCAGGAGGGCAGATCTCGAGTCTACGTCATAGGTGTTTGGACAGTAGCCGCAGTCGTCACCAGTGTCGCGGCGGTGGCAGGATACACCCTGCTGGGCGGGCTGTCGGCCAACATGGTCAGCGCCATCCTGGCACTGGCGGCGGGTGGCATCCTTGCCATGCTCGCCGACACAATGATGCCTGAGGCGTTCGAGAACGGAGGGCCGTTTGTAGCCCTGGCCACTGCTGTCGGGTTCGTGGCGGCCGTGCTGCTCTCGCGCTTAGCGGGCTGAGGGCTGACGGTTCGCCGTTGTCGGTGGACAGCACCGTAAGTCCGAACTCCGGTTCGTCAGTGACAATACCGGCGTATGTCTCGGGTGCGTGCCGCGAGCGTCGCGTCGAGTGCACCGGCATCATCTTGGAGTATGAGGGGCCTAGCCGCCTGGGCGCGCCCGTAGTCCGCCGACTGTTCTGGACGGTTGGGGCGTTCACGGAATGGAGTCTCGTTCCAGCGGCGACGGTCGTGGAGGATCACGCGCCTCGGCTGCATAGCCGAGGGTGGGCACGGCCAACCGTTCATCAGTATCCCGACCATCGAGGGCGAGGCTCTGAGATCGGCTTGTCGCCGGCCGGCAGGCGTGTCCTGACCATCGCGACGAACGGCGCCATTTCGGTGGCGAGCAGGGTGGTGTCGTCGGGACTCGCATGACCGTCGTAGGCGCGGGCAGCGGCGCGGAG
>Ga0183260_10005119_pt1 | contig 10350 bp, 10 predicted proteins | sample AntDrymUQ4972206_2_FD_129768 | JGI IMG/M metagenome (GOLD analysis project Ga0183260, IMG submission 129768) | Polar desert sand microbial communities from Dry Valleys, Antarctica - metaG UQ497 (22.06) (version 2) (version 2) | ecosystem: Environmental > Terrestrial > Soil > Desert | place...
AGTCGATCTTGGGGATGACGACGGCCGCAGGGCCCGCGGCGGCGATGGCCCGAAGGTCGTCGTCGTGCCAGATGGTGCCGATCCCGTTCGCTCGGATGGCGACCTCGCGCCGGCCGTAGGCACCGGAGCTGGCGGCGGCGCAGACCCGGTCGCGTGCCTCGGCCTTGGCGTCGGGGGCGACGGCGTCCTCGAGGTCGAGGATGAGGGCGTCGGCGGGGATGGTCTGCGCCTTCTCCAGAGCCCGCTCGTTGGCGCCGGGCATGTAGAGCACCGACCGGCGGGGGCGGAGGGCGGCGTCGTCGACCATCAGGTGTCCAGCTCGGCGTAGGCCTTGGCCAGCTCGGGGTCCCGGACCGCCAGCTGATCGGCCAGCTCGAGCATCACCCGGCACTGCTTCACCGACGCGTCGTCCTCCATCTTCCCGTCCAGCATCACGGCGCCGGTGCCGTCGCCCATGGCCGCGACGACGGCGCGAGCGTGGCGAACGTCGGCAGGGTCGGGCGAGAACACCCGCTTGGCGATGTCGATCTGCACCGGATGGAGGCTCCAGGCGCCGACGCACCCCAGCAGGTAGGCGTTGCGGAACTGGTCCTCGCACGCCACCGTGTCCTTGATGTCGCCGAACGGGCCGTAGAAGGCGAAGATGCCGTGGGCCTGGCACGCGTCCACCATGCGGGCGACGGTGTAGTGCCAGAGGTCCTGCTGATAGGTGGCCCGGACGCCCTTGATGTCGCCGTCGACCGGATCCTGGCGCACGAGGTAGCCGGGATGGCCACCGCCGACGCGGGTGGTCTTCATGCGGCGGTTGGCGGCCAGGTCGGCCGGGCCCAGGGAGAGGCCCTGCATGCGGGGCGAGGCACCGCAGATCTCCTCCACGTTGGCCACGCCGAGCGCCGTCTCCAGGATGGCGTGGACGAGCAGCGGCTTCGTGAGGCCCGCCTTGGCCTCGAGCTGGGCGAGGAGCCGGTCGACGTAGTGGATGTCCTCGGCGCCCTCCACCTTGGGCACCATGATGACCTCGAGCTGCTCGCCCGCCTCGAGCACGGCGGTAGTGAGGTCGTCGAGGCCCCAGGGCGAGTCGAGCGAGTTCACACGGGTCCAGAGCTGCGTGTCGATGGAGGTCCAACCCTTCGCCACCTCGACGAGGCCGGCCCGAGCGGCTTCCTTGTCGCTGGCCGGCACGCCGTCCTCGAGGTTGCACAGGAGGATGTCGACGGTCGGGGCGATGTCGGGGACCTTGGCCACCATCTTCGGGCTCGACCCCGGGAAGAAGTGGATCACGCGCGACGGCGGGAAGGGGATCTCGCGGAGCGGCTCGGGCGCCCCGACGGCGAGGGGCCGGAAGAAGTCCTTGGCGGAGCGCATCAGTCTTGAGCCTGTTCCACCATGCGACGGGCGATCACCCGGAGGCACAGCAGCTCGTCGGCGCCCTCGAAGATCGACAGGACACGGGCGTCGACGAAGTAGCGGCTGACGTCGTACTCCTCCGCGTACCCCATGCCCCCGTGGATCTGCATGGCCTCCCGCGTCACCCACTCGGCCGCCTTGCAGACGTAGGCCTTCACCTGGGCCGCCTCGAGCGTGCCCTCGCCCTTGGCCATGAGCCGGGCCACGGCGTACGACGCCTGGCGGCAGGCCTGGATGGTGATGGCCATGCGGGTGAGCTTCACCTGGGTGAGCTGGAAGTCGGCCACCGCCTTGCCGAACACCTTGCGGTCGTCGGCGTACTGGCGAGCGGCCTCGTAGGCGGCCTGCATCACGCCCACGGCCCGGGCGGCGGTCTGGAGGCGCCCGTTCTCGAAGCCGGCCATCTGCAGGTAGAAGCCCTTGCCGAGGCCGTCCTCCCCGCCGACGAGGTTGGCGTCCGCCACGAACCAGCTGTCCAAGGCGATCTCGTAGGAGTGCATGCCGCGGTAGCCGATCGTGTCGATCGGGCGGCCCTCCATCTTCCCGCCGCCTTCCTGCTGCAGCTCGAAGCCATGGCCTGCGCCGCGCTCCTTCGGCACGATGAACATGGACAGGCCCCGGTGGGCGAGACTGCGGTCGGGGTCGGTGCGGGCGAGCAGCATCAACACGTCGGCCCGGGCTGCGAACGTGCACCACGTCTTCACGCCGTTGACGAGCCAGCCGCCGTCGGTCTTCGTGGCGGTGACCTTCACGCCGGCTACGTCGGAGCCGTAGTCGGGCTCGGTGACGGCGACCGCGTTCATCACCTCGGCGGTGGCGAGCCGCGGCAGCCACTCCTGCTTCTGGCCCTCGGTGCCGCCCTTGAGCAGGGCCCGGGTGAGGATCTCGGGTCGGGTGATGAGGCTGCCGCCGGCACCGAGGCTGCCGCGGGACAGCTCCTCGGTGGCCACCACCATGCCGATGAGCTCGGACTCGCCGCCGGTGCCGTAGCCGCCGTACTCCTCGGGGATGCTGAGGCCGAAGGCCCCCATGTCGGCCAGCCCGCTGATGATTTCCTCGGGGATGTCCTCGTTGTGGCGGTGGATGGGCTCGGCGATCGGCTTCAGCTTCTCCTCCGCGAAGCGCCGAAAGGTGTCCTGCACGAGTTCGAAGTCATCGTCGAGGTTGCGGCGGCCCTCCTTGCCGGCGAGCCCGGCGAGGAACTCCGGGTCGCGGTAGGTGCGGCAGAACTCGCGGGCGCCGTCGAGGACGTCGGGGTCGATGCCCCAGGTGGCCTCCCGGCCGAACAGGCGGCTGGCCAGCTCGCCGACGGCGTCGGCCACGAAGGCGCAGGTGATGAGCGCCTCGACGTCGCCGAGGACGCCGTAGTCGAGCATCGAGCGGGCCGTCTCCACGGCCGCACCGGCATGGGCGAGGTCGTAGGCGAGCACCTGGTCGATGTCCGCCCCACCCCCGGCCTCCAACGTCCTCGTGCCCACCTGCACGACGTTGCGGGCCAGCTCGACGACGTCCGCCGCAGCGGTGAGATCAGCAGCAACCATGTTGGGCAAGGCTAGTGACGGGTCGCGTGGGCGACGGAATCGTGATCATGGCGGCTGGGCGAGGACGGAGGTCGACCGCTCGATCCTCAACCGGTGACGGCGTAGATCTCCCACTCGGCTGGGATTCCCTTGAGCGCGTGGGCTCCCCGGTCCTCGAACTGCACCCCGGAGCCGGCCGCCAGGTCGCGCACGGTTCGGCTGGCGAGGATCTCGTCGGGTCCGGCCAGGCCCATCACGCGAGCCGCCACGTGCACGCCGATCCCGAGGATGTCGTCCTTTGTCCGTTCGATCTCGCCGGTGTGGATCCCGGCACGGAGCTGGAGATCGAGGCCGGCGACGGCGCTCTGCAGCTGCTGCACCGCCTGGATGGCGCGGGAGGGCCCGTCGAAGAGCGCCAGCATCCCGTCCCCCATCGTCTTGATCACGGTGCCCCCGTGACGCCTTGTCGCATCCATGGCGTGGCGATCGTGCTCGCCCAGCACCCGTCCCCACCGGTCGTCACCCATGGCCGCAGCTTTATCGGTGGAGCCGACGATGTCGGTGAACAGGATCGTCGCCACCGAGCGAACCGGCGCCTCCGTCCGCGCTGGTCGGGTGGCCATCTCGTCGTCGCACAAGTAAGCCATCGCTCGGTCCATGAGCGGTTCGAACTCCTTGGTGACCCAGGTGCAGTGGTAGTCGCCGTAGGCCTCCTCGTATCGCGCACCGACGATGTTCTCGGCGAGGTACCGAGCAGACGCCACCGGCACCAGCGGGTCGCCGATGTTGTGCATCACCAGCGTCGGCGCCGTGATGCCGGGGAGCAAGGCTCGGACGTCGATCTCGACGTTCCGGCGGGCGATCTCCACCGCCATCTGGCGCGTGCACGCGTTGCGCTCGAACTTGGACATCAACCGCGCGGCAGCCTCGCTGTCCGGGGCATGGGTGATGAAGGCCGTTCCGATGACCTCGCCGCTGCCCCAAGCCTCCTCCACCCAAGCGACGAAGGGATCGAGCAGCTCGGCGTCGAGGCCGCCCGGATAGTCGGGCGCCCACAAGGCGCGGGCGAAGGTGCCGTAGAGAACCAGCTTGTCGACCCGCTCGGGATAGGTGGCGGCGAGGGTGATCGACATCGGACCTCCCTCGGAGATGCCCACAATGGAGGCCCTGTTGGAGCCGACGGCGTCCATGACGGCGAGCACGTCGCGGGACCGGTCCTCGATGCTCCCGTGGCCGAGCGTGCGGTCGGAGAGCCCCGTGCCCCGCTTGTCCAGCTGGATCAGGCGAAAGCGCGCTCCCAGACGCCGGGTCCAGAACGCATGCCACGGCGAGTCCCCGATGAAGTCGAGGTGCGTGGTGAACCCGTGGAGGAGGACCACGTCACGGGGGCCGTCGCCGTAGGTGGCGTACGCGATGTCGATGCCATCAGAGGTCCGGGCGTAGCGAACCTCCCACGGAGCGCCCATGCGGCACCCTAGGCCCGTAGCGCCCACGCCGGAGTGGTCGGCGCGCGGGTGCTCCCTTAGTCTCCGACGAGGCGTAAACCTCACCGAGCAGACAGGATCGCTGCGTTGACCACTCACGATCGGCCCTTCGGACGCCACCTCGAGGACTTCACACCCGGCGACGTCTACAAGCACTGGCCGGGCAAGACGATCACCGAGTACGACGACCACCTGTTCTGCCTCATCACCATGAACCACCATCCGCTGCACCTCAACGAGTGGTTCGCCGAGAACGAGACGGTGCAGAAGCGCAACGTGGTGGTCGGCAACCTCGTGTACTCGCTCGTCCTGGGCCTGAGCGTGCCGGACGTCAGCGGTGCCGCCATCGCCAACCTCGAGATCGAGTCGCTCCTCCACGCCAAGCCCACCTTCCACGGCGACACCATCTACGCCGTCACCAAGGTGCTCGACGTCAAGGAGACCTCGAAGGGTGACCGAGGGATCGTGACGGTCGAGACGAAGGGCATCAACCAGCGCGGCGAAGAGGTCTGCTACTTCCGTCGCAAGCTCATGGTGTGGAAGCGCGCGCACGCCCCGCAACGCAAGTTCCCCTACGACGACGCCGCTGTCTTCACCGCCGACGGCGAGTGACCGGGTGCGGCGGGGAGTCCGGCGAACCGTGATCGCCCTCGTCGCCGTCCCCGTCGTTTCCGCCGTGGTGCTCGGTGTGGAGGTGCAGCTCGCCCGCATCGGCCCCGACCTCGAGGACGACACCGCCCTCGACCACGACGGCCGGATCGGCGACGGCCCGGGCCCGGTCCTGCACATGGTGTGGCTGGGTGATTCCACGGCTGCTGGTGTGGGTGCCTCCGACGCCGACCTCGCCATCCCCCGCCGGGTGGCCGCCGCCCTCGATCGGCCCATCGAGCTCACCTCGCTGGCCGTGTCGGGCGATCGCGTGGCGGATGTCGTCGCCGACCAGGTCCCGGAGCTGGCCGCACTGCAACCGGACGTCGTCCTCGTGAGCATTGGGGCCAACGACGTGGTGCACCTCACCTCCCGAGCCGACTTCCGGGCGGCCTACGACGACGTCGTGGCCGCCGTCCCCGACGGTGCCCTCCTGGTGCTCCTCGGCGTGCCCGACATGGGGGCGCCACCCCGCTACCTGCAACCTCTGCGAGGGATCGCGTCGCTCCGGGGTGGGCAGCTCGACAGGGTGTCGGCCGATGTGGCCCGTGACAACGACGCCGTCTACGTCGACATCGCCGGCCAGACCGGTCCGACGATGCGCTCGGACACCGAGCGCTACTTCGCCGAGGATCGCTACCACCCGAGTGACGACGGCTACGCCGTGTGGGCGGCTGCCGTCCTGGAGCAGCTGGTGCCCGCCCTCGCCGACCGGGAGGCCGCCTGATGGCGATCCACGACCTCGCCGCGTCTGCCGGAGCCCTTCCCGCTCCCGTACCTGTGCCGCATCCAGTGGTGCCACCTGCGCTGAAGCTGCTCGACTGGTGGGACGGACAGCGGCGCGAGCTGCCGTGGCGGCAGACGCGCGACCCCTGGGCGGTGCTCGTCTGCGAGGTGATGGCGCAGCAGACGCAGGTCGCCCGGGTGGCCGAGCGCTGGCAGCCGTTCCTCGATCGCTTCCCGTCGGCGGCGGCGCTCGCCGAGGTGCCGGCCGCCGAGGTCGTCCGCTGGTGGACGGGCATGGGCTACAACCGGCGCGCCCTCAACCTGCACCGCTGCGCCCAGGCCGTCGTCGCCCACCACCGTGGTCGTCTGCCGGCTGACCTCGACGCCCTCCTCGCGCTCCCAGGCGTCGGGCCCTACACCGCCCGCGCCGTCCTGTCCTTCGCCTTTGAGCAAGATTTCGGCGTGGTCGACACCAACACCGCACGCGTGCTGGCCCGCTGGGCCGGGCGCCGCCTTCGCGCCCGGGAGGCCCAAGCTGCCGCCGACGACGCCGTCCCGACCGGTCGCGCTTGGGCCTGGAACCAGGCCATGCTCGACCTGGGTGCATCGGTCTGCACCCGGCGGGCGCCCCGGTGCGGGGGGTGCCCGGTCCGGGCCGGGTGCGCCTGGGCGCTGGCCGGCTGGCCGCCGCCCGACCCGGCCGACGGGTCCGCCGGCGTCTCCTCCGGCCAGTCCCGCTTCGAGGGCAGCGACCGCCAGGGACGGGGACGCCTCGTCGAGTCCCTCCGATCATCACCCGTGCCCGTCGATGAGCTCCCCACGGTCATCGGCTGGCCCGACGACCCGGCCCGAGCCGAGCGCGTCGCCGCCACCCTCGTCGCCGACGGCCTCGTCACCCTCGATCACGGCACCTACCGCCTCCGGTGACCGAGCTCCCCCACCCCCACCCAACGGTTTCTGTGGGCGCTGACAACCGCATACCGGTGATGAGCGCACACAGAAACCGTGGGGTGGGGGTCGTCGTCAGGTCAGGAAGTCGAGGATGAGGCGGTTGACGTGGTCGGGCCGTTCGACGTGGAGGAAGTGTCCGGCGTCCTCGACGATCTCGAGGCGGGAGCCCTCGGACATGAGGAAGGGGCCGGCCGTCTCGGCGAGCTCGGCGCCCATGCAGCCGTCCGTCCGCCCGTGCAGGTACAGCGTGGGCTGGGCGGTGGCGGCGGCGGCGGCCGCCTGCACCCCATCGAGGGCGGGGTCGACACCGACCCCGCCAAGGGCAGCGCGGTAGTAGCCGAGGGCAGCGGCGAGGTTGGCCGGGTCGCGCAGGGCGTCCTTGACGTGGGCGATGTCCTCGGCGCCGTCGTAGCCGGGCGACCAGTCGGCCCAGAGGCCGTCGATGAAGGCGAGGTCGTCCATGCCGACGACGACGTCGGCCAGGCCGTGCTGGAAGAAGAACATGTACCAGCTCTTCTTCAGCTGCTCGTAGCGCAGGAACCCCTCGGCCACCGCACCGGCCGGTGGGACGGCCATGGCCACGACCCGGCGCCACCGGTCGGGTTCGTGGTTGGCGGCGATGTAGGTGGCCACCGCTCCCCAGTCGTGGCCGACGATCACGGCTTCACCGTCGCCGCCCACGACATCGTGCAGGCCGCAGGCGTCGAGGGCGAGGACCGCGGTCTGGTAGCGACCATCGGCCGGTACTGCCGAGGGGGCGTAGCCCCGCATGAACGGTGCGACGGCATGGAAGCCGGCATCGGCCAGCACCGGGAGCAGATGTCGGTAGGTCCAGGCGGAGTCAGGGAAGCCGTGGAGGCAGAGCACCAGCGGTCCGGCGCCGCCCTCCAGGTAGGCCAGCTCGACGTCGTTGACGGTGGCGCGTCCTTCGGTGATCGGCATGGCCGGAACCTACGCGAGACCGATCGCGCTCGCGGGAGTGGCGGGCCTGCTCGCGGTGTTCGCTGAGACTCACGTCACACGACCGGCGGCGGCCGACCGGCGCCGATAACCTCCCGTTCAACGAGGGAAACGGGGGGATCCACTGCTGAACGTCAGCTTCTTCGGCGTCCGGGGCTCAACCCCGTGCCCGTGCGACGCCAACCGTCGCTACGGGGGCAACACCTCCTGCGTGGCCCTCGAGGCACCGGGCCACGCGCCGATCGTGCTCGACCTCGGCACCGGCCTGCGGTTCTGGGGCGAGACGCTCGACCCGAGCCGCCCCTTCGTGGGTTCGGCGCTGGTCACCCACATCCACTGGGACCACGTCCAGGGTCTCCCGTTCTTCACCCCGGTGCTGCAGCCGGGCGCCCAGTTCGACGTCTACGGCCCGCCGCAGAGCAGCGAAGGCGGCCTGGCCGAGGCCTTCGCCGAGTTCATGCGCCCGCCCTTCTTCCCGGTGACCATCACGGGGCTGCTGGGCGACATCCGCTTCCACGACGTCTGGGACACCGACCTCGAGCTCGACGGCGCCAAGGTGCTCGTCCGCCCGGTGCCCCACGTCGGCCTCACCAGCGGGTACCGCATCGAGATGGGTGGCGCGACCGTGGCCTACCTCTCCGACCACCAGATGCCGGCCGACGGCAGCCACGGCGTGTCGGACGCGGTGCTCGACCTCTGCGACGGCGTCGACCTGCTCATCCACGACGCCCAGTACACGGCCGATGAGTTCCCGGCCAAGGCCACCTGGGGGCACTGCACCGCCGACTTCGCGGTGCACGTGGCCAAAGAGGCGGGCGTACGGCGGCTGGCCTTGTTCCACCACGACCCCACCCACCACGACGACGCCGTCGACTCGATCCTCGCCCACGCCCGACAGCTGGCCAAGGGGTCCGGGATCGACGAGGTGGTGGCGGCCCACGAGGGTCTCGTCGTCTCCTTCGGCTGACGGTCGGGGCATCCGCCAACAGGTAGGTTCCGGCCGATGACCCAGCCGCCGACGTCCTTCGACTCCGCCAAGTTCCGTCAGGTGCTCGGCCACTTCCCGACCGGCGTCACCGTGATCACGGCCGCTCCCGAGAGCGGGCCGGTGGGACTGGCCGTCGGGTCGTTCGCCTCCGTCTCGCTCGACCCGCCCCTGGTGGCGTTCTTCGCCGCCAAGGGATCGTCGTCATGGCCGAAGATCGAGGCGAGCGGTGCCTTCTGCGTGAACATCCTCGCCGAGGACCAGGAAGACGTCTGCCGTCGGTTCGCATCCAAGGCCGACGACAAGTTCGCCGGCCTCGGGTGGAAGCCGGCCGGATCGGGAGCACCCCTCCTCGACGGCGTGGTGGCCTGGATCGACTGCGACATCCACTCGGTCGCGGAGGCCGGAGACCACATCTGCGTGATGGGCGAGGTCTGCGACCTCGACGTGAGCCACGACGGTGCGCCACTGCTGTTCTTCCGGGGCGGCTACGGCCGCTTCTCGATCTGACGATGGCGATCTACGCACTGGGGGACGTCGAGCCGAGCATCGACCCCACCGCCTACGTCCATCCTGATGCGGTCGTGATCGGCGACGTCACCATCGGTCCCGAGTCCTCGGTCTGGCCCAGCGCCGTGCTCCGCGGGGATCCCGGCGGCATCGTCATCGGCGCCCGCACATCCATCCAGGACGGCACCGTGGTGCACACCACCCCGATGACGCCCACCCGTGTCGGCGACGAGTGCGTCATCGGCCACCTCGTGCACCTCGAGGGCTGCACGATCGGCAACGGTGCGCTGGTCGGCTCCGGTGCCATCGTGCTCAACGGTGCTGTGCTGGAGGACGAGTGCCTGGTGGGGGCGGGCGCGCTCGTGCCGGGGAACCTCACGGTGCCAGCCCGGGCGATGGCCTTGGGTGTGCCGGCCACGCTGAAGCTCGACGCCGTCCGCCCGGACCGCCACATCCGGGTGGGCATGGAGGTCTACCGGGAACGAGGTCGCACCTACCGAGAGCAGCTTCGACGGCTCGACTGACTCGCCGGCCCGTCTGGGACGTTGGATAGGTTCACGCCATGGACATCGGACGGGTTGGCCTCTGGACCTTCCAGCTCGACCTCCAACCTGCCGCGGCGGCCCGGGAGGCGGCGGCGGAGCTCGAGGCGCTCGGCTACCCGACCATCTGGCTGCCCGAGGCCGTCGGACGGGAGCCGTTCGTGAACAGCGCCCTGCTGCTGTCGGCCACCGATCGGATGGTGGTCGCCACCGGCATCGCCAGCGTCTGGGCGCGCGACCCCCAGGCCATGGCGTCCGGCCAGCTCAGCCTGAGCGAGGCCTTCCCCGGCCGCTTCCTGCTCGGCCTCGGCGTCAGCCACCAGCCGATGGTCGACCTGGTGCGGGGCCACCACTACGACAAGCCGCTCACCAAGATGCGTGGGTACCTCGAGGCGATGGACAAGGTCTTCTACGTGGCGCCCCGTCCGGCCGAGGAGCTCCGCCGGGTCCTCGCCGCCCTCGGGCCGAAGATGCTGGAGCTGGCGGCCGCCCAAGCCCTCGGTGCCCACCCCTACTTCGTCCCTGTCGAGCACACCGCCTTCGCTCGCGAGGTGCTGGGCGAGGGTCCCATGCTCTGCCCCGAACAGGGTGTCGTGCTCGCCACCGACCCCGCCCTC
>Ga0183260_10005120_pt1 | contig 10350 bp, 10 predicted proteins | sample AntDrymUQ4972206_2_FD_129768 | JGI IMG/M metagenome (GOLD analysis project Ga0183260, IMG submission 129768) | Polar desert sand microbial communities from Dry Valleys, Antarctica - metaG UQ497 (22.06) (version 2) (version 2) | ecosystem: Environmental > Terrestrial > Soil > Desert | place...
CAGGAACAGGTTGAAGAAGTGTTGCCAGCCCACCCAGGTGGGAATTCCCTCCTGTCCGTTGGGCGGCGGCACAGTGCCGGGGTAGTCCGCGATGAAGGACTGCACCGCTGACAGGCCACGCAACTCCTTGGCCAGTGCCACCCCGACGATCAGCAGGACGAAACCGATCGGCAGCAGCCACAGCAGGTTGAACCACCTGGACCGGCCCGCCCGCACCCGCGGGGCGATACCCGGCTCAGGGGACACCGAGCCCGCCCACGTAGCGGGATCCACGGCGTCTTTGCCCTTGGTCAGTTGCGCTCGGAAGCCTCGAAGCGACTCAGGGTTGACCTGCGACGGCGCAGGAGCTGACGGATCATTCCGGCTCGGACCCGTACTGAGTGGAACCTCATCGGCAGCCATGCCTGGCACGCTATACCGCGAGCAATCGCCCCCGAGGTTGTCCCGCTTCCCGTTGAACTTCGGTAGCGGTCCTCGTGATTGTCAGGCGGCGATCACGGGTTCATCATGACGGATGGCACCGACAGTTTCGGTGGCGACATGCGCGTCCAGCGCGGCGCGGAGTGCGGGCAGGTGCAGGTGGCCGTTGACGCGGCGGAACTGCCCGCGAGCTTCGATCATCCCGGCGGCGCACCAGTGTCATTCCCCTGGGTGCGTGTAGGCGGGTCGGTCATGCCGCGGCCGCTTTGGCCGCGGCGGCGTGGTGGTGGTTCTCGTAGTCGATGGGGCTCAGGCCGCCGCACCAGCTGTGTCGTCGGCGGGTGTTGTAGAACCGGTCGATCCAGCGGCCGACCTTGATGCGGGCCTGCTCGCGAGTGGTGAAGCTGCGGCGGTAGACGTACTCGATCTTCAGGGTGCTGTTGACCGCTTCGGCGGCAGCGTTGTCCAGCACCGAGGCGACCCGGCCCATCGACTGGGTGACCCTGAGCCGGGCGCAGGCCGCGGCGTGCTCGGCCGCGGTGTACTCCGAACCCTTATCGCTGTGGAAGATCACCCCGTTGACGTGGCCGCCGCGGGTGGCGGCAGCCATCTGCAGCGAGGCCACGGTCAGAGCGGCGTCGTGCCGAGGGCTCATGGCGTAGCCGAGCAGCCGGCGGGAGAACAGGTCCAGCACGGTGGCCAGATACAACGGGCCGGTCCCGGTGCGGATCAGGGTGTGAGGTCGGGCCGCAGCGCGGTGCCGGTCTTTCGACTGGTCCGTTTCTGCGGCCCATTCCCGAACCGGACGTGCCCGTTCCCGAGCATCCGGCTCTCCACGTGGTCATGCCGCTGTTGTGGTTGGGCTCGACCATGGTGTCGGGATGCGTGCCCCTGTAGCGGTATCGCACGATGGCGACCTCTTTGGGGCGGAACATCTCGACGTTGCCGGCGCGGATCTTCCAACCGGGAAGGAAGCGCCGGATCAGGGTGTGCATGTTCAGCCGGACGTGTCGTTTGCGCAGCCAGCCGACGATCCGCCAGAACGCGAAGTGGTCGACATAGCCGAAGGTGCGCGCGGACACGCCGTGACGGAAGTAGTTGCACCAGCCCCGCAGCGTCGGGTTGAGCCGGCGCAGCAGGTCTGCGAGCGTTCGGTGTTTGGCTCTGCGGGTCAGCGTCCGCACCTTGTCGAGGATCGACGCGAGCGTCTTCTTCGACGGGTAGGTGTAGACGGCCTTCTTCCCGGTCCGGCTTCGCCACGCGCGGCGCTGGATGCGCCAGCCGAGGAAGTCGAATCCCTCATCGATGTGACAGACCCAGCTCTTGGCCACCGACAGGCGCAGGCCCATCGGTGCGAGGACCGCTCCAACTTCGTCCCAGAGCGCATCGGCGGCGGCGGCGACGGCTGCGCCGCCTGCGCCGCAGGCACTCCCGAGTCAGATCATCGTCTGGGGCGACTCGATGACTCAGGTATGGCCGCACTATCTCTCCCAGCTACTCGGCATTCCCGTTCTTCCGATGGGCGTCGGTGCGGAAAACATCCAGCAGACACAGGTCCGTTTCAACAGTTGGGTCGCGCAGAACGCCGCAGCGGTCCCCCTTACCGGTCACATCTGTTGGTGCGGCCACGTGAATACGAATCTGCGCAACCAGAATGAATACACGATCGTCCCGGTGCTCCAGGCAATGGCGGCCAGGATTCCGGCCGGGTCGCTGATGCCGATCGGCTTGACGAACGAACCCGCCCAGCCCATCGGTTCGGCCGGCTACGAGCTGATCGTCGAGGGCGTGAACGTCGACCTGGCCGCCGCCTTCGGCAACCGGTACGCCGAAGTGCGCCGGTATCTCGTCACCGATGGTTGGCCGTGGCGGGTCTGCCGGCCACTGCGCAGGATCGGGACAACATCGCCCAGGATGTGCCACCGCAGTCTCGGCGCGTCACCACCGGGAACCCAGGACACCTGAACGACGACGGCCGTCAGGTCACAGCCGAGCGCCTCGATGATCTCGTGCGCGCGGCCGGCTGGGTCACGACCCCCGTTTCCCGCGCCCCGAGCAGGACCACCCTGGTCTCCTCGGCGCAGCCAGCGACACAGGGCACGGCGATCCGGCTCACCGCGACAGCACGTAGCGCCGCAGGCGGCACGAAAGTCCCGACCGGGACCGTGCAGTTCCGAGTCGACGACCGGCCGGCCGGGTTCCCGGTCACCCTGCAGTCCGGTGGCCCGGTCGGGCTGGATTTCGTCGCTGAGCGTCGGTGAGCACCGCATCGTGGCCCTCTATTCGGGCGACACGGTGTACGCCGCCAGCAGCACGGAGTTCGTCCAACTGATCACCGCCGCGCCTTGATACTCGCCGACCGCTGGCTCCGGACCGAGCGGATCGCGGCCGGGATCGCGTCGACGACGTCCATGCCGATGATCGGGCCCCCGGGTTCGCCCGCTGCCAACGCCCCGGCCATCCCGTGGACGTACGCCGCGGCCGCGGCCGCGTCCAGCGGGTCCAGCCCCGCGGCCAGCAACGCTCCGGCCAGGCCGGAGAGCACGTCCCCCGTCCCGGCGGTGGCCAGCCAGTGGCTGCCGGTCGGGTTGATCCGGACCCGACCGGCCGGTTCGGCGACGATCGTCGCCTGCCCCTTGAGCAATACCACCGCTCCGGAGTCGGCGGCGGCCCGGCGGGCGGCATCCACCCGGTCCCCGCCGACCGCGCCGAACAGCCGCTCGAACTCCCGGTCGTGCGGCGTCAGCACCGTCGGCGCCGTTCGATCGCGCAGCAGCTCCGGGGACCGGGACAGCACCGTCAGTCCGTCCGCGTCGACCAGCACCGGGACGTCCCCGGTCAGCACCTCGGCCACCAGGCCGGCCGCCTCCTCGTCGGTCCCCAGACCGGGGCCGATCACCCAGGCCTGGACCCGGCCGGCCGCGGCGGGCCGGCCTTCGTTCACCACCGCCTCGGGCCAGCGGGACCGTATGCCCGCCGCCGCGCTCCCGGCGTACCTGACCATCCCCGCCTTGGCCCGCAACGCCCCGCCGACGCTGAGCACGGCCGCGCCCTCGTACGCCGCCGAACCCGACACGACGCCGACCACGCCGCGGGAGTACTTGTCCTCCCCCGCCCCCGGCACCGGCAGCAGGGCCGCGACGTCCCCCGGCTCGAGCACCCCGGCCACCGGATCGCGCAGGTGCGGGGCCAGGCCGATGTCGACCAGCCGGACGTGCCCCGCCGCGGCCGGCCCCGCCCCCACGAGCAGGCCCGGCTTGTACCCGCCGAAGGTCACCGTCGAGTGCGCCCGCACCGCCGCCCCCGCGCGGTTGCCGGTGTCCGCGTCCACCCCGCTGGGCACGTCAACCGCGACGACGGGCGTGGCCAGACCCGCCACCAGATCCTCGGCCGGGGCCCGCAGGGCACCGCGGCCGCCGATCCCGATGATGCCGTCGACGACCAGATCCGCCCCGTCCAACCGGGAGCGCGCCGCGGACGCCGAGCCCGTCGTACCACCCGCCCTCACCAGGGCGAGCACACCGCGGACGTGCACCCGTTCCGGGTTCAGCAGCACGGCGTGCACTGCGGCGCCGCGACGGAGGAGCTCCACCCCGGCGTACAACGCGTCCCCGCCGTTGTTGCCGGCCCCGACCAGCAGCACCACTCGCGCGCCATACGGCCGGCCCAGGACGCGGGAGCAGTGGACGGCCAGGCCGTACGCCGCCCGCTGCATCACAGCGGCCTCGCCCACCTCGGCGATCACCGCGGCCTCGGCGGCTCGGATCTGCGCGACCGACCAGACGGGAATCACGCCTCGGCCACCACGACGGCCGAGGCGATCCCGCCGTCGTGTGACAGCGACACATGCACCCGCTCGACGCCGAGGGCGGCGGCGCGGGCCGCCACCGTGCCGGTGATGTCCAGGTGCGGCTGGCCGTGCTCGTCCACCCTGACCTGCGCGTCGTGCCACAGCAGGTGCCCGGGCGCGCCGAGCGCCTTGGCCAGCGCCTCCTTGGCCGCGAACCGCGCGGCCAGCGACTCCGCCGAGCGCGGGTGCCCGGTGCCGGTGAGCTGCTCCGCTGCGGTGAACAGCCGGTCCGCGAGCCCGCGGGTACGCGTCAGGGCGACGGCGAACCGCTCGATCGGTACGACGTCGATGCCCACACCGATGATCATGCCGCCTCGCCGGAGGCGAGTGGCTCGGCGGTGATCATGCCCGTGGCTACTCCACCGTCACGGACTTGGCCAGGTTCCGTGGCTGATCGACGTCGTTGCCCTTGGCGTTGGCGATCTCGCAGGCGAGCACCTGCAGCGGCACGCTGGTCACCAGCGGAGCGAGCAGCGTGGGTACGCGGGGCACCCGGATCACGTCGTCGGCATACGCGTCGACGGCAGTGTCCCCGTCCTCGGCCACGACGATCATCCGGCCGCCGCGGGCCCGGACCTCCTGGATGTTGCTGATCACCTTGCCGTGCAGGACGTTGCGCCCGCGCGGCGACGGTACGACGACCACGACGGGTGTCCCGTCGTCGATCAGGGCGATCGGCCCGTGCTTGAGCTCGCCCCCGGCGAAGCCCTCCGCATGGATGTAGGCCAGCTCCTTCAGCTTCAGCGCCCCCTCCAGGGCCACCGGGTAACCGACGTGCCGGCCCAGGAACAGCACCGTCGGCGCGCCGGCGAGGTCGCGGGCGAGCGCGCGCACCGAATCCATCCGGGCCAGCGTCCGCTCGATCAGCCGGGGCGTACGGCGTAGCTGCTCGACGATCGCGCTGACCTCGTCGCCGTACATCACCCCGCGCACCCGGGCGAGGTACAGGGCGACCAGGTAGCACGCGGCGAGCTGGGTGAGGTAGCCCTTGGTGGAGGCGACCGCGATCTCCGGCCCGGCCCGGGTGTAGAGCACGGCGTCGGACTCGCGCGGCATTGTGGAGCCGTTGGTGTTGCAGATCGACAGCACTCGGGCCTTCTGGTCGCGGGCGTGCCGGATCGCCTGCAGGGTGTCCATGGTCTCGCCGGACTGGCTGATCGCCACGACCAGCGTGGACCGGTTGAGCACCGGGTCGCGGTAGCGGAACTCGCTGGCCAGCTCCACCTCGCAGGGGATCCGGGTCCAGTGCTCGATGGCGTACTTGGCGACCAGCCCCGCGTGGTAGGCCGTACCGCAGGCGATCACGAAGATCTTGTCGACGTCACGCAGGTCCTCGTCGGACAGACGTACCTCGTCGAGCACGATCTCCCCGCCGTCGGTGAGCCGGCCGCGCAGGGTGTCGGCCACGGCGGCGGGCTGCTCGGCGATCTCCTTGAGCATGAACCAGGCGTAACCGCCCTTCTCGGCCGCGCTGGCGTCCCAGTCGACGTGGTACTCCCGTGCCTGCGCGGGCCGGCCGTCGAACCCGGTCACCGTGATCCCGCGCTCCCGGTCGATCTCGACGACCTGGTCCTCGCCGAGTTCCAACGCCTCGCGGGTGTGGGCGATGAACGCCGCCACGTCGCTGGCCAGGAAGAACTCCGCCGTACCGACGCCGGCGACCAGCGGGCTGTTCCGCCGGGCGCCGACGACGGTGTCCGGCTCGTCCCGGTGGACGGCGACGAGGGTGAAAGCGCCCTCCAGCCGGCGGCACACCTCCCGCATCGCCTCGGCCAGCCGTCCCTGACCGGCCGGGAGCGCGTCGTAGGCCCGCTGCAGTAGGTGGGCGGCGACCTCGGTGTCGGTCTCGGAGACCAGCTCGGTCCCCGAGCGCTCCAGCTCGTCGCGCAGCTCGGCGAAGTTCTCGATGATCCCGTTGTGCACCAAGGCGACTTCGCCACCGCGGCTCAGGTGCGGGTGGGCGTTGACGTCGTTCGGGGCGCCGTGGGTGGCCCACCGGGTGTGGCCGATGCCGCTGGTCGCCGGCGGTGGCGGGTTCTCGGCCAGCGCCTTGTCCAGGTTCGCCAGCTTGCCGGCCCGCTTGTCGGTGGCCAGCCCGTCGGCGGTCACCAGGGCCACGCCGGCCGAGTCGTAGCCGCGGTACTCCAGCCGCCGCAGTCCCTCGACCACGACGTCGAGCGCCTGCTGCGGGCCGACGTACCCGACGATTCCGCACATAGGGCTCAGCGTAACCGCGACCCTCCACCGTCACGGTCAGCGACGACCCGACCCCACCCTTGACGACGATCAAGAACTTTCCCGGTCCGATTCGCCCGGACACGCCCTATTGCGACACGGGGAAAGTTCATGATCGCGAAAGATGCTCGGAGGCGGCGGGGTCGCAACGGCCGCCTACGCTGCGGGGATGAGTGCTCGGGCGTCGGTGCTGCTGCGGTGGGGGCCGCTCGCGGTGGTCGGCGCGCTGTTCGTGGCACTGGCCGTGGCCAGCCCCGAGACGCTGGCCGTGACGGCGCGCAACCCGCTGGCCTGGGCGTTCATCGCGCTCGTCGCCGCGCTGTCGATCGGCCTCACCTGGCTCGTCGGGCGACGCCTGCGCCGGCCGGTGCTGGGGCGGATGGTCGGGTTGGTGCCGGTGGTCGTCGCGCTGGTCTGGGGCTTCCTGCCCGCGTTCCGCGACGTCCAGGTCGCCGAGACCGCGCCGGTCGGGCTGCCGCCGGCCACGACGTCCAGTTCAACGCCCGCGGTCAGCACCCCGGCCGCCGAGACGAGTCCGGTCACGACGACCACGCCCCCAACCCCGACCAGCCAAGGACCGGTCGAGCTGGGCTCGGCGGGCGTGGTCTCGCTGGACTACCAAGCCACCGGTACGGCGCGGCTGATCCAGCTCGCCCCGGACGATCTGCTCGTGCGCTTCGAAGGCCTGAACGTCGAGAACGGCCCCGACTATGTCGTCTACCTCGTGCCGGGCGTCGACCAGCGCGCACCCGGTGACGGCGTGTTCCTCGGCGAGCTGAAGGGCAACCGGGGCGACCAGAACTATGACGTGCCGGCCGAAACCACGGCGGAGGGAGCGCAGACGATCCTGATCTGGTGCCGCAGCTTCGCTGCGCCGGTGGCCAACGCCACGGTCGGTTAGCCGGTCGTCCGCTGCAGGTCCGCCAGCGCGGCCGTGAAGCGATCGCGTAAGGCCAGGTAGGCATCGGCCCCGCTGCGCGGCAGACCCGGCGGCCGCACCACCGCTGGGCCGGGCCGATCTCCTCGTGGGCTTGGAACTGCTCACGGGTCAGATCGAGTTCGAGGCCGCCGGGCAACCGATTCCAGTAGTGGTGTCCGTTCGGGACACCAGCGGTTGTCACCGGGGCGATCAGCAACTCCCCGCCGAGCAGGTCATGGACGACCAGTGCGGTCGTAGCGCACTGGCCGCGCACAAGCAACTCCGCAGGCGCGCCCGCGAGGAACTGGACACTGGCATGACGGGTGTCCGCACGCCACGACAGTCGAAGGGCGGTTTCGATCTGGGTCAGGGTGTACGTCGGCACGAAGCCGAGCCTGCCACCTGCCTCCAACCAGTCAGGAAGCGGCGACGACCGCGGCCAGCCGGTGCGCGATCTCGTCGGCCTGCTGCTGGGTCGGTGCCTCGACCATGACCCGGACCAGATGCTCGGTCCCCGAGGGCCGCAGCAGGATGCGCCCGGAGTCGCCGAGTTCGTCCTGCGCGGAGTTCACCGCCTCGGCCACCTCCTCCGAGGACGCGACGGCGAGCTTGTCGCTCACCTTGACGTTGACCAGCACCTGCGGCAGCCGGCGCAGCACGGTGGCCAACTCGGCCAGACCCTTGCCCGTGGCCCGCATCCGGGACATCAGGGCCAGGGCGGTCAGCAGCCCGTCGCCGGTGGTCGCGTGCTCCCGGAAGATCATGTGCCCGCTCTGCTCGCCACCCAGCGACAGCCCGTCCCGGTTGAGCTGCTCCAGGACGTAGCGGTCCCCGACCGGAGTGGTTCGCAGCGTGATCCCGGCGGCCCGCATGGCGTGATGCAGGCCGAGGTTGCTCATCACCGTGGCCACCACGGTGTCCCCCTTCAGCCGGCCGCTGTCGTGCAGCGCGAGTGCGCAGATGGCCAGGATCGCGTCGCCGTCGACCTCCCGGCCCGCGTGATCCACCGCCAGGCAGCGATCGGCGTCGCCATCGTGCGCCACGCCGAGGTCGGCCCCGGTGGCCAGCACGGTGCGGATCAGCGGGGCGAGGTGGGTCGACCCGCAGCCGTCGTTGATGTTGAGCCCGTCCGGGGCCGCCCCGATCGCCGTCACGTCGGCACCGGCCCGCCGGTAGGTCTCCGGCGCCACCTCGTACGCCGCCCCGTGCGCGCAGTCCACGACCACCCGGAGCCCGTCCAACGGGACCGGTACCGCGCCCAGCAGGTGCTCGGCGTACTGCGCCCGGCCTTCCGGTAGGGGGCGAACGCGTCCCACGCCGGCGCCGGTCGGCCGCGTGAACGGTCGGCGCAGGGTCGCCTGGATGCGGTCCTCGACGGCGTCGGGCAACTTGTGCCCGCCGCGGGCGAACAGCTTGATCCCGTTGTCCGGCATCGGATTGTGGCTGGCCGAGAGCATGATCCCGACGTCGGCGCCTACCCGGTCGGTGAGGAAGGCCAGCGCGGGCGTCGGTAGCACGCCGGCCACCAGGACGTCCGCACCGGCGCTGGTCAGCCCGGCCACGACGGCCGCCTCGAGCATCTCGCCGCTGGCGCGGGTGTCCCGACCGACGACCGCCACCGGTCGATGGGTGGCGTCGGCCTTGACCAGGACCCGCGCCGCCGCGGCGGCGATGGCCGTGGCCAGCTCGGGTGTCAGATCCCCGTTGGCCAGTCCTCGTACGCCGTCGGTGCCGAACAGGCGGGCCATGCAGGGCTTAGCGCTTGGAGTACTGCGGCGCCTTGCGGGCCTTCTTCAGGCCGTACTTCTTGCGCTCCTTGGCCCGCGGGTCGCGGGTGAGGAAGCCTGCCTTCTTCAGCGCCGGACGGTCCTCGGAGTCGACCTCGATCAGGGCCCGGGCGATCGCCAGGCGCAGCGCGCCGGCCTGACCGCTCACGCCGCCGCCGTGCAGCCGCGCGAAGACGTTGTACTGGTCGGCCCGCTCCAGGGTCACGAACGGCTCACGGATGAGCTGCTGGTGGACCTTGTTCGGGAAGTACTGCTCGATGGTGCGACCGTTGAGCAGGAACTCGCCGGTACCGGGCGAGAGCCGGACCCGCACGATGGCCTGCTTGCGGCGGCCGACGGTCTGGACCGGGCGGGCCGCCAGGTCGGTACTGAGGCTCACAGTGCGCCTTTCCTCTGCCGGCCCGCTCACTGCGCGACCTGGGTGATCTCGTACGGCGCGGGCTTCTGCGCCAGGTGCGGGTGCTCCGGGCCCGAGTACACCTTCAGCTTGGACAGCATCTTCCGGCCCAGGCTGTTGTGCGGGAGCATCCCCTTGACCGCGGTCTCCACGACCCGCTCCGGCCGGCTGTCCAGCAGCTCACCGACGGTGCGTTGGGTCAGCCCACCGGGGTAGCCGGAGTGCCGGTACACCATCTTGGTCTGTCGCTTGTTGCCGGTCAGCGCGACCTTGGCCGCGTTGACGATGACGACGAAGTCACCGGTGTCCACGTGGGGGGCGAACTGCGGCTTGTGCTTGCCGCGGAGCAGGATCGCGGTCTGGCTCGCCAGCCGGCCGAGGACCACGTCGGTAGCGTCGATGACGTGCCAGTGCCGGGTGATCTCGCCGGGCTTCGGGCTGTACGTGCGCACGCAACTGCCTTTTCATGTCGAAGCTGGTGGATGTGCCGCGGGCGCGAACGCGCCAGGCACCAATCGGCCACGATACCCGCAGGTCCGGAACGGGGTCAAAGCGGCGTCCGGACCGGTGCGTCCGCGCTCAGGTCGGGGTCGGGGTCGGGGTCGCCGACGTGGAGGTCTCCGTACCGCCCGTTGGGGACTCGGAGGTCGTCGGCGCGGTTGTCGGTTCGGTCGTCGGTTCGGTCGTCGGCGGTTCGGTCGTCGGCGGTTCGGTCGTCGGCGGCTCGGTCGTCGGCGGCTCG
>Ga0183260_10005121_pt1 | contig 10350 bp, 8 predicted proteins | sample AntDrymUQ4972206_2_FD_129768 | JGI IMG/M metagenome (GOLD analysis project Ga0183260, IMG submission 129768) | Polar desert sand microbial communities from Dry Valleys, Antarctica - metaG UQ497 (22.06) (version 2) (version 2) | ecosystem: Environmental > Terrestrial > Soil > Desert | place...
GCAGAAGTCGATGGTCAGCCCGTCGAAGGCCGCGACGTCGATCCGCTCAGGGGCCGTGCCGGCGGCACTCAGCGCCTCGCGGATGACCGCGATCCGGCGCTCCACGGTCAGCAGCGGCGTCTTTCGAGGATTGGCCAGGACGGCGACGATGACCTGATCGAACATGACGGCGGCCCGCTCGATGATGTCGAGGTGCCCGTTGGTCACCGGATCGAACGATCCGGGATAGACCGCGACGCTCATCCGTCCTCCGCAGCATCGTCCGTCCGTCGATAGAAGGTCAGCGCCGTCTCCCCGAAGCGCCGCACGCGAGCCGATGCTAGCAGCCCGACGCCGGCCGGCGGCGCATCGCGCCAGAAGTGCTTGGCGACGACCCAGCCGCCGGTCGTGACGCACGGGCCTACGGCCTGGAGCGCGGCGAGCAGGTCGCCCGGCTGGTCGTAGGGCGGATCGAGGATGACCAGATCCCAGGGTTCGTCGGCCGCTCGCGTGGGGTCGCGCAGGTATGCGCCAACGTCTGCCCGGATGACCCGGGCCAGGTGCGCGAGCCCCGTCCGTCCGAGGTTGGCCGCGATGATCGCCGCGGCGCGGGGGTCGCGCTCCACGAAGGTCGCCGCGGCCGCGCCCCGGGACAGGGCCTCGATCCCGGCAGCACCGCTGCCCGCGAACAGGTCCAGGACCCGCGCGCCGGGCAGGTCCGGCTCGAGGATCGCGAACAGGGTCTGCTTGACCCGGTCGGCCATGGGTCGGGTGCCGGTGCCTGGCGCTTCCAGACGGATGGAGCGAGCGGCGCCCGCGATGACCCGGCCCGCGCTGACCCGGCCGGCGCTGGCCCGGCCGGCGGCGGTCATGAACCGGTTCCTGGGTCCGCGGCCACGAGCCGGCGGAGCCATCCGGATCCGAGTTCGCGGGCCAGGGCCGTGAGGTCGGATCGATCAGGATCCAGCCGACCATTCGCGTCGAGCAGCTGCTCCGCGTGCGCCCTGGCGCGAGCGGCGAGCTCGCGGTGGTCCGTCCGAGTCAGCGAGGCGACCCGCAGCCCCGGCAGGCCGCTCTGGACGAAGCCCAGGACGTCGCCCTCGCGGCGCAACTCGAAGTCCTTCTCCGCGAGCTCGAACCCATCCGAGGTCTCCACGAGGGCCTTGAGTCGTGCCCTCGCCGTCTCATCCTCCGTATCCGAGACGAGCACGCAGAACGATGGTGCCGTCCCACGTCCCACCCGCCCCCGAAGCTGGTGGAGCTGGGCCAGGCCGAACCGGTCCGCGCCCTGCACGATCATCATCGTCGCCGCACTCACGTCCACGCCGACCTCGACGACCGTCGTGCCGACCAGGACGTCCAGGTCGCCATCGCGGAACCGGCCCATCTCGGCGTCGCGATCGGCGGGTCGCATCCGGCCATGGACCAGCCCGACGCGGAGTGGCGCGAGGAGCTCGCGCAAGTGGACCGCCTCCGACTCCGCCGCGACGGCGCCACCCGGGCTGCCGTCGTCGGCCGCGTCCGTGCCTTCCTCGATGAGCGGGACCACGACGAACGTTCGGTGGCCCTCGGCGGCTTCGTCGCGCACCTTCTGCCAGGTCGACTCGAGGGCTTCGGGCCGCCGGACGCCCGTCCGGATCGCGAGGCGACCGGCGGGTGGCGTGCGCAGGTCGGACAGTTCGAGGTCCGCGTACAGCACTTGGCCGAGCGTGCGCGGGATGGGCGTCGCGGTCATCAGCAGCACGTGCGGCGTCGTCCCACCTGCCTTGGCCTCCAGCTGGGCGCGCTGCTCCACCCCGAAGCGGTGCTGCTCGTCCACGATGGCCAGCCCCAGGCGCGCGAAGGTAACGGCCTCGCTGAAGAGCGCGTGCGTGCCGACGACGACCGACGCCTGGCCCGACGCGATGAGCGCCTGCGCCCGAGCCTTGTCCGCCGCCTTGAGTGAGCCGGCCAGCAGGAGGACGTCCACGCCGAGGTCGGCCAGCAGCGCGCCGACCGTGTCCAGGTGTTGTCGGGCGAGGAGGTCCGTCGGGGCGAGCAGGGCCCCCTGGAACCCGGCCTTCGCGGCCGCCGCGAGCCCGTAGGCCGCGACCGCGGTCTTGCCCGAGCCGACGTCCCCCTGGAGCAGCCGGAGCATCGGCGTGGACGCGGCGAGGTCGCCCCGGATCTCGGTCATCGCGCCTTCCTGGTCGTCGGTTAGCCGGATCTCGTGGCCGACGCGTCGTCCCAGCACGGCGGTCAGGGCGGCTCGGATCTCCGCATCGGTCGCGTCGTCGGTCACGATCGGGACGGCGCGATCCCGGCCGCGCGCCCGACGCCGCCCGACCATCCCGACCTGGAGGGCCAGCAGCTCATCGAAGGCCAGCCGGCGCAGTGCCGCATCGCGTGCCTCGAACGAGGCCGGGTAATGCGCGGACTCGATCGCCGCAGCGATGTCGATCAGCCCCTCCGCGTCACGCACCGCGGACGGGAGATACTCGGGGTAGGCGTGCCCGGCCCGGTCGAGCGCCTCGCGCTCCGCCGTTCGGAGCCGCGCGGCCGTGAGTCCCGCGGTCAGTCGATAGACCGGCACGATCCGGCCGGCGTGGAGGACCTCCCCGTCCCCTTCGATCGCCTGGAATTCGGGGTTATCGATGATCAGGTCGCGGCCGAACCGCTTGACCCTGCCCGACACGACGATCTCGTCACCGGCGTGCAGCCGGCGCTCGATGTAGCGACGGCCGAACCAGGTCGCCTTGGCCCGACCCGTGTCGTCCGCGAGTCGCGCCACCGTGCGCTGGGTCCGACGCCGGAAGGACGCCTCGACGTGGATCTCCTCCACCCGCACCCGCGCCGAGACCACCGTGCCTTCCTCGGTCCCGACGAGATCGCCGAGTCGGGACAACTCGCGCAGGTCGTCGTAGCGGCGAGGCAGGTGGAAGAGCAGATCGCGGACGTCGTACCAGCCAAGCCGGATGCCGGCCCGCCGCAACAGGTTCGCGGCGGTCAGCCCGGAGCGTGGCAGCGGCGTGGACAGCAGCTCGACCGGGTCGCTCGGCGGCGGGGGCGGCTGGGCCGCGGCGGCCGGCTTCGTCGTGGGGCGGGCGGCCATCGCCGCCTTACTCCGTCGAGATGAGGTACCGCTCGTGGGGCTGGCCGCCATGGCGAACCTCCACCTCGATGTCGGGCCGCGTCGCTCGGATCCGATCCGCCAGCGCATCCGCCTCGAGGCGCTCGACGTCCTTCCCGTGGAACAGGGTCACGAGCTCGTATCCAGGCTCGATAACGTCGAGGGCCAGCAGGACGCAGGTTTCTCGATCGTCGTCGGCCGCGACGAGCCCGTCATCGGGATCGAGCGCCATGGTCTGCCCCCGTCGGACGGAACGGCCGCCGACCGTCGCGTCACGGACGGCCTCGGTCACGACGAGGGTCTGGACGGCCCGGCCCGCCTCGGTCATCGGCCCGACGTTCGCGGCGGCGTCCAGGTTCGAGTCCAGCGCGAGGAGGGCGGCGAAGCCTTCGGCGGCATTGCGGGTCGGGACGATGCGGACCGACCGACCGGGCATGGACGCGATCTGCCGGCCGGCGAGCAGGATGTTCGGTTCGTTGGGCAGGAGCACGATCTCGCGCGCCGCGACCGCGGCGATCGCGTCGAGCAACTCGCCGATGCTGGGATTGGCCGACCGGCCGCCGAGGATGACCCGCGCGACCCCGACATCTCGGAAGATCGCCGCGAGGCCCTCCCCTGCCGCGACGGCTACGACGGCCAGGTCCGGCAGCGTCGTGCCAGGCTCCGGCATCGGCGAAGCGGGTTGGTGAACGGGTCCGTCCGCGAAACCGTCCGCGGGTCCGTTCGCGGGTCCGTCCGCGGCGCCGGTGAAGGCTGCTGCACGGTGTTCGCGGACGTCGGTCGCCTGGTCATCCAGATTCTCGATGCTGATCCGGCTCAACGATCCGAGGCCCAGGCCGTAGGCGATGACCTGATTCGGCCGCTCGCTGTGGACATGGACCTTGACCGTGCGACCGTCCCCGGCCACCAAGACGGACTCACCGATCGAGCCGAGATGATCCCGGATGGCCCCGAGATCGAGCGGGGTCGCCTCGCGGGCCCGAACGAGGAACATCGTCTCGTAGCCGAACCCCGCGTCGGACGCCTGGGTCTGGGCCACCGCGGCTCGGTGTCCCCTGCCGGAGCCGGTCCCCGTCCGGGTGGTGGCCGGAGGGCCCGGTGCCATCGCCGGCGCACGGCCGGAGACTTCGTGCCAGGCGCCCTGGAACAACCGATAGAGGCCTTGCCCGCCAGAGTCCACCACGCCCGCCTCGCGCAGGATCGGCAGCATGTCGGGCGTGCGGGCCACGGACCGCTCGGCGGCCTCGACCGTCGCCTCAAGGACGCCAGCCAGCCCGGCGTCGCGCTTGGCAGCGGCCTGTGCGGCGTCGGCAGACTCGCGGACGACCGTCAGGATCGTCCCCTCGACCGGCGTCGCAACGGCCGCGTAGGCGAGCTTCGCCCCTTGCGACAGGGCGTCGGCCAGGTCGCGGCCATCGAACCGCCGGTTTCCTCCGAGCGACTCCGCCATGCCCCGGAAGATCTGGCTCGTGATGACCCCGGAGTTGCCGCGGGCCCCCATCAGGGCCCCGTGGCTGACCGCCGCCGCGATCCGTTCGACGGACGGGCCGGCCTCGGCCTCGGCCTCGGCCTCATCGAGGGCCGCCCGCACCGTGGCCAGCATGTTGGACCCGGTGTCCCCATCGGGGACGGGATAAACGTTCAGCTCGTTGATCTCGAGGACATGCGCCTCGAGATTGGCGACCGCCGCCCGCACGGCACCGAGGAGTCCGGTGCCGTCGCAGGAACGGTGAGCCGGGACGCGACTGGGGGACGGTGGGCGGGCCACGCGGGCTGGTCCTCCTCGCGGACGGCGGGTCGGGCGCTGCACGGGTCCGGGCCGGACCATGTGCTACTATACCGCCCCGCTCGGGCCGTTCGGCCCGCGCCTCCCACCTGACCCCCGTTCCTGAGGACTCGCATGGCCCGCTCCTGCGCGATCTGCGGCAAGGTTTCGATGGGCGGTTTCAACCCGCAGTCGTCGGGCATGAACCGCGTCCGGGCCCACCGCCGCATGCAGCCCAACCTCCAGCCGCTGGTGATCACCCAGAAGGGTGCGCCGGTCAAGTCCCTCGTCTGCACCCGTTGCCGGCGGACGATGCTGAAGTCCACGAAGTAGCCGTGCCGCCGTCACCGGCTGACGGCTCCGCCGCTCCCCGACGTGGTCGCTCGCAAGCGGCTCGGTCGTTCACCTGTCAGGCCTGCGCGGGGTCCCCGGTGGGGAACGTCGTCCGCCAGGCGTCCGCCTCGGCCTGCGCCCGTTCCAGGTCCCGATCGTGGCGCTCATGGACGATGCCCGCGGCGGATGCCGGCACGAGCAGGTCGTAGTCGCGCACGCCATCCGGGTTGATCCGACCGTCGCCACGCAACATGATGACCGGCACGCCGCCGCGTTCAACCTCGTCAGCCATGCGTCGAGCCAGGTGTTTCGGAAGCGCCCCCACGCTGACGAGACGATCGCGCGGCACAGGCGGTTCGCCACCATTCATGCCGTACTGGAATCCTTCGTCCGCGAGGGCCCGGATCAGGCGCACCTCGCGGCCCATGTTTCGCCCTTGAACGAACAGGGCCGACCCCACGACGAGGACGTCGACGCCCGTGCCACCCGCCTGTTCGGCTGTCTCGCGGTTGATCCCGCCATCGACGTGGACCTCGCCACCGTAGGTCTTGTGACGAAGGAGATCACGCGCCGGCTGGGCCTTGGCGGCAAGGACGTCACCCATGAAGGATTGACCGCCGAACCCCGGTTCCACGGTCATGATCATCACGATGTCGAGCAGCGGCGCGTACGGCTCGAGGGCGCTCATCGGCGTCCCCGGGCGAAGCGACAGGCCGGCCGCTCGACCCGCATCGCGGATCGCGCGGAGGGTCGGTTCGATCGGCTCTTCGATCTCGACGTGGATCGTGACCGAATCGCAGCCGGCGTCGAGGAACTGGTCGATCGAGCGGCTGGGCTCGCTGATCATCAGGTGGGCATCGAACGGCAGCTCGGTCCGGCGCCGGAGATGCCTGATCGTCTTCGCGCCGAAGGTCAGGTTGGGCACGAAGTGGCCGTCCATGACATCGAGGTGCACCCGGTCCGCTCCGGCCGCATCGACCCGGCGCAGGGCGTTGGCGAGATTGCCGAGATCCGCGTCCAGCACGCTTGCGGCGATCCTGGCCCGGCCCGTGGAGACCGTCACTCGCCCACCCCGGCCGGGACCGGCTCGTCGCTGCGCTCGCCGCGAAGGGCGGCCGCACTGGCCATGACCAGCCGCTCGCGCCGACGCGCGACGGCCGGGGCGGGGAGCTCCCCGGCTCGTTGCGCCGCCAGCTGGCCGCACGCGGCGCCGACCTCCTGGCCGCGGTTCCGGCGGATGGTGGTCTCGATCCCGGCAGCCCGCAGCGTCGCCGCGATCGACTCGATGACGGGCATCGGGCTGGCCGTCCAGGGCGTGTGGGCGACGGGATTCATCGGGATCAGGTTGACGTGGGCGTGGTCGCCGCGCAGAAGCTCGGCAAGGGCGTCCGCGTCTTCGGGCGTGTCGTTCACGCCGCCGATCATCGTCACTTCGTAGCTGATCCGCCGACCGGTCGCCGCGGCGTGATCCCGCGCAGCACCGACGACCTCCGCCACCGGCCAGCGTCGGTTCAGCGGCACGAGCACGTCCCGCAGCGCGTCGCGAGCGGCGTGGAGCGAGACCGCCAGGGTGAACTGCGGGCCGAGAGCGGTCAGGCGCCGGATGCCCGGCACGACGCCGGACGTGGAGACCGTGATGTGCCGGGCTCCGAGGCCGAAACGCCGGGGATCGCTGAGCGCTTCGACCGCCGCGAGCACGCGGTCCAGGTTGAGCAGCGGCTCGCCCATGCCCATGAACACGATGTTGGTCAGCCGCTTGCCCTCGGCCGCCAGGCGACGGGCGGCGTAGCGGGCCTGGTCAAGGATCTCCGCCGTCTCGAGGTCGCGCCCGAAGCCGAGTTCGCCCGTGGCACAGAATGGGCAGCCGACCGCACAGCCGGCCTGGCTGGAGAGACAAAGCGTGTGCCGCTCGCGGGACGCCCTGGTCGCCGGGTAGTGCATCAGCACCGATTCGATGAGGACGCCGTCGTCCAGCCGGTGAAGGGCCTTCTCGGTCAGGCCCCCGTCCGTGACCTGGGTCTCGGTGTCTCCGACGGTGTCCAGGCGGGCGAAGGCGCCGAGTGATCCACGGAGACCGGCCGGGAGAGTGACGATGGCGGCGGCATCCGTCACGCCGCCCCCGGTCCACAGCGCGTCGGCGATCTGCCTGGCTCGCCAGGCCGGCTCATCCCGGGCAGCCAGCCACTCGTCGAGTTCGTGCGGTGGGAGCCCGGACAGGCCCGGGCGTTGGTCGGACACGCAGCGATGCTAGCGCACCCTGGACGCCGGCCCCGCACCGCGGGCGGCGGCGGGGGAGTCCTGCGTTGGGGCCGATCCAAACCCTTGCCAGCCACCACGTCATGGCGCAGACTTCCCAGGCCAGCGGCCAAAGAGGACCATCCATGCGTCTAATCCGTAACGCAGTTCGACGCCGGACCATCAGCTTCGCCATGATCGTGGCCGTCCTGATCGTCGTCACCGGGTCCGCGCCAACCGCGAACGCTGCGTCGTTCACCGTCCGACTCGAGGCCGGTCCACACAAGGGCTATCACTTCACCTCGAGCGGGACGGTCAGTGGTACCAAGCTCGTGACCTTCAGCGCGCTCACGACGGCCACGGCGGACCTACGTCATCGGATCGGGAGCCGGATCTACCTCAGGATCACCAGCGGCGCCCTCGCGGGATGGCAGGTGGTGGAGGGCCGAACGAACTACGTGCCGGGCGTGGCTGGACGGGTCGCCTACTCCCCTGCCCGGACCGTGGCACTCGCCGCCGGTCGTTACCTCGGCTACCGATTCGACGGCGACTGGTCGCTCGGTTCGACCAGATTCGGTTCCCTCAGCACATCCTCGACTGCCCTCACGGCTGAACGCGCGGTCATCGATGGTCGCGTGTACGCCCGGGTGACCAGCGGGTCCTGGAGCGGCTACTGGCTGCCGATCGCTGGACCCTATGACCTGTCAGCCCAGCGGATCCGCTGCCAGACGCCGTCGAAGGTGGCCGCTGGCTCGGCCCAGCTCATCAGCCGGGTCAGCGCGACGACCGCTTCCGGCGAGGTCGCCCTGACCTTCGACATGGGCGGGCGCCTCACGCCAGCCCTGGACATCATGGAGCGGCTCGTGATCGACCGTGTCTGCGCCACGATCTTCCCGAGCGGCGTGATGAGTTCGACGACCATCGGCGCGCGCGTGCTGGCGACCATCGCAGACCATCCCGAGCTCTTCGAGCTGGGCAATCACACGATGCACCACTGCAACCTGCGTGATGGCGGAGGAGGTTCCGCCTGCCCGAGCGAACCGCCGACCAACACCTTCATCCAGAGGGAACTGCGCGATGCCCAGACGGTGTTCGGAGCGACGATCGGCCCGTCGTCAGCACCGTACTGGCGGCCACCGTATGGGGCCCATGACCTGCGCGTCCGGACCGCGGCGGCAGGCGCCGGATACACGAAGACGATCATGTGGGACATCGACACGATCGACTGGCGGCCGATCGCGAACGACCCACCCGGGCCGACCGCCGGTGCGCTTGCGGAGAAGGTGGTCAGCAATGCCGCAGCCGGGTCGATCGTCCTGATGCATCTGGGCGGCTATGAGACCTTCGACGCGCTGCCTTCGATGGTCGTCCGACTGCGCGCGCGCGGCCTTGAACCCACGTCGATCTCCGGCCTTCTGCGCTAAACGGATCGCGCTACCGACACGCCGACGATCCCGGGCTGTCCGCGTCGCAACGCCTCACCGTTCATCTGCCGTCGACCAGCCAGCTGGACCTCCTCGAGCACGAGCCGTCCATCGCTCGTGGTCAGGGCCAGCCCGCCACCGTGGGCGACGAGGTGCGACGGCCCATCTCCCGCCCCGTTCGGGGCGATGGTCGCGCGATGGACGATCAGCCGCCCAAGTGGCGTCTCGAGGAAGGTCCCTGGCCAGGGCTGCATGGCGCGCACCTGACGCTCCAGCGTCACCGCCGACCGGTGGGGGTCGAGTCGGCCGTCGTCCCGCCGGAGCGGCCGGGTCAGGGTCGCGCGATCCTCGTCCTGCGGGCGGGGCTCGATCCGCCCGCCGATCCAGTTCGGCAGCGTCCGCACGAGGAGGTCCGCCGCGCGAGCGCCAAGGTCGGCTTCGAGCTCGGGTGCGGTTTCGCGCCCGGTCAGCGACAGCCGTTCGGAGGCCACGATCGGCCCGTGGTCGATGTCCCCGTCCATCTCGATGATGGAAACCCCGGTCTCCCGATCGCCTTCGAGGATCGCGGCGGGAATGGGCGCGGCGCCGCGGTGCCTGGGCAACAACGACGGGTGCAGGTTGAGTGCCCGGAGCGGCAGCCCGAGCAAGGCAGCCGGCACGATGCGGCCGTAGTCGGCAAGCACGGCGAGAGCAGGATCCAGGTCGAGGACCTCGGCGACGGCACGTGGGTCCCGAAGCCGCGTGGGACTCAGGATCGGCCCGAGTCCGGCTTCTCGAGCGGCGATCTCGATCGGCCCGGGGACCAGGCGCTGGTCACGCCCGGCAGGCCGCGCAGGAGCCGTCAGGATCCCGACAAGCTCGATGTCATGGGAGATCGCCAGCGCCCGGAACGCCTCAAGGCCGAACGCCCCGGTCCCGATGAACACGGTCCGCGGCCGGCCGACGGTCACGCGAGGGCGCTCGTCGCCTCGCGGACCTCCGCGTCGTCCTCATTCCCGGCGCCGACCGGGAGCAGTTCGTCCATCGACTCGAGGTGATCGATGTAGAGCTTGCCTTCCAGGTGGTCCAACTCGTGCTGGAGCGCCCGGCCGAGCAGGCCCGAGCCAGCGACCCTGATCTTGCGCCCAAGGCGATCCTGGGCGACCACCCAGACACGCTCGCGACGGGTCACGTACGCCACGTAGCCCGGGATAGACAGGCAGCCTTCCAGATCCCGATCGTCACCTTCCGAACGAACGATCCGTGGGTTCACCAGCTCATGGAGCTGCCGCTCCACCTCGATGACCGCGACCTGGAGCGGCTCGCCCAGCTGCGGCGCGGCGAGCCCGACGCCGGGCGCGTCACGCATCGTGTGGGCGAGATCGTCCAGGAGCCCGTGCAGGAACTTGCCGAAGCTGTCCACGGGCTGCCCCTTGAGGCGCAGACGCGGATCGCCGAGCATGACGATGGGGCGGACGGACATGGCCGCGAGTATAGGGTCAGCCCGCGGGCGCGGCCGGCCCCGA
>Ga0183260_10005122_pt1 | contig 10349 bp, 13 predicted proteins | sample AntDrymUQ4972206_2_FD_129768 | JGI IMG/M metagenome (GOLD analysis project Ga0183260, IMG submission 129768) | Polar desert sand microbial communities from Dry Valleys, Antarctica - metaG UQ497 (22.06) (version 2) (version 2) | ecosystem: Environmental > Terrestrial > Soil > Desert | place...
CCCGATCGCCTCGATCCGCTCGTCGACGACCAGCACGTCGGAGTCGGCATCGTGGTCGGTCACCGGATCGATCACCCTCACACCCCGGAACAGCACCGCTTCAGGCACGCGTGACCTCGCGCTCGTCAGTCGCATCGGGGCCTGTGGCCGAGACGCCACCACCGAGCAGCAGATAAAGCAGCGACATGCGCACCGCGATGCCGTTGGTCACCTGTTCCTCGATCACCGCCCCGGGCAGGTCGGTCACGTCTGAGTCGATCTCGACACCTCGGTTCATCGGGCCTGGGTGCATGATCAGCGCCCCTTCGGGCAGCACGGCAGCCCGCGCCGCGGTGAGCCCGAACAGTCGGTTGTACTCGCGAACGCTCGGGAAGTACTCGAGGCGCTGGCGCTCCCGCTGCACCCGCAGCATGTAGCAGACGTCGAGCTTCGGGATCGCCCCGTCGATGTCGTAGCTCACCTGCACGCCCCACGAGGGAGCATCGGGTGGGATCAGCGTTGGTGGTCCGATCAACGTGACCTCGGCGCCCATCTTCACGAGACCGAAGCTGAGCGAGCGAGCCACGCGAGAGTGGAGCACATCGCCGACGATCGCGACGCGGATGCCCTCGAGGCGTCCGATCTTCTCGCGCATCGTGTACAGGTCGAGCAAGGCCTGCGTCGGATGCTCATGGGTGCCGTCGCCCGCGTTCACGACGTGCCCGTCGACCCATCTCGTGAGCTGTAGGGGCGAGCCACTCGAGGAGTGCCGGATCACGATCGCGTCGGCGCCCATCGCCTGCAGCGTGAGTGCGGTGTCCTTCAGGCTCTCGCCCTTGGCGACACTCGACCCACCGGCCGAGAAGTTGATGACGTCGGCCGACAGGCGCTTGGCGGCAAGCTCGAACGAGATGCGTGTGCGGGTGGAATCCTCGAGGAACAGGTTCACGACCGTGCGCCCCCGCAGCGCCGGCACCTTCTTGATCACGCGCGAGCCGACCTCGCGGAAGCTCTCCGCGGTGTCGAGGACCCGCACCACGTCGTCGGCAGAGAGGTCGTGCATCGAGAGCACATGCCGGTTCACGTCGCTGCTCCTTCGATCGCGCCGCCGCTTCGCGCCGTGAGCGCCTGATCCTCGATCAGGACGGCGTCGTCGCCGTCGAGCTCGCGCACGCGTACCCGCACATCGTCGTCGCGGCGCGTGGGCACGTTCTTGCCGACGAAGTCAGCGCGGATCGGCAGCTCTCTGTGCCCTCGATCGACGAGCACTGCGAGACGGATGCGCGAGGGCCTTCCGAAGTCGGTGAGCGCATCCATCGCCGCGCGGATGGTGCGCCCCGTGAACAACACGTCGTCGACGAGGACCACGGTGCGCCCCGTGATGTCGACGCCGATGCGCGTCTCGTGCACTTCGGGCGCCTCGGCGCGCATGCCGATGTCGTCGCGGTAGAACGTGATGTCGAGCACGCCGACCGGGACCCGGGAGCCCTCGATGCGTTCGATCTCGCTCGCGAGGCGCCGGGCGAGATGGTCGCCGCGGTTCGCGATGCCGACGAGCACCAGGCCCGTCGCGCCCTTGTCGCGCTCGATGATCTCGTGAGCGATGCGGGTCAGCGCGCGGCGGATGTCGTCGCCGTCGAGCAGGGTGCCGCCCCGGGAGCTCATACGCGAACGCCTCCCCGAGCATGCGAGGAGGCGCGGCATGGATGGCGTGGCATCGTGTTCTGGTGCTCCCTTCCCGGCCTCGCGGGACCGGACTTAAAGGGGGAAGCTCGTCGTGGCGATGATACGGGCGACGGGGCGCCGCAGCAAACAGGTGATGTCCGTGGCCATGGGCTCACCCCCGGCGTAGACTGGTCGGCACGACCTTCCCCGACGGTCGGTCATCACACTCGGAAGGATGGCAATCGCATGAACGAATGGATCATCGTGGGCATCGTGGCGATCGCCGTGATCTTCGGCGCGACCAAGCTTCCGGAGATCGCCCGCAACCTCGGCCGTTCATCCGGCGAGTTCAAGAAGGGTCTGAAGGAAGGCGATGAGCTCGAGGCTCCTCGTGCCACTCCTGCAACGGCCCCGGCGCCCCAGCCCGTCGATCCGACGGACCCGCCCGCCACCCAGCTCTGATCACCGTCCCCAGCTGATCACCCGCGGGCGATCTTGCCCAGGATGCCGTTCACGAATCCCTTCGATTCGTCCGACGACAGCTCCGACGCGGCTTCGACCGCCTCGCTGATCGCGACCGAGTCGGGCACGTCGTCGCGGTGACAGAGCTCCTCGACCGCCACCCGCAGGATCGTTCGGTCGAGCGCGGCCATGCGGGCCACCGTCCATCCGTCGGCATGCTCTTCGAGGAGCAGGTCGATCGCCGGCCCGTGCTCGCCGACACCGTCGATGAGCTCGCGAGCGAACGGCGCCACGTCGCGCCCCGCCTCGACCCAGGACTCGAGCGCGACCGACGGGTCGTGCCCCGTCACGTCGGCCTGATACAGGATGTCGATCGCCATGCGCCTGGCCTTGCGGCGCGTGGTCACCGGCGCGCCACCGGTCCCTAGGCCTTCACGCGTTCCATGTAGTCGCCGGTGCGCGTGTCGACCTTGATCCGCTCGCCCTCTTCCACGAACAAGGGCACGCTGACGACGACGCCGGTCTCGAGGGTCGCGGGCTTCAGCGCGCCGGTCCGCGTATCGCCTTTCACCCCGGGGTCGGTCTTGCGGATCGTGAGCACGAGCGACGCGGGCAGGTCGACCGAGATCGCGACGCCGTCGTGGGTTGCGACCTGCGCCGTGCCGCCCTCGATGAGGTAGTCCGACGCCGCGCCCATCGTGGCCGACGGCACGCTGATCTGGTCGTAGGTCTGCAGGTCCATGAACACGAAGTCGTCGCCGTCGGGGTAGAGGTACTGGTAGTCCCGACGCTCGACGATCGCGAGCCCGACCTTCACGCCGGCGTTGAACGTGCGCTCGACGACCGACCCGGTCTTCACGTTGCGGAGCTTCGTGCGGACGAACGCCCCGCCCTTGCCGGGCTTCACGTGCTGGAACTCGATGACCTGGAAGAGCACGCCGTCGAGCTCGAGGGTCATGCCGTTCTTGAGATCGTTCGTGGAAACGCTCACAGCTCGATCAGCTCACGCGATGCAGAGCCGAGCACGCGGCATCCGTCGGACGTGACCTCCACCATGTCCTCGATGCGCACGCCGCCGAGACCGGCGATGTAGACGCCCGGCTCCACCGTCACGACCGCGCGCGCCGGCAGTTCGTGCTCGGCGAACTCCCTGCCGAGGCGGGGACCCTCGTGGATGTCGAGCCCGACGCCGTGCCCCAGCCCGTGGCTGAACGCCTCGCCGTAGCCCGCGGCGTCGATCACGTCGCGGGCCGCGGCATCGACCTTCGCGCCGGTGACCCCTTCGCGCACGGCGTCGATCCCCGCCTGCTGCGCCTCGCGGACGACGTCGTGGATCTTCTTCAGCTCCGAGGCGGGCTCGCCGAACGCGACCGTGCGGGTCATGTCGGCGTGGTAGCCGCCGTAGAGCGCGCCGAAATCCATCTTGATCACGTCGCCCTCTTCGAGCATGCGGTGACCCGGCTCGTGATGCGGCTCAGCAGCGTTCTCTCCGAATGCCACGATCGGGTCGAACGACAGACCGTCGGCGCCGTCGCGACGAAGCAAGCTCTCGAGGTGCCGACCGATCTGCAGCTCGGTCACGCCGATCGCGAGCGTCTCGAGCACGTCGTCGAACGCCTGATCGGTCACCCGCTGTGCATCGCGCAGGAGCTCGAGCTCCTCGTCATCCTTCACCCAGCGGATGCGCTCGATCTCGTCGCCACATGCCACCAGCTCGACGCCGTGGAGGGACGAGGTCAATCGCTCGTGCAACGCCACCGTGACCTGGTGCGCCTCGAAGCCGAGCCGGTGCACGCCGAGGCGCGTCGCCTGCTGCATGAGCGCCTCGCCGACCGCCGACGCATACGTGATCCGCTCGAGGTCCGGCACCTCGTGCCTGGACTGCTCGGTGTAGCGGCCGTCGGTGAAGAAGACCCCCTCGTCGCTCGTCACGAGGGCCTGGGCGTTCGATCCGGTGAACCCGGTCAGGTACCGCACGTTCGTGAGCCCGGTCACGAGGAACGCGTCGACCTCGAGGTCGTGCAGTCGCTCGGACAGGGCCGTTCGTCTCAGGTGGTGATCCACGGCATCGCCTCCAGCGCCAGATGATAGCTACCGGCTCCCAGGCCGGTGATCGTCGCCCGGCAGACCTCGGAGACCACCGAGTGACGGCGGAACTCCTCGCGGGCGGCGATGTGGGACATGTGCACCTCGACGACCGGAAGGCCGCAGGCTTCGATCGCATCGCGCAGCGAGTACGAGTAGTGCGACAGCGCGCCCGGGTTGATGACCACGGCGTCGTGCCCGTCGGATGCAGCGCCGAGCAGCCACCCGACGAGGTCGCCCTCGTGGTCGGATTGTCGCCAGCCCACCTCCTGGCCGAGCGAGGCGCCGCGGCGCCCCACGTCGTCCATGATCTGCTCGAGGGTCTGGGTGCCGTACGTCTCGGGGTCGCGGCAGCCAAGCGCACCGAGGTTCGGGCCGAACAGGAACATCACCTTCACGTCGTCGCCCCCACCTCTGCGATCGTCGAACGGAGCTCGTCGTCGGTCACGTCACTCACCACAACCAGCTTCCCCACGTCGCGGAGCAGCACGAACCGCACTCCCCCGTGGAACTTCTTGTCCATGCGCATCGCCGCGAGCACATCGTCGGCGGGCGGCAGCCGGCCGTGGACCTCGAGGCCGAGCGACGAGAGCAGCCGCGACGTGCGCGCGGCGAGCCCGGCCTGCGCCAGCCCTCGACGCTCGGCGAGCCGGGCCGCGAACACCATGCCGAGCGCGACCGCCTCGCCGTGGGTGCGGCCCGCGAACGCGTCGAGTCGTTCGAGCGCATGTCCGAAGGTGTGACCGTAGTTGAGGAACAGCCTCGCACCGGCGTCTCGCTCGTCAGCGACGACCGTGCGGGCCTTGGCGGTCACACACCGCGCGACGAGGCCTTCCAACGTCGCCGGATGGCGGGCGAGCACGGGCCCGGGATCTGCCTCCAGCATCGCGAGCAGCTCGAGGTCGAGCGTAAGTCCGTACTTCGCGACCTCGGCGAGCCCCGAACGGAAGTCGCGCTCAGAGAGCGTCGCAAGGGTCTCGATGTCGGCGAGCACGGCTCGGGGCTGCGAGAACGTGCCCACGAGGTTCTTGCCTTCGGGAAGGTTGACCGCGGTCTTCCCGCCGACGGCGGCGTCGACCTGCGCGAGCAACGTGGTGGGGGCCTGCACGAACGGGAGTCCGCGCATGTATGTCGACGCGACGAAGCCCGCGAGATCACCCGTGGAGCCACCGCCGAGCGCCACCACCACGTCGTCGCGATGCGCCTCCTGCATGGCCAGCTGGTGCACCAGGGTGCCGTAGACCTGCAGGCTCTTCGCGTGCTCACCCGACGGGATCGTGAGCAGCACGGCATCGAGACCGGCCGAGCCGAGCCCCGCGGCCAGCTGGGCGAAGCATCTGTCGACGACCTCGCGATCCGCGATCACGAACGCCCGCTCCGCCTTCGGGAACCCGGGAAGGTGCAGCGACGCCTCGGCGAGCACGCCGGCTCCGATCACCACGTCGTACGGACGTCCGGCGATGGGAACGGTCACACGGACCAACGCAGCTCCTCGACGATGGCGTCGGCGACGTCGCCCGGCGGATCGCTGGCGTCGACGACATGGGCCGCGAACTCCCGGTAGAGCGGGCCGCGCTCGGCGAGCAGCCGCTCGATATCGCCATCCTCCCGGATCAAGGGCCGGTCCTCGGCCGGGCGCACCCGCTCGCGGAGCTGGGCGAGCGGCACATCGAGGTAGACGACGGTGCCCGTGTTCCGCAGCGTGATGCGGTTGGCCGGCTCGAGCACCACCCCGCCGCCGCACGAGACGACCGACGGGTCGTGGGCACCTGCCCTCGTGAGCTCCGCGGCTTCCATCGCGCGGAACGCCGCCTCGCCCTGCGTCGCGAAGATCTCGTTGATCGGGCGGTTCTGTCCGCGTTCGATCTCGGCGTCGAGGTCGATGAACGTCACCCCGAGCCGCCCGGCCAGCTCGCGCCCGACGACGGTCTTGCCGGCGCCGGGCATGCCAACCAGGTACACGATCATGCGATGCCGTCCAGGTAGCGGTGCATGTTGCTTCTGGTTTCGGCCAGGGAGTCGCCGCCGAACTTCTCGAGCACAGCGTTCGCGAGCTCGAACGCCACGACCGACTCGCCGACGACACCTCCCGCCGGAACGGCGCAGACGTCGGTGCGCTGCTTGATCGCGACGGCCTCCTCGCCCGTGCCGATGTCGACCGTGGTGAGCGCCTTGGGAACCGTCGAGAACGGCTTCATCGCCGCGCGCACCCTGATCGGCTCGCCAGTGCTCATGCCGCCCTCGATGCCTCCGGCGCGCGAGGTCTTCCTGGTGATGCGCCCGTCGCGCACGACGATCTCGTCATGGGCTTTCGACCCCGGCCTGCTCGCGGTCGCGAACCCGTCGCCGACCTCGACCCCCTTGACCGACTGGATGCTCATGAGCGCCAGCGCGAGCCGGCCGTCGAGCTTGCGGTCGTGGTGCACGTAGGATCCGAGACCCGGTGGCGCTCCGTAGGCCAGGACCTCGAAGACACCTCCGACCGTGTCGCGCGCCTTCCGCAGCCGGTCGATCTCGGCCACCATCGCCTTGGAGATCGCCGCGTCGAAGCATCGCACGGGCGAGCGGTCGACCGCGACTCCATCGGCTGGCTTGGGCACTGGAGCTCGGGCGGGCGAGTTCACCGATCCGATGCGAACCACGTGCGAGAGGATCTCGACGCCGAGCTCTGCGAGGAACCACCGGCAGAACGAACCGGCCGTCATGCGGGCGGCGGTCTCGCGTGCGCTCGCGCGCTCGAGCACGTTGCGGACGTCGTCGAACCCGTACTTCTGCGAGCCGGCGAGATCGGCGTGACCCGGTCGCGGACGGGTGAGCTTCTTCCCCGGCTCCACCTCGCCGGTGACGGCCATGAGCTCGGCGTACTTCACGTCGAACTCGAGGTTGGGGATCGTCACCGCGATCGGCGACCCGAGCGTGCGTCCGTGTCGCACGCCCGCGACGATCTCGAAACGATCGGACTCGAACTTCTGCCGCCCGCCGCGCCCGTGTCCATGGCGGCGCCGCGCGAGCTGGTGCGCGAGGGCATCGGGCTCGACCGGCACGCCCGCGGGCAAGCCTTCGAGCACCGCCACGAGCGCCTTCCCGTGCGATTCACCGGCGGTGAGCATGCGGAGCATCGGCCCATCATAGGCAACGCGCTGTCGGCCCCGGGCGGCTCGCACAGCCTTCGACCGTAGATGGCGGGGGCGGCCCGAAGGCCGCCCCCGCGGGCCGGCGACCGCTCCCCCCGTGGGCGGGCCGCCGGAGCTTGCCGCTACTTGTCCCTGCTGACGCAGAGCGTGAAGGACTCGTCGCCGAACAGGAACGTCGCACAGTCACCCGATATCGAGCGCAGCTGGTAGCGACCGTTGTCGAAGGACTCCCCGATGCCGATGTCGTTGAACACCCGCCCGTCGACCTGCACCTGCACCAGGGATTCGCCGCCTCGCGAGAAGACCGCCAGCAGCACGACCGTCTTGCCGCCGACCTCTTCACTCGAGCCTCCGCCTCCAGAGTCGGTTGGCGACGGGGATATCGTTGTCGTGGGCGACACCGAGGTCGAGGTCGAGGTGGACACCGAGGTCGAGGTGGAGGTCGAGGTGGACGTGCTCACGCTCCCGGTCGTCGAGCTCACCACCGGGCTCAGCGCGGGCGGGATCGAGAAAGGATCGCGCCCCGTGAACACCGGAACGGGGCTGACCCCTGCCGAGGGTGATGGCGAGACCTCGGGGCCGCCGGTCGGCACGGTCGTGACCGGAGGCACCGGAGGCGCAGCCTCGTCGCCTCCACCTCCCGAGAGCAGGTTCATCACGAGGAAACCCAGGAGCAGCACGCCGAGCACGGCGCCGCCGATCATCAGGGTGCGCCGGTCCCGCGGGGTCAGCGGCACCTCATGCACCCCCCGCGGCGGAGTCCTCGGTCGGGCCCGGCTCGGAGCCAGGGCCCGCGCTCTGGTCGCTCGTGTACAGGATCAAGGTCGCCTGCATCTGGAGCAGGTTGGCCACGACCGTGACGGCGTCGGCATCGCCGCTGTCCGGCGCCATCGTCACGTTCAGAACTTTCGCCGCGCGGGGGAGCGTCTCGATGCTGTAGAGGAACTCCGTGAGCTGGAAGTAGCTTCCCTGGACCGTGACCGCGAGCGTGATGGTCGACAGGCCCGTCGCGGCATCGAGCGTCGGCGCGCTCGGCGTGAGGTTCGTGAGCGCGATGCCGGAGCGGATCGCGGCGTTCTTCACGAGCAACAGCAGCCCGGGCTCGTCGACGGTCGGGGGGATGCGACGTTCCACGTCCTCGATGATGGCCTTGTTCTCGGGCGCCGCGACCTCGAGCGCCTCCAGCGCGGCGAGCTGGGATTCCAGTGTGCTCTGCTGCGCCTGGGCCGCCACCAGCTCCTCGTTGGCGCTCGAGACCTCTGCCGATTTCGGCAACACGAGGAAGAAGATCATCAGCGCGACCAGCATCACGGCCACGGCGCCGGCGACGATGGGAGCCCGCCTACCCTGCAACATCGAGCACTCCCTCTTTGCCCCGCTCGGTCACGACGTCGCCGGTGAGGTCCGTGCTCATCGAGTAGTCGTAGCCGTTCACGTCGTCGTTGCGGCTCACGGTGGACATCCAGGGGTTGACCCACCCCTTCACTTGCTCGAGCCGCGTGAGGAAGATCGACAGCGTGTCGATGCTCACCGCCTGGCCGGTGCCCGTGATGGTGCCGACGAGCCCGGCGGCCGTTGCTTCGGCCGTCGCGCCCTCTGCCGTCGCGCCTTCGACCGGCGTGGAAACCTGCAGGGTGAGGCTGTCGACATAGGCATCGGAGGGGATGACCCTCGAGAAGTCCATGAGCAGCGCCGAGAACGAGACTTCGCCGCTGTAGGCCGACGACAACAATGCCTGCTTGGCCTGCGCCCTCGCCTGCAGGTCGGCGAACTTCTGTTTGTCGGCGATGTCTGCCTGGACCGATGCGTTCGTGGCATTCTGCGCCTCGGTGCGGTCTCGGACATCGCCGAGCTCGCGGTTCTTCAGCATGTAGAACCCGAACACGAGGAGCAGCATCACGAGGCCGACGACGGCGACGATCGAGGTCAGGCGCCGGTAACGCTGCGCCTGCAGGATGTCGGGAGGGAGCAGGTTGACCTGGCTCACGCGACTCTCCCGGGGATCGCGAGTCCGACAGCGACGGCCAGCACCGGCTCAGCCTCGGCGAGCGCCTCCTCCGAGAGCGAGAGCTGCGACCGCGCGTGCTGGAACACCTGGCCGGCCTCGACCTCCACGGGGATGCGCTGGCGCAGGAGCTCGAGGAGACCCTCGAGCTTCGAGCCGCCACCGGTGACGAGGACCCGGGCGATGCGCGCGCCCTGCGCCTGCGCGGTGTAGAACTCGAGCGACGAGCGGATCTCGTCGACGAAGCTCCCCGCGCGCTGCATCGCGATCTCGCGCACGCGGCTCACATCGGGCGGCCCGGCGGACTCCGCGGTTGCTTCTGTGTCGCCGACCGTCTCGTCTACGGGTTCGGGAGCCCATTCGAGCTCGACCTCTTCGCCCCGCTTCAAGCGCTCCGCGATATCGTCCTCGACGCCGATGCCGCGAGCGATCGCGGTGGTCACGTCGCGACCCCCCGAGGGCAGGATGCGAACGAACCGCACGGTGCCGCGCGCATGCACGACGATGTTGGTGACGTGGGCGCCGACGTCGACCACGACCTCGTCGCCTTCGTCCTCGAGATCCATGCCGACGCCGGTCGTGCCGACCGAGCGAACCATGGCGAACGGCACGAGATCGAGCCCGACGGGCTCGAGCTTCGCTCCGGTCGCGGCCGAGACCACCGTGTCGACCATCTGTCGCTGGGCCGCGACCAGAAGCATGCGCAGCATCCTGCGATCGTCCTGGTCGAACTCCCCGATCGGGTCATAGTCGAGCACGGCTTCGTCGACGGCCATCGGGATGAACTCCTGCACCTGGAAGCCGAGCGAGGCCCGCAGCTCCTTCTCGGGCAGGTACGGCAGCGCGATCTCACGCACGACGACACGCTGGTTGCCGACGCCCATGAACACCCGTTTGGCTTTGAACCCCCCGCGATCCCAGAGCTCCCGCAGTGCCTCGGTCACGAGCGTCGGGTCCTTGACCTCGCCGTTCTCGACCGCGCCCGCCGGAAGCGGCACCTGGGCGGCCTTGATCACCGC
>Ga0183260_10005123_pt1 | contig 10349 bp, 12 predicted proteins | sample AntDrymUQ4972206_2_FD_129768 | JGI IMG/M metagenome (GOLD analysis project Ga0183260, IMG submission 129768) | Polar desert sand microbial communities from Dry Valleys, Antarctica - metaG UQ497 (22.06) (version 2) (version 2) | ecosystem: Environmental > Terrestrial > Soil > Desert | place...
CGCGCGCTCGGCGGCCGCCAGGCCCGACCAACCGTTCTCGAATGCCTCGCGTGCCGATGCAACGGCCGCCGAGACATCCTCGGGACCTGCCTGGGCAACCTCCGCCAGGGGCTCCTCGTTGGAAGGGTCGATCGTGGGGAAGTACTCGCCCGAGCGGGGCTCGACGAACTCGCCTCCGACGAAGAGTCCGTAGCGCTCCTCGAGCGAGACGATGTCGCGAGCCTCGGGTGCCGGGGCATAGGTCCACTCGCTCGGGACCGGAGCGGCGCTTCGCTTCTTCTCGAGCTCAGTCAACGGTGAAGTAGTCCGGGCTTTGATAGCGGCCCGTCTTCTCCTTCCGGAGCTGCATCAGCACGTCGTTCAGGAGCGAGGAGGCGCCGAGCCGGTAGAGGTCGGGCGTCAACCACTCGGGCCCGAGCGTCTCGTGCAGCTGAACGAGGTACTGCACGGCCTGTTTTGCGGTGCGGATCCCTCCGGCCGGCTTCATCCCGACCATGCGCCCGGTCTCCTCGTACACGTCCCGGATCGCCTCGAGCATGACGAGCGTCACGGGGAGGGTCGCGGCCGACGGCAGCTTGCCCGTCGACGTCTTGATGAAGTCCGCTCCTGCCGCCATGGCGAGGAGCGACGCCCGCCGCACGTTGTCGTAGGTGCCGAGCTCGCCCGTCTCCAGGATCACCTTCAGGTGCACGTCGCCGCAGGCCTCCTTGACGCGTACGACCTCGTCGTAGACCTTCGCGTAGCGACCGGCCAGGAACGCGCCCCGGTCGATCACCATGTCGATCTCGTCGGCGCCGAGCTCGATCGCCTCGTGCACCTCGGCCACCTTCAGCGCAAGGGGGGTCTGCCCCGACGGAAAGGCGGTCGCGACGGACGCGACCTTGACGCTCGTTCCCCGTACCCGCTCGGCAGCGGTCGCGACGAGATTCGGGTAGACGCAGATGGCCGCGACCGAGGGCACGCTCGCGTCGGCCGGATCCGGCCGGATCCCCTTCGAGGCCAGCGCAGCGACCTTGCCGGGCGTGTCGGAGCCCTCCAGCGTGGTCAGGTCCATCATCCTGACGGCGAGGTCGAGCGCCCAGACCTTCGCCTCCCGCTTGATCGAGCGCTTGGCGAGCGTGGCGGAGCGCTCCTCGAGCCCGACCTGGTCGACGGAGCCGATGCGAGGGATTCGAGGCTCGAGCGGAAGCTCGAAACCGACGGGCAGAGCAGGAGCCTTCGCCATGCCGCCTGAGTGTAGCTTTGGGCACTTGGCTGGCTTGGGCGCGCGACTGATCGACCGGGCCTACACCGCGTACGTCGCGCTCGGCGCGCTCAGGCGGCCGAAGGGGTTTCGCACCGCCCCCGACGGGCTGCCACTACCCCCGCCGCGACTGATCGCGACCGTGGCCGGCACGCCCGACGCGGACTGGTTCCTCGAGAGCGGCAGGCGGGCGGCCCGGGCGATCCGGGAAGCGCTTGACCGTCAGAACGCCGAGCTGGGCCGACTCGACTCGATCCTCGACTTCGGCTGCGGCTGCGGGCGCGTCGTGCGGCACTGGGCCGGCCTGAACGGCGTCGCGGTGAGCGGCAGCGACTACAACCCCGGCCTCGTACGTTGGTGCCGGCAGAACCTGCCGTTCGCCCGCTTCGAGGTCAACGGGCTCGAGCCTCCGCTCGCGTTCGACAGTGACTCGTTCGACCTCGTGTACGCCCTGTCTGTCTTCACACACCTTCCCGAGGCGACCCAGCGGCGCTGGTTGGAGGAATTCCGGCGAGTATTGCGCCCCCGCGGCCATCTCCTCTTGACCACGCACGGCGCCGCCTACCGGAATCGGCTTCACGCCGACGAGCGAGAGCGCTTCGACGCGGGCGAGCTCGTCGTGCGCCGCGAGCGGCTCGCGGGCACGAACCTGTGCACGACCTTCCACCCCGAGTCGTATGTACGCAACCGCCTCGCGCCCGAGCTCGAGCTGATCGCCTTCGTCCCGGAAGGGGCGACGGGAAATCCCCACCAGGATCTCGTGCTCCTGCGGGCCTAGATTCCGAGGCGGGTGAGGATGCGCTCGTCCCGTCGCCAGCGCGGCCGCACCTTCACCTGGAGCTCGAGGAAGATCGGGTGACCGAGCAGCAGCTCGAGCTCTGGGCGCGCGCGCTTTCCGATGTCACGAACCATGGTTCCGCCCCGGCCGACGACGATCTGCTTCTGCGACTCCGTCTCCACGAAGAGAGCAGCACGGACGAGCTTCGGCGTCATCTCCTCCGTCTCCACGCTGATCGCGTGCGGGAGCTCCTCCTTCGTCAGCCAGAGCGCCTTCTCTCGAATCAGCTCGGCGACCTGGAGCTCGAGCGGTAGATCCGAGCGCTGCTCCGGCGGAAACAGGGCGGGGCCTACCGGCAGCAGCTCGACGAGCTCCTCGCGCAGGCCGGCGATGCCGTCTCCCGTCTTGGCGCTGACCGGGTGGAGTGCATGGAACGGGCCGAGGCGCGCGCCGTTCGTGATCTGCTCGGCGATATGCCCCGCCTTCAGGCGGTCGACCTTGTTCAGCGCGATCACGACGGGCGCTGCGCCCGCGAACACGCGCTGGGCGACGAAGCGGTCGCCGGCCCCGATGCGCTCTCGGGCGCTGAGCACGAGCAGCACGCCGTCGACGTCGTCGAACGCGCGGTCGACGGTTCGCTGCATGCGCTCGGTCAAGGCGTCCTGCGGGCGCTGAAAGCCAGGCAGGTCGACGAGGATCAGCTGGTGGCCGTCGCCGTTCGCGACGCCCGTGATGCGCTGGCGCGTGGTCTGAGGCTTGTCGGAGACGATCGCCACCTTGCCGCCGCAAAGAGCGTTGACGAGCGTCGACTTGCCAACGTTCGGCCGGCCGGCGACGGCGACGAACCCCGTGCGAAGTTCCGCTCTCGACACGGTCTCGTCTCCCACCCGTACGGCCTCGCTCGATACGCTCGAGGTGGAGGGAGGCTCGCGGTGGCCCCGACGCTCGTCCTCGCTGGACGTGTCCGTCAAAGCTCGAAGGTGTCGGGGAGGAGCTCGTCCGGAGTGGTCGAGACCACGGTACCGTCGGCCCTTCGGTAGACGACCCGCTCGAGCGTGAACTCGGTCAGCCACTGGCGGCAGCCCCCGCACGGGGAGGCAGTGATTCCAACCGCAACGAGCTGGCCGGGGCCGTAGCCCTCGCCGACCGCTCGGGTGAGGGCACTCTTCTCCGCGCAGACGCCGAGCGGATATGCGGCGTTCTCGACGTTCACACCCTCGAAGACGCGACCGTCACGCGCCCTCACGGCCGCCCCGACTCGAAACTGTGAGTACGGCGCGTAGGCCCGCTCGGCGATCGCGACGGCGCGCTCGTAGAGCTCGCGGTCCTGATCGCTCACGGCACCAGTTGGAAAACCACGAGGGTCACGAGGGCCCCGAGCGTACCCCCGTAGGCGACCTCGAGCGCCGAATGGACGCCCGACTCGATTCGCGTCTGCGCGACCAGGAGACCCATGATGAACGTCAGCGACGAGATCAGGAACTGGTGACGCGAGTCGTCGAGAATGAGCGTCGCTGCCATCCAACCGGCGAAGGCGAGCGCCGCATGACCCGAGGGAAGCCCACCCCGAAGCGGTGTGCCCCGTCCGGTCAGCGCCTTGGTCGCGATCACGATCAGGATCGTCAGGATCAGGGCGGCGAGCGTGAGCTCGGCGGGCGCGCTGCTCAGGCGGTCGAGCAGCCGCGAGCTGCGATCGGCGATCTGGCCGGAGAAGACGAGATAACCGACGGCGACCGCGTTCATTGCCGCGATCAGCACTGCGCCGGCGGCGATGTCCTTCGCCAGCTTCGCCATGGGGTCGAAGGAAGTCGTCGCCACGTCGATCGCCCCCTCGATCGCCGTGTTGATCATCTCGGCGATCAGGACGAAGGCGATCGCGAGTAGCAGCACGATCAGCTCGAGCCGCGAGACACCGGTTATCACGGCCGCGACCAGCACTCCGACTGCCACCGCGAAATGGATGCGCATGTTCCGCTGCGTGCGGAGCACATGGATGATCCCCTCGACGGCGAAGTTGAAGCTGTCGAAGAGCGAGGGGCCCCGCGGGCTAACGCTCATTCGCTCTCGTCGCTGTGCACGTGCTCGCGCTCGCGCATCGCGCGTCCGTGCTGGTAGCCGAGTAGGTGCAGGAGACCGTGCACGAGCGGGGCGCGCCAGGCCTCGCCGACGACGTCTGGACAGAGCACGGCGTCGCCGAGCTGGCGCGGCAGACCTCCATGCAGCCGCTCTCGCCCATCGATCGGAAACGAGAGCACATCCGTGACCTCGTCGATGCCCAGGTGCTCTCGCTTCAGCCGCCGCATCTCGACCGGTCCCACGAAGGCGATGCCGAGCTCGCCCTTCTCGATCCCTTCGTCCCGGAGTACGCGGCGCGCCAGCTCCACGACAGCCGTTTCGTCGACGGACGCCCCGCTCCGGTTCTCGACCTCGACAGTCAGCCCGCTCACCGCCGGCGTTGCGTCCCCGTCTCCTCCGCATGCAGCTTGTAGGCCTCGACGATGCGCTGCACCAGCTTGTGCCGGACGACGTCCTCATGACCGAAGCGGACGAAGGCGATCCCGTCGATCGAGCCCAGGATGTCCTGCACCTGGATCAACCCGGAGGCCTGCTCGCGCGGCAAGTCGATCTGGGTCACATCGCCCGTGACGACGACCTTCGAGCCGAAGCCGAGCCGGGTCAGGAACATCTGCATCTGCTCCGGGCTCGTGTTCTGCGCCTCGTCGAGGATGATGAAGGAGTCGTTCAGCGTCCTCCCACGCATGAAGGCGAGCGGAGCCACCTCGATCGTGCCCCGCTCCATGTAGCCCGTCAGCCGATCGGGCTCGAGCATGTCGTAGAGCGCGTCGTACAGCGGGCGCAGGTAGGGGTCGACCTTCGCGAGCATGTCGCCGGGCAAGAAGCCGAGGCGTTCGCCGGCCTCGACCGCAGGTCGCGTGAGAATGATGCGACCCACCTCCCGTTCGGAGAGTGCCGCTACCGCGAGGGCCATCGCGAGGTACGTCTTACCGGTACCCGCCGGACCGATCGAGAAGGTGACGGTGTGACTGCGGATTGCATCCACGTACCGCTTCTGCGTCACCGTCTTGGGTGCGATCTGCTTCCCGCGGTGGCGCCAGACGACGTCCTCGAAGGCATCCCTGATGTTCTCGGCCTGATCGAGTGCGCGCACGACGGCATCGACGGTCCCGGCTCCGACATCGTGTCCTCCCTCGACGAGCTCGACGAGCTCGTCGACGACCGCCCGCGCTTCGGCCACCTCGGCGGCATCACCCTGGATCGTGAGCTGGTTGCCGCGCAACAGGATCGTGCAGCGCAGGCGGTCACGGAGGGCGTCGAGCACACCGTCGCCGATACCGGCGAGCTCCGCCGCGACGTCGTTCGAGACGGACAGAACCTCCTGGGTCACGACCTCAGTGTAGGGATGGGTGGGTCGTCACGCTTTCGACCCAGTTCTGCCACTCGGCAGGCGATTTTCGGCACTATGCTCGCAGTGGGTGGTGGGCTAGGGGCCGCCCGATCTGGTGGGTTTCAAGCGAGCTTCTCGCGCACGAGTTGGCTGACGGCGGAGCCGTCCGCCCGGCCCGCCACCTGCGGCATCACGTCCGCCATCACGCGCCCGAGCTCGCCCATGCTCGTCGCACCCACCTCCGCGATCGCGCTGTCCACAATCTCCTCGAGCTCCTCCTCCGAGAGCGGCTCGGGCATGAACTCCTCGATCACGGCTGCCTTTCGCTCCTCCTCCGCGACTTCCGCTTCGCGGCCGCCCGTCCGGTACGTCTCAACCGTCTCGCGCTGCCGCTTTCGCTCGCGCTGGAGCACCTGCAGCTCCTCGTCGTCGTGGAGTGGGCGCTGCAGCTCCTTCTCCGCCGAGCGGAGCGCGGAGAGGAGCAGGCGGAGCGCGTCCCGGCGAAGCGCATCCCCTGCGCGCATGGCCTCGGTCAGTTCCCCTTCGATCTGGGCGACGAGGCTCACGCGGCTCGCTTCTGGAGGCGCCCACCGAGGATGTGCCAGTGCAGGTGAAACACGGTCTGTCCGGCGCCAGGGCCGACGTTGACGACCACCCGGTAGTCCTCGAGACCGGCCTCGGCAGCAGTGTCCGCGACGAAAGCCAGCATGTCCCGCGCCTCCTCGGCCTCGAACTGGGCGACCTCGCGAAAGCTCCCGACGTGACGCTCGGGCAGCACGAGCAGGTGCACGTCGGCCTGAGGCGCGATGTCCCGGATCGCCGCGAAGCCAGCGGCCTTGCGGACGTGGTCGCCTTCGCTGAAGAGGCGGCAGAACAGACAATCCTCAGGCAGCGAGAATTCCTTCCTCGGTCGCAGCGAGGGCCCGCACCCGCCGCAACTCTCCGACTTCGCCCTGCACGAGCCACGGGGAGTAGTCGTCGCCGTAGCCTCGGCCGGGCCGGTCGATCAGAACGACGTCCTCGGCGCCGAGCTTCGCCCGCCAGTGCCGCAAACACGCTCCTCTCGATGCCGCGCGCAATCGTGCGCTCCGCTCCTTCTTGACCGCAGCAGGCACCGGGTCGAGCGTTGCCGTGCCGGTGCCGGGCCGTGGCGAGTACGGAAACACGTGCACCTTCGTGATGCCGGCGAGCTCGACGGTCCGCAGGGTGCTCGCAAAGGCCCGCTCGTCCTCGCCGGGAAAGCCGACGATCACGTCGCTCGTGACGTTGAAGCCGGCCGCCCGCTCGATCCGCGCGAGGTAGGCAGCGACGCTGTAGCGGCGGCCCATCGCCCTGAGCACGCCGTCGTCGCCGGACTGCAGCGGCACGTGCAGGTGGCGCGAGACGCACGGCGTCTCGCGCATCGCGGCGACGAGGTCGTCGCTCAGGTGGTTGCTCTCGATGGACGAGAGTCGGAGGCGCTCGAGACCGGGAACGTCGCCGGCCGCTCGAAGCAAACGGGGCAGCGAGTAGCGCAGCTCGGAGTCACGGAAGCAGCCGAGGTTGATGCCGGTCAAGACCACCTCCAGATGGCCCTGCGCGACTCGGCGGCGGATCTCCTCCAGAACCGCGCGGGCAGAGCGGCTGCGGCTTCGGCCCCGCACGAGCGGGACGACGCAGAAGTTGCAGCTGAAGGAGCAGCCGTCCTGAATCTTCACGAAGGCGCGTACGCGCTCGAGCCCGGTCTCCGCCCGCACGCAGCCGAGCGCTCCCAGCGAGCCGGCGACAGAGTTGGGGGTCTGCTCGCTGCGCTCCGAGACCACGACCACGTTGTCGGCCAGTCCGGCGAACGGCTTGCCCGGGAGGTTGGCGGCGCAGCCCGTCACGTACACGATGCTGTGCGAGCGAGCAGCGCGGGCAACAGCCTGACGGGATTTGCGCACGGCCTCGCGCGTCACGCAGCACGTATTGAGGACGGCTGCGTCCGCTTGCCCCGCCGTCTCTTCGTGGCCGTCCGACAGCAGCCGCTCCCGAACCGCCTGCGCGTCGGTGTGCGACACCTTGCAACCGAGAAAGTCGACGGAAAAGGTCGCCACTGGGCGAGCACTTTACTCCTCGCGCCGGTACAGGTCTGCGGCCCAGCCCTCGCTCTCCCGGTGCTCGACCTGGCTGAAACCTGGGAGCACGGGCCGGTCGTGCGCCAGGTAGCCGGATGCGATCAGCAGGGGTGACGCGAGACGCGGCGCGAGCAGCGTCAGCGAGCGCCCGTCGATGTTCGCCACGGTGACTCTGGCCGCGGGTAGGAGCTCGGAGAGCACGTCGACGCGGCGAACGTCGAGCCGCAGGTGATTCCTCCGCGCATTCACCCGCGCGGCTTCCACCGCCGCGGGGTCGTCGTCGAGTGCATACACCGGCTTCCAGCCGAGCTTCAGAGCCGCGAGCGAGAGCACGCCGGAGCCACAGCCCGCGTCCACCAGGCTGGCAGGAGCAAGCTCGACCAGAAGCTCGACCGCGAGCCTGGTGGTCGCGTGCGCTCCGGTCCCGAAGGCGCGGCCGGGATCGATCGAGACGGCGAGCGCGTCGGCCGGCGGACCCTCCCACGGCGGGCCGATCCAGAGCGGGCCGATCCGGACGGGGCGGTGAAAGGACCGCCAGCCGTCCTCCCAGCCCGGCTGCACCGCAGTCGTGACCGTGGCTCCGAACTCTTGCTGCAGCCGCCGCTCTCCGGCCGCGTCGGTATAGGCGACGAGCGAGAGGAGCTCCCCCGTGTCAACCTCCTCGAACCCCGTCGGAAAGAGGGCGAGCATGGTTGCGCGAGCCTCTTCGGCCGCGGCCGGCCGCACGCTCACCACGACGCGGCGAAGGCTCAGCGGAAGACGTTCTTCAGCTTCTCGAACAGCCCGTCGTCCCCCTCGTAGGCGGCGCTGCCTGCGCTTTCGTCGAACTCCTCGAGCAGGCGCCGCTGCTTCTCGTCGAGGCGGCGGGGCACGATCACGTGCACCACCACGCGGTGGTCACCACGCCCGAACCCCTGCAGCACGGGCATGCCGCCGCCGCGCAGAACGTGCTGCTCTCCAGGCTGCGTTCCCGCGGCCAACTCCAGTTCGGCCTCGCCCTCGAGGGTCGGTACCTGCACACGGCCACCGAGGGCGGCCTGGGTGATCGTGACGTCGACGCGCGAGACGAGGTCGTGGCCGTCACGCACGAGCTCAGGATGGGGCTTGATCCGGACGAGCACGTAGGCGTCGCCGGCGCGCCCGCCGGGGCCGGCCGCATGTCCCTGACCGGTGATCCGAATGCGCTGGCCGTCGTGTATGCCGGCGGGAATCTCGACCTCGACCCCGTGCTCCTCGATGACGCGGCCCTGACCTTCGCAGGCGACGCACGGGTGCTCGACGATGCGACCCTGGCCGCCACAGCGCGGGCAGGCCCGGCTCCTCAAGAAGTCGCCAAAGACGCTCCGCGCGACCTGTTGCAGCCGTCCCGAGCCGCCGCAGCCCGAGCATGTAGTTGGGGACGTGCCCGGCTCGACTCCGTCTCCTGCGCACCTCTCGCAGCGAACCGCAACGGAGAAGCGAACCTCCCGCTTGACGCCCCGGGCAGCCTCGGCGAGCTCGACCTCGACCTCGGCCGCCACGTCGCCGCCACGGCTCTGACGTGACCGACCGCCCACACCGAAGATGTCGTCGGCGAAGAACGCCGAGAAGAGGTCTGAGATGTCTCCGAAGCCGAAGTTTCCGGGCGTGTAGCCGCCCCCACGAAGTCCCGCGTGGCCGAAGCGGTCGTAGAGCTCTCTCGTCTCCTGCTTGGAGAGCACCTCGTAGGCCTCCGCCGCCTCGCGGAAGCGTGCCTCGGCCTCCGGCTCCTGCGAGACGTCGGGGTGGAGCTCGCGCGCGAGCCGGCGGAACGCTTTCTTGATCTCCTGCTCGCCGGCGCCCCTCGAGAGCCCAAGAACCTCGTAGTAGTCACGCTGCGTGGTCGCCACTCAGCAAGGGTAGCGACCGGGTCACCGCGCCTTGCGGGCTCCCTGGAGGCTAGTCGGCCGCGTAGATCTCTTCGCTGAAGCGGGAGAGCTCGTGCGCCGCGGCACGCACCGACCGGATCGCCTTCTCATAGTCCATTCTCACCGGGCCGAGCAGGCTGACGGCACCGAGGGTCCGGTGTGTGAGCCCGTAGGAGGCGCCGACGAGCGCGAGGTCTCGCAGCGCGGGATTCTCGAGCTCGACGCCGACCCGAACGAACGGTCGCTTCGGGTCGAGCGCGTCGCGGAGAATGGCCAGGACGGCCGCGCGCCGCTCGAGCACCTCGAGCAGACGCTGGCACGCCTCCAGCTCGTCCGGCCGCACATCTTCGAGCAGGCTCGCGGTGCCGCCCACGTAGAGCCGCTGCTCCTCCGAGAGTACGACGTCGCTGAACGTGGGTGCGACCATCGCGAGAAAGGCGCGCTCGCGGGCGGTCAGGCTCGGGTCCTCGAAGCGGTGACGGAGCAGGTGGCTGCCGAGCTGCAGCCCGGACACACGCTCGTTCAGGTACTCCGCGGCCCAGCCGGCCAGACCGGCATCGACGGGCTCGGCGAACGTGAGCAGACTCTTGGTCACGCCACCGGTCGAGGTGATCACCACGACCATCACGACCTGCGCCTGCAGCAGCAAGATCTCGACGTGGCGCACCGTGGTCGTCTCGAGTGGCGGTGCCGAGACGAGTGCCAGCTGCCGAGTCGTCCCGGAGAGCAACTCGGCGGTCTCGCGCAGGGCCGCCTCGAGCTCGCTACGAGCCGCCCTCAACTCGACCGGGAAGAGGGGCGGGCGGGATTCGAGGCGGGCGAGCAATCCGTCCACATAGATGCGATAGCCCCTCTCCGTCGGAACGCGCCCGGCCGAGGTGTGGGGATGCGTGAGCAGGCCGAGCCGCTCGAGCTCGGCCAGCTCGTTTCGAACCGTGGA
>Ga0183260_10005124_pt1 | contig 10349 bp, 10 predicted proteins | sample AntDrymUQ4972206_2_FD_129768 | JGI IMG/M metagenome (GOLD analysis project Ga0183260, IMG submission 129768) | Polar desert sand microbial communities from Dry Valleys, Antarctica - metaG UQ497 (22.06) (version 2) (version 2) | ecosystem: Environmental > Terrestrial > Soil > Desert | place...
AGAGACCTGAAAAGTACAAATACAGACCATAGTATACGTACTTTGAAGGTGTTTTGTTTCTGGTAATCATAAAGGAGATAAAGCATCTTAAAGCTATAAGATTTCGTTAAATGAACAGAGCCTAATACTCGTATTGACTATTTAAATAGGAGACAAAAAGCGACACCGAGTATACAAAAAGACACCATGGACACCGTTTATGAATGAATTAACCAATACTATCTGTGTATGTACATATCGAGTATATCCTTATATAGCATTTCGATTAAATTCGGCCATCTGAAAGGACAGATCTCTAATCCTCCTTATTAGTTTAGAGAATGATGCTTTTAAAAATTTTTAAATACAGAATTATTACTGATAATAATCATATACTAACTTACAAAAACTTATAAATATTATGATTAATTGCAAATAGAGTTACAAAATATTGTATCTTCTCTAATTAGTCTAGGATATATGAACCGAATACCTATGCAAATCCATGAATGAATCCTCGTTCGACTCTATCAATATATCATTCATGATGAGGATCATGATGATATTCTATAATAGCCATCCAATTGACTTGTTAGGTCAGGACAAATGTCACCAGTTGACCCGAAAGTATACTTCCTTACCCGACATCAAAAAAAATTCAGATTTCAATTTCCATTAATTTCTTCGTTCAAAAGGTTGTCTAATACTTTACAAACAATAAATATTGATATTAGCAATAACTTTTTCAAAAGAAACAGCACAGATGTAAAGAGAGTCAAGGTATCAAAAGTTGTGTTTCCGTAGCAATTTATGACGCACGAGAGAAACCCAAATAACCTTCTTAATCCCAAAGATTGATTTCTGAATACATCCTTTCGACTACCTTTCTTGAGCCTACGTTCTATTTTATCCCTCTGAGGGCCGCCAAACTTCCTGTTGGGTTTTATTTTCTTTATTCTCTCTCTTTGCAGAGACAAAGTCAGCTGCAATGAAAAGAGCAATTTCGTTAACATATTATAACATGCATAAACATGTTATAATATATAAAACTATCTAATCTTATGTTATCTTATGTCTATAGAAATTATTAAACAGAAGCACATGCTATTATGATTTATGCCCGTTAAGAGAGGAGGAAGAAGCGTGGTTACGGTGGAGATCTTTGTTGAGAATTATGAGAAAATGAAACAAAGAGCAATCCAAAAACGCCTAAATATCAAGGAATATGTAAACGATTTTTTGCAAGTATATTTAGAAAAAGAGGAGTTCTTGTCAAGGGTAGCTCCATCTTTATCGGTTGATTCCTACCAAGGAAATAGAATAACCCTAAAAGACGTCAAGAAAAAAATACTGGTTGACGTGTTCTATGTAAATGGGGAGTTGCAATGTGAAGCAGACCAATCGAATAACTGTATTCACACAAAATTTATCTGGATGATTCCTGAAATCTCCAAAATCAAAACAAATGGTAAAAAAATTAACGAATAAGATTTAAGATTTCGTCTTCAAAAAATCGGGCAAATCCGTAATGGGATTATGTTACTATAATAAAGAAAGCAAGCATTATTGTATTCAAGCCTAGAATTTTATTAATTTCATTATTACACATAGGTGCTCTTGGTTCTATGGACTTGTCTGCTTAACTGAACACTTTTTAGTCCCTTCAAAAATCGTCTTTATGATGCAAAGGGTTTATTTGGCACCATATGGCGTTGGTTTAGGTCATGCCAGCAGACTTTTGATATTAGCAGAAAATATGAAAAGACCCGGCATTGAAATGCTCTTCTCATCATTTGGTGAGGCCCGTAATTATATAGAGAGGGAAGGTTTTGAGTGTGAAAAAGTTCCTCCAGTGGAATTCATGTGGGGAAAGCATGGTGAATTTTCAATTAAAAGTAATATAAATAAAATACCACAATGGCTTGTCAATTTACCTGTCCAAGTAAATAAGGAAATAAGATACATGAAGAAATTCGATCCCCAGATTATAATCTCTGATTCCCGATTATCCCCGCTTATAGCCGGAAGAATATTAAACATACCAAAAATCTTGATAATTAATCAGATTAAACTTCTACTAACTCCCAGATTGCGAGAGTTCAAGGCTGGGAGATTTTTTGAAACGTGTAATGGTGAGCTAATGGGAGGAATTTGGAATATGTCAAACAGAATTCTGATACCAGATTTACCTCCACCCTACACCATTTCAGAGAGTACGATAAATTCCGTAAAATCAATTAAATCTAAAATAGATTATATTGGATTCATAACCCCCCGGGCAAAAATTACTGAAAATAGCCTTTCCAAAGCTAAGGAAGTTCTACAAATTGACAATACAAAACCGCTTATTTTTGTCCACATAAGTGGACCCATGGGTACCAGGATACCTATAATAATGAAGCTTATCGATGTTTTTAAGAAGGAGCCATCCATTCAATTTGTATTCTCCGAAGGAAATTCCAACGGTAATGTAATACCAAGAAAAATTTCTAATAATATATGGTATTTTGAATGGTGTCCGTACAAAGACGAAATATTTTTTCTTTCGGATGTTATTATTATGCGTGGAGGACACACTGCTATATCGCAAGCTATTCAATATGGAAAGCCAATTATCTCCATTCCTATTGAAAGTCACGGAGAGCAATTGTCAAATTCATCTAAGATCGAGAGACTGGGAATAGGCAAGACGATTGATTCTAAAACAATGAATCAAACTACTCTTATCGATGCATTAAACGACTTGATTTGTAATAGCTCTTACGACGACAGAATACGGGATTTAATGCAGATAAGTAACAAACTAGATGGTATCCAAAACATCAAGGATATCGTTCTTTCGTATGTTTAAGGAAAATTTCTTGTTAAAATCCAAGTGGCTAATTGAGTTTGCATATTTGTCCTCAGCCTTAGCAAAATCCTTTGGTTCACTTTCAATTAAATAATTTCGGATAGGAGTGCTTCGATTTATAGCATAGTTTGTATCGATTAATTTTGTCAGTTTCTTTTCAAATACACTTGGAGGAAAACTGAAAAGAAGTGGTGTGAGAAGCATTTTTTTTGATTGGTGGAACAGTTTAATGTTTTTAAGTATAAACCAATTAGGATGAATATATGGAGCAAATGGAAAGCTTACAAGGAGAGAGTCAAAATTTGAATTTATTAGGATCTTGATAATAACTTGCTCATAAACTAAGTGCTGAACTTGACTCCCTCTGTCCTTTGAGTGACCACCCTCCTTTGATGCTCTATTGACAGGTCGGACCGACGACCGTTCAATATCCTTCATAGAGAACAAATAAAATGTTATAGAATCGATTGGGTAATTCTTAATTATCTCGTCAAATTTTCTTATTTGCTTTATCAGTTGAAGTCGATCTCGAAAGAAAAAAACTGGCAGCGGCATATAGCCTGAATCTAAAACCTGTACTAAAGACAACATGGAACAATTGTCATAAAGAGGGCATACAACAATATCCTGTAAAAAATTAAAAGGAGTACGATCAGAACCTTTAAGCACTAACAAGCTCACGAATGCAATATTGTTCCCAATAAGTATATACAATATTTTATCGGCTTGAGTTTCATCTTGTACAGAAACAAGACCTTTTGCTTTGCTAGATAATTCAGTTTGAATAAAAAAATCAAGATCGTGTTTATAGTATATGAAGTCACCATCTTTGGGCTCAGGTAATTTTGAAGTTTCTATCTTGATTAGATATTTTTCACCATCCATTAATAACTTATTTGCAATTGTTAAAACGCTTCTAGATAGAGTATCGTATTCAAGTTTTTTGGTTGCACCTATAAAAATATAAGATACTCCAGATATCTTCCTTAATAACTCAGTCGCTTGAACCAGTTGTGAATCATTAAGTAGGAATATAATTATGTAATATCCTTCATTTTTGATAGACTTTACTTTATATTTATTTGTTCTAAGCAAAGCAATGGCCGATTTTTTTAAAATTTTCATGAATGAAGTGGATTTAATTATAGACTCCATCACGATAGCGGGTCTATTGTCAGTGGATAATGGAATGTCTGTGTTGCTCATTTTACTATCATGTAAACTAAATTGATCACAAGAACGTTTTTCTGTAAGAGGAACAGTTATGAATTTATGAAATCGAGGATATTTTTCCTATCAGGTGCATTAGGAACACGTTGAAGATATTCCTTAAACGATTCTTTTGCAGAAGCATCATTACCAAGGTTTAAGTCTGTAATACCCAGGTTCTTGTAAATTGGTCCGTAGCGTGATGGACTGATATCTATTGCGTCTAAATAATGTTGTTTAGATTGCAAATAATTTTTCCTTTTAAGGTAATAGTTCCCCAATCCTCTATGCGCCAAGTATAATTTTGGATTTAATTCTATAATCTTTTCATAAAGTTGTACACATTTTTCATCATCCTGCTCATTAAGAATACCCGCGATCATTAACAACAATTGTGGGTTATCTTTCTCATCATCAATATTAGCAAGTGTCTTTGTAAGCAATTCTAAAGCTTCTTTAGTTTTACCTTGAATTTTTAGTCTTTCGGCTTCTAAAGAAATTCGATTCGTTTTTTCAAACATAAAAGAACTGTTTTTGAGTATATCTTTGGCATCCTCCGGGAATATCATCATGGTTAAGTAATCCTCCTGCGACCATTCGCTAAAAAATTTTTCCTCTGGAATGGCCCCAAATGAATCGGGTTCAGGAACATAGGTTATTAATCTTTTTTCCTCAGGATCATAACCGGTCACAATGGTAGCAAATTGAATCGTCTCATTTATACCAGGTAAGATAACGATTAAAGGGATCCCTTGCCCAAGCCGTTTCTTCAGGTCATCTAAAGAACCCCGATAAATTTTTGATAATAAATTGAATTTTTTCTCAATTATTTCTAACCCTTCTATAAAAATAGTACCCTTATGATTTGCGTATTGCGTAGATCTCTGCGAAATTTCGTCATCGGGTGTTATTTCGCCCCAGAATTTTGTTAACACATTTAATACAAGTGGAAAAACTACATTATCTTCATTTTTACTAACAAGGGGAAGTGTTATCAGTATATTATTATCTTTTTCATTCTTGTACACATCGTAACTATACTAGATAGTAAATAAAAATCATAATGTTAGTGCATAGCGCCTGAATAGAAATTGCTGCTGGCCACCCTAATGTAAATTAAGAAAGTTCTCCAAAAGGTCCTTGCCAGGCTTACCACTTTTTTCGGGATGAAACTGTGTACCAAATAGGGGTTTTTCTTTGAAACAGAATAATTCATTATTGCAGTGAGAAGATGTTCCCAACAGTCTAAAATCATCGGACAAGGTCGAAATGCAGAAATTATGACTCTCATACATCTTAACCGATTTATAACCTTCAAGTATTGGCGTTGATTCTATCAGATCGATTTCAATTGTATCTTTAATCTTTTGAATTTTTTTTAATGTGCAACCTAGAGTCAATCCTAGAATCTGTCCACCATAACAAATTCCCAACAAAGGTTTGTCTAATACTAGACATCCCTTTACAATACGAGAATTTATCTTGTTGATAAGAGAGGAGTTTTGCTGACGTCCTGATAAGATAACACAATCAAATCTCTCCAGCAACTCTAAATGGGTGTCAAGAGCATGGATTTGATTACAATCATAGCATTCGAAATCATTCTCTAGTTCATTTAATAATTCTACAATGTTGCCTATGAAGGGTGAAAAGTTGTTTATTAAAAGCGTTTTCAAGTGTGTTTTAATTTATCATAGGATTTGAAATTATTTTTAGTTTGCTATTACGTTAGAAAAATTTCTCCAAATAGAGATAAATAATTGATTAAGATGTAATCGGAAAAATATTAATCCGATTGTCCCCTTATACCGTTGATACAAGGGATTTAGTTGAGAGCCAGAAAGCCTATAATTTTAGTTGATGATTCACGCCAGTCACAAAAGATAGTGGAGCTATTCAAGAAGAATGGAATAGAATTCGTAAAATATCACATACAGAAATTTGAGGAAAGTTGCTGTGGAGAGTTACCAACTACAAAGACTCCCTCAATTATAGCAGCCGAGGGGATCTTTAAGGAAGAGTCACTAATTATGAATTATATAGAATACGTGAAACAAAAAAAAGACAATGAAGACTTGGAAGGCAGGAAAAATAAAAATACACAGAAAAAACATATAGATGAAACAGATAGCGCTTATTGGTAAGCGAATTTCAAATATTTCAAACCATGTTAAAAGTAAATAGTTGTTTGGACAGAAACGAGTGCGCATCATCTATTTTAATTCGCTCCTGATTCATAGAATCGCGAAACCTGACCGTGACGGTGTCATCCTCAAGGGTCTGATGGTCGATGGTAAAGGCAAAAGGGGTTCCGATTTCTTCAAGACGACGATAACGACGACCGATGGAGCCAGATTCATCATAGAAAACATCAAAATCTCTCCGAATATTGGACAAGAGTTTAGAAGCCTTATCCTTAAACTCTTGCTTCTTTATTAATGGAAGTATGCCTGCATGAATGGGTGAAAGATATGGTTTTAATTTCAAGACAACTCGATCATCATTCTCCCTATCTACAAAGTACGAGTGCTCTAGAATAGAGTAAATACACCGATCCACCCCCAGAGATAGTTCAAATACGTGTGGTAATACTTTAGTATCGTCATCCATTACTTCAAGATTAGTTTTACTAGTAACCGAATGAGACTTTAGGTCGTAATCGGATCGGTAGTTGCAAGCAACTAATTCTAACCATCCTATTGACGTATCTACTTCGAAATCAAATGCAACAGTAGAGTAAAAAGCCTTCTCTTGATCTGATAAACGTCTGAGTCTAGTTCTTTTTTTGTCTATTCCAGTCTTATCAAAGAACTCAACAAGTAATGCTAAATAATAAGCAACTAACTTATTTGGCAGTATCTTTCGTTCTAATGCTTCTTCAACGGATAGTTCTACTATACGAGTATCATAAAATCTCAAAATGGTATTCTTTATTTCATCATATTTATTCAAATCATTTAATTTCGCGGGATTACAAAATATCTCAATCTCAGCTTGGTAAAATTCCCTCAAGCGCAAAAGTCCCTGTCTTGGTGATATTTCATTCCTAAAACTCTTCCCTACCTGAGCTATACCTAACGGCAACTTTCCTCTACTAACTTTAAATATTCTAGAGAAATCGACAAAAATAGACTGGCATGTCTCAGGTCTTAAGTAAGCCTCGTCTCGATTTGGTCCAATCTCTATTTTAAACATCATGTTAAATCTTTCAGATTTAGAAATTTCACCTTTACAAAGAGGACATTTAATATTGTTCTGTAGGATCAAATCGTCAACGTTTTCATTTTCCAATCTTTCTGGAACATCTATCTTGGCCACTTCCTGTATCAGCTTGTCTGCCCTAAATGAGCTTGAACATTTTTTACATTTAACAATAGGATCGGTAAAATTTGTCAAGTGACCTGAAGCCATGAATACATTTTTGCTCATTATTTGGGATCCATCTATCTCAAGCATGTTGTCTCTTCGAACTAATTCTCTTCTCCATAAATCTAAGAATTTATTCTTCATTCTTACACCGTTGGGTCCATACTCCCAAAATCCCGCATTTGCATCAGAATATAATTCGCTGCTTGGAAAATAAAATCCTCGCTCAAGTGCTAACTGTATTATTTCATCATACGTATTCATCGATAATTAATCATATATGAAAATTCAGATCCTTAAATCTATTTGTGGGTAAAAAATATTCTATTAGTAGCTTTTTTATGAAAAAAGTAAAAAAAAATAGGATAGATTTCAAAAAAAATTATTCAATAACGAGATTTTAATGATAATGAGTATTTTTTAACACATTACGAAAACAGATCAAAAAGAAAGGGTATCAATGACGATTGGTAAGTCTCATTATCAACACAAGTTACGGTTTTATTAAATATTTGGTGTATAAAGAAAGTGGCTACTGCTCCTTCAACAAATGTAGCTTTAATTTTTAGATCATATTATCGGTCTATTTTTGAAACTATTCATTGAGATCATTAAATTTAATCAAATTTTTATGTCATATTACGATTGGGATCTTTGTCTTCAAAAGTTACCTCCTCATTTGTCACATCAGCAGTAATTATTTTGGTTTCTTTCACTGGCTTTTTTCTTATGACTACCTCTTCGCGTATATATGGATTCTTGATTATTACCGGGACCTCTCTTTTTATTGGAATAGAAATTTGAGTTCTAGATGACACTGGTTTTTCAATATCTGACCCCCCTTCCCCTTTGTTTTGATCAGGAGATTCTTTCATTCCCTTCTCTTCACTGTTATAAGGAATACGTTCAATGGTAACCTTTTCATAGGTCAAATCTATCTCAACAGTTCTTGTTTCTTTAATAGGGTCTTTTATGATATCGACTGTATCCTCGACAACCTTTTTTGACACTACCAGATTCTCCCCTATTACAGGAATTTTAGTTTCCATTTCTGTAGACATATCCGATGATTTGAATGTAGAATAGTCTTTGAACTTTGGTTCAGTTGTTTCCTCATATCCAGATAACTCGTTTTCGTTAACTTTAACTCGGAGTATATCACCATCATAACTTTCGGCGGTTGAAATTGGTATTACGAACCTTTTCTTGTTCAATAATCCCTTTTGAATTACAATGAAATTATCGCCAATTTCTACAACTTCTCCCAGATCCAAACCGTCGGTGCCAATTACTTCTTTTTTAACAACATTTTTCCAATCTATATTATCCTTATTGTTACTAACGTGCACGTTTTATATTTATAACAAGATATATAAAATAATATGGATTGATAATTTAACCAGCAATAATACAATATTTCCTGGATTAGAATATCTCTTCTTTTAAATTACCAGGAAATTTTAAAGTAAGTTTTTCTCGCTTAACCTCAACATCGATTTTCCGTTTTTCATTGACTTGGTATTTCTTGAGGACAATTTCGGCTAGTTTAACCCTCTTCTTATTTATAATGATTTCTTCACCCCATAGTTCTAATGTCTGTTGATTATCGTTTAGGTCGGCTTTCGTTCCATCTAAAAGCGAAACTGGTTTCTCACTTAATACATTATTATTTAATTCTTTTCCTTCGGGTTCCAAGCAAACAATCTCAACTTCACTACCAGTTGAATCAAGTTGTTTGTTGTCTTCAAAACTAGTTCTTTCATGTAGAAACACGTCAGAAATTTTACTTTTTATTCGGGAGAAAATTTCACCTATCTCTTTGTCGTTATAGGAATCGAACACTTTACCATTTATGAATACCTCTTCATATTTTAATGGTATCTCAATTTTCTTCTTAACTGTAATCCATTTCTTTTCAATTCTCAAGTTTCCTTTTTCAGTTTTTTTGGTAACGTCAAGCTTTTCGTTGAATAAGGGAATCTTTCGTACCAGTTCTTCAGTTTTAATCAACCCATCACTCTCAGAATTATTTAGACCTTCAAGATTGTTGATTTTTTGATCACCCGATAATTTTATACCGAATTTATCATCATCAGATTGAGAGACCATCTATGTAACCTATAGTATGCTGATATAAATGGTATATACATCTTTTAGAAAGAATACAAATGAAAAAAATATCAGCGATTCATTTTGTTTTTTTTTCCAAAATTGACGCCTTATATATAAGATGCTTCATGTGAGTTGGTTTAATAACTACAGGATAAGAATCGAAAATTATTTCGCTATGATTTTCAAGTACAAGAAAAACTCTCTCTGATTGGCCAGAACGAACGTTTTCTTCCTTTATCCTAATCATAACATTAGTAAACTATCTCGATTAATAAGTTTAAAAAAATGAGTCTTAAATGCACATCGCCAATCAGGCTACACCTATTTTTTTTTAATAATGGATAAGTGAGTCTTAATTATTACTCTAACTTGTGAGCTAATTCTTGATCCAAGAAAATCTCACGATAGAGATCGTTTAGTTAAATGGAGAAAAAACTATTTTTTTTCTGGAAATTACCATCCATCGGTCGTGGAAAATGGTAAGCATTCAATCACATCTTAAAAAGGTAATAAAGGCTCTGCAAAGGGTAACAGTTCTTATTTTGGTCTGTCATTCTTACAAGGCATGATCTTTTACACCAAATCGGTATTTACCGAGCATACATACTAATAGACCTTGCCTTTACTACCTTCTTTCAGTGGAGCTTGTTAATAGGTATGGTATATATAGTAGTAATATTATAGTATTTAAACTATATTTTGCTCATACAGGCTCTGTTCATTTAACGAAATCTTATAGCTTTAAGATGCTTTATCTCCTTTATGATTACCAGAAACAAAACACCTTCAAAGTACGTATACTATGGTCTGTATTTGTACTTTTCAGGTCTCT
>Ga0183260_10005125_pt1 | contig 10347 bp, 6 predicted proteins | sample AntDrymUQ4972206_2_FD_129768 | JGI IMG/M metagenome (GOLD analysis project Ga0183260, IMG submission 129768) | Polar desert sand microbial communities from Dry Valleys, Antarctica - metaG UQ497 (22.06) (version 2) (version 2) | ecosystem: Environmental > Terrestrial > Soil > Desert | place...
ACGACCGGCTGTTCGCCCGCTTGCGCGACGCGCTCGTCCCCGGCGGCCGGCTCGTGGCGCAGTGCGGAGGAGCCGGGAACGTCGACGCGGTCAAGCAGGCCGGCTTCGAGCTGGCCCGGCGTGCGCCGTTCGCCGCCCACCTCTCGGAGTGGCCGGGGGACTGGAACTTCGCCTCGCCGGCAGCCACCGAGGCGCGCCTGCTCGGATCGGGCTTCAGAGATGTCTGGTGCTGGAGCACGCGCGTAGACGTGGACCTCGAGGACCCCGCCGGCTATCTGAGCGCGATCTGCCTCGGCTCGTTCCTCGAGCGGCTGCCCGAGGACCTGCACGAGCCGTTCGTGGACGCCGCGCTGGAGCGGCTCGGCACGCCGCTGACCATCCACTATGTGCGGCTCAACATCCTCGCCCGCCGGGCTCCGACCGCCTGACCGGCCTCAGGCCCTCGTCCAGGCTGCCGATGCTGAGGGCAAGGCCGACGAATGGGAACGGACTCCGACCCGATCGCCGTAGGTGACCGCACTGCCCCGAGCCGCATACGCGGCGCGCTGCGTGGCGTCCATCCCGTGTGGTGGCTCAACGCGGTCATCTGGACGCTCGCTTCGCTCCTCTTCCTCGGCCCCGTCTCGGAGCTGTCCCCGCTGCACGACCCGAACGTCGCCTGGTGGTGGCTCGCACTCGGCTTCCTCGTCGGCGAGCGCTGCGTGGTCCACCTCGAGTTCAGCCGCAACGCGCACTCCTTCTCGCTCGGCGACGTCCCTCTGGTGTTCGGCCTCGTGCTCGCCACGGGCTCGGATCTCGTCATCGCCGCCGTCGTCGGGCCCGCGCTCACGCTGCTGCTCGACCGCCGGCTCCCGCCGATCAAGCTCGCCTTCAACCTCGGGCAGTTCGCGCTCTCCGTCTGCCTGGCCATCCTGATCTGCCACTGGCTGGCGCCCGTCGGCACCGGCTGGGGCCCGCAGCTGGCGATCGCCGTCCTCGTCGGCGCGCAGGTCAGCGCGGTCATCTGCGTCGCGCTGATCGGCGCCGCGATCTCGCTCAGCGAGGGCTGGCTCGGCTGGCGAGCGCTCGTGCGCATGTTCGCCACCGACCTCACGGTCGGAGGGATCACCAACTCGAGCCTCGGCCTCGTCGCCGCGCTGATCGTCTCCACCGAGCCGTGGGCGCTGCCGTTGCTGGTGGTGCCGCTGCTCACCGTCTTCCTCGCCTACCGCGCCTACGTCTCCGAGCGCAAGCGCGGAGAGCGCCTCGAGTTCCTCTACGAGGCCAACCGCACGCTGTCGCGGTCGCCGGAGATCGCCGAGGCGCTGGAGGGCCTGCTCGCCCGCTCACTGGAGGCCTTCCGCGCCGAGCGGGCCGAGATCATCCTGTGGGCGCCGGACAGGCCGCCGCTCCGGACCACGCTCGGACCGGACGATCACAAGGAGGTCATGCACGAGGTCGACGACACCGTGGCCGCCGAGCTGCGGGCGCTCGTCTCCCACGACATGCCCGTGGTCACGCTGCCGGAGGCGGCCCACGGGACCGCGGTCGCCGGCTACCTGCGCGAGCGCGGCGTGCACAAGGCGATGCTCGCGATGCTGCCCGGCGAGGACCGCGTGATCGGCACGCTGATGCTCTCCAACCGCTACGGCGTGGTCCGCGACTTCTCGGCCGACGACATCAAGCTGTTCGAGACGCTCGCCAACAACGCGAGCGTGGCGCTGCAGTACGACCGCCTCGAGCAGGCGATCGCGCGCTTGAAGCACCTCCAGCAGCAGCTGCGCCACCAGGCCTACCACGACTCGCTGACCGACCTGCCCAACCGCGCGCTGTTCATCGCCAGCGTGCGGGAGGCGCTCGAGAAGGCGCCGACCGAGCTGGCGGTGCTGTTCATCGACGTGGACGACTTCAAGACCGTCAACGACACGCTCGGCCACGCGGTCGGCGACGAGCTGCTCGTCGCCGTCGCGGACCGGCTGCGCTCGTGCGTGCGCCCGTCGGACGAGGTCGCCCCGCCTCGGCGGCGACGAGTTCGCCGTGCACCTGTGCGATCCCGACGACGCCGAGGGCGCGGCCGAATCGGTCGCCAAGCGCATCATGGACGCCTTCCAGCTCCCGATCGAGGCCGCCGGCGAGCTGCTCTCGATCCGCCTCAGCGTCGGCATCGCCTCGCCGCGCCAGGGCGCCCACGACGAGGACGAGCTGATCCGCCACGCCGACATGGCGATGTACCAGGCCAAGATGGCCGGCAAGGCCTGCTTCGAGCGCTTCGACCCCGAGGCCCAGGCGGCGATGCTGCACCGGCGCCAGATGAAGGACGACCTGCGCCGTGCCGTCGAGGGCGGGGAGCCCACGAGCTGGACCAAGTAGGCGGGAGGCGGCGCCACGGAGGGCGCCGAAAACGGGTCGATCGAAGGGACCGGCCCCACATACAGGTCCCGCCCACTCATCTCTCGGGCGGGGCCTAGAATCGAAGCAAGACGGACGGCCGCGCACCATGCGCGGCCGTTCGGCGTGCGCGGACACCATGCCCCTTCGCAGCTTTCTCTCCCACCTCGAGCACGATCCCACGGCCTCCCGGCTGGCCGACGAGGGCGGCTCCGCCTTCGTCTCCCAGTCGCTGCGGCCGTACCTGATCGCGGCGCTGGCCGACCGCGACGTGCGCCTCCCCGCGGTCGTGGTGGCCGGCGACGACCGCTCCGCGCGCGACCTCGCCGCCGACCTGCGCGCGTGGTTGAAGCCCCGGCCGGTGCGCTTCTACCCGAGCCGCGGCGTCGCCTACGAGTCCCACCTCACGCCGCCGCCGCACCTCGTCGGCCTGCGGGTGGCAGCGTTGGACGCGTTGTTGGAGACGCCCGAGGGCTCCGAGCAGCCGGTCGTGGTGGTCAGCGCCGTGGCGCTGAGCGAGAAGGTGCCCGACCCGAAGCTGCGCCCCCACGGCTTCACGCTGCGCGTCGGCGAGCTGCTCGACCTCGACGAGGCCGCCGGCGACCTCGTGGCCGCGGGCTACGAGCGCGTCGACCAGGTCGAGGACCGTGGCCAGTTCGCCGTCCGCGGCGGTCTGCTCGACGTCTACCCGGCCACGGAGGAGCGCGCCGTCCGCGTCGACCTGTTCGACGACGAGATCGAGTCGCTGCGCTGGTTCTCCACCTTCACCCAGCGCTCGCTCGGCGAGGCCGACGTGGTCGAGATCGCTCCCGCCGCCGAGCTGGCGCCCGAGCACCGCGAGCTGGCCGAGATCGCCGCGCTGGAGAGCCCCGACGAGCGTCCCGACGTCGCCGAGCTGCTGCCGGTCGCCGACTTCCGCGAGCTGCTCGACCTCGTCCCGGGGCACGCCCAGGTCGTGGTCGCCGCCGACGAGGACGTCGCGCCCGCGCTGCGCGACCACTGGGAGGACGTCTGCGCGGCCTTCCACGACACCGACGCGCACCACCTCTACGTCAAGCCCGACGGGATCCTCGCCGCGCTGGAGCAGCGCGCGAGCGTCCGGCTGTCCTCGATCAGCGGCTCCCAGCCCGTCGAGATCCGCGCCCAGGCCGCCGACTTCGCCGCCCGCTCGCTGCGCGAGGCGGAGCCGGAGATGGAGAAGCTCGTCCGCTCGGGCTACACGACGGTCGTCACGTGGCCCCAGCGCGGCGCCGCCGAGCGCGCGGCGTACAACCTCGGGCGAGCCAAGGCGAGCTTCGAGACCGGCGAGGGCCTGGTCTTCGTGGAGTCCACCCTGCGCGACGGCTTCATCGCGCCGCAGCTCAAGCTCGCCGCGATCCCCGAGCACCGGCTGATCCACCGCCGCAAGGCCACGGGCGGGGCGTCGGGAGCGCGGCGCGGACGCGGGCTGCTGCGCTCGTTCACCGACCTGCGCACAGGCGACATCGTCGTCCACGAGGACCACGGCGTCGCGCGCTTCGCCGGCTTCGACACCAAGACCGTGGCGAGCGTCACGCGCGACTACCTGAACCTCGAGTTCGCCGGCACCGACAAGGTGTTCATGCCGGTCGACCAGCTGGCGAAGATCTCTCGCTACGTCGGCGCCGACGGCGCGCATCCCGCGCTGTCCAAGCTCGGCGGCAGCCGCTGGGAGACGATGAAGGCCCGCGCCCGGCGCGCGGCGCAGGAGCTGGCCGGCGAGCTGCTCAACCTCTACGCGGAGCGCAAGCGCCGCCGCGGCTACGCGTTCGAGCCCGACTCGGACTGGCTGCGCGAGTTCGAGACGAACTTCCCCCACCGCGAGACGCCCGACCAGCGCGAGGCGATCGAGAGCGTGAAGAGCGACATGGAGTCCGAGCGCCCGATGGACCGCCTGATCTGCGGCGACGTCGGCTACGGCAAGACCGAGGTCGCGCTGCGCGCCGCCTTCAAGGCCGCCAACGCCGGCAAGCAGGTGCTGATGCTGGTGCCCACCACGATCCTCACCCAGCAGCACTACGGCACCTTCGCCGAGCGCCTGCGCGACTACCCGTTCACGATCGAGCAGGTCTCGCGCTTCCGGGCACCCGCCGAGCAGCGCGCGGCGATCAAGCGCTTCACCGACGGCAAGGTGGACATCCTGATCGGCACGCACCGCCTGCTCTCGCGTGACGTGCGCGCCAAGGACCTCGGCCTGCTGATCGTCGACGAGGAGCAGCGCTTCGGCGTCAAGCAGAAGGACCTGCTGCGCCAGATGAAGCTCAAGGTCGACGTGATCTCGCTGAGCGCGACCCCGATCCCGCGCACGCTGCAGATGAGCCTCGCCGGCCTGCGCGACATCAGCGTGATCGAGACGCCGCCGGAGGGCCGCCGGCCGGTGAAGACCTACGTCGGCGAGTACGACGAGCAGCTCGTCAAGCAGGCGCTGGAGCGCGAGAAGGCCCGCTCCGGCCAGGCGTTCTTCCTGCACAACCGCGTCGAGGACATCGACGAGACGGCGGTCCGCCTGCGGGCGCTGTGCCCGCAGATGTCCTTCACGGTCGCGCACGGGCAGATGGACGAGAAGCTGCTCGAGGAGCGCATGATGGGCTTCCTGCGCGGCGAGGCCGACGTGCTGGTCTCGACGTCGATCATCGAGTCGGGCATCGACATTCCGCAGGCCAACACGCTGGTCGTCGAGCGCTCCGACACCTTCGGCCTGTCGCAGCTCTACCAGATCCGCGGGCGCGTCGGCCGGTCGCGCGAGCGCGCCTACGCGTACCTGCTGTACCCGAGCGCCGGCGCGCTGACCCCGGAGGCCGCCGACCGCCTGTCGGCGCTGTCGGACTACACGGAGCTCGGTGCCGGCTTCAAGGTCGCGATGCGCGACCTCGAGCTCCGCGGCGCCGGCAACCTGCTCGGCGACGAGCAGTCCGGCCACGTCGCCGCGCTGGGCTTCGAGCTCTACATGCAGATGCTCGACGAGGCGGTGCGCGATATGTCCACCGACGACGACGGCGACCTCCCCGAGCCCGTGCGCATGGACGTCAACGTGGACGCCTACGTGCCGGTCGACTACATCCCCTACGAGCAGGCCAAGGTGGACGTGCACCGCCGGATCGCGGGCGCGCGCGAGGTGGCCGAGCTGTCCGAGCTGCGCCGCGAGCTGGCCGACCGCTTCGGCGAGCTGCCGGAGCCGCTGGAGAACCTGATCACGCTCCAGCAGGCGCGCATCAAGCTGGGCGAGGCCGGCGCGCGCGCCGTCACGTTCCGCCAGGGGCGGCTCGCGGTCACGCCGATCGAGCTCGACTCGGTGCGGGCGCGCAAGCTGCGCGAGGAGATCCCCGGCGCGCTGTACGAATCGGGCAAGTCGCAGCTCTCGATGCGCGTCCCCGACGACCCGGCGCAGCGCTTCCCGGCGGTGGTCCGCGCCGCCGACGCGCTGCTCGCCGTGCAGAGGGCCGCATAAGGCCTTCGTTAAGCCTTGCCGGGGGCCGAAGTATGGCCGCTACCATCAGGGGTTCCCGGGGGATTCGCGTCGCCGGCGCTCGCGCGCAGGCCCTTTCGCTCCCCCGCGTTCAGGCAAACGACCTTTCTGAGGCTTCCTCAATGATCAAGGCAGTCCGTCTCTTCCTGGCCCTGGCCGCCCTCGTGGCGCCGGCCGCGCTCGTCGCGGGGTGCGGCGGCGTTCCCGGCAACGCCGTCGCCGAAGTTGACGGCCAGGCCATCGAGAAGTCCTCCTACGACCACTGGATCTCCGTCGCCGCCCGCTCGAGCGGGCAGGGCGCCCCGGCCGCGGTGCCCAAGCCGCCCGAGTACACCGAGTGCGTCACGACCAAGCGCAAGACCACGCCGGCGCCGGCCAAGGGCCAGCCGAAGGTCACCGACGACCAGCTCAAGACGCAGTGCAAGCAGGAGTACGAGCAGCTGCGCGACCAGGTGCTGCAGCTGCTGATCTCCTTCCAGTGGCTCGAGGGCGAGGCCGAGGAGCAGGGGATCACGATCTCCGACGAGGAGGTCAAGAAGTCCTTCGACGACCAGAAGAAGCAGAGCTTCCCGAAGGAGCCCGACTACCAGAAGTTCCTCAAGGACTCCGGCCAGAGCGAGGCCGACATCCTGCTGCAGGTCAAGGCCGACCTGCTCGCGCAGAAGATCCGCGACAAGGTCGTCAAGGGCAAGGACAAGGTCTCCGACGCCCAGATCCAGGACTTCTACGACAAGAACAAGCAGCGTTTCGCGCAGCCCGAGAAGCGTGACCTACGGGTCGTGCTGACCAAGGGCAAGGCCAAGGCGGCCGCCGCCCGCAAGGCGCTGCGCTCCGGCCAGAGCTTCAAGGCCGTCAGCAAGAAGTTCTCGATCGACGAGGCGTCCAAGGGGCAGGGCGGCAAGCTGCCCGCGCAGGCCCAGGGCACGCTCGAGAAGCAGCTCGACGAGGCCGTCTTCAAGGCCAAGAAGGGCAAGCTCACCGGTCCCGTCAAGACGCAGTTCGGCTTCTACCTGTTCGAGGTCACCAAGGTCACGCCGGCGTCGCAGCAGACGCTCGAGCAGGCCAAGGAGACGATCCGCCAGACGCTGCAGTCCCAGAACCAGCAGAAGGCGCTCGAGACGTTCTCCAAGGAGTACTCGGATCGCTGGAAGGAGAAGACCGACTGCCGCGAGGGCTTCGTGATCCAGCAGTGCAAGCAGGGTCCGAAGGCCACGCCGGTGCCCACGCAGGGCGCTCCCGGCGGCGCGCCGCCGCAGCAGGCCCCGCCGCCGCAGGCGCCGCCCCAGGGCCAGTAGCGCCCGGGTGGGCGAGCCGTCGGAGGAGATCGTCGAGGCGCTGCGGCGCCTCGACGGCCTCACGCGGCGCCTGCGGGTCGAGTGCCCGTGGGATCGCGAGCAGGACGAGCGCTCGATCGTCCCGCACACCGTCGAGGAGGCCTACGAGCTGGCCGCCGCGGCGCACGCGGGCGACGACGCGAAGCTGCTCGACGAGCTCGGCGACGTCCTCTTCCAGGTCCACTTCCTCGCGCTGCTGCTCGAGGAGCGCGGCGCCGGCTCGCTGGGCGACGTCGCCGCGCACGTGCACGCGAAGCTCGTGCGGCGCCATCCGCACATCTTCGGTGTGGTGGAGGCAATAGGACGGCCGGACGCCGGCCAATCCAATCAGGACGTGGGGCCCGAGCGGAGCGGTGGCGAGCGCGAAGCGCGAGACAGGACCCCGCGGGGCAACCTCTCCTCGGGCCAGGTGCTGCGCAACTGGGACTCGATCAAGCGGACCGAGGCGGGGCGCGAGCCCGGGATCTTCGGCGAGGTGCCGGAGAACCTGCCCGGTCCGCTGTACGCACGCAAGGTCCAGCGCCGGGCCGCCTCCACCGGCTTCGACTTCGGGCACGTCCCCTACGACGCGGTCGAGGGCGAGCTGGAGGAGCTGCGCTGCGCGCGCGAGCGCGAGGAGCGCTTCCACGAGGTCGGCGACGTGCTGTTCGCCGCCGTCAACGTCGCCCGCAAGCTCGCGGTCGACCCGGAGCTGGCGCTGCGCGCGGCGGCCGACCGCTTCCGCGGCCGGGTGGAGGGCGCCGAGGGCCTGGCCGCATCCGAGGGCGCCGACTGGAACGATCTGGAGCCCGACGCCCAGCTCGCTTACTACGCGCGGGCACGCCTGAACGAGGAGACCGAGACGTGAGCCAGATCGAGACGCTGCACGCGCGCCAGATCCTCGACTCCCGCGGCAACCCCACCGTGGAGGTCGACCTGGTGCTGCGCTCCGGCGCCCAGGGGCGCGCCGCGGTGCCGTCGGGCGCCTCGACGGGCGAGTTCGAGGCGACCGAGCTCCGCGACGGCGGCGAGCGGTGGGGCGGCAAGGGCGTCACGCGGGCGGTCGCGAACGTCGACGGCGAGATCGCCGAAGCCGTCAAGGGTATGGACGTGCTCGACCAGAGCGGGCTCGACCGCCGGCTGATCGAGCTCGACGGCACGCCGAACAAGGCGCGCCTGGGCGCCAACGCCATCCTCGGCGTCTCGCTCGCCGCCGCGCGCGCCGCCGCGGCCGAGGAGCACATGCCGCTGTGGCGCTACCTCGGCGGCGAGGCCGCGCACGTGCTGCCGGTGCCGATGATGAACGTCCTCAACGGCGGCGCCCACGCCGACAACTCGGTCGACTTCCAGGAGTTCATGATCGTGCCGGTCGGCGCGAGCTCCTTCGCGGAGGGGCTGCGGACCGGCGCGGAGGTCTTCCACGCGCTCAAGCAGACGCTCGGCAAGCGCGGGCTCGGCACGGCGGTCGGCGACGAGGGCGGCTTCGCGCCCGACCTGGAGTCCAACGAAGCGGCGCTGCAGGCGCTGATCGAGGGCGTCGAGGCGGCCGGCTACACGCCGGGCGAGGACGTCGCCATCGCGCTCGACCCGGCGACGAGCGAGATCTTCGCCGACGGGGTGTACCGGCTCGAGCACGAGGGCCGCGACCTCTCGAGCGAGGAGATGGCCGACTACTGGGCCGACCTCTCGGGCCGCTACCCGATCCTCTCGATCGAGGACGGCATGGACGAGGAGGACTGGGACGGCTGGAAGGCGCTCACGGAGCGCATTGGCGAGCGCATCCAGCTCGTCGGCGACGACCTGTTCGTCACCAACACCGAGCGCCTCGAGCGCGGCATCGGCTCCGGCGTCGCCAACTCGATCCTGATCAAGGTCAACCAGATCGGCACGCTGACCGAGACGCTGGCCGCGATCGACATGGCGCGCGAGGCCGGCTATACGGCCGTCATGTCGCACCGCTCGGGTGAGACGGAGGACACGACGATCGCCGATCTCGCGGTGGCGACGGGCTGCGGGCAGATCAAGACCGGCGCGCCGTCGCGCTCGGACCGCGTGGCGAAGTACAACCAGCTGCTGCGCATCGAGGAGGCGCTGGGCGCCGACGCGGAGTACCCGGGAAGGGGCGTCTTCCGCTCCTAGCCCGGCTCGACCAAGGAGACGGATTCATGAGGATCTTCCTCGCGGGCGCGACGGGCGCGCTCGGCCGCCAGCTGGTGCCGCTGCTGCTGGAGGCCGGCCATCCCGTCGTCGGGATGACCCGCTCGCCGGACAAGGCCGGCGGGCTGCGCGAGCTCGGCGCCGAGGCGGTAGTGGCCGACGCGCTCGACCGCGAGGCGGTGCTCGCGGCGGTGGCGGCCGCCCGGCCGGAGGTCGTCGTGCACCAGCTGACCGCGATCGGCGCGGTGAACCCGCGCAACGTCGACCGCTCGTTCGCCGCGACCAACCGCCTGCGCACCGAGGGCACGGACCACCTGCTCGCCGCCGCCCGCGCGGCGGGCGCCGCTTCGTGGCCCAGAGCTTCGCGGGCTGGCCGTACGCGCGCGAGGGCGGGCCGGCCAAGGCCGAGTCCGACCCGCTCGACCCGGATCCGCCGAAGGGCCTCCGCGAGACGCACGCCGCCATCCGCCACCTCGAGGCGGCGGTCACGGGCGCCGAGGGCCTCGAGGGGATCGTGCTGCGCTACGGCGGCCTGTACGGTCCGGGGACGAGCATGGCGCGGGGCGGCGACCAGTACGAGGCGCTCCGCAGGCGGCGCTTTCCGGTGATCGGCGATGGCGGCGGCGTCTGGTCGCTCGTTCACGTCGAGGACGCGGCCGCCGCGACGGTGGCGGCGATCGAGCGCGGGGCGCCCGGGATCTACAACGTCGTCGACGACGAGCCGGCGCCGGTGCGCGAGTGGCTCCCGGCGCTGGCGGCCGCGTTCGGCGCCGAGCCCCCGCGCCACCTGCCGGGCCTGCTCGGCCGGCTCGCGCTCGGCCCGGGGGGCTTCACGTTGATGACCGGCATCCGCGGGGCGTCGAACGCCAAGGCCAGGCGCGAGCTCGGCTGGACCCCCGCCCACCCGAGCTGGCGGGACGGCTTCCGGACGCTGTAGCCAACACTTCATTCCACTGCACAAAGGGGTCAGACCCCTCGCTTCATTCCACTGCACAAAGGGGTCAGACCCCTCGCTTCATTCCACTG
>Ga0183260_10005126_pt1 | contig 10346 bp, 12 predicted proteins | sample AntDrymUQ4972206_2_FD_129768 | JGI IMG/M metagenome (GOLD analysis project Ga0183260, IMG submission 129768) | Polar desert sand microbial communities from Dry Valleys, Antarctica - metaG UQ497 (22.06) (version 2) (version 2) | ecosystem: Environmental > Terrestrial > Soil > Desert | place...
CACGTGCGGATCGGCAACCCCGGCGTGTAGAAGTCACCCGCCTGTAAGGCGGCAAGCGCGAGACTGCCTCCGTGCCTGAGTTCGGCGGCCTACTGATCGTCGTGGCTGTGGCCTTTGCCGCGCCCTTCCTGCTTGGCCTCTTCCCCCGGCTGCGTCTGCCCTCGGTCGTACTGGAGATAGTCGCGGGGATCGTGATCGGCCCGGCGGTACTCGGGCTGGTGGAGCTCGACGCGACGATCGAGGTCGTGGCTCTGCTCGGTCTGGCCTTCCTGCTCTTCCTGGCCGGGCTCGAGATCGAGTTCGACAAGCTGCGCGGCCAGACGTTGCGCCTGCCCGCCCTGGGCTTCGCGCTCTCCTTCGTGCTGGCGGTCGGGGTGGCCCTCGCGCTGCAGGCCGGCGGTTCGATCGACGCCCCGCTGCTGGTGGCTATCACCCTGTGCGCGACATCGCTGGGTGTGATCATCCCGGTGCTCAAGGACGCTGACGAGGTCTCCACCACCTTCGGACAGTTGGTGGTGGCCGCGGGCTCGATCGCGGACTTCGGGGCGATCATCCTCCTGTCGCTCTTCTTTTCCGGCGAGGGAGGGGTGGGCTCGACGGTGCTGCTCATCGGGGCGCTGCTCGTGCTCGCGGCCGCGGTGTTCGTCGCGGCGCGGAGCGCGGAGCGCTCGAAGTCCGTCCGCGCCGATCTCCAGCGCCTGCAGGACACGACCGCCCAGATCAGGGTCCGGGGGGCGATGGTGCTCCTCGTAGCCTCGGCGGCGGTGGCCGAACGGCTGGGGCTCGAGGTGATCCTCGGCACCTTCATCGCCGGCGCGGTGCTGACCCTCGTGGACCGCGACGAGATGATGACCCACCCCGAGCTCCGGCGAAAGCTCGAGGCGATCGGGTTCGGCGTGTTCATCCCCGTCTTCTTCGTGACCACGGGGGTGCGCTTCGATCTCGACGCTCTCCTTGCCGATGTGGCGAACCTCGCGATGGTGCCGGTCTTCCTGGCCGCGCTCGTAGTGGTGCGGGGGCTCCCGGCGCTGGTGTACCGGAGCGCGATCGGCGGCCGGCGCACCGCCGTGGCTGCCCTGCTGCAGGCCACCTCGCTGCCCTTCATCGTCACGGCCACCACGATCGGGGTCGAGCGGGACCTCGTCAGCTCGGCGGAGAGCGCCGCGCTGATTGCCGCCGGCCTCTTCTCGGTGCTGCTCTTTCCACTGGGCGGTGTGCTCCTGCTGCGAGGGGAGACGGCCCGGGCCGAGCAAGAGCGCCCCGGCGCCTGAAGAAGGGGCGGTGCCCTCCTTTGACGCCCCATGGCGTCATAAGCCGCCGGACACGGCTATCCCACGTGCCCGGCGGGCCCGCGATCCTCGTGGCTCTCGCAGACCTCGGGCTGCCAGCCCGGGACCGTGTTGCCCTCGGCCGGGATCGGAGTGTCCTTGAGCATTTGCGCCAAGTGCACGAGGTTGTGCGCCATCCAGCTCGTGGTCTTCTTCGTGTAGGCGTGGTCCTGGCCTCCGGCCTCGATGTAGGAGGGGCCCGGCCCCGCATCGCCGAGCCAGTACGTGTCGGCGTTTGGTGGGATCGTGCACCCGAGGTGGGAGAGGTTGAACAGGGTGTTCGAGGCGGCGTCGTGGGCCCCGTCCTCGTTGCCGGTCACGACCACTCCGCCGACGGTGTTGTAGAGCGGGTACTGCCCGACATCGTTGGTTGTGTTGTAGGTGCCGTCGAGGCGTTCGATCACCATCTGGCAGACGCTGGAACGTACGCCGAACCAGATTGGCGTCCCGATCACCAGGATGTCCGCGCGAAGCACCTTCTCGAGGATCCGCGGCCACTCGTCGCCGTCGCCTTCGTCACTCGAGACGCCGAACCTAACGTCGTGGTCGACCACCCTCACCGTCTCGCAGACCACTTCCCGCGCCTCGAGCACATCGATCACGCGGTCCATGAGTGCCTGCGTATTGGACACCTCCGGCGACTTCTTGATCGTGCAGTTGAGCAGTACGGCTTCGAGCTTCACTCGTATCCTTTCGGTTGCGCGCCTCGGGCGAGCGTACGTTCAGTCGGGGGCGGGCGGGCGATCCTTCACCGGGTTGTAAGGCGCAACCGCGAAGCTCGCGCGGCGCGCGCGGCTCCATGTGGCAGAATGGCCCCCCGTGGACCGCCGTCTGGCCAACCGCAACCTGCGCACGGCGCTGATCGCCGGCCTGATCAGCATGATCGTGTTCGCCGCCTCCTTCGCGGTGGCGTTCGTCTACTGATGGCCGAGGAGATTCCTCAGGATGACCGCGTGCCGCCCCCGGGCGAGCCGATCCACCTGCCCGATCCGTCCTATCTGCCGGTGCTCGTGGCGGCGGGCACCACGATCGCCATCATCGGCGTGGTGGTCAACCTCGTGATCTTCGTCATCGGATTGCTGATCACACTGGTGGCGACGGTGCGCTGGGCCCGCCAGACCCGCGAAGAGATGGCCGAGCTCCCGCTCGAGCATCCCCACTGAGCCTCGCCTCGAAGAGCGCTGTTCATACGAAGTTCTGAACCAACCGATCCAATCGGGCGTGCGCTCCGTAGAAGGGGGTGATGCACCCAACAGCGAAGCGGCCCGCAACGGTCCAACGCCGCCGTGCGCTCTTCCTCGATGCCGCCCACATCATCGAAGACGAGTTCCACGACAAGCTCGCCCTCGACGACGTGGCCCGCAGGGTCGCGACCTCACGGCGTCAGCTTCAGCGCGCCTTCGCTGAAGCCGGGGAAACGAGCTTCCGCGCCTATCTGCAGCGCGTGAGGATGGAGCGCGCCGCCGAGCTGCTCCGCGGAAGCGTCTCACCCGTGAACCAGGTGGCCAGCGCGGTGGGCTACCGCCAGCCCGCGCAGTTCGCCAAGGCATTCCGGCGCCACCACGGCGCGCCGCCATCCGCCTTCCGGGTGGCCGCGCCCCCCGCGATCGCCGCCTGAGCCACCCGGGGATTGAAGAGGGCGTGCCCCCCTTTTGATGCGCCGCTGGGGGGTTGCAAAGGGGGGCGGTGCCCCCCTTTGAGGTCATTCCCCCATAGACTCGCGCGCCGAATGAGGGCGAGGGGAAGCGATGCGTCGGCTGCTGCGTAAGCGACCCGCGCTGGGCATGGCACTGCTCAGCGGGGTCTCGACGGCCGTGGGCATCGTGATCGTGCTCGCGATCGACTGGTTTCCCGTCCAGGCCTCGACGGCCGCCCCCCAGATCGACACGCTCTGGGATGTCCTGATGATCGCCTCGGTGCCGGTCTTCGTGCTGGTGATGGCAGTTGCCCTGTACTCGGTCTTCGCCTTTCGCGCCGAGCCGGGGGACCTCTCGGACGGCGAGCCGATCCACGGCAATACCAGGCTCGAGGTGATCTGGGTAACGATCCCCTTCATCATGGTGTCCGCGCTGGCGGTCTACGGCTGGGTCGTGCTCGAAGACATCGAGGCCAAACAGACCGATCCGCTGATCGTGAACGTGAACGGCCAGCAGTTCGCGTGGCGCTTCGACTACCCCGAGGAGGGCAAGGTCAAGTCGACGCAGCTCGTGCTGCCCAAGGACCGCGACGTGGAGTTCCGCGTGAAGACCGACGACGTTTTGCACGACTTCTGGGTGCCGCAGTTCCGGCTCAAGACCGACGCCGTGCCCGGCCTCACCACGAAGGTCCTGCTGAAGCCCTCCCGCATCGGCGAGTACGACGTTGTGTGCGCCGAGCTGTGCGGCCTCGGGCACTCGACCATGCGTGCCGCCGTGCGGGTCGTGACGCCCGAGGACTTCGACGCCTGGATCGCCAAGGAGCAGAAGTCAGAGACCGATGGTGGAGCCGCCGCGGCGGGAGGCGACGAGGCCGCCGCGGGCAAGCAGCTCTTCACCGAGACCGGCTGCAACGCCTGCCACACCCTGGCCGACGCCGAGTCCTCGTCGGCGATCGGCCCAGGCCTCGACGAGCTGTCGGCCAATGCGGAGAAGTTCGGCAAGCAGGACAAGCAGTCGCCCGAGGAGTACGTGAAGGCCTCGATCGAAGATCCGGGCGCCTTCCTCGTCCCCAACTTCAATGACGGCGTCATGCCTGCCGACTACGCCAAGCAGCTCTCCCCCGAGGAGCTCGACACGCTGGTCAAGTACCTTCTCAGCGTGAGCGGAGAGGAGAAGCCGTGACTCTGGGCGCCAAGCTCCGGGGCCCGGGCTGGTACCGCGCCGTGATCAGCCAGCCGCTCGGCCTGGCCTTCGCCGTCGGCCTCGTGGCGCTCGTACGCGCGCTGTACGGCTATGACCCGGTGCTCGACGGTGATGCGATCACCACGGTGGCGCTCATCGTCATGCCCATCGCCTTCATCGTCGGCATCGGCTGCTTCGACTACTGGTTCCGCTGGGCCTCCGGCGCCCCCACGGTGCCGGAGGACCACTCAGGGCACGGCGCCAAGACCTGGAGGGACTACTTCAAGGTCAACACCGATCACAAGGTGATCGGGATCCAGTACATCGTCACGACCTTCATCTTCTTCATCCTCGGCGGGCTGATGGCGATGGTGATCCGCGCGGAGCTGGCTCAGCCCGGCACCCAGTTCGTCGATCCCAACACCTACAACGGCCTCTTCAGCGTGCACGCCTCGCTGATGATCTTCCTGTTCATCATCCCGGTGTTCGCCGGGATCGCGAACTACGTGATCCCGCTGATGATCGGGGCGCCGGACATGGCCTTCCCGCGGCTGAACGCGCTGTCGTTCTGGATGCTGCCCACGGCCGGCGTGATGATGGTCGCCTCGTTCTTCGCCGACGGAGGGGCGTTCGCCACCGGCTGGACGGCCTACGCGCCGATCTCCACCGAGACGCCGATCGGTCAGCAGTTCTTCACGATCGGCGTCCAGTTCGCGGGCGCTTCATCGATCGCGACGGCACTCAACTTCCTGGTCACGATCATCACCATGCGCGCGCCCGGGATGACCTTCTGGCGGATGCCTCTCCTGGTGTGGGCCAACTTCACCACCTCGCTGCTGGTGGTGATCGCCACCCCGTTCATCGCCGGCTCGCAGTTCTTCGTGCTGATGGACCGGTCGCTGGGCACCCACTTCTTCGACCCGGCGGCGGGAGGCGACGTGCTGATGTACCAGCACGTCTTCTGGTTCTACTCCCACCCGGCGGTCTACATCATGATGCTGCCCGGCTTCGGCATCGTCAGTGAGGTGATCTCCACCCACTCGCGCAAACCGGTGTTCGGGTACCGGATGATGGCCTTCTCCCTGGTGGCGATCGTGATCCTGGGCTTCACGGTCTGGGCCCACCACATGTTCGTGTCCGGCATGGCCAACTGGATGCGGGTCCCGATGATGATCACCACGATGCTGATCGCCGTCCCGACGGGCATCAAGATCTTCTCCTGGCTGGCCACGCTGTGGAAGGGCGTGATCCACCTGACCACGCCGCTGCTGTTCGCGCTGGGCTTCATCACGATGTTCACCCTCGGAGGAATCAGCGGGATCGTCCTCGCCGTCATCCCGGTCGTGATCCACGTCTCGGACACCTACTTCATCGTCGCCCACATCCACTACGTGCTCTTCGGCGGCAGCGTCTTCACGATCTTCGCCGGGCTCTACCACTGGTACCCGAAGATGACCGGCCGGATGTACGACGAGAAGCTCGGCAAGCTGCACTTCTGGCTCTCGTTCGTGTTCTTCAACCTCACCTTCGGGCCGATGCACTTCGTCGGGGTGGACGGGATGCCCCGCCGCGTGGCCGACTACGCGGATCAGTTCGCGACGCTCAACGCGCTGATCTCCGTGTCGAGCTTCTTCTTCGGCCTGTCCTTCCTCGTCTTCCTCTACAACATGATCACCAGCTGGCGCCACGGACCGAAGGCGGCGGCCAACCCTTGGCGGGCCCACTCGATCGAGTGGCAGGTGTCCTCCCCGCCCCCGATCTTCAACTTCGACGAGATCCCGACCGTGGTCGGCGGTCCCTACGAGTACGGCGTGCCTGGCGCCGTGCATGCGGTGTTTGGTGACAAGAAGGCCCCGGTCGAGGCCACGCCTGCGCCCGCGGGCGGGGGCGGTGCGCCGCCCCCCACCACCGAATGAGCGACGCGAGGAACATCCTCGTGGTGGCCAACGAGACCGTTTCCGGCCGGGAGCTGATCGATGCCGTCAAGCGCCACGCGGACCAGGGTCCGGTGGTGGTGCACGTGATCTGTCCCCAGAGCTCACCCAAGCATGGCTACGTGATCTACGAGGATTCTGTACGCGATGCGGCCGAGAACCGCCTGGAGATGACCGTCGCGCAGCTGAAGGAGGTGGGCATCGAAGCCTCCGGCGAGGTGATGGACCCCGACCCCTACTCGGCGATCACCGACGCCGTGGGCGAGCGCTCCTATGACGAGATCATCATCTCGACCCACCCCGAGACCCGCTCGGGGTGGCTGCGCCAAGATCTGGTCACGCGTATCGAGCAGGCCGTGGACTGCCCGGTCGAGCACGTGGTGGTCGACCTCGATACCGACTCGGAACAGGCCACTCGCACGCTCGTGGTCGCCAACCAGACCGTCGGTGGCGAGGCGCTGATCGACCAGCTCAAGCAGCTCTCCGAGGAAGGGCCGCGGCGCTTCATCGTGATCTCGCCCCAGTCGGGTGAGGGCGGAGGCGGTGCTCCGGAGCGATTGGCCGCCATGCTCGATCGCCTCGAGAAGGAGGGGCTCGAGGCGATCGGCCAGGTGGGTCACCCCGACCCCTACACGGCAATCAGCACCGCACTCGACTTCTACGGGATCGACGAGGTGGTGATCTCCACCTTTCCCGAGACGCGCTCGGGCTGGCTTCAGGGCGACCTCGTGGGCCGCGTGCGGATGGCCACGGCAAAGCCGGTTCACCACATCGTCTCCGACGGTGAGGGCTGATGGAGTCGGGCGCCGCCGCGCTCGGCGGAGTCCCGGCCGAGCACGACCATCACCACGAGCACCACGGACCTCCGGAGGCCAACCAGAGCTCTCGCGTCGAGGCCCAGTTTCTCGGAATGCTGCTGTTCATCATCTCCGAGGTGATGCTCTTCGGAGCGTTCTTCACGGCCTACTTCTTCGTCCGGGTCGTGGGCGATGCCCCGTGGCCGGCCGAGGGCGACCACCTGCCGGTGGTCATCGCGGGGGTCAACACGGCGATCCTGATCTCTTCGAGCTTCACCATGCACTGGGCCCTCGAGGGGGCGCGCAACGAGAACCGGGCCGCCCTGCGGGTCGGGCTGCTCACCACGGCTCTGCTCGGCCTGACCTTCCTGGTCATCCAGATCAACGAGTACGTCCACATTGGCTTCGCGCCGGCCGACCACGCCCAGGGCACGATCTTCTACGGGCTGACCGGCCTGCACGGCGCGCACGTCTTCGTCGGGCTCACCCTGCTCACGTTCGCGACCATCAGGGCGTTCCGCGGGCACTTCACCGCGAAGGAGCACCGGGGGGTCGAGGTGCCCGGCATCTACTGGCACTTCGTGGACGTGATGTGGATCGTCGTATACGCGACGATCTACATCCTGTGACCATGCTCAATCCTCTCGGGTCCGAGCAGGAGGCATTTCGCTTCCTGCTGTGGGTCGCCGGCCTGGTCGCCGTCGTCGTGGCCGTCGTCCTGATCGTCCGGGCGCTCTGAACCTCGAAGCGGATCTGGCCGTGGCCCAGCGGGCGGCGGCGGCGGCGGGAGAGCTGCTGCTCGAGCGCTTCGGCGGACCCGCGCGGGGCGTGGAGCGCAAATCGTCGCGCACCGATCTGGTGTCTGACGCCGACCGCGACGCCGAGGCGGCGATCGAGGAGATCCTGTCGGCCGAGCGCCCCGACGACGGCCTGCTGGCCGAGGAGGGCTCGAGCCGCGAGGCGGTCTCGGGGCGCCGCTGGGTGGTGGACCCGCTCGACGGCACCACCAACTTCCTCTACGGCATCCCGGCCTGGGCGGTGAGCATCGCGCTGGAGGATGCCGACGGCAGCGCGCTCGGCGTGGTCGCGGATCCCGTGCGCGGCGAGACCTTTACGGCGATCCGCGGTCGCGGCGCGGCCTGCAACGGCGAGCCGATCGAGGTGACCGGAGAGGAGCGCCTGGATACGGCCCTGGTGGCCACCGGATTCAGCTACGAAGCGCAGGAGCGCCAGGCGCAGGCGGCGTTGCTGGCCGAGGTGCTTCCGCGGGTGCGCGACATCCGCCGGGTCGGCGCCGCCGCCCTCGACCTCTGCTGGGTGGCCACCGGGCGCCTGGATGCCTACTACGAGCGCGGCCTGAAGCACTGGGACTGGGCGGCGGCGAGCCTGCTCGTGGCGGAGGCCGGGGGCCGGCTGCGGTGGCTGGAGGGCGAGCCGCGGGGCTTGGTCGCGGGCTCACCCATGGTGGTCGACGGGCTGCTCGAGCTGGTGGGGCCGTAGGGCTCCCGGACCGCCGGCTACTTGACGGTCAGCTCGCCCTTCATACCGCCCTCCTCGTGCCCAGGCACCGTACAGACGAAGACGAAGGTGCCGGGCTTCAGCGTGGCGGTGAACGACGAGGTGCCGCCCTTGCCCACCACCTCGCCCTCCTGGACGATCTGGCCGCCCTCGTCCCGGAGGGCGATGTTGTGCTGCACCGAGGACTCGTTGGGCATGGCGAACTCCACACCGCCGGGCTTGGACTGGGCCTTGGTGCTGGCGAAGGCCAGCGCGCCCGATGGATCGGCGGCGATCTCGAGCTTGCCGCTCTTGGCCACGATCGGCTTGGAGGAGACCTTGGCTCCGGCCTCGGCCAGCGCGCCCGTGTCCTCCCCGGGCTGGCCGGCCACCGCCGCCACGTACGCCGCCACGTCGCGGGCGTCGTCGCCGGTCACGAGGTCTTCCGGCATCGTGCTGTTGCGGCGCACGTTGGCTATCTGTCGCTGCACCACGCCCTCGACGGTCCCCTCGCCCAGGCCGTCCCCGCGAGCCGGCCCGAAGGCGGCGTCGAGGTCGGGGCCCACGTCGGCGCCTCCGCCCGCGCGCTCGAGCGCGTGGCAGCGCTGGCAGCTCTCGGCGAACAGGTTCTTGCCGTTCACCAGGTCGGCCTCGTCGTTGCCGCAACCGGTCGCACCGAGGGCGACGGTGAGCGTTGCGAGTCCGGTGGCGAAAAGCCGGGGCGATCCACTCCTCACGGACTCAGAGACTACTTGCTCGATGCGCCGGGCTGCGCCTCAAAGGGAGGCACCGCCCCCGTTCATGCTCACCCCGGCGCGGGCAGCGAGTCGAGCCTGCCCTGCGCCGCGGCGATCACCCCGTCGGCCACGCTCTCCCAGCCGTAGGTCCGGCGGGCCAGGTCGGCCAGCGAGGCGGCGGCCCGCGCGCGCTGCCCGGGGGGAAGTGTGAGCCAGCGAACCAACCGGTCGGCGATCGCCTCGATCGCCCCCGGGCCCACGTCGAAGCAGAGCAGGTCGCGCAGGTCTCGCTCGAGCGCGCCGGCCAGGGTGGTGGTCACCTCGGCCAGGCCGGAGTGTGCCGCGGACAGGGGCAGGGCGCCGCAGGCGGCCGCCTCCGCGGCCACCATCCCGAAAGCCTCCGGGAACGTGCTGGGCACGACCTGCGCCTCGCAGGCACTCAGCAGATCGGGCAGATCCTCGTGCTCGAGGCGGCCGGTGAACACGACCCGCTGGGCCGCCGGCCCCGCCGCGGCCAGGTACGCCTCGCGCCGCCCGCCCTCGAGGCCGTCGAGAAAGGCCGCCAGGTGGCTCAGCTCGCCCGCCGGGCCGCCCTCGAGCTCACGCCCGCGGGCGGCGATCGTGCGCAGGGCCTCCAGGTCGGCGGCGGCGAGCGCCTCCACCATGTCACCGAGCGTGGCGCGGTAGGTGCCAAAGCCCACCACGCAGAGCCGTGCGTCCGGCACCTGGGCGACCACCAGCGGCCAGGCCGCCAGCAGCAGGTCTACGCCCTTGGAGACGATCAGCTTTCCCACGTAGCTCACGATCCGGTCGCGGCCGGGATCGAGGGAGCGCAGGGCCTCCGCCGCCCCTGTCTCTCCACCCCATCCCGCCGCGTCTGCACCCTCGAGCCGACCCGCCAAGCGCTCGAGGGCGATGCCGGCCTCGGCCACCGGTCTCGGGCGGAAGGCGTGCACATCCACGCCGGGCGGGCCCAGCCGGGTGCGGGCGGGGAGCCTGTCGTCGCCGACCACCTCCCAGAGGCTCTTGGCTGTGTGAAGCGAGCCGACGAGGACGCACCGGGCGCCGGACAGCCCCTCGGTGGCATATGGCAGGAACCGCGCGGGAGCCCGACGCACGGTGTATTCGAGCGCGCTGCCGTGCACCTTGACTGCATAGGGCACCTCCGTCCCCAGCGCGCGATGGAGGATCGCCGGTCCCATTACCAGGTGGTTGGCCAGCGCGACGTCGGGGC
>Ga0183260_10005127_pt1 | contig 10346 bp, 9 predicted proteins | sample AntDrymUQ4972206_2_FD_129768 | JGI IMG/M metagenome (GOLD analysis project Ga0183260, IMG submission 129768) | Polar desert sand microbial communities from Dry Valleys, Antarctica - metaG UQ497 (22.06) (version 2) (version 2) | ecosystem: Environmental > Terrestrial > Soil > Desert | place...
CTTGACGTCCTGGATGGACCCCGACTTGACCACCGTGAGCAGGCGCTGGGTGTGCCCGCCCGGGCCGGTGGCGACCGGGGCGGCGGCGGCCGGGGCCACCGCCGTGGCCACGCCGCCGCCGCCCGCGGTAGCGACCTCGGTGGAGGTATCGCCCGCCGACTTGGCCTTGGCCGCCTTCGACCGCTCCAGCAGGTGCGCAGGGATCTTGCTCTCCGCCTCCGAAGCCGGCGCGGCGCCAGCCGCCGGCGCGTCGGCGGGGGCGCCGGACGCAGCCGCGGCCTTGGCGCGCGCCTCTTCGGCTCGCTTGCGCAGGTGTTCGGGGATCTCAGTCATCAAGCGCCTCCACCACAGAGGGTACCGATGGGACAGGTCCGCCCTGACGGCGGGGGGCGTGGGGGGCAGAGGCTCCGCCGGAGCCCTCCACCCGCGAAGGACCGGCTCCGCCGTGTCCTGAGCAGCAGGCGTTCAGCGCGGCCGAAGGCCGCTCCGAACAGCTCCGAGGAGCTCGCCGAAGGCGAGCGACGAGGATCATCACAGCGGCCCACTGATGCCGCCGTCCTTGCGCGCCCGCCAGAAGTGGATCGCCATGAAGATGACGATCACGAACGGGAGCATCAGGACGTGGAGCACGTACCAGCGTAGGAGGGTGTCGGTGCCGATCTCCGCCCCCCCCAGGAGCACGAAGCGCACCTGGTTCCCGAAGACCGGCGTGTAGCCCATCATGTTCGTGCCCACCGTGACCGCCCACAGGGCGAGCTGGTCCCACGGCAGCAGGTAGCCGGTGAACGACAGCAGCAGCGTGAGCAGCAGCAGCACCACCCCGATCACCCAGTTGAACTCCCGGGGGGGCTTGTAGGCGCCGTGGTAGAACACGCGGGCCATGTGCAGGAACACCGACAGCACCATGAGGTGGGCGCCCCATCGGTGCATGTTCCGCACCAGCAGGCCGAAGGTGACGGAGGTCTGCAGCGTGTAGATGTCGTCCCAGGCCTGGGCGGCGGTGGGCCGGTAGAAGAACATCAGGAAGATGCCGGTGACCGTGAGCAGGATGAACAGGAAGAACGACAGCCCGCCGAGGCAGAGCGTGTAGCTCACCTTCACGGCGTGGCGCTTCACCTTCACCGGGTGCAGGTGGTACAGCACCGAGTTCATGATCACGTAGGACCGGTTCCGGGGGGAGTCCGTGTAGCCGTTCCTGAAGATCGAGCCGGGGCGGAAGATCGAGTTCCAGGCCTGACTCCCCTGGACGTTCTCGGGGAGCTTCTTCAGCCCCTCCGCGATCCGCTCTCCTGCGCTCTTGCTCCCCATCGTGTCGGCCACGGTGCCTCCTACCCCAGCCTCATGCCGTAGCCGTAGCCATGGGTGTTGGTGCGCTGATGGTGGTCGCCGCCCGGGTCCGGGTCACCGACCTTGCCCATGATGATGACGCCGGTGGGGCAGCGGTCCACGCAGAGGGCGCACCGCGTGCAGACGTCGTCGTCGATCACGAACACCACGTGGTCGCTCGGGTCGAGGCCCGGCTGGTCCACGCCGATCGAGGTGTCCACCGCCGAGGTGGACACCATGTGGATGCACTTCCACGGGCAGATGTCGACGCAGCCCTCGCACATGATGCACTCGGACTGATCGATGTGGATGAACTGCTTGGGCTTGACGGCCTTCCCCAGCCAGGCGGCGTCGACCTCCTGGAGGACGTAGTCCTCCCGGAACTCGGGCATCGGCGGGTTGGCATCGGTGCGGGCCATGACGGCGCTATGCCTTCCGCGCCAGGGGGCGGCCGTAGGTGGTGGTGGGCACGATCTCGGGCTTCGGCTTGGACCGGTTGTTCCACTGCACCCAGTGGAAGACGTGCAGGGTCAGCCCGGCGCCGTAGATCACCGTGACGATGATGTCCCGCAGCACCTGGTAGCTGATCGTGAACGGCACGAAGCGGTTCGGCTCGAAGATGTCGAAGGGGCCGAACAGGATCCGGTCGGACCGCCAGCCCCACTCGGTGTCGGCCAGGGTGATCCACTGGTGGGGGATCACGCCGTACCAGATGTTGAACAGCACGAAGGCAAAGGTGGCGGCGAGCATGGCCTCGCCCCAGGTGAGGTACCGGCCGGGAGCGCGGCGCTTGCTGTAGGTGACGACCGCGAAGCTGCCGAGCAGGCCAACCATCACAGATGCGGCGAACGCGATCACTCGCGGCGACTCCCTCGTGAATTCGCTCACATTGGTTCCGGGCCCCATGGTACGGGTCCGGGGGACGGTTCCGGTCTAGCACGACAGATTGCTCCGCAGCACATCGCCCCAGGCGCTGAGATGCCCGTCCTGCCTGGCTTGGAGGGGGGTGGGGGGCGCGCCTAGGTTCGGACCCGACTGCGCCCGCCCGTGGGAGGACCTGACTGCAGTGACCGAGCGAAGCGAGGCACCAGGAGCACGGTTGAGGACCGCCACGCAGTGGCGGCTCGGTCCCCCCTCGACCCGTAGGGTCCGCCTGTGACTGAGATCCCAGAGCATCTGCTCAAGCGCTCCAAGGAGCGGCGATCCGCCATCGGTGGCGGTGACGACCCCCCGGCTGACCGCGCTCCGGCCGGCGAGGCCGTCGAGGCGGCCGCGGCCGCTCCGGTCGCTCCGGTCGCTCCGGTGCCGGCCGCCGCCGTGCCCGAGCCGGCCAAGGTGCCCGAGCCGGTGCGCCCGGAGGTGGCGGCCGCCCTCAGCCGCCGCAAGATCCCCTACTGGGCCATGCCGGTGCTGGCCGGCCTCCCGCTGTGGGCCTACGTGTACCAGGCCACCCTGGAACCGGCCCCGACCGGCGAGCTCACCCCTGTGGAGGCCGGCGGGGAGATCTACGTGTCCTCGGCCTGCGCCGGGTGCCACCAGCCCGGCGGCGGCGGCAGCGCCGCGGTGCCTGCCCTCACCGAGGTCGTGGTCGACTGGCCCGACTTCCGGGACCAGATGATGTGGGTCCGCCTCGGCTCCACCGGGTGGCAGGAGTTCTCTGACACCTACGGCGCCAACGACAAGCCGAGCCAGGGGGGCATGCCCGCCCATCCCAGCCTCAGCGATGAGGAGCTGGCCGAGGTGATCCTCTACGAACGGGTGCAGTTCGGCGAGATGGAGGAGGAGGGCGAGGAGTACGAGATGCTGCTCGAGATCGCCGAGGGCACCCTCACCTTCGCCGACGCCGGCCTGGGCGAGCTGTCGACCGAGATCGGCATCGACGAGTCCAACCTCGCCGCCGGCTGATGCCGCCCCGGCACTCCCCACCGGCACACTGATCCGGTGACCGCCACCCCGCACCGCCACGACGTCCTCGTCATCGGCGGTGGGCCGGCGGGCTCGGCAGCCGGTCACTGGCTGGCCCGATCCGGGCGCGACGTCGTCATCGTCGAGAAGAAGACGTTCCCGCGCGAGAAGACCTGCGGCGACGGCCTCACCCCGCGAGCGGTGACGCAGCTCCGGGCCATGGGGCTGGAGGAGAAGATCGCCGCCGGCCACCACCGCTACGACGGCCTGCGCTGCATCGCCCACGGGACCACGCTCGAGCTGCGCTGGCCCGAGCACCCGGTGCACCCGAGCCACGGCTACGTCGTGCGCCGGCGCGACCTCGACACGATGGTGGCCGAGGAGGCCGCCGCCCGGGGCGCCACCCTGCTGCAGGGCACCGAGGCCCTCCGACCGATCCTGCGCGACGGCCTGCTCGCCGGCGCGGTGGTGAAGGACAAGGAGACCGACGAGGAGCGTGACCTGCTGGCCCGCTACGTCGTCATCGCCGACGGCTCGCTCTCGCGCTTCGGGCGGGCGCTCGGCAACCAGCGCGACAAGCGGCTGCCCCAGGGCATGGCCATCCGGGGCTACTTCGAGAGCCCACTGCACGCCGACCCGTGGATCGAGTCCGCCCTCGACGTGCGCGACCGCAACGGCGACGCCATGCCCGGGTACGGGTGGATCTTCCCGTGCGGCGACGGCACCATCAACGTCGGCATCGGCCTGCTCTCCACCTTCCGGGGCTGGCGCGACATCAACACCTCGTACCTCATGAAGGAGTGGGCGGCCACCGCCCCCGCCCACTGGGGCATCGACCCCGAGGCCATGCTCGGCGAGGCCACCGGTGGCCGCCTGCCGATGGCCGGCTCCATCCACCCCAAGTCGGGGCCCACCTGGATCGCCATCGGCGACGCCGCCGGCTCCATCAACCCCTTCAACGGCGAGGGCATCGACTACGCCTACGAGACGGGTCGGATGGCCGCCGAGCTCATCCACGAGGCCCTCGCCAGCGGCTCCGCCATGCCCCTGGCCCGCTACCCCGACCTGCTCGAGGCCGAGTACGGCCTCTACTTCCGGGTGGCGCGCGCCTTCGCGCAGATCATCGGCCAGCCCGCCCTCATGCAGCAGCTCACCCGGGTCGGCATCCAGTCGCAGTCGCTCATGGAGTGGGTCCTGCGCATCATGGCCAACCTCCTGCGCCCCGAGGAGATCGGCCCCGCCGAAGCCGCCTACAAGGCGGTGGCCGCCATCGCCAAGGTCATCCCCGAGCGCATCCCGGCTTGATCGATCCCGACATGACTGCGTCGGTGAACCCGCACAGGTCCACGAACGCGAAGCACCGATCAACCCGCATGGGGCACTACCTGACGTCGGCGACGACGTCGGCAGGATCGGGCGGCTGGAGGCCCACCGGCATGCCGGCGGCGATGTCCTCCACCAGCTGCTTGCGGACCCGGAACCAGATCCAGGCGCTGGTCGCGATGAGGACGACGGAGAGGTACTGGGCGCCGGTGAGGCCGAGCACGCGCTCGTCGTTCACCCGCAGTGAGTCTGACGAGAAGCGGGCCACGCCGTAGAAGCCACAGAAGATGGCCATCGAGCTGCCCGGCCCTGGCCGGCGCTTGCGCAGGCGCAGCACGTAGGTCAGGACGGCGAAGAGGACCAGCATGTAGAAGAGCTCGTACAGCGCGGTGTGGTGGAAGACCGTGCCCTCGGTGAGGGGCACCGAGCCCAGGAGCTCCTCTCGCACCGACCCGCCCTCGTAGCGAACGCCCAGCGGGAACGTCGTCTCCGAGCCGAAGTGCTCGCCCACGGAGTAGCAGCCGATGCGCCCGATGCCCAGGCCGATGCAGAGACCCCATGCGTACCCGTCGAGGCTGTGCCAGCGGGTGAGCCGGTTCCAATGGCGGTACACGGGGTAGCCGGCGATGACGGCGAACACGAACCCACCCGAGAACTGGAGGCCGCCCTCCCAGATGGCGATGGCGTCGAGGGGCGAGTCGAGGTCGTCGAGGTGCGAGAGCACCCAGGTGATGCGGGAGCCGATGACGCCGCAGATGACCATCCGCATGGCCAAGCTGTACGTGGTGTCGCGCGGGATGCCGTGCTCCTCGCCGTACCGGGCGGCCAGCCAGGCCCCGATCAGCACCCCGACCGCGACCACCAGCCCGAAGGTGCGCAGCGACAGCGGCCCCAGGTCGATGGTGGGGAAGGTGGTGTAGGGGATGGCGGCCAGCACGGGCGCCATGGTTGCCGCGCTAGAGCGGCTCGTGCCAGCCGCCCACGCTGGCGGCCAGGGTGTCGGCGGCGCTGGGGCCCCAGGTGCCCCGGTGGTAGAGGCTCACCGGGTGGGGGCTGGCCAGCGCCGGTTCGAAGATCCGCCACTGCTCGTCGAGGGCGTCAGCCCGCCCGAAGCGGCGCGAGTCACCGACCATGGCGTCCTCGAGGAGGCGGCGATAGGCCTCCTGGCGCTCGCCGAACACCTCGTCAAAGCTCACCTCGAGGTCGACGGGCTGGCTGGTCAGCGCGTCACCCGGCGCCTTGGTCTGGAGGTGGAGCATCACGCCGTCGTCCTTGCCCAGCCGGAACCGGAGGTGGTTCGGGTGCGGTGCCGGTGAGCCGGGAGGGGAGAACAGGAGCCGCGGCGGCGCGTTGAACTCGACGATGGCCTCGGTGGCGGTCACCGGGAGGTGCTTGCCCGTGCGGATGAACCAGGGCACGCCGGCCCAGCGCCAGGAGTCGATCTCGAGGCGCAGGGCGACGAAGGTCTCCACGTCCGAGGCGGGGTCCACGCCCTCTTCCTCCCGGTAGCCACGGAACTGGCCGCGCACCACCGACGCCGGCTCCACCGTGCGGATCTGCCGGAAGAGCTTGCTGCGCTCGTCCCGGAGCGCGTCGGCATCGGCCCCGGCCGGAGGTTCCATGGCGAGGAGGGCCACGACCTGGAGCAGGTGGTTCTGCACCACGTCCCGCAGGGCACCGACCGACTCGTAGAACCGCCCCCGCCCGTCCACACCGAAGTCCTCCGACATCGTGATCTGCACGCTGGAGATGAAGTTCCGGTTCCACACGGGCTCGAGCATCGAGTTGGCGAAGCGGAACACCAGCAGGTTCTCCACCGACTCCTTGCCGAGGAAGTGGTCGATGCGGAAGACGTCGGCCTCGGGGAAGGCACGGTGCACGATGTCGTTCAGCTCGCGGGCCGAGGCAAGATCACGACCGAACGGCTTCTCGACGACCACGCGCGCGCCCTGGTGCAGGTCCTGGCTCTCGAGGCCGACGATGACATCGTCGAAGAGCTCGGGCGGGACGGCCAGGTAGAAGAGCGGGCGCTCGGAACCGACCTCCCGCAGCTTGTCGGCCAGCGCCGCGAACGACGCCGGCTCCCGGTAGTCGCCCCGCACGTACGCGGTGCGCTTGGCCACGGCCTCCCACGCCGCCTCGTCGACGGGGCCCCTCGCCTCGATGGCCTGGCGAGCGTGCTGGCGGAGGCGGTCGTCATCCCACTCCGAGGAGGCGAACCCGATGACCGGGACGTCGCGGTCGGCCCTGGTCATGTCGTACACGGCCGGGAAGATCTTCTTCTTGGCCAGATCGCCGGTGGCACCGAACAGCACCAAGGCGTCGCTGGGAGCGTCCTCGCCGGTCATGTGGCGGTGTCGTCGGCCGGGGCGATGGTGGGGGCGTCCTCGCCCGGAGCATCCTCGGGTAGCACGGCGTGGCCACCGAACTGCTCCCGCAGGGCCGCGATGGCCTTCGTGGCGACGCCGTCGGTGTCCTGGCTGACGAAGCGGGCGTAGAGGGCGGCGGTGATCACGGGGGTGGCCACCCCCCGCTCGATGCCCTCCTGCACGGTCCAGCGACCCTCGCCCGAGTCCTGGGCCACGGGGGCCAGGCCCTCGAGACCGGGTCGTTGGTCGAGGGCCCGCACCAGGAGGTCGAGCAGCCACGAGCGGACCACGCTGCCCTGCCGCCAGGCGCTCAGGGCGCCCTGGGCGTCGATGTCGAGACCGGAGCGGGCCAGCAGCTCATAGCCCTCGGCGTAGGCCTGCATCAACCCGTACTCGATGCCGTTGTGCACCATCTTGGTGAAGTGCCCGGTACCGGCGGCGCCGGTGTGGACGAAGCCACCCTCGGGGGCCAGCGCGTCGAAGAGGGGCTGCGCGAAGGCGACGTGCTCCGGTGCGCCGCCGACCATCAGGCAGTAGCCCTCCGTGCGCCCCCACACACCGCCGCTGGTACCGGCGTCGATGAACCCGATCTGCGCCCCCGCCAGCTGCTCAGCCCGTCGCACGCTGTCGCGCCAGTTCGAGTTGCCGCCCTCGATGACGACGTCGCCGGCGCCGAGCAGTGACGCCAGGCTGGCCACGGTGTCCTCAGTGGGTTCGCCGGCCGGCACCATCACCCAGATCGCTCGGGGCGCCGGAAGGGCCGCCACCAGCTCCTCGAGCGTGCCGACGTCGGTGGCGTCGCTGAAGACGTCGTAGCCGACCACCTCATGCCCGCCGTCGCGGAGGCGCTCCGCCATGTTGCCGCCCATGCGACCGAGACCGATCATGCCGAGCTTCATCGGGCCACCTCCAGGAGGTCGGTGAGGGCGACGCGACCGGCCCGGATCCCCCGCGCCTGCAGCGTCCGCAGGTCGCCGGCGGCCTGCGCCTGCTTGAGGTGACCGAACCCGAAGGCTCGCCCGGGGATGGGGATCTCGACGGGGTCGTCTCCCACCACCTGCACGCAGACGATCGCCTTGGGCCCTCCTTTGTGCAGCTGCCCCGTCGAGTGCAGGAACCGCGGGCCGTAGCCGAGGCTGACCGCCACCCGGTGCTGGTCCCGCAGCTGTACACGGGCTGCTTCGAGGCCGGCGAGGTCGAGGTCCCCGGGATCGACGAAGGCCTGGAGGGCGAGGTGGTCGTCCGGCTGCAGCTGGGCCAGCAGGTCGTCGAGGGGCTGCATCTCCACGTTGGCGCCGCCCTCGGCCAGGACCTCTTCGGTGGCGGCCTTGGCGGCGGCCACGTCGGGCTGGTCGAAGGGCTGTACGCCGAGAGCGACACCGGTGAGGGCGGTGGCCACCTCGGCCAGCACCACGAGGCGACCGAGGGTGCGGGGGGCGGGGTCCGACGGGAGGGTGACGACGGGGTGGCCGGCCGCTTCGAGGCGGCCGCCCAGATCCACGCTGTGGGGGTCGAGCACGAAGAGGCGATCATCGCCGTAGGCGTCGGGGAGGCCGATCGGCTCGCCGACGATGGGCACCACGCCGGTGCCGTCCTTGCCCAGCGACTCGGCCAGCAGCTGCTCCAGCCACAGGCCGAAGGTGGCCAGGCCCGCCTGCAGCCCGAAGGTGGCCTTGTCGTGCCCGGTGCGCACCCCAGCCGCCAAGGCGGTGGCCAACCCGAGGGCGGGGTTGTCGGCCGGCTCCACCTCGGGGCCGCACTCCGCCAGTCCGTCAAGCCCGCCGGCGAGCAGGGCGGCCGCATCGACGCCGGCCAGCAGGGCGGGCACGATCCCGAACAGCGACAGGGCGGAGTAGCGCCCACCGATGTCGCTGCGGTTCTCGAACACCTCGGCGAAGTCCCGGTCGCGCGCCAGCTGGGCGAGCTCGGAGCCCGGGTCCGTGATCACCGCGAAGCGACCCTGGTGCTGGGCCTCCCCCCACGCCCACTCGAGGTGGCTGCGCGTCTCGATGGTGGATCCTGACTTGGAGGCGGCGAGGTAGAGCGTGCGCTCCGGTGGGCAGGCGCTGGCGACGCGGGCGATCGACGCGGGGTCGGTGGTGTCGAGGACGTGGAGGTCGGGACCCCGGTTCAGGTGGGCGAAGCTCCGGGCCAGCACCTCGGGGAACAGGCTGGAGCCGCCCATCCCCATGACGACGACGTGCTCCACGCCCGCCGCCAGGCCCTCGCATCGGGCGGTCAGGGCGGTGAGGTCCGCCTGCACCTCGGCGACCACCGGGATCCAGCCGAGGCGATCGGCGACCTCCGCGGGGTCGTCGCTCCACAGGGTGTGGTCGCCGGCGAACAGGCGCCGCACCGCGTCACGCTGGACGAGGTCCACCAGCACCTCGGCGCGCGCGTCGGTGAAGGAGGTCATCGTGCCTGCCTACCCATCATGGGCTGAGCGATGCCGCCGCCTCGCCGGCGATGGCGCCGACCTCGTCGATGACCTCGTCGGTGTGGGCGAGGCCGGGGAACATGACCTCGTAGGCGCCGGGGGCCATGGCCACGCCGCGCTCGAGCATGGCGTGGAAGAAGGCGGCGTAGCGCGCCATGTCGGTGCGCCGGGCACTGGGGTAGTCGGTCGGTGCGTCGGCACAGAAGAAGAGGCCGACCAGGGTGTGGGCCTGCGGCACGACGGCGGTGAGCCCGGCATCGGCGAGCGCCGATCGGAGCTGGTGGGCGAGGCGCCCGGCGGTGGCTTCGAGGCTGGTGTAGGCCTCCTCGTCGAGCAGCGAGAGCGCCGCCAGCCCGGCGGCGGTGGCCAACGGGTTCCCGGACAGGGTGCCGGCCTGGTACACGGGGCCGAGCGGCGACACCTGGTGCATCACGTCGGCTCGCCCGCCGTAGGCGCCGATGTTGAGGCCGCCGCCGATCACCTTGCCGAAGGTGGTGAGGTCGGGGGTGATCCCGCTGAGCGCCTGGGCGCCGCCGTGGGCCACCCGGAAGCCGGTGATGACCTCATCGAAGATCAACAGGGCGCCGACGCGGTCGCACTCCGCCCGCAACCCCTTGAGGAAGCCCTCCTCCGCGGGGACGAGCCCCATGTTGGCGGCCACCGGCTCGACGATGACGCAGGCGGTGCCCTCGTCGAGCTCGGGCACCCGGTTGTAGGGCGCCACCACGGTGTCGGCCACCGCGGCCGCGGTGACGCCGGCGGAGCCGGGCAGGCCGAGGGCGGCCAGGCCGCTGCCCGCCTCGGCGAGGAGCAGGTCGCCATGCCCGTGGTAGTTCCCGGCGAACTTCACGACCGTGTCGCGGCCGGTGTGGCCGCGCGCCACCCGCACCGCTGACATGGTGGCCTCGGTGCCCGACGAGACGAGCCGCACCATCTCCACCGACGGCACCCGCTGGCAGATCGCCTCCGCCAGGAGCACCTCTCGC
>Ga0183260_10005128_pt1 | contig 10345 bp, 8 predicted proteins | sample AntDrymUQ4972206_2_FD_129768 | JGI IMG/M metagenome (GOLD analysis project Ga0183260, IMG submission 129768) | Polar desert sand microbial communities from Dry Valleys, Antarctica - metaG UQ497 (22.06) (version 2) (version 2) | ecosystem: Environmental > Terrestrial > Soil > Desert | place...
GCGAGGATGTCGAACGAGAAGATCAGGTCGGAGTCGGGGGGGATCGCCGGTGGCTGGCCCTGCTTGCCGAAGGCGAGGTCGCTGGGGATCGCCACAATGACCCGGCTGCCCACGGTCTGCCCGACCAGGCCCTCGATGATGCCCTCCGGGAGCCCGCCCGGCTGCAGGGCGAAGGGCTGCGGAGTCCCTTCTGTCCAGGTCTCACCGAACACCTTGCCCTCTGGATAGATCTGGGCGACGTAGTGCGCCGTGGCGGTCTGGCCCGCCTCGACCTCCGGCCCTTCGCCGACGATGACCGCCGCGGCGACCAGCTTGTCCAGCGTCTTCGGTGTCTGCGGCGTCGCCTCGAAGCCGGTCGGGATTCCCTCGCGGTCGGTCTGCAGCTCGGGCAGCGTCCTGGGAGCGGACTGCTCTTCGCCCTCGGCCTCGGGCAACGGCTCGGGCGCGGCCTCGATCAGGTCCACGACGAAGACGAGGGTGTCGTCCGGCTCGATGCCTGCCTGCGGGTTGCCCTGAGCCCCGTAGCCTGCGTCGGGCGGGATCGCGACTGCGACCCGGCTTCCGTACGTCTGGCCGACCAGGCCGTCGAGGAACCCCTGGATGAGCCCGCCCGGCTCGAGTGGGAACGTCACCGGGTCCTCGCCACGGGCCCACGACGAGTCGAACTCCTTGCCGGTGCGGCCGTTGACGCCGAGATACTGCAGCAGCGCGTCGTCACCTTGCTGCACCTCGTCGCCGTCGCCCTCGTCGAGCACCTCAGTCGTGGTCTCGTCGACGCTGAACGGCGGTTCGGCGATCGTCACCGTCGGCTGCTCGCCCAGCGCGCCCGACACCTCGACACCGGGGAAGACCTCGCCACCCGTGTCGGACGACTCGGTCGGCTCGTCCTCGGCCGAGCCCTCGCTGTCGTCCGACCCGCAGCCGGTGGCCAGCAGGAGCACGCAAGCGAGCATCGACAAGACCATTCGGCGCATCGAGCGAGCCTACCTGCGGCCCATCAGCCGATCACATGGACTCGATCAGCCGGTGTACGCGCTCGTCGTGGGACCGGAACGGGTCCTTGCACAAGACGGTGCGCTGCGCCTGGTCGTTGAGCTTGAGGTGCACCCAGTCGACGGTGAAGTCGCGGCGCCGCTCCTGGGCCCGCTTGATGAACTCGCCCCGGAGCCGGGCGCGGGTGGTCTGCGGAGGCACCGACTTGGCCCGGAAGATCGCGAGGTCGCAGGTGACGCGGGCGACCGCCCCGCGCTGCTGCAGCAGGTGGAAGAGGCCGCGCCCACGATGGATGTCGTGGTAGGCGAGGTCGAGCTGGGCGATTCGCGGATCACCCCAGCTGAGGCCGTGCCGTTCGCGATAGCGCTCGATCAGCGTGTACTTGATCACCCAGTCGAGCTCGCGCTCGACCAGCGACAGATCCCCCGACTCGACCGCCTTCAGCCCGCGCTCCCACAGGTCGAGCACCCGGCTGATCACCGGCGTCGCGAGGTCGCGCCTGTCGACGAAGTCGCGCGCCCGGGTGAGGTACTCGGCCTGGATCTCCAGGGCACTGGCCTCTCGCCCGTTGACCAGCCGCACCCTGCGTCGGCCGGTCATGTCGTGGGAGATCTCGCGGATGGCCCGAATCGGGTTCTCGAGGGTGAGGTCGCGCATCACCACGCCCTCCTCGACCATCCGCAAGACCAGGTCGGTGGCGGCGACCTTGAGCAGGGTGGTGGTCTCGCTCATGTTGGAGTCGCCGACGATCACGTGCAGCCGGCGGTAGCGTTCCGCGTCGGCGTGCGGTTCGTCGCGGGTGTTGATGATCGGACGGGACCGGGTCGTGGCGCTGGAGACGCCCTCCCAGATGTGCTCGGCTCGCTGGCTGACCGCGTAGACAGTGCCGCGCGGCGTTTGCAGCACCTTGCCCGCGCCGCACACGATCTGGCGGCTGACGAGGAACGGGATCAGCACGTCGGCCAGCCGGCCGAACTCGCCCTGCCGGGTCACCAGGTAGTTCTCGTGGCAGCCGTAGGAGTTGCCGGCCGAGTCTGTGTTGTTCTTGAACAGGTAGACGTCACCGACGATGCCGTCGTCGCGCAGCCGCCGCTCCGCGTCGACCACGAGCCCCTCGAGGATGCGCTCGCCCGCCTTGTCGTGGGCGACCAGCTCGGTGACGTCGTCACACTCGGGTGTCGCGTACTCGGGGTGGGAACCCACGTCGAGATAGAGCCGAGCACCGTTGCGCAGGAACACGTTGGAGCTGCGACCCCACGACACCACCCGGCGGAACAGGTAGCGGGCGACCTCGTCCGGAGACAGACGCCGCTGGCCCCGGAAGGTGCAGGTGACGCCGTACTCGTTCTCGATGCCGTAGATCCGGCGGTCCACGCTGCCCACCCTATGTGGCGTCTGCGCTGGTCGTAGGACCAACAGACGATGGCGGGCGACCCCTGCTGCGTCCCATCGTGGAGACATGACACCCTCCCGCTCGTTGGCCTCCGGACTCGCCGTCCAGCGGATCGGTGTCGTCGACCGCACCCAGGCCGCCCTCTGGGCCGAGCGCCAGGGCCTCGCCTGAGCCGGCCCCGCGGGGATGCACTTTTCGCTGGCTTCCCAGCGAAAAGTGCGCTTCCCGGGCGTTGTTTCGCTAGGGAAGCGCACACAACGCCGGGGAGGTGCTGCCGGCGGCGGGAGGTGCTGCCGGCGGCGGGGAGATGCTGCCGGCGGCGGGCCTGTTCGGCCGGGGAGTAGGCACGACGGGGGTGGAGTGATCCGGGTGTGGTGACCTCAGCTCAGCCGTCGGCGAGCGCGGCCGTCACCTCGCGCTCGGCAAGCCGGCGGAACTTGCGGAGCTGTGCGCGGGTGCGGTCGAGCACGGCCGCCTCCACGTGGTCGGCAACGATGGTGCGCGGCGCCTCGCTGTCGTGCCCGAGCGCGTCGACGGCCAACCGGACGGCGCCGGTGAGCGACAGACCCTCGCTGTAGTGCTCCTTCAGGTGCGCGATGACCTGCTCGGTCGCGCCCCCCATCACCGCGTAACCGTGCTCGTCGGCCACTGAGCCGTCGTACGTGAGCCGATAGACCTGGTCGTCGGGCGGCAGCGCGGCCACCTCGGCGACGAAAATCTCGACCTCGTACGGCTTCTCTGCGCCGGAGGAGAAGATCGCGCCGAGGGTCTGGGCGTAGGCGTTGGCCAGCCCACGCCCGGTCACGTCTCGCCGGTCGTAGGAGTAGCCGCGCAGGTCGGCCAGCCGCACCCCGGCGATGCGGAGGTTCTCGAACTCGTTGTAGCGACCGACGGCGGCGAAGGCGACCCGGTCGTAGATCTCGGAGATCTTGTGCAGTGCCCGGCTCTGGTTCTCGGCGACGAAGCAGATGCCGTCGGCGTACTGGACCACGACGACGCTGCGCCCGCGCCCGATGCCCTTGCGTGCGAAGTCGGCCCGGTCCTTCATCAGCTGCTCGGGCGAGACGTAGAACGGCGTGGTCACTGCGGTCCTCTCAGGCCAGGGGGGCCGACGGCCCGTCCGGGCTAGTCATGCGGCCGGCGATGACCTGGTCGGCGATGGCGGCAGTCTCGTCGTCGGAGTACTGCCGGTAGCCGGCGGCGGTGATGACGCCCACCATCGGGAAGATCCGCCGGGCGAGGTCGGGGCCGCCGGTGGCGGTGTCGTCGTCGGCTGCGTCGTACAGCCCCTGCAGCACGGCGGTGACCGCGTCGGTCTCGCTCATGCCCTCGCGGTAGAGCTTCTTGAGCGCGCCGCGGGCGAACGTGGACCCGGAACCGACGGAGTGGAACGTGCGCTCCTCGTTGCGGTTTCCGGTCACGTCGAAGGCCACGATCCGGCCGGCACCGAGGTCGAGGTCGTACGCGGCGAACAGCGGCAGGACCGCAAGACCCTGCATGGCCATGCCCAGGTTGCCACGCAGGAGCGCCGCCAACCGGTTGGCCTTGCCGTCGGTCGAGAGCACCGCCCCCTCGATCTTCTCGTAGTGCTCCAGCTCGACCTGAAACAGCCTGGTCATCTCAACCGCGATACCGGCCGTGCCGGCGATGCCGACGCAGGAGTACTCGTCGGTGGGGAACACCTTCTGGATGTCGCGCTGGGCGATCACGTTGCCCATGGTGGCGCGCCGGTCACCGGCCATCACGACCCCGCCGGCGAAGGTCGCGGCGACGATGGTCGTGCCGTGGGCAACCCCGCTGAGCGAGCCGTCGGGGATAGGCGTGCCCGGCAGCTGGTCGGGCGCGTGCGAGGCCAGGAAGTCGACGAACGAGGACGAACCCGAAGCGCGGAACGCGTCCGGCAGCATCACTGCCCGCCCTTCTGGACAAAGCTGCGGACGAAGTCCTCGGCGTTCTCCTCGAGGACGTCGTCGATCTCGTCGAGGATGGCGTCGACGTCCTCATCGAGGCGCTCCTTGCGCTCCGCGACGTCCGTCGAGTCGGCGGCGCCGGTCGCGACCTCGGGGGTCTCGTCGGTCTCGTCCGTGCGCTTGCCCGTGCGGTGCTGCTGACCGCCCTCGCGTGCCATCGCGTCACCCACCTTCGCTGTCGGTGCCGACCCTAGCCTCCGGCGGAGACGGGCGGCGTGGCCCGCGCTGGGGCACGTACGACGTGACCCGTGGTCGGTCGGTGCGGGGTGCCTGGCGGCAGCAGCTTCAACGGCTGGTGAGCGCGGCGAACAGCTGCTCGGCTGTGTCGCAGCGGTCGAGCAGCGCCCCGACGTGCTCCCGGGTGCCGCGTTGCGGCTCCATCGTCGGCACCCGCTGCAACGAGTCGCGGCCGGGCAGGTCGAAGATCACCGAGTCCCACGAGGCGGCGGCCACCTGCTCGGGATACTTCGCCAGGCAGCGACCCCGAAAGTAGGCCCGGGTGTCTTCCGGCGGGTCGCTCACCGCTGCTGTGACGGCCGCGTCGTCGACCAGCCGTTGCATGCGGCCGAGCCGCACCAGCCGGTGATAGAGCCCCTTGTCGGGTCGCACGTCGGCATACTGCAGGTCGACCAACGCCAGCTTGGGGTGGTCCCAGTCGAGGCGGTCTCGGTCGCGGTACGACTCCAGCAGCGCCAGCTTGGCGACCCAGTCGAGCTCGTCCTTGCACTGCATCGGGTCGGCCTCCAGCCGTCCAAGCACCGATTCCCAGCGCTCGAGAACCTCGCTGGTCTCGTCGTCGACGTCGCTGCCCAGCGTGCGATCGACGTGCTTCTTGGCGTGCTCGAGATATTCCCACTGGACCTGGACCGCCGTCATCCGCCGGCCGTCCTTGAGCCGCAGCAGGTGGGTCAGCGACGCGTCGTACGAGACGTCGCGCAACTCGCGGACTGGTCGCTCGAGCGCGAGATCACCGGGCAGGACCCGGTCCTCGATCATCTTCAACACCAACGATGTCGTTCCCAGCTTGAGGAAGGTGGAGATCTCGGCCAGGTTGGCGTCGCCGATGATCACGTGCAGCCGGCGGTACTTCTGCGGGTCGGCGTGTGGCTCGTCGCGGGTGTTGACCAGCGGCCGCTTGAGGGTCGTCTCGAGCCCAACCTCCACCTCGAAGTAGTCGGCTCGCTGGCTGATCTGGAATCCCGCCTCGCTGCCGTCCTGCCTGCGCCCGACGCGTCCCGCGCCGCAGACTGCCTGCCGGGTCACAAAGAACGGCACCAGGTGGGCAACGATGTCCCCGAACGCCGTGGCCCGGTCCATCAGGTAGTTCTCGTGCGCACCGTAGGACGCGCCCTTGTTGTCCACGTTGTTCTTGTAGAGCAGCATCGGCGGGTTGTTCGGCAGCCGCGACGCCAGCGTCGCCGCGCGCAGCATGACCGCCTCACCGGCCTTGTCCCAGACGACGACGTCACGCGGGCCGGTGCACTCGGGGGTCGAGTACTCCGGGTGAGCGTGATCGACGTACAACCGGGCGCCGTTGGTGAGGATGACGTTCGCGAGGCCGAGGTCCTCGTCGGTCAGCTGGGTGCTGTCGGCCAGGTCGCGGGCGAGCTCGAAGCCGCGGGCGTCACGGAGCGGATTCTCCTCCTCGAAGTCCCAGCGAGCGCGCCGTGCGCGCGCGCCGGCGTTGGCCCAGGCGTTGACCACCTGGGTCGAGGCGAGCATCGGGTTGGCCGTCGGCTGCCCCTGGACGGAGATGCCGTACTCCACCTCGGTGCCCATGACGCGGCGCACACTCATGCCGGGCAGCCTACGGCGAGCGGTGCAATGCCAGGTTCCCGCGCGGTGCTGTGGCCCCCGATGAACCCCGTCAGCGGTGGGTACGCCGCGGAGCCGGCTTTACCGGCGAGCAGAGTGTCGTTCCCAAGCCGGCCGCGAGGTCTGGGAGCTCGAAAGTCAGCCGAGCCGTTTGCCCAGGTGCACGCTGAGCTCGTCGTCGGCGTAGTGTCCGAACGGCTCGATGTCGGTGTAGCCGGCGGACCGGTAGAGCGCGATCGCCTCCGGCTGCGCCTGCCCGGTCTCGAGCACCATCTGGTCACAGCCGTCCTCGAGCGCCGTTCGCTCCAGCTCGGCCAGCAGAAACCGGGCGTGACCCCGACCTCGCGCCTCGGGCACGACGAACATCCGCTTGATCTCGGCCACCCGGCGCCCGGGCACGCGGCCGTCACGGGCTTCGTCGTGTCGGCGCCACCCACCCATCGCGACCGGCCGCCCGGCGGCGTACGCGACCAGGAACACACCCTCCCCTGGCACGAACATCGAGGTGCGCAGTGGTGTCGTGTCCTCGCCGCCGTACCGGCGCACATACTCCTGCTGCACCTGCGCCAGCAGCCGCAGCACGTCGGTGTCGTCGTAGCCAACCACGCGCAGGTCGGGCGCTCGCGGCATCACTCCCGGCGGGGCGGCGGTCGCTGCGAAGAACGCGTAGACGGCGTTCACCCCGACGATCCCCACCCAAGCGACCACAAGTCCCGGCAGATCGGCGACCCCCCCGGCGATCGCTGTGACCGGGATGCCGGTGCCGAGCGAGACGATGGCGAGTGGGAAGACGCTCGCAGGTCAGGGGCCAGCTCGCGTCGCCACTCCCCTGACATCGCTACAGGTACTGGCCGGTGTTGGCGACGGTGTCGATCGACCGTCCGGGCTCGCTGCCTTCCTTGCCCGAGATCAGCGTTCGGATGAACACGATCCGCTCGCCCTTCTTGCCGGAGATTCGAGCCCAGTCGTCGGGGTTGGTGGTGTTGGGAAGGTCCTCGTTCTCCTTGAACTCGTCGACGCAGGCCTGCAACAGGTGCGTCACCTGCAGGCCCTTCTGGCCAGTCTCGATGACCTGCTTGATGGCCATCTTCTTGGCCCGGTCGACGATGTTCTGGATCATGGCGCCAGAGTTGAAGTCCTTGAAGTAGAGGACCTCCTTGTCACCATTGGCGTAGGTCACCTCAAGGAAGCGGTTGGCCTCCGACTCGGTGTACATCCGCTCGACCGTGCGCTGGATCATGCCCGACACGCACGCCTGCCGGTCGGAGCCGAACTCGGCGAGGTCGTCGGCGTGCAGCGGCAGGTCTGCAACAAGGTACTTGCTGAAGATGTCGCGGGCCGACTCGACGTCGGGCCGCTCGATCTTGATCTTCACGTCCAGCCGGCCGGGTCGCAAGATGGCCGGGTCGATCATGTCCTCCCGGTTGGAAGCACCGATCACGATGACGTTCTCGAGCCCCTCGACGCCATCGATCTCGCTGAGCAGCTGCGGCACGATCGTGTTCTCGACGTCAGACGAGACTCCGGAGCCGCGGGTACGGAACAGCGAGTCCATTTCGTCGAAGAACACGATGACCGGCGTCCCTTCGCTGGCCTTCTCGCGCGCCCGCTGAAACACCAGCCGGATGTGGCGCTCGGTCTCACCGACGTACTTGTTGAGCAGCTCGGGGCCCTTGATGTTGAGGAAGAAGCTCTTGCCCTCGTGGCCCTCACGGCCTGTCTTGGTGGCGACCTGCTTGGCCAGCGAGCTCGCCACCGCCTTGGCGATCAGCGTCTTGCCGCAGCCGGGCGGACCGTTCAGGAGGATGCCCTTGGGCGGTTTGAGCTGGTGCTCGGTGAACAGGTCGGGGTGCAGGTACGGCAGCTCGATGGCGTCGCGGATCTGCTCGATCTGGCCGCCGAGGCCACCGATGCTGGCGTAGTCGATGTCGGGGACCTCCTCGAGGACCAGCTCCTCGACCTCCGACTTCGGCACCTTCTCGTAGACGTAGCCGGCCCGTGCGTCCAGCAGCAACGAGTCACCGGCGCGCAGCTTGACGTCGGACAGCGATGCCGCGATACGCACGACCCGCTCCTCGTCGGCGTGGCCGATCACGAGCACCCGCTCGGTGTCGGCCAGCACCTCCTTGAGCATGACGATCTCGCCGACGCTCTCGTAGCGGCAGGCGGCCACCACGTTGAGCGCCTCGTTGAGCATGACCTCCTGCCCGCGCGACAACTCCTCGATCTCGACCGACGGGCTCACCGAGACCCGCATCTTGCGCCCGCCGGTGAACACGTCGACGGTGCCGTCCTCGTGGGTCTCGAGGTACGTCCCGTAGCCCGCGGGCGGCTGCGCCAGGCGGTCGACCTCCTCCTTCAGGGCGGTGATCTGGTCACGCGCGTCGCGCAGCGTCGAGACGAGCCGGTCGTTTTGAGCACTGACCGCCGACAGCCGCGCCTGCTGGGTCTCGGTCAGCCGCGACTCGATTGCTCGCACGTCGCCCGGCGCGCCCGCCGCGCGGCGGCGCAGGTGGTCGACCTCGGCGCGCAGGTAGGCGACTTCGCTCGCCAGCTCGGCGGGCAAGCGAGTCTCATCGGCGTCGCTCACGACCGACCACCTCCAGGGCAACGACCCTACCCCGGCCCGGGGGCCCGTCGACGGTCCCGCGGCGGTCGTGTCTGGTTCGTCACGAAGCGCTGTCGTCGAGAGCCCGGGGGCCGGCGTAGTCCGGCCCGTAGGCACCCGGAGCGGGGCGCCGCTTGCGTACGGGGGGGCGGTTGCCGGGAGCCATCCTGCGCGCGGTCACCAGGAACGCGGTGTGGCCGACCATCGAGTGCTCGGGCCGGACCGCCAGGCCCTCGACGTGCCAGGAGCGCACCAGGCTCTCCCAGGCGTACGGCTCCGTGAAGGCCCCGTGGACCCGCAGCGTCTCGACCACGCGGCTCAGCTGGGTCGTGGTCGCGACGTAGGCGCACACGATTCCGCCCGGTGTCAACGCGTCGGCAACGACGTTGACGCACTCCCACGGCGCGAGCATGTCGAGCACGACCCGGTCGACGTCTCGGTCGGCGGACCCAGGCAGTGCCTCGGCCAGGTCGGCGACTGTCAGCGACCACGCGGGGTGCCGGCCGCCGAAGAGCTGGGTGACGTTGCCGGTCGCGACCTCGGCGAAGTCGGCCCGCCGCTCGTACGACGAGACCCGGCCTTCGGCACCGACCGCGCGCAGCAGGTACGCCGTCAGCGACCCCGAGCCGGCACCTGCCTCGACGACGTGCGCGCCGGGAAAGATGTCGGCCGAGGCCACGATCTGCGCGCAGTCCTTGGGATAGATGACGGCGGCGCCGCGCGGCATGGACACGACGTACTCGCCCAGCAGCGGCCGGAAGGCCAGGTAGCCGGCACCCTTGCTGGACGCGACGACGACGCCCTCGGGGCCACCGATCAGCGCGTCGTGGTCGATCGAGCCCTTGGCGGTGAAGAACTGCTCTCCTGGCGCGAGCCGCACGTGGTGCCGTCTCCCCTTGGCATCGGTGAGGCGCACCCACTCGCCTGCGCGCAGCGGGCCGTGCTGCACCCCGGCCCAGGGGTCGCTCACCCGCGCGCTCCGGGCGTGGTGTGGACGGCCGCCTGGACGTCGGAGGTCGTCAGCACGCCATAGACCGTGCCGTCGGGTTCCATCAACACGTACTCGTTGGCAGGCGTCTGTCGCATGGCCTCCACCAGCGCCTCACCGATCAGGTCGGCCGGCAGCAGCAGCCCCGGCTCGAGCGTGCGGGCAAGTGCCCCGGCCCGCATCCACGGACGGCGCTCGGCCGGGGTCGCCTGCACTGCCCGCTCGTCGACGATGCCGACCGGGCGCCCGTCAGTGGCCAGGACGACCAGTCCACCCGCCTCCCGCTCCTGGGCGCGGCGCACCGCCTCGCCGAGCGGGAGCTCCTGCGGCACGCCGAGCGCACGGCGGGCCAGAGTTCGCGCCTGCAGCGCCGGGAACCGCGACTTGAACCGGGCCACCGTCAGCGCGTGCGACGCACCCTGCCAGAGGAACGCGGCCACCACCGCGGCCAGCGCCACGTCGACCACCTGCAGCTCGACATCGCTGGTGCGCGTCAGCAGCAGCGGATACCCGATCACGAGCACCGCGAGGATGCGATCACCCCAGGCGGCGACCACCGAGCCGGTGAGCGGTCGGCC
>Ga0183260_10005129_pt1 | contig 10343 bp, 7 predicted proteins | sample AntDrymUQ4972206_2_FD_129768 | JGI IMG/M metagenome (GOLD analysis project Ga0183260, IMG submission 129768) | Polar desert sand microbial communities from Dry Valleys, Antarctica - metaG UQ497 (22.06) (version 2) (version 2) | ecosystem: Environmental > Terrestrial > Soil > Desert | place...
CGTCGGGCTGGATGCCGCGGCTGCGCAGCTCGGTGACCGAGTGCTGGGTGGGCTTGGTCTTCTGCTCGCCGGTGGGGCCGAGGTACGGCACCAGGGTGACGTGGAGGTAGCAGACGTTGTCGCGGCCGGCGTCCTTGCGGAACTGCCGCAGGGCTTCGAGGAAGGGCAGGATCTCGATGTCGCCGACGGTGCCGCCGACCTCGGTGATGACCACGTCGACGTCGCCGCTCTCACCCAGGCGGCGGATGCGACCCTTGATCTCGTCGGTGATGTGGGGGATGACCTGGACGGTCTTGCCCAGGTAGTCGCCCCGCCGCTCCTTGGCCAGGACGGTCGAGTAGATCGAGCCGGTGGTGGCGTTCGAGGTGCGGGTGAGCGACTCGTCGATGAAGCGCTCGTAGTGGCCGAGGTCGAGGTCGGTCTCGCCGCCGTCGTCGGTGACGAACACCTCGCCGTGCTCGAACGGGTTCATCGTGCCGGGGTCGACGTTGATGTAGGGGTCGAGCTTCTGGATGGTGACCCGCAGCCCCCGGCTCTTCAGCAGCCGGCCCAGCGAGGCGGCCGTCAGGCCCTTGCCGAGTGAACTCGACACCCCGCCGGTGACGAAGATGTGCTTGGTCACGTGCTCGCTGACCTCCGTTGGCGCCGTCTGGCGCTCGAACGGAGCCCCAACCTACCCGGCCCGCGCCGCCACGGGTGTGACCCCCAACCTACTGGCGGCCCAGCCCGTCGGCCCAGGCCAGCGGCGGGGTGGCGGCGATCGCCGAGCTGAACGACCACCGCTCGCTGGCCAGGGTGAGGCCCAGCAGGGCGGCCAGGGCGGTGTGCCGGCCCCGGGGGCCGAACCGGTCGACGAGGGCCACCCCCAGCGCCGCGCCCACCAGGTTGGCGCCCGTGTCGCCCAGCATCACCTTCTCGGCCAGGTCCTGGGGCAGGGTGGCGGCGGCGGCGCCCGCCGCGAACGCCGGCCCCGCCGGCAGCCGGCCCGTGACGAGCAGCGCCGCCGCCGCCGCCAACGCCACCTTGGTCGTGCGGCCGGGCGCCCGGTCGAGCAGGTTCCCCAGGTTGGCGGCGAGGGCGATCACCGCTCCTCCCTCGAGGGCACCGAACGGGCCGCGGGGGCCGGGCAGCGCCGCCACCGCCGCCACCCCGCTCAGGGCGCCGGCGGCAACCTTGACCGTGCCTGTCGTGAGCCGGCCGCGGCGCAGCTCGCCCAGGTGCCCACCCAGCCCGCGCGGGCCGCCGGCGCCGCCTCGGGGGCCCACCACGTCGTCGATCAGCCCGGCCGCACCGAGGCCGCCGCAGGCCACCGCCGTGGCCCGCCACGCCGCCCGGCGGCGCCCGCCGGTGAGGCCGGCGGTTGCGAGCACGCTGGCCAGCGGCGCCAGCCCGCCGGCCGTCGGCACCGAACGCCCCCGGGCGTTCACCCGCTGCAACCCCGGGCGGGCGAGGTCCGGCCCCAGCGTCCACAGCGCTCCCGCCCCCACCGCCGTCCCGGCCCCGAACGCCGCCACCGCCGACGCCCGTCCCCCCCGCACGCCCCTGCACGCTACGCCCGTGGTGTCCGCACCTCCGAGGCCACGACGTGCGGCCCGGCGAGCAGCCGATCGCCCGAGACGTGGGGCGGACGCTGTTCGGCGGCGCAGGCCGCCGAGCACGGGCCCGCCAAGGGGCCAGCGGCCCGCGGTCGGCGATCAGGGAACGGGTCCAGCCGACGCTGGCTCGCGGGCTCGCAGCTCGCCCTTCGTTCACCCTCCCCGGTTCGCGCTCGCTCGGCTCGCACGTCGCACTCGGCGTTCCCTGGGACCCGCGGGTCGCCGGTCGTCGCTCGGTTGGGCTTGGAACCGCTCGCTGGTCGTGGCGGTCGCTGGTCGCCGGCTGGGCTGAGCTGGGGCCCGGGTCGCTGGTCGCGCTGGGTGCCTGCCGGCTCAGGGCGAGGGGACCAGCGGGGGGCGGGAGGGGGCGAGCGGGGGCAGGATCCGGGGGGCGGGCTCCTCGGCGGCGGCGGCCCGGGCGGTCAGGTAGGGGCCCACGACGCTCATCACGACGACGGTGACGATGGCCCCGCTGTCGTTCAGGACGTTGCCCACCAGGGCGACGGCCAGGGCGGCGGCCACCCCGATCCGGGCCGGCGTCCCCGGCGCCAGCGCGGCGCGGAACCTCCCCCGCCACAGCTGGGCGGCGGCGACGAGGACGATCAGCACGACGGGGATGAGGAGCGGCATGGTCGCGTAGGTGCCGAGGTTCTGGGCCAGCTTGCCGCCGATCGAGCTGCTCCGGCCCCCGCCGGCGACGAAGCGGGCCAGGTGCGTGCGGGCCTCCTCGGGGCGGGACAGGTCGACGGCCAGGGCGACGCCGACGCCGGCCGCGGTGACGACGGCGGCCAGGACGGCCGTGCGCAGGCGCAGCCGGCCCCAGAGGGCGGCTCCGGCGAGGACGAAGACGGGCAGCAGGGTGAGGGCGCCACCGGCGTCGGCCCCGAGCGTCGGCAGGGTGACGACCAGGGCCACCCCGAGGAGGAGGGCGAGGATCCAGGGCGCCCGGCGGCGGGCGCAGGCCACGGCCATCAGGGCGGCGCCGGCGTAGACAGCGAAGGCGACGTTGCCGAGGCCGGTGAAGCGACCGGTCGAGTGGGCGGGACCGCCAAAGGCGCTGGAGACCTGCAAGGGGCCGCCGACGCCCAGGTCGACGGTGACGAGGGCCACGGTGGCCCCGACCACCAGCGCGAACGGCGCCAGCCCACGTCGTCTCCCGAGCCGCCAGGCGACGGCCACCACCGTCACATCGACGAGGGCAGCGAGGAGGGCGGCCCAGGCGCCGATGGCTCCCGAGCCGGGCACCGCCCGCACCAGCCAGGTGGCCAACGGCCATGCCACCAGCCCCAGGGCCAGCCAGCGCAACGAGACCGCCGCCCGAGCGGCGCGGTTCCGCTCGGCCGCTCCCCCCGCCGGTGCCCCGGCCGCTCGCCGGTGGCGCGCCCACGCCCACGCCAGGCCAGCCAGGTGGAGGAGCACCACGGCCACCAGGGCGGGGTCCCAGACCGTGTCGCGCTGGCGGGCTAGGGCATCGGCCTCGACCAGGTCGCGCACGTCCTCGGGCCCAGCCCGTCGCCGCAACGGCCGGCCCGCCATGTCGTCCGGCACGGGCACGGCGAGCACGTCGAGGATGGTCGGGGCCAGGTCGGTCAGCAGCACGAGGCCGCCGCGCCGGGTGGAGGGCGAGACGAGGCGGCCAGCCGGCGCCCCCGGCCCGGTGGCCACGAGCGGCCGCAGGCCCGGCCGCACCCCGGGGTCGGCGGGCGTGACGAGGAGCACGAGCGTGCGGCCCTCCTCCAGCTCGCGGAGCCTGCTCAGCAGGTCGTCGAGGCCGACCGGGTCGAGGGCCCCGGCGTCGACGGCCACCAGGCTGGCCCCGGCCGTGAGGTCGGTCCGGATCTGGTTGGCCATGCCGCTCACGCCCAGCGAGCCGGCGGTGGCGGCCCGATCGACCCGGCCCCCGGCGTCAGCGACGGCCAGCCGCACCGCCGAGGTGGGGTCGGCGCCGACAAAGGCGGTGGTGCGGCCGGCCCGGTGCAGCGCCTCGCCGAGACGTCCCTGGCCCTCGGGGCGGTCGCTCACGAGGAAGGGCGCGGCGGGGTCGGGGGGGCTGGTGGGCGGACGGGCCTGGACGGTCTGCCCGGCGCCCACGGTGGCCCAGGTGGACCACGGGCTGCGGCCCGGGACCTTGACGTTGGCCGCCGCCACCGCCCCCCGGCGGCCTGAGAGGGCGGAGAGCTGGGGCCGGGCCGGGTCGTCGAGGTCGTCGAGCGTCAGCGTCGGCGGGGTGGCCACGAGGACGACCCGGTCGACGGCGGCAAGGGGGGTGCCGACGGGGACGGCGGCGCCGGCCGTGGCGGCCAACACGACGACGGCGGCGAGGGCCAGGCCCACCAGCAGCACCGTTCGGGCCCGCTCATCCAGCAGCCGGGGCCACAGGGCCCGGACCAGGTCGAAGCCCTGCTCGGCCCGGTGGGCGAAGCCGGCCGGGCTCCTGCCCGTGTGGGCGTGGTCGACCTCCACCGGCACCTCGACCACTGCGGCCCCCGCCCGCACCGCGTCGATCGTCATGCCCACCTCCAGCCCGAAGCGGTCGGCGGCCTCGAGCGAGCGGAGCAGCTCGCCACGCACCGCCCGCTGGCCCGACAGGGGCGCCGCCGCCTCGAAGCCGCAGGCTCGGCGGATGCCCCACCGGGCCACCCGGCGCACCGTCCCGAAGCCGCCGCGGCCGCCGGCGGGCGGCAGGACGCCGATGGCCAGGTCGGCCCCCGCCGCCACCGCGGCGAGGAGGGGGGCGGTGGCCGCCGCGGTGGCGGCGGTGTCGGCGTCGACCAGCAGGTAGGTGGCGGCGCCGGGGGCGGCCAGGAGCCCGGCGGCGACGGCGCCGCCCTTGCCCCGGTTGGCCGGCAGCGCCACCACCCGGGCCCCGGCCTCCCGGGCGGCCTGGACGGTGGCGCCCCCGTCAGCCGAACCGTCGTCGACCACCACCACCTCGTCGACCAGCGGCGTCAGGGCGGCCACCGTCGCCCCCACCCGGTCGGCCCGCCGGTAGGCGGGGACCAGGGCGACCGTCGTCATCCCGACTCGGGCACGAGCCGATCGGCACCGGTTCCGGCGCCGTAGTGGCCGACCCGGCCGACGGCGAGGTCGACGAGGGCGAGCACGGTCGCCACCCGCCCCCGGAAGTCCTCGATGTTGTTCACCGTCGAGACCCGGTCGTCCATCTCCTTGCCCTCGGCTCGCAGCGGCCCGATGAAGCGGGCCCGCACCTCCTGGTCCCGTCCCTGCGCCGGCCGGCCGGGCTCGACGGCGATGACCCGGCTGCTGGCGGTCCCCGAAGCCGTGGCGAGGGCCTTCACCAGGGCGATGGCGCCGACCGGGTCCGCCACGTCGGCGCCGTCGCCGCTCGCCACGACGAACCGCGTGGCCGAGGGAAGGGGCTGGTCGGTGTCGAAGTTGCCTCCGTCGGGGCCGTCGATGGTCACGAACCCGAGGGTGGACAGCGTCGCCAGCACCCCGCCCCGCGGGGCGACGGCGACGGTCGTGGTGGTCACGCCCGGGAGGGTCGTCACGGCCTCGACCCCGTTCGGGAGCGTGGTGGGGGTCGCGGCGGGCGTCGCCGGCCCAGTGGCCGCGGCCGTGACCAGCTCGTTGGCCAGGCGGGTGAAGAGCGCCTGGCGCACCACCTCGGCGTCCTGGGTCCTGAGGTCGAACACGACCGAGAGGGCCCGGACGTCCTCCGGGCGGTCCAGCTGCATCTTGGACTCCAGCCACACCGTCCCCTGCAAGCGGGCGTCAGCCGCCTCCAGGTCGTCCCGGAGGTCCTTGACCGGCTCGGCGTCCATGCCCCGCACGGCGGCCACCAGCACGGGCACGCCCTGGAGCCGCCCAGCCAGGATGCCGGGCGCCGCCTTCTTCGAGAAGTCGCCCCAGGTGGCCAGGTCACGGCGGAGCAACTCGTTCTGCTGGTCGACCCGGCCCACGTCCTGCTTCACCGAGCCGAGCTGGCCCCGCAGGCCGTCGACGGCCCCGCTGTTGACGACCGACGCCCCGAGGACGATGCCGACGGCCAGCGCCAGGAACACCCCGGTCAGGGACACCAGGTGGAAGCGGAAGTTGACCATCTACGAGCGGTGCCGCAGCTTCTCGACGAGCAGGAACCAGAGGCTGTCGGCCAGGACCCTGGTCTGCGGTACGAACAGGACGGCAACGATGAGGACCAGCATGGCGGCTCCGAGGAACAGGGCGAGGTCGGTCTTGCGGACGCGGGTGGCGTACAGGCGGCTCACACCTTTGGCGTCGACGAGCACGCTGCCCAGGAGGAGTCGGGTCAGGAAGGTCGAGGCCATGCCGGAACGGCCCTTGTCGAGGAACTCGTCCATCGACGCGTGGGTGCCCACGGCGACGATGAGCTCGGCTCCCTTCTCCCAGGCCAGGAGCATGGCCACGTCCTCGCTCACCCCCGGCGACTCGTAGCAGATGTGGTCGAGGCCCATGGCCCGCAGCCGCTCGGCCCCGGGCGCCCCTCCCCCGGCGTAGGCGTGGACGACGAGCTTGGCCCCCGTCCTCAGCACCTCGGGGGTGGCCGAGTCGAAGTCGCCGACGATCAGGTCGGGCTTGAGCCCCCGCTTGAGCAGGGCGTTGGCGCCGCCGTCGACGCCGATGAGGACCGGTCGCATCTCCCGGATGTAGGGCATCAGCTCGGCCAGGTCGGCCTCGGTCGAGGAGCCCCGCACCACGACGAGCACGTGGCGGTGGTGCATGTCGATGCCGAGGTCGGGCGGCGGCGGGCGCTCCAGCATCACGTGGCGCTCACGCTTGAGGTACTCGAGGGTGTTCTCGGCGAAGCGGTCCAGCTCGACTCCCAGACGCTCCTTGGCCAGCTCGCGCGCCTCCTCGAGGGCGGCCAGCCCCTGGGCCACGCCGACGGCCACCACCGACCCGCCCACCAGCACCTCGCCCCCCCGCACGGTGACGATGTCGCCCTCGCTCACCGCCGCCAGCAGGTCGGGCCCGGCCCGGTCGACGACCAGGACGCCGGCCCGGGCCAGGAGGACGGGCCCGAGGTTGGGGTAGCGGCCGGTGGTGGAGGGGGCGGCGTTGACGACGGCGCGGACCCGACCGGCCAGCAGCGCCTCGGCAGCGGCCCGGTCGAGGTCGGCGTGGTCGATGACGGCGATCTCGCCGGGCTGCAGCCGGGTGACCAGCCGCTTGGTGACGCGGTCGACCCGGGCCGGCCCGCTGACCACCACCGGCGCCCGATCCTCGGCCCGCCGGGCCACGGCCACTAGCCCGCCACCGCCACAGCCACCGACACCGGCCCCGACACCGCCGCCGTCATGCTCGCCGTCCGCGCCGCCGTCACGCCGCGCCCCGCTCGGGGCCGCGCAGGTGGGCTGCGGCCCGCAGCAGCTCCTCGGCGTGAGCTCGGGCCGGGCCGGCGTCCGGCTGGCCGGACAGCATCCGGGCCAGCTCACGGATCCGGCCATCGCCCTCGACGACCGCCACCGTCGAGATGGTGCGGCCCTGGGACTCCTTCTTCTCGACCACCACCTGGGCGTCGGCGAACGCCGCCACCTGCGGCAGGTGGGTGACCACGAGCACCTGGTGGTCACGGCTGAGGGCGGCGAGCGAGCGACCGACGGCCAGCGCCGCCTCGCCACCGATCCCTGCGTCGACCTCGTCGAAGACGAGGGTCGGCACCGCACCGGCGCTGTCGTCAACGCCGCCGCCGCCGCAGCCGGTGAGCGCCAGCCGCAGGGCGAGCATGGTGCGGGCCAGCTCGCCGCCGCTGGCCACCCGGGCCAGCGGCGCGGCCGGCTCGCCGGGGTTGGCGGCGAGCACGAAGGCGACGTCGCTGCCGTCCTCACCGTCCACCTCGACCCTCAGCTCGACCCTGGCCATGGCCAGCTCGGCCAGCCGGGCCTGCACGGCAGCCGCCAGCTGCGGCGCCGCCGCCCGCCGCTGCCGGTGCACCTCGGCGGCCGCCGCGGCCACGCCGGCTGCGGCGTCAGCCCGCTCGGCCTCGAGCCCGGCGGCCCGCCCCTCCAGCTGCTCGAGGTGGGCAAGCCGGCCGCGGGCCTCGACGGCGAACTCCAGGACCTCGGCCAGGGTGTCGCCGTACTTGCGCCGCAGGTCGCGCAGGAGCTGGCGGCGCTCGCGCACGGCGTCGAGCCGGGCGGGGTCGGCCTCCAGCGACTCGGCGGCGTCGCGCAGCTCGCCCGCCACGTCGGCCAGCTCGGCGGTCAGGCCCCGCAGGCGCAGCTCGATCGGCGCCAGCGGGACCCGCCCGTGCACGGCGGCCACGGCCAGCCCGACGGCATCGGCGGCGCCGGCGTCGGCCGTCAGCAGGGCATGCGCCGATGCGGCGGCTTCTCGGGAGGCCTCGGCGTCACCGAGCCACCCCTCCTCCTCGGCCAGGGCGATGTCCTCGTCCGGTCCGGCGATGGCGGCGGCAGCGAGCTCGTGCACCTGGTGGCGGAGGAGGTCGACCTCGCGGGCTCGGGCCCGGGCGTCGCCGCCCAGCTCGGCCAGCACCCGGTCGAGCTCGGCCCGGCGGCGGCGGGCGGCCACCAGCGGGGCCAGCTCGACCCGGCCAAAGGCGTCCAGGGCAGCGCGCTGGGTGGCCGGGTGCAGCAGCGACTGGTGGGCGTGCTGGCCGTGCAGGTCGACCAGGGCCCGGCCCAGCTCGGCCAGCTCGGCCGCCGTGGCCATCGCCCCGTCGATGTGGGCCCGGCTGCGGCCCTGGGCGGGCACCACCCGCCGCAGGACCCGCTCCCCAGCGCTCCCCCCCGCCCCGCCCGCGGTCTGGGTGGCGGGGGCGACGAAGCGGCCCTCGACCACGGCCTCGCCGGCGCCGGCCCGGACCGCCCGGGGGTCGGCCCGGCCGCCGACCAGCAGGTCGATGGCCTCGACGACCAGCGTCTTGCCTGCGCCCGTCTCCCCGGTGATGGCCGTCATCCCGGCGCCCAGGACGAGGGTCGCGTCGGCGATGACCCCCAGCTCCCGCGCTCGCAGCTCGACCAGCACTACCGGTCCTCCAACCCGAACTTCTTGCGGAGGATGCCCCGGAAGTCGCGGCGGCCGAAGGTGACGACCTTGGCCACCCACGGGCCCCGCCGGCAGGTCACGGCGTCGCCCGGGGCCAGGACGGCCACCTGGACCCCGTCGCACAGCAGCCGGGCCGGGCGCCAGTCGAGCAGCTCGATGCGCACGTCGTCCTCGGGGCTCAGCACCATCGACCGGTCGAACAGCTGGTGGGGGGCCACCGGCGTCACGATGAAGGCGTGCAGCTCGGGCGCCACGATCGGCCCACGAGCCGACAGGTTGTAGGCGGTGGAGCCGGTGGGGGTGGCCACGATGAGCCCGTCGGCGGCGTAGGTGGTGAACATCTCCCCGGCGATCGACACCTCCAGGCGGACGACGTGGGCCCCGGCGGAGCGCACCACCGCCTCGTTCACGGCGTAGCGCAGCACCCGTGGCTCGCCGCCGACCGGCTCCAGCACGACCTCGAGGAGCATGCGCTCCTCCAGCTGGTGCTCGCCGACGAGGAAGCGGTCGAGGGCGGCGTCCAGGTTGGCGGGCTCGACCTCGGTCAGGTAGCCGAGGTGGCCGACGTTGACGCCCAGCACCGGCACGTGGTGGCGGCCCACGAGATCGATGGTCCGCAGCATGGTGCCGTCGCCGCCCAGGCAGACGGCGAGGTCGAGGTCGCTCGCCAGCTTCTCCTCGGGCACCGCCCACGCCTCGAGCCCGGTCACCGCAGCGTCGCCCGCCGGCACCCGGCAGGTGTGGCCGAGCTCCTCGAGCCGGGCGATGGCCGACTTGGCCAGGTCGACGGCCTCGGCGCGCTCGTGGTGGGGCAGGAAGGCGACGGCGGCCACGTTCAGCCGCCGTCGACGCAGAGGTGCAGGAGGAGCTCGACGTTGCCGTCGGCACCGGTGACCGGTGACCGCATGACCCCCATCTTGACCGCTCCGAGCTGCACGAAGGCCTCCGCCACCTCCCCGAGCACCCGCTCGTGCACCACCGGGTCGGTGATCACCCCCCGGCCTCTGGCCGCTTCGACCCGGCCCGCCTCGAACTGGGGCTTGACGAGGAGCACCAGGTCGCCGCTGGCGTGGGCCAGGAGGGCGGGGGCCACGGTGCGCAGGGAGATGAAGGAGAGGTCGGCTGTGACGAGCGGGAACCGCTCACCCAGGTCCAGCGCCCGGACGTTCGTGCGCTCCAGGACCGTGACCCTCGGGTCGGCCCGGAGCCGCTCGTGCAGGACGCCGTGGCCCACGTCCACGGCGACCACCGCCGCCGCCCGCCGCTGGAGGAGGCAGTCGGTGAAGCCCCCGGTCGAGGCGCCGGCGTCGAGGCAGCGCAGGCCGGCGGGATCCACATCGAAGTGGTCCAGGGCAGCCTCCAACTTGCCACCCCCTCTCGAGACGAAGCGGGGCGGAGGGCCCTGCAGGGTGATGGGCTCTGCGGCGGCCACCAGGCGGGCGGCCTTGTCGGCCGATGCCCCTCCCACCAGCACCCGACCGGCGTCGATGGCCTCCTGGGCCTGCCGGCGGCTCGGCACCAGGCCGCGACGCACCAGCTCGGCGTCGAGGCGCCGACGCGGCGCCACGGCGGCGACGCGCCTCAGCCCTGCTTCTTGGTGACCTTCGCCGCCTTCTTGGCCGGCGTGCCGCTCTTGCCGTTGTCGTCGCTCTCGCCCTTGGCTCCTTCTTCGGCCCGGCCGGGCAGCCCGCCGCTGACCGGCGCCTTGCCCGCACCCGACTCCGGTGCCTTCTTGGCCGCCGCCTTCTTGGCCGGTGC
>Ga0183260_10005130_pt1 | contig 10342 bp, 10 predicted proteins | sample AntDrymUQ4972206_2_FD_129768 | JGI IMG/M metagenome (GOLD analysis project Ga0183260, IMG submission 129768) | Polar desert sand microbial communities from Dry Valleys, Antarctica - metaG UQ497 (22.06) (version 2) (version 2) | ecosystem: Environmental > Terrestrial > Soil > Desert | place...
CCACGCCATACCGCCGCGCCAGCTGGCAGACCTGGCCTTGCGCGTGGCCGAAGAGACCGATGCGGCCGTCGCCTCGTTGCCACCCGAGTTGGCTGCACGAACCTATCCGGCCGACCCAACCAGCCCGCTCAACGCGGTGCGTGCCGGCCACCGGGCAGAGCATTTGGACGAGATCGAAGCGGCGCTGGCCGCGCGGTGAGGTGGTAGCTCCTCGTACGTAGTGGGGAGGGACGGCCGTCGGGAGGCGGCTCTGGTATGCCTGGCGAGGCTTGGGAGTGACTCGACACTGGCGCAAGCGTCACCCGGAAGGCGAGGTCGGAGGAGGGCTGAATGGCGATGCAGTACACCATTAGTGAGCTCAAAGCTTCGACTTGGGATGCCTTCGCGGACCTCGTGGAGCGTAACAATGGGATCTACGGGGGTTGCTGGTGCATTGGCTATCACCCTGAGTGTGGGCAACGGGGGATCAGCCACCGCGCCGTGAAGGAGGATCGCGTGCGTACCGGTCGTGCCCACGCGGCGCTCGTGACCGACAAAAATGGCGCGGCACAGGGATGGTGCCAGTGGGGAACCCCTGCGGAGCTGCCGAACATCAAGCACAAGCGGGAGTACGACAAGGACGCGCCGCCACGGCCGGATTGGCGGATCACCTGTGTGTATGTCGATCGCAAGCACCGCGGTCAGGGCATCGCCAGGGCGGCACTCAAAGGAGCACTCGACCAGATTGCTCGGCGCGGGGGTGGGTTGGTCGAGGCCATCTCCGAGGTGATCACCGGCCGTGAGGCGCAGGGGCGCTTCCTGTTCAGTGCGACGGTGGAACTGTTCGAGGACCACGGCTTCACCCGCGGCCGCCAGGTCGGCAAGCACGCTTGGATCGTGACGAGATCAGTCGACCCAGAGTCGGTGTCGAACGGCCGCAGGGGGTGATCCCACGAGGCCGTCAAGAGCCGCAGGGCGGCTGAGCGTCGGATCGCAGATGAGCAAGCTCGGTGTCGGTTGCGAAGTCGACCACCCCTCTGCCTCCGCCCATCTGCTGCGGGTGCAGTCGCTCAAGAGGCGTGCAGCGCGATGCGACATAAGCGCCTTCGCTGGCAATGTACGGGAATGGTCGCAACTCGAACATCAGGATGACGAGGTCGTCGCGGGCTCGCAGCTCGACGTCGGAGAGGCGGACATGGGCCAAGGGCAAGTCCAGCTGTTGTGTCAAGTACCGCTTCGCGTCAGGGAGGATGCTCTCGACAGCCGGCGGCGCGTCGGCGTCGGGAAGAGCCGTGGGCAGGATCGCGATGGGCGCGAAGATCACGGCTAGGACGACGATGGCGGCTACAGAGAGCACTCTCACCCATGTGGCCTAGAGGCTGGCGACCGACGATCTGTGCCGGCTAACTGATGGGACGACCCGGAGCTGACGTGTCGGCGAGCGAGTCCCATGGTGCATGCGTGGGACTTGGGCAAGTTCACGCCGGGCCTCGCTCGAGGCGTGGCCTGCGGATGACCCCCGGGCTTCACGGCTCGATGGGAGAAACCTGACACTGGCGCAAGCGGCACTGGCCGCCCCGAACCCCGCGTGGCTCTGGCACCATAACCGCAGGTTCGCCCCGGCCGACCTGCCATGGACGGCGCCAGCTGTCGCGTTCGCTGTGCTTAGCCGCTCGGCACAGGAGCGCTGACGGCGCGTCGCGGCTCACCCCGGGCGAAGCGAGCAGGCGGTATCAGTGACGACGCAGTCGGTCTGAGCAGCTGACTTCGACTCAGGGCCTGTGGCCGAGGTCGAACGCTGTTGAGCCCATAGGTCCTGTCGGATCCTGGGCAGGACTCAGCGCTTGACGCAGGTGTAGGCGCCGTAGACCGATCCGCTGAACTGCGCGGTCACGATCTCAAAGCCAGTCGCATCGAGCATCGGCTCGAAGAGCCACCTGAACGTGCTGGACTCGGTGCGGATGTGCTCGGCGAGGTCGGCGCCTGTGTATCCGCGCGTTGGATCGCCAGCTGCCTGGTTCAGCCACCGCTCGAACACCCCGTCGGCCTCCGACGGCTGGAAGTCGTAGATCAGATCGTGGATGCGTAGGACACCGCCAGCCCGCATGCTCCGAGCGATGCGTTCGAGCGCGAGTCCCTTCCAGAAGTCGGGCAGCTGATGGAGAGCATTTCGCGTATACACACTATCAGCGGGTGGTCCGACGTGCTCATAGCTGAGGAAGCCAGCCTGCACGCAGTCGAGGTTCGCCAGCCCGGCCGCCGTGGCCCGGTCGCGGAGGACCTTCAACATCATCGGCGAGACGTCGACGGCGGTGACGTGTCCAAACCGTCGCGCGGCGGCGAGAGCGAACTGACCTGTCCCCGCACCGAGGTCTACGACGGTCGCCTGCCCGGTCAGGCCGTGCGCGACGAGAAGCTCGATGTCCTCCGCTGGATCGGGATACCCCTGCTTGCGGTCGTAGCCCGCCACGAAGGTGTCATCGAGGTGCTCCGGCCCGGCATGAGCCAGTTCGTCGATCATCCAAGGCTTGGTCATCCGACGATTCTGGCATCCGTGGCGCTGCCGAGGGGATCGTGTCATAACGGCGGCCCATGACAGCGGGTGACTCTTAATTAGATGGCTGACGCCCAGGCCAGTTGGCCGGGAAGTGGCATCGCGGATACAATTCCCATCCGGAGCCGCCCACGCGGGGGCACCTGATTCTTTCGGTTTTCCGCGTGGGCACCTGACTCCCTTCCGGGATGGGCACCTGACTCCCCGGAAAACCGAACATGTGAGGACTCGGCGCGGGTCGGTCCTGAGCACGAATCTGGCTCATCCACTGGGGAGTGGCCAAGCGGTAAGGCGCCTGACTCTGGATCAGGTTCCCCCTGGCTCGTGTAGGTACTGCTCGTGACTCATCCCATCGCCCGCATCATTTCCAGCGGAGCGGTGGAACGTATATCGCATCCTCGATCTTCGACCGCGCTATCCCGGGCCCCGATCGGGCCGGCCGTGCCGGTCGCCATCCGTCCGTCGGATCAGCGCAACGTTCTTCCTCTGAGGTGCCGTGCTCAGTTGTGATCGGTGGCCGAGTCAGGTTCGTGACCGCGTCCGACGTCCCCAAACAAGCCGAAGCGGCGATCGAGTATGTCGGCGGCGGCCAGCCGCTCGCTCGCGCGCACGCGATTACGGCTGGCTACCTCGTTGACGAGTGCCTCAATCAACAGAACCAGTGAAACGGCCGAGTCGAACAGGCTGAGACCGTCGGAAACTCCAACCAAGACAACATCGGCTCGCGGGCTGGCCGGCCCAGCTAACGTGTCTGACAACGCAAATACCGAGGCACCTCGTTCCCGGCACACGCTCATCGCCTCGAGCGTGCTGCGCGCGTAGCGACGCGCGGTGATAGCGAGGACGACGTCAGCGGGCTGAACGTCGAGCAGTATTTCGGGCAGAGGGCTCTCTCCGGGCGGAATGAGCACAACGCCCGGGCGAACCATCGACAATAGTTGGTGCGCGTAGTACGCCAGGGCGTGAGACTTTCGCAGACCCAGTAGGTAGACCATCCCATCGCGCCGGGCGATTCTCTCCGCCACCGCCGAGAGCTGAGCATCGCTCAGCCGCCGTTGGGTCTGAACCAGATTCTCGATGGCCAGATCGAATGTAGCATCGGTCAGCCGCCCCGCCCCGCCCGTTGGTGATCGCTCTTCCATCAGGCGGAGCGGTGAAGCGAGGTGCTCGGCGAGCTCCGCGCGGAGCTCGCGCTGCAGGTCGGCGAATCCGCGGTATCCGAGCCGCGACGCAAAGCGGACGACAGCTGCCTTACTGACTCCGGCCCGTATGGCCACTTCCTCGACCGTCTCCCATGCCGGGTTCGGATACCCAGCAAGCAGATGATCTGCGAGGCGTCTGTCATTCGGCGAGAGGATCTGGAGGGACGCCTCGATCTTGGCCAGCAACCGGTGCAGGGGTGCGGGCTGCGCATCAGTCGTATGCGGTCGAGGCCGTCGGTCCATACGTAGCCGCTCCAAACGTAACGCGAGTGCTTGACTGCCGATGCTAGCATGCTGTACCAAATGGATCGGATAGCGATAACTCCGACCCAACCGATACGCTGGCTCACAGGAGGCAGGACTACATGGCTACTCGAAGTTCGGCGATTCTGGTTGTTTTCGTACTCGTGCTGGCCAGTTGCGGAGGTCAGCCAACGCCGTCGGGCGGCGGCTCAGCATCCGCAGCTCCGACGGAAGGCGGAGAGCTGGTGATCGCGTCCTTCGGTGGAGCCTGGGGTCAGGCCATCCAGTTGGGACTGATCGACTCATTCGAACGAGACACTGGCATCGATGTCACACTTCTGCCCACCCAGGACGTTGCCGCGAGCAGTGCCGCCGTTGACGCTGGACAGGCACCGCTAGAGGACATGATCGACACAAACCAGTCGACCCTGTTCCCTCTTGATCGCGATGGGTATTTAGCGCAGATCGACTACGGAGCCGTCGACGCGGACATCCTCGAACAGATTCCCGAATACGCGCGGCTGGATTACGCGACCGGCTGGGGCCAATTCGCCATCGGCTTGTGCTATGACGCTGAGGTCTTCCCCGACACCGGGCCCCAGCCTGCCACGTGGGCCGACTTCTGGGACCTCGAAGCGTTTCCGGGCAACCGCGGCATGCTGGCCTGGCCAGCAGAGCCACAGCCAGAGTTCGGTCTAATTGCGGACGGGGTGGCGATTGACGATTTGTATCCCCTCGATCTCGACCGCTCCTTTGAGAAGCTCAGCGAGATCGCGGGGGAGATCCCCGACTTCCCAGATAGTCCCGCGGTGCTGGGTCAGCAGCTGGTGGACAAACAGGTAGTGATGGAAGCGTGCTTCACCCACCGCGTGCAGAATCTCATCGATGCCGGCATGGCGCGCATCGGCATCTCGTACGAGCAGGCTCGATTGCAAACCGAGTACTGGGGAGTCTGGGAAGACGCTCCGAACAAGGAAAACGCGATGAGGTTCATTGCATACACGCTTGAGGCCCAGCCTCAGGCCGCTTGGGCACAGATCGGCAACACCAGTCCGATCAATCCTGAGGCCTTTGAACTCATTCCCGAGGATCTACAGGAAAAGTTGGCTACTGCTCCCAGTCACGACACGCTATGGGCAAAGGACGACGAGTGGTACAGCGAACAGAACGACGAAGGCATCACCAACCGAGAAGTGCTGATCGAACTGTGGGATGAGTGGGTGTCATCACAAGGGTGACTGAGCCGGCCTCGCCAGCGGACGATCGAGTGAGTCGCACATCCCCTCACTCGATCACCGCTAGGCGGCAGCGCCTCGGATGGTTGCTGGCCATGGCGCCGTTCGGGGTGCTACTCGCCTCGGTTCTGGTGGTTCCCGTCCTGATTTTCGGAAGTTACGCCTTCGAGGACGGAAACAGCTCCTGGGTGACCCTGTGGACAAGTCCTGGGAAATTGAACAGCATTGGATTGACAGTCGAGATCGCCGCCCAGACCACCGCCATCTGTGCCGCACTGGCCTACCTATACGTAGCTGGCCTGATGCGCGCGGGTCCGCGTATACGCCGTCTGCTGTTGCTGGCGGTGATCGTACCGTTCCTAACGAGCATCCTCGTCCGCAGCTATGCCTGGATCATAGTTCTCGGCAATCAAGGGCCGCTGAATGCCGTCGTTCGGTGGGTCTTCGGCCCCGACGCCAATCTGCAATTGCTCTACAACCGATCCGGCGTATTGATCGGCATGGTTCACGTTCTCTTGCCGCTCTTCGTCCTGCCGCTGTACGCCGTGGTCGCGGACATCCCCCCGAACCTAACCCGTGCGGCACGCACCTTGGGTGCCAATCGGGTCGAAGCGTATCTGAGAGTGTTGCTGCCGCTCAGCCTGCCGGGGGCCGCCGCCGGTGCAGTTCTTGTCTTTGTCAGCGCGCTGGGTTTCTTCGTTACCCCCTCGCTCCTGGGCGGGCTTCAAGAGACCATGGTCGCGCAGTTGATCCAACGCGAGCTATCCACCTTCGTCGACCTGCCTGATGCCGCGGTGCTTGCCATCGTACTTATGGGTGGAGTGTTAGCCATCCTGGCCGCATTCCGGCTGTTCTATCCAATTGAGTTGCTCTTTATTCGAAGTCAAGTGACGGTCCAACATCGCCAACGGCAACGGCGGCCCAGTGGGCTCGGGCGGCCCGGTCGCAGGTGGCCGCTGGCGTCTGCGCGACTCGCGCTGACCGGTGGCCTCAGCCGGCTGCCGTGGGACACCATCTGTTGGGGCGGGACGCTGCTGGTAGCTGCCTTTTTCTTAGTGCCCCTGATCATCGTCATCCCGGTCTCTTTCACCGGAGAAGCGTTTCTTCACTTTCCGCCCGACAGTTATTCCTTGCGCTGGTACGAAGCGGTCATCAGGGATCCGCTGTGGCAGCGCGCTTTCGTGAACTCGTTGTTTACCGGAGCGATCGCAACATTGCTCTCAGCCGTCATCGGATTGCCGTTGGCGTTCGCGTTGGTTCGGGCTCGTTTATCTCAGCGTATACGTGGCTTGCTGGTGCTGCTTGTGGTTCTGCCGGCGCTCGTCCCGCTCATCGTCTTGGCAATCGGCGTGTTTGTGTGGTACCTGCGGATTGGCCTAATCGCGAATACCTGGTCTCTGGCGGCGGCCCACGCATTACTAGGACTTCCGTTCTTGGTGTTGGTGGTTATGGCGGCACTACGTGACTTTGACGTCCGGGTCGAAAAGGCAGCCCGCAGCCTGGGCGCCGGACCGCTGAGCACCCTGCGCCTGATCACCCTGCCCATCCTGTCGCGAGCCATCACTGCCGGATTGCTCTTTGCGTTCTTGGTATCGCTCGACGAGCTACTCATTGCCTTGGCCGTGACGGACTTTGCCACTGCGACGCTGCCCGTTCGTTTGTGGGAGGGTGCCAATGAGGAGATCAGTCCCGCCCTGGCGGTAGTCTCAACGCTTTACCTGCTCCTAGCCCTTGTGGCAGCGTCTGCGGCACTAAGCGGTGGCGGGGTCCGCCGCAGATCTGATCCCGAGGCAGTCGATGCCTGATCCACTGCTCTCGGTTACTGCTTTGCGAAAGCAATACGGCGATCTCGTCGCCGTCGATTCCCTGTCGTTCGAGGTCGAGCGCGGGGAATTCTTCACGCTTCTCGGACCGTCGGGCTGTGGCAAGTCAACAACCTTGATGTCGCTAGTCGGCTTTGAGGCCATCGATGGCGGGCGTATCGAACTCGATGGGCGCGACGTTACCTCGGTCCCGCCCGAGGGCCGAGGCATGGGGGTGGTCTTTCAAAATTACGCGCTCTTTCCACACATGAACGTTCTCGAGAACGTCATGTTTCCGCTTCGGATGCGAGGAGCGTCCGCAGAGCGGGCTGAGGAGCGCGCACGAGCGACGCTTGAGCTGGTACAGCTAGACCAGTACTCCGCACGCCCCAGCGAGATCAGTGGCGGTCAGATGCAACGGGTGGCCCTGGCGCGGGCTCTGGTCTTCGATCCGCCTATCTTGCTGATGGATGAGCCGCTGGCAGCCCTAGACCGCCGCTTGCGACAGACCATGCAGTTTGAACTGCGGCGCATTCAAGACCAGGTTGGTACGACGGTGATCTATGTCACCCACGACCAAGAAGAGGCATTGGTGCTCTCCGACCGCATCGCCGTCATGCGTGCGGGCCGGTTCGAGCAGGTCGCCCCACCGCGCGAGATCTACGAGCAGCCGGTCAATGCCTTCGTGGCGAACTTCCTCGGTGAGTCCAACCGGCTTCGGGTTCGCGTGGTGAGCGCCGACGATGCGGGCGCTTTGGTTGAATCAGTGGCGGACCCGAGCTATCGCATGCATGTCTCAACGGCACCGCCGGCATTCCAGGCCGGCACGTTGATCGTCCGTCCCGAGCATGTACATGTGGAATGGCACAGCCGGGAGCCTGCCGCCCCTTCCGTGCCGGGCATCGTCGTCGATCGAGCCTTCCTCGGCAGCGGCACGCGCCTAGAACTGCGGTTGCTCGAAGAGACATGGACGGCCATGGTGCCTGCGAGCGTTGACGAAGATGCTCTGCCGGAAATCGGCCAGCAGGTCAACCTTGCCTGGTCGCCTGGAGACGCTCGCCTGGTGGATGCGGAGCCGTGAGCGACACGCGTCCTCTGCTCGCAAGCCTTCTTCTAGAGACGTCGCATCTGGACCTGCCCGGCGTGTTGCGGCATCCCGATACGCTGCCGGTCCGTCAGCTGCTTGAGACCGTGCCCGGAGCACGGGGAACGATCGTAGTCGGCCCTGACTACCGAGCGGTCGCCAGCGCCTACGTTGCATCTGCCGCGGCGGTCGACGCAGAGGAGATCGAGCTGATCACGGCGAATTGCGGATTCGCGATCGCATACCAAGACGATGTCGCGGCCGCTGTTGAAGCACCGGTGGCCCTGTCAAGTCTCCTCCTGGTCCCGATGCTATTTCGCGTGTATGGCAGGCGCCTGGGAGTCGTCACCTTTGACGCGAGCCAGCTTGATGAGCCGCGACGCCATGCCGCCGGCTGGCCAGCGGCCGGGCCGCCGGTGGTTGACGTGCAAGGCAGCGCAGCGTGGCGGCGCCTTGCGAGTGATGGGCAGCCTAAGCTCAACTTGAGCAAGCTGCGTGACGACCTCTTGGGCGCGGTGGCGCCTTTTGCCCAGCGGCATCGTCTTCAAGCCTTGTTGCTTGAATGCACTGGCATGTCGCCGTTTCGCTCGGACCTGGCTGACCGAACCGGCGCTCGGGTGTTCGACTTGATTGGCTTGCTGGAGTTTTTGCTGGGTCTGCCATTGATCGAAGCCTTTGAAGCGCACGGCGCCCACAAGAGCAACAGTGCTTCAGTCTCAAGAAAGTCCAAGGAGAATCATCGTGCCTGACCGCCAGCCGGGCTTTGTTCAGCACACTGCTATCTCGGTTGGCGCGGGGCTGATCGAAACGCTGGGCGATCAAATCAGACGCCTGGGCGGCGACAGACCAGTGATCCTGATCGACGCCGCCCTGGAGCAGGGACCCGTCGGCAACCGCCTCCGGACCCTGCTTCCGCACGCTCCACTTCTCGGGCGCACCAGCCAAGAGCCGAGTTTCGAATCTGTAGCCCAAGATGCGCAGCTGATCGGTGAAAGCGGCGCGGACTTGCTGGTCGCGGTCGGGGGAGGCAGCACAATCGACTCGGCCAAACTGCTGCGAGGCCTGTTGGCGGCCGGCGTGGAGTCGCTGGCCGAACTGCCTGAGTCGTTCGGCAGCCCACCGATGCCTCTTATCGCCGCGCCTACTACCGCGGGCACCGGAGCAGAGATCGGTGCTGGGGCCATCGTGTTCGACTCGGCCATCGGCGACAAGATTTTGATCCGGCGACGAGAACTGGCCGCCAATGTGGCCATCGCTGACGGCGAGCTGACCCTTGGCCTACCGCCTCACCTCACCGCCTGGACCGGCTGCGACGCGCTTGGTCAGGCCATCCTGGCGTTTGTGCCGGCTGGCTGGGATGCGCTGTCCGGCCAGATCGCCCTACGCGCCATCTCGCTGATCGCAAATGCGCTGCCGCAGGCAGTCGCGGACGGCAGCAACAAGGCAGCGCGGAACGACCAGATGCTGGGGTCAGTCCTCAGCGCGCTCGCCATGTATAACGCCCCACCCGATTACGCCGGAGAGCACCTGTTCGCCGAACCGGTAGGAGCGGCTCTAGGCGTTCACCACGGTTTGGCCGTAGCCGCGTTCTTGGCTGGCACTGCCGAGTACAACGCTGAGGTACTCGCACAGCCATATGCCGCGATAGCACGGGTGGTCGGGGCAGCGCAGCCTGATGATCCTGACTCCACAGCTTCCCTGGCGTTGGTGGAATGGCTACGTAGCTTCGTCCGCAAGCTGGGCGTGCCCGGATTGGCCCAGATAGCCGGTGCCGCGGACGCCCGATCCCTCGCCAAGCGCTGCGCTCTGCACGATGGCTACGTGCTGAACCCCCGCCCGCTTTCGGAGGAATCGGCGGTCCGGATCATTCGCGGTGCGCTTGATGGCTCCTTCAGCGCGACGGGCCGTGGCAAGTCTGACGTGCCAGATACAAGCCATGGGTGAGGCAACGACAGCCAGCATGGGCGTAGCAGGCGGTTGGCTTCCCATCCACACTACATGGGCCATGGACCCCTACGCCCGCGGTCACGAGTTCGGCCTCAGCGCTCGTCGAATCCGACGCACGGTGCGCGAGTACCCGCGCCATTTCGCGGCTAGCGGCATCGCTTCCGCCACCCCCGTCAAGGTCGGCTCGATGCGAGGTCCGCGTAATGAGGCTTGAGCGGCTCGAGATTCGGCATGTTCGGTTGCCGTTAGTGGCGCCCTTCGAGACCAGCTTGGGTCGCCTGCTCACGAAAGACGCA
>Ga0183260_10005132_pt1 | contig 10337 bp, 9 predicted proteins | sample AntDrymUQ4972206_2_FD_129768 | JGI IMG/M metagenome (GOLD analysis project Ga0183260, IMG submission 129768) | Polar desert sand microbial communities from Dry Valleys, Antarctica - metaG UQ497 (22.06) (version 2) (version 2) | ecosystem: Environmental > Terrestrial > Soil > Desert | place...
ATGATGATCCGCGCCGGCGTCGATGATCGCGCCATGCTTGCCGCGTCGGGCGTCAATGTGAACCTGGTGTTCGCGGTCACCTTCGCCATTGGCGCCGGCCTGGCGGGATTCGGCGGCGTGATCGGCGCGGTAGAGCTTTCCATCGTGCCCGGCGAGGACGTTCGCCTGCTGCTCGCCTCGCTCATCGTGGTGATCGTCGGTGGGATGGGCAGCGTGGTGGGGGCGGCGGTCGGCGCCATTATCCTGGGCGTGGCAGAGACCTACGGGCTCGCTTACGCGCCGACCTATAGCGTGGTGTTCACCTTCGTTATCCTGGTGCTGGTGCTGGCCTTCCGGCCGCGCGGGATTCTCGGGAGACCGGCATGACCGCCTCCAAGAGGGGCAGCGCAGTGGCCGCATGCGCAAATGCGCCCGCAAGCGTGGGGCCCACCCAACCGCGACCCAAACTGGAGCGCAAGCGTGAGCACCGCTGATTGGCGCAAGGCCATGAACTCAGGGGCAGGGCGCGCCGCGATGCTGGTGAAGCCCGCCGCCGCCGCTCCAGGGCATGGCTCCATCGCACTCCGTGGCACAAACGCCGATTGGGGCGTACAGGTGTGGCTTGCACGAGCCTGGCGGCACGTGTCCGCGCGGCACGTGCTAGTCCTGCTCCTCCTGCTCGCGTATCCGTGGTTCGCCACCCCGTTCCTGACATTCCAGATCGGCGGACAAGCGTTGGCCCTCGGCATCATCGCGCTGTCGCTGACCTTCCTCGGCGGCTTCGGCGGCATGATCTCGCTCGCGCAGATGACTGTCGCAGGGATCGCCGGATACGCGCTCGCAATCTTCGGCAACAGCATCGAGGCGGCGATCAGTCTCAACTGGCCGTGGTGGCTGGCGGTGGCAATCGCTATTACTCTCGGCACGATCGCGGCCGCCTTCATCGGCTGGCTGTCGGTGCGCACCGAGGGCATTTACACGATCATGATCACCCTGGCCGTGGGTGTCGCCTTCTACTACCTGTGCCTGCAGAACTACAGCATCTTCAACGGCTTCCAGGGTTTCCAGCGCGTGCTCGCGCCGCAGGTGCTCGGCGTCAACTGGCGTGACCCACTCCCGTTCTACTACCTCGCACTGTTTTCGGCGCTCACCACCTATTTCTTCGTCAAGTATTTGCTGCGCGCACCCTTCGGCATCGCGCTGCAAGGCATCCGCGACAACGCACGGCGGATGCATGCGCTCGGCTACAACGTCACGGCGCACCGCGTTGCCGCCTATGCGGTGGCCGGCGTCATCGCTTCCATCGGTGGCGTGCTGATGGTCTGGTACAACGGCCTCATCACCCCGGGCTCGATCGGCGTTTCATGGATGATCAACGTCTTGATCATCGCGGTGCTGGGCGGGATGGGCCATCCGATCGGCGCCTTCCTGGGTGCGATCGTGTTCGTGCTCCTGCAGACGTTCGCCATCGACATCATCGACCGCGAGCGCTATAACCTCGTGATCGGGACGGTGTTCCTGGGCATTGTGCTTTTTTCGCCCGACGGCTTGCTTGGCTGGTGGGCGCGCGTGAAGTCGCGATTTTCATCTCAAAGAGGAGGTGTCAGATGAAGCAAGGAAAGAGAACGTTCATTGGTAGCATCATCGGTGTGGCTGTCGCCGCCGCCTGCGCTGGCGCCGTCCTCGCCCAGTCCGGGCAGCCGGTCAAGATCGGCTTGCTGGCGACGCTCGAAGGCCCGTTTGCAGCGGGGGGTGCTGACGGCATGCGCGGCGCGGAGCTGGCGATCAAGCAGCGCGGCGGCGTGGTCGCAGGACGTAAGATCGAGCTGCTCAAGGCTTCGTCCGACGCGAAGCCCGACGTCGCGGTGAACGCCACGCGCAAGCTCGTCGAGCAGGACAAGGTCGACATCATGGTCGGGCCGCTTTCGGGCGGCGAAGGCATCGCCGTCAAGGAGTACTCGAAGACTCAGCCCAATATCACCTTCATCAACGGTTCGTCGGGCGCGCAGGCCGCGACACTCGTCAATCCCTCGCCGAACTTCTTTCGCTTCAATACCGAAGGCGCGCAGTGGATGGTCGGCCTGGGCAAGGCGACGCTCGACAAGGGCTACAAACGCGTGATGGTGATCGCCGAAGACTACGCCTTCCCATACTCGCAGGTGCAGGGCTTCATGTCCGAGTACTGCCGCCTTGGCGGCAAGGTGCCGGTCAAGGCCTGGGTGCCATTGGGCGGCAAGGACTATTCGTCGGTGATCGCGCGTATCCCGAACGACGTGGACGCGCTGGTCGTCGTTCTCGGCGGCGCGGACGCTGTGAACTTCCTGAACCAGTACGAGGCGGCGGGCGGCGACAAGCCGATGGTCGGGGGCTCGATCACGGTGAGCCAGGACGTCCTCAACTACAAAGGTAAGCGCCGCGATTCGCTGGTCGGCACGATTGCGGGCTCGCCGATCGCGGATGCCTACGACGGGGCGGAGTTCAAGGCGTTTGTGGCCGACTACCAGAAGAACTACCCGGTGTCGTCCGGCGCGTATCCGAGCCCGTCGCTCTTCGCCCTCGTGTATTACATCAACATGAAGGCGGCGCTCGACGGTCTCGAGGCAGTGAAGGGCGACCTCTCGGACGGCCAGAAGAAGTACCGCGAGGCGCTCTCCCAGATGACGCTCAAGACCCCGGTCGGCGACGTGAAGCTCGATGCGAACCGCCAGGCGATCGGCACGACCTTCATTACCGAGGTGGTGAAGGACGCGCAGGGCAACCTCTACAACAAAGTTATCCGCAAGGTGGACGGCATCGACCAGATGCTCGGCATGAAGAAGGAAGATTTCAAGATGGGTTCGCGGGACGAGCCGAATTGCCCCTGATAACGGCCTCCGTCCCCCAGCGTGGCCAGCATCCCCCGATCGCGTCGGGCGACGCCCTCGTTCTCGAGGCCGTCACCCGGGCTTTCGGGGCCCTGCGCGCGATCGAGAACGTGTCGTTCACGGTCGCCGCGGGGGAGCGGCGCGCGGTGATCGGTGCGAACGGCGCCGGGAAGACCACGCTCTTCAACGTCGTCACCGGCGATTTCCCGGCGACTTCCGGCCGGGTCCTCTTTTTCGGCGAAGACGTGACCGCGCTACCACCGTACGAGCGCATTCGCATGGGCCTGCGCCGCACCTACCAGTCATCGCTCCTGTTCCGCGATCTATCTGTGCGGGACAATCTGTTCCTGGCGGTACGCGGCATCGCGCGCGGTCGCTACGGGTTTTTTCGACCTCGTGCGCATCACTCATCGCTGCGATCCACGCGGGACCTTCTCGAGCGCGTGCGTCTGTCGCACCTGGCGGATGAGCCGGTGTCCTCGCTTGCACACGGCCAGCAGCGCCAGCTCGAGATCGGCATGGCGCTCGCAGGTGCGCCGCGCCTTATTCTGTTCGACGAGCCGGCGGCCGGGCTCTCGCCCGGCGAGCGCGCGGAGCTCGTGGCGCTCTTGACCGCGTTGCCGGAACATATGGGTTTTATCTTGATCGAGCACGACCTCGAGATCGCCCTGCGCGTCGTGGAGCGGGTGACGGTGATGCACAACGGGCGCACGCTCAAGCATGGCAGCCCGGCCGAGATCGAAAACGATCCCGAAGTGCAGGCCATCTATATCGGCGAAAGACACCATTGATCCTGGCGATCAAAAATTTGGACGTGTTCTACGGCCGCGCCCATGCGCTGCAAGGCGTGTCGCTGACGCTCGATCGCGGCGTCCTCGCCGTGGTGGGCCGCAACGGCATGGGCAAGACGACGCTGTGCAATGCGATCACGGGTCTCGTGCGGGGCGTGGGGAATAGCACCACCGCGGGGAGCGTGAAGTTTGCCGGCGAGGAAATCCTGGGCCTCGCGCCGAACGTCATCACCGGCAAAGGTATTGGTTATGTGCCGCAAGGCCGGCGCGTCTGGCCGTCGCTCTCGGTGGACGAGCATTTGCGGCTTGCGGCGGGAAGCGCGAAGGGCGCGTGGACGGTGCAGCGCGTCTACGCGACCTTTCCCCGTCTCGCCGAGCGCAAGAACAACGGCGGCGCCGAGCTTTCCGGCGGCGAGCAGCAGATGCTCGCCATCTCGCGCGCGCTGCTCTTCAACCCGCGCCTGCTGGTGATGGATGAGCCGACCGAGGGTCTCGCCCCAGTCATCGTCCAGCAACTCGCCGGCATGCTTAAAGGCCTCGCCGCCGATGACGCGATCGCGGTGCTGCTCATCGAGCAGAATCTCGGCGTGGCGATCGAGGTCGCCGATACCATCGCCGTAATGGTGAACGGCCGCATCGCGCGCTCCATGCCTGCCGCCGACCTCGCTGCCGACCGCGAGCTGCAGCAGCGCCTCCTCGGCGTCAAGGTAGAAGCGGCGGCGGAAGAGGAATTACCCGTCGCGGATCCGGGCGCGCGCGAAATCCAGGTGTTCACCGTCAAGCGGGCCGGCGATGTAGCCACCTCGGAAGCGCCGCAGCACCCGCAAGAGCGGACGGTCCGTGGCTATACCCGCTGGGGCGCGACCAACAACGATCGGGCAGTAGGAGGAGCGGATGCACGCTTGCGTGACGGCGAGACGCAGTCGCGCGAACCCCGCGTGCTGGCGTTCCCAGCCGCCCAGACCCCGGAGCGACTAGATTACATCGCCGGCACCTCAGACACCAAGGGTCGCGAGCTCTCCTATCTGCGCACCTGCCTGGATAAGCTCGGTTTGCGCACGGTCACCGTCGATCTCGCCACCTCCGGCAAGCCTTCGCCGGCGATGGTGCATCCGCGCGAAGTGGCGCGTCACCATCCGCAGGGTGAGCGCGCCGTGTTCACCGGGGACCGCGGCTCGGCGGTGACCGAGATGGCGTTGGCGTTCGAACATTTCATCGTGCAACGCCGTGATATGGGGGGGCTCATTTCTGCCGGCGGCTCCGGCGGCACCGCACTGGCTACGCAGGCGATGCGCCGGCTGCCCATCGGCGTGCCGAAAGTCATGGTCTCAACCGTCGCGTCAGGCGATGTGAAACCGTACGTGGGGCCGTCGGATATCTGCATGATGTACTCCGTTACCGACGTCTCCGGCATCAACCGGATTTCGGAGAAGGTGCTCGCGAACGCGGCGCATGCGCTCGCCGGAATGATCGCTTATGGCACACCGGAGAAGCGGCAGAGCGAAGCGAAACCGGCGCTCGGGCTGACCATGTTCGGCCTCACGACCACCTGCGTGCAGGCGGTGTGCAGGCAGCTCGAAGCGAGTTACGACTGCCTGGTCTTCCACGCCACGGGGACGGGCGGGCAGGCGATGGAGAAGATCGCTGACTCACGGTTGCTCGCGGGCGTGCTCGATATCACGACGACCGAGATTGCCGATGAGATTGTCGGTGGTGTTCTTAGCGCCGGGCCGGCGCGCATGGATGCCGTCATTCGGTCGCGCGTTCCGTATGTCGGCTCATGCGGTGCTTTGGACATGGTGAATTTCTGGGCGATGGATACGGTGCCGATCAAGTTCAAGGACCGCAAACTCCATAAGCACAATCCCAACGTCACCTTGATGCGTACGACCCCCGACGAAGCTTGGCGGATCGGCCGCTTCATCGTCGACAAGCTGAACCGCATGGAAGGCCCGGTGCGCTTCCTGATTCCCGAAGGCGGTACGTCGGGCCTCGACCAGCCGGGTGGTCCGTTTTGGGACCCGCCGGCGAACAAGGCGCTGTTCGATGGCATCGCCACGAATTTCCGTTCGAGCGCGAATCGCAAACTTCTTCGTCTTCAGAGCCATATCAACGATCAGGCATTCGCCGACGCGCTGGTCGCGAACTTCAACGAGATCAAGGCCCCATGGCCCGACTCCCGCGCCGCGACATCCTGAAAAAGTTCCGCGGCATGATCGAGCGCGGCGAGCCCATCGTTGGCGGCGGCGCGGGCACGGGTCTGTCCGCGAAATGCGAGGAGGCGGGCGGCATCGACCTCATCGTCATCTATAACTCCGGCCGCTACCGGATGGCCGGGCGCGGCTCGCTGGCCGGCCTCATGGCCTACGGCAACGCCAACGAGATCGTTGTCGACATGGCGCGCGAGGTGCTGCCGGTCGTGCAGCACACACCGGTGTTGGCGGGCGTGAACGGCACGGATCCCTTTCTGCTTCGGGACTTTTTCCTGCGCCACCTGTGCGACCTGGGCTTCTCAGGCGTCCAAAATTTTCCCACCGTCGGCCTGTTCGACGGAACCATCCGCGCCCAGCTTGAGGAAACCGGAATGGGCTATGGGCTCGAGGTCGATCTCATCGGCGCCGCGCGCGCGCACGACCTGCTCACGACCCCGTACGTGTTCTCAGAGGAGAACGCCCGCGACATGACGCAGGCCGGCGCCGATATCATCGTCTGCCATTTGGGCCTTACCGCCGGGGGCGCGATCGGCGCGAAAACCGCGCTCACGCTCCAGGATTGCGTGCCGCTGATCGAGGCGTGGGCGAAGGCGGCGCGCGGGGTGAACCCGGACGTTATGGTGCTCTGCCATGGCGGACCGATCGCCCATCCCGAAGACGCGCGATATATATTGGAGAACTGCCGCAATTGCCACGGCTTCTACGGCGCCTCGAGCATGGAGCGGCTACCAACCGAGGCCGCGCTCACGGAAACCACACGCAGATTCAAGCGCATCGGTAGTAAGCGGAAGGAGAAAGCGTCATGACAGGAGCTCAATTCGGACAGTTCATCCTCGCCCTGGTCGTCGTCGCGGTGGGCGTCGCAATCGTCGTCTGGCTGCTCCACTGGCTGTACCTGCGCTCCTCGAAGGAGCGGGCGTTCGTGCGGACCGGACTCGGCGGCCAGAAAGTCGTCATGAACGGCGGTGCGTTGGTGCTGCCGATCGTGCACGAGGTGATCCCGGTCAACATGAATACGCTGCGCCTCGAAGTGTCGCGCGGCCGCGACCGGGCGATCATCACCAGGGATCGGATGCGCGTCGACGTGACCAGCGAGTTCTACGTGCGCGTGCAGGCCTCCCCCGACGCGATCGCCGCCGCGGCGCAAACACTCGGCCAACGCACCATGCAGCCGGACATGCTGAAGGAATTGGTCGAGGGCAAGTTCGTCGACGCGTTGCGCACTGTGGCGGCAGAAATGACGATGGAGGAGCTGCACGAGAAGCGCGGCGAGTACGTCAAGCGTGTGCGCGCGGTGGTCGCGGCCGACCTGTTGCAGAACGGTCTGGAGCTCGAGACCGTCTCCTTGACACAACTCGACCAGACGGCGATGGAGTATTTCAACCCGTCGAATGCGTTCGATGCGGAAGGCTTGACCCGGCTGACCGAAACCATCGAGGCGCGCAAGAAGCAGCGCAACGACATCGAGCAGGACACGATGATCCAGATCCGCAACAAGAACCTCGACACCGAGCGCCAGGCGCTCGACATCGACCGCGAGCTTGAGTACGCGCGGCTCGCGCAGGAGCGCGAGCTCGAGGTGAAGCGCGCGGCGCAACGCGCGGACGTGGCGCGCGAGAAGGCGACGAGCGAGCAGGATGCCGAGCGCGCGCAGATTTCGGCGCGCGAAGTAGTGGAGCGGGCGCGCATCGTCTCGGAGCGCGCGGTGGAGGAAGAGCGCATCGGCCGCGAGCGCCAGATCGAGGAGCTCGAGATCGGCCGGCGCCAGTCGGTCGAGCTCGCCGAGCAGCAACGCGCCATCGCCTTCGCCCAGTCCTCGAAGCTGCAATCCGAGGCGCAGGCGGCCGCGGACCAGGCGCGCGCCAAGGCGGTCATCGAGGAGGAGAAGGTGTTCACCGCCCGCGATGCGGAGACGGCTGAACGCCGCAAGATCGTCGAGATCGCGCAGGCGGAGTCGAACGCCGAGTCCTCGCGCATTCAAGCCATGGCGGCCAGGATCCGGCACGAGGTCGAGGCCGAGGGCCTGACGTTGATGAATCAAGCGGCCAATCTGCTCACACCGGAAGCGCGCCAATCGGCGATGCGCCGCCAGCTCATCGACAAGATGGAGGCCATCATCCGTGAATCGGTGAAGCCCATGGAGCGCATCGAGGGCATCCGCATCTTGCACGTCGACGGGTTGGGCGGCGGCGGAGGCGGAGGCGGGCAGGGCAACGGCGCCGGCGGCAACATCGCCGACAGTGTGGTGAATTCCGCCCTGCGCTTCCGCGCGCAGGCGCCGCTCATCGACCAGTTGCTGCGCGAAATCGGGATTGAACAGGGCGACGTCGGTCAAGCGGCGCGCGGATTGCTCGAGCGCGGCGGCAACCTCGCACTTCCCGACAAGGACACGTGATCAAGGTCTACACCTCGAGTGTCATCGAAGCTCCGGCGGACGCCGTTTGGGCGCGCGTGCGCGACTTCAACGGCTTACCGAAGTGGACGCCGTTCGTCGCGGATTCCCGCATCGAGGAAGGCTTGCCCGCAGACAAGATCGGCTGCGTGCGCAACGTCCGCTTGAAGGATGGCGGCGTTATTCGCGAGCGGCTCCTCACGCTGTCTGACTACGACTACCAGTGCAGTTACTCGATTCTGGAGAGCCCAATGGGTGTCGCGAACTATGTCGCGACACTCAAGCTGACGCCGGTGACCGACGGCAACAAGACTTTCGCCGAATGGTGGGCGGAGTTCGATTGCGCCCCGGAAAAGGAGCGGGACTTGGCCCAGGGCATCGGCCAGGGGGTCTTTCAGGCGGCGTTCGATTCGCTGAAAAGTATCGTCGGAAGGTGATTCGGGTCACGCGGTCGGCGGTCATCGCTGCCCCGGTCGGCCGCGTCTGGGAGATCCTGCGCGACTTCAACAGCCATGCGGCCTGGCACCCGGCCGTCGGTGCGTCCCGCATCGAGAACGGCGAGCCGGCTGACCAGGTCGGCTGCGTGCGCAACTTTTCACTGAAGGACGGCAACCACATCCGCGAGCAGCTCCTGGCGCTCTCCGATCGCGACTACACCTCGACCTACTGCATCCTCGACGCCACGCTCCCGATGCGGAACTACGTGGCCACGGTGCAGTTGAAGCCGGTCACCGACGGCAATCGCACCTTCTGGCATTGGCAATCGACGTTCGACGTGCCCCAGGGCCGCGAACGCGAGTTTACCGAGCTGGTCGGCGAAGGCGTCTACAAAGGGGGCTTCGACGGCTTGCGGTCTTATTTGCAACGGGACCGACCCCATGTTTCCGGTTCGTCGGCGCAGGCGGTGGCGGGGCAGGGCATCGTCGTCACCGCATTCGGAGGTCCGGAGGTTTTGCGTTTTCAGCCGCTCGAGGCTGAGGAGCCCAATGCCGGCGAGGTTCTGATCCGTCAGACGGCGATCGGGGTCAACTACATCGACGTCTACATCCGCAAGGGGCTCTACCCAATGATCGAGCCACCCGCGGGGCTGGGGATGGAAGCGGCAGGCGTCGTCATCGCGTCGAAGTGCGCACACATCATGGCCGGCGATCGCGTCGCCTATGCGAGCGCGGCGCCGGGAGCTTACGCCACGATGCGCACGATTGCCGGCGACCAGTTGGTCGTCCTTCCCCACTACATCGACGATGAAACGGCGGCGGCAGTGCTGCTCAAGGGCATGACCGCGGAATACCTGTTGCATCGGACGCACCGCGTCAGGCCCGGTGACACCGTGCTGGTGCATGCGGCGGCCGGCGGCGTCGGCCTCTTTCTTTGCCAATGGGCGCGCGCGCTCGGTGCGCGCGTACTGGGGACGGTGTCAACAGACGAAAAGGCACGGCTCGCCGCAACCAATGGTTGCGAGTACCCGCTCGTCACGCGCTCTTACTCGTTTGCGCAGGAAGTGAAAACGCACACCGGCGGCCGCGGCGCCGATGTGATTTACGACGGCCTCGGCAGCGCAGCGGCGGCCGAGAACTTAGCGGCGCTCGCATTACGCGGTCACTGGGTCAGCTATGGCCAGGCAAGCGGCGCGCACGAGACTTTCCCCGATCTCGGAGCGAAGTCGGGCACCTTGTCGCGCCCCGTGCTCTTTCATTACACCGCAGAGCGAGCGGCGCTGCTGGAAATCGCCGGCCGTGTGTTCGCGGCCCTGCGGGACGGTATTCTCAAAGCGGACATTCGGCACCGCTACCCGCTCCTTGCCGCCGCCGACGCGCACCGCGATCTCGAAGCGCGCCGCACGACCGGTCCGCTGCTGCTGCTTCCCTGACGCGAGCGCTTCGCGCAGCGGCGCGCGCCGTACAACCGCAGACTGGCGTGCCGCACGGCGGCCAAGGTTGGGACAAATCGGCAGCTGCGGCCGCAGGCGTTGGAGGGTCCACTCACGAGCGCATCGCGGCAGCAAGAGGCTACCGTTTCACGGCTTTTTAGTGCGGTGTCTTTGCGTCCGATGTCCTCTTAGCTGCACGTCTTTCCGATACGACGTCCTCATCATCGG
>Ga0183260_10005133_pt1 | contig 10337 bp, 11 predicted proteins | sample AntDrymUQ4972206_2_FD_129768 | JGI IMG/M metagenome (GOLD analysis project Ga0183260, IMG submission 129768) | Polar desert sand microbial communities from Dry Valleys, Antarctica - metaG UQ497 (22.06) (version 2) (version 2) | ecosystem: Environmental > Terrestrial > Soil > Desert | place...
ATCAGGGGGTGCGCGGAGTGATGCTCGTGGGAATGGAAGACGGCACAGTGATCGCCGGGGACGCGGGCACGTCGCTGGACAGTGATACTGCCGCCGCGCTGGCGGCGTCCCTGTTCAGACGAACCCGCGCGGCAGCGGGCGACGCCGGACTCGGAGAGGCAAACTTCGTCCGTCTCGAAGCGGAGCGCGGGCACCTCTGTGCCACGGCGCGTGGCGACGTTCTGATAGTCACGGTCGCGAACCGAAATATCAACCTTGGAAAACTGCGCCTCGATATGCTTGGCGCATTGGAGCATATATGATTGCCGGAGCCGTAGCAGCACCCTGGCTCGACGCCCCTCTCAGGCGATTCGTTCAGGATTCACGAGTGCAGCGGGCGATTGTGCTGCACCCCGATGGGAAAGTTCTCGGACAATTCGGGTTCGGGAAGGCAAGCGACGTAATGACTGCGTGCGCGCTCGCGGCGGCGATCAACGCCTCCGGAAAGGAGCTCGGCCGCCAGCTCGGTGGCCGGCCGTTTCTGGGATTGCATCAGGGAGGCCGCAACCAGGGCGTGTTCATGGGATCATGTACTGCGGGTGGTGAGGAGTTTCTGTTGCTGGCGTCATTCGATCGCGACAGCACACTCGGGCTGGTTCGCCTTTACTTCGCCGAGTTTCGTGACGCCGTGGGAGACGTCTCCGAAAGCGATCCTGGCAACAGCGCGCCATCCGACCTCGACACGGATCTCAACAGCAGCCTCGACGCCCTGTTCGGACCGCTGAACTGAGACGATAGACGGGCGAGCTCAGGCGGAAACGGCCAGACGCCGTTTCGCAGTCCGCAGTTTTTGAGTTTGTGCATATCTTATGCGGCGCTGGATACCGCTCGCAACGCGAATAACGACTGGGAGGAGCATTTAAAGGCATGGCTGAAGACCGGACGGCGCGTCCGCAGAAAGGTGAATGGAATGACGGAGAGTTCGAATCATTCCTCGATGAGATAGCGCCTACCCTCGAGCAGAGTGTGGGTCGTCTCGGCGTCGCCGGGCATCTAGGCACGCGTGGCACGCAGGGCGTGATCGCGAGCCTGATCTTCGCCTGGCCGGAAGTCGCGGACAGGATCATCGAGGAGCTGAGGTAGTGGCGCTCAAGGGCAGCCTCAACGAGGCAAGTCTCCCCGATGTGCTGCAGCTGCTGGTAATGGGGAACAAGACCGGCTGCCTGAGCCTGACCGTCGACGGCGCAGGTGGCATAATCTGCTTCATCAACGGGCGCATCTGTCATGCATCCGTCGACGGTCGCGATCTCGGAACCGAAGACTCGGTCTACGCGATGTTCAAGTGGACCCACGGCCAGTTCAGCTTCGATCCTGGCGTGACGCCGCCTGCTGGCGCGGTGCTGGTGTCGGTCGATCCCCAGGGGTTGTTGCTCGAAGGCGCGCGCCGCGTTGATGAATGGTCGCTCGTCGAGAAGAGAATTCCCAGCTTCGACGTGGTTTTCGCGCTCGATCGGCAGCGCCTGCTGCGGAACAGTATTGCGCTCACCGATGAACAACAGCTGTTGCTGCCGCTGATCGACGGATTTCGCGATGTCACTGCGCTCATGGCTGCGTCAAAGCTGGGTGAATTTGCGACCGGAAAGGCTCTTTTCGGACTTCTGAGCGGCGCGTTCATCGTTGCCGTCGGCAGCCGCGAAACCGAAGCTCCGGTTGTGTCGGACAGTGTCATCTCGGAGCACCGGAATCTCGGAATCGCGTTCTACAAGGCCCGGATGTACAGCGATGCGGGGCGGGAATTCCGGCGAATCACCCAGTTGCGTCCGAGTGATTCGGGAGCCGCGTTTTTTCTGGGACTGATCGCCCTTCGCGACGCGCGCTGGAACGATGCTGTGGCGTCGTTCCAGACGGCGGCAGTCTCCACTCCGCGGGCAAGCGCAATATTCGTCAACCTCGCCTACGCGTACGAGCGGCTGGGTCAATACGGAAAGGCGAGGCTGGCACTCGATCAGGTAATCGCGCGCGGCACGCGTCCAGAGCCACTGGCGCATGTGAGCATGGCTGCGCTGGCGCTGCACCGGGGAGACCTGGACTCAGCCGCGGCAGCGCTTGGGGACGCGAGACAGGCGTGGCGCGAGGCCGCGCCGCAACCCACATGGTTCCACTACGCTGGTGTCGAGGCGACGATGCGTGGCAATCTCGACCGAGCCGTCGAGATACTCGCCGACGGGGTGTCCAGATATCCTGCATCTGCAGTGTTGTTGAACAACCTTTCCGCGGCGTACGAAGCGAGCGGAAAATTTGCCGAGGCGCGTGCGGCGTCGCTCCGGGCAGCGACGGCTGGCAAAGGTGCAGGCGGGCGCTGAGGGCGCGGGTTTCGATTCTCTCTGCCGCCAAATCGAGAGGGATCGGGGCTTTCCATGTTCGCAGTACCTCGGCACACTGCTCCGACGTCGGATCGGCGTCAGGATGCGGGCGAGAAACTCGGAAACATTTCCGTCATACGCGCGGGTTCTGAGGGAAGACTCCTCGGAATACGATCGGCTCATTGCGACTCTCACGATCAACGTGGCGTCGTTTTTCCGGGACCCGGCAACCTACGATTGCCTGGCCGCGCGAGTGCTGCCGGCGGTCTGGCCGACGAATGCATCGGGGCTGCTGCGAGTCTGGAGCGCCGGCTGTTCGACGGGCGAGGAAGTCTATTCGTTGTCGATGCTGATGCACGCCCATGCGAATCGCAACGGGGGCCCGCGATCGCTGCGCCAGGTGCGCATCGTGGGCTCGGGACCGGGATGCGATCGCGACGGCGCGACACGGGCGATACGCCGAGAGCGCGTTCACGCACACGCCTGCTTCGATCCGTGACCGTTACTTTCCGTTGCAGGAAGGCATTCGCACCGCGACCCCCGAGCTTCGCGGCATTTCAAGCTTCGAGCACGGAGACATGCTCAACTGGTCGTTGCCGGTGGCCGGGAAGGTCAATCTGATCGTTTGCAGAAATGTCGTCATCTACTTCACCCGGACGACCCAGGAAGCGCTGTTTTCGCGCTTCCATGATCTGTTGCTGCCGGGTGGGTTCCTCGTCTTAGGGAAAGTGGAGACGCTGCTGGGAAAATCCCGCGACATGTTCGCTCCGGTGAGCTCGCGCGAGCGGATTTTCAAGCGATTGTAGCGGCGGCATGTCATTCGAACCGGCCTCAAGTGCGCCTGACAGCAAAACGAGTACTCGTCGTCGATGACAGCGCATTCATGCGCCGGCTCATCACGGAAATCGTGGAATCCCGCGGCCAGTTCCAGGTTGTGGGTACCGCGTGCGACGGCGCCGACGCACTCGCGAAGGTTCGGACCCTGCGGCCGGACATCGTGACGCTCGACATCGAGATGCCGGGTATCGGCGGTCTCGAGGCGCTGTCCAGGATCATGACCGAGATGCCGCGTCCCGTCGTCATGCTGAGCGCTGCGGGATCGGATGCTGCAAATTCGCTCACCATACGCGCTCTCGAGCTTGGCGCGGTGGATTTTGTACGAAAGCCTTCGGGTCCGGTAAGCGTGGACTTGTCGACCATTCGTGTAGAGCTGTTTCGCGCGCTGGGTGCGGCGTCGATGGCGCGGGCATCGGCCGGACGCTCGACGCTGTCCGCCGTTGTTGCCGAACCGGACGTGGCAGATACGACGGCGGGTTCCCGGCGCGCCCTTTCGGCGGTTGTGGTCGCGGCATCGACTGGGGGTCCGCGTGCGCTCTCGGATTTCCTGCCGATGCTGCCCGCGGGTCTTGGAGCGGCGGTCCTGGTCGTTCAGCACATGCCGGCAGATTTCCTCCGAACGCTCACGGCGCGTCTCGCCGAGCTGACTGTGTTGCCCGTGACTCTTGCCCGCCATGGCGAGCCGGTGCTGAGTGGGCATGTTTACATCGCGCCGGGCGACTCCCACATGTGTGTGGAGATGAAGCGAGGTTCTCCAGCCATCCGCCTGGATGACGGTCCCGCGATTTGCGGGCTGAGGCCATCCGCCGACCCATTGTTCTCGAGCGCGGCGTCGATCTGGGGCCCCAGTGTCGTGGGGGTGGTTCTCACGGGCATGGGGCGTGATGGCTCCGAAGGCCTCCAGCAGGTTCGCTCAGCCGGAGGTGGCGCGATCGTCCAGGATCGCGCGAGCTCGACTATTTATGGAATGCCACGAGCCGCGCTTAGTGTCGCGGGCGCCGACCGCATTCTCGCTCCGCCACTCATGGCTCGCGCGGTCGGCGATCTGTTCGCGCAGCGCCGCGCAGTCGCTTGAGTCAGGCCGCCGCGGGCCCGACCCGTCAAGTCCGCGAGGATCATCTCGGGGCGTCGACTTTTATTGAAAAAGGCTGGCACCTGATCGCCCAGGGCGAATACCCAGCCGCGGAAAACGCACTGGGCACTGCTCTCGGCCTCGCGCCGAGCGACTTGCGTGCGAAATCGCTCCTCGGCTGGGCAGTCATGCGCCAGGGGAAGTACGACGATGCAATGACGATTCTCAACGGCGTCCTCTCCATCGACCCGGCGAATGGAATGGCGCGGGCGAATCTCGGGTATGTGCAGCTGAGGCTCGGGTTGGTGCGCGAGGCCGAAGAAACGCTTCGGCTGGCCGTGCAGCAGTCCCGCGATCCCAAGGCAGCGCTCTACGGCAACTTCTACCTTGGCCTGCTTCACAGCTCTGTCTCGGATTGCGCGCGTGCGCAAGACTTCTTTGCGAAGAGCATCGCGCTGGGGCCGAACTTCATCGAGGCATACTACGAGCTTGGGCGCGCCCATTGGGTCGGTGGCGATGAAGCCGCAGCCGATCGGGTATGGAGTGAAGGCAATTCGGCTAATCGGTTCAGCCTCTGGGGCCGGCGTTGCGCGGAAGCTATGCGGGTTGTCAGAGCCGGTCTGGAGCCGCACGGCTTCAGCTGAGCCCGCGCGCCAACATTAAGATACAATGAGACGTTCGCTCCCACGGGCCGGCGCGCTTGACATGCTTTTCCGCTGCCTCTACACTACCGCGTCATGGCTGATTCCGACGCGGGCATAGAATCCGGACGACTGACACCGCGCGTGCGCACGCTGGCGCTGTGGATAGCTGCGCTGGCCACTATCGCCCTGGGATTTGCGGATCTCGCGCGCGGCGGCACCACGATGGCCCCATTTCTGCTCGTTCTGGGGTATTGTGTGCTGGTGCCGGTTGCCATACTGAAATAGCTCGGGGTCTGCACCGGGCGAGTAGCTCAGTTGGTTAGAGCGCCTGCCTTACACGCAGGATGTCGGGGGTTCGAGTCCCTCCTCGCTCATTCTTCTGGACCCGTTCAATCATCGTGGTGTAAATGTGTTCTCACGTTTGGGAGGCTAGGACATTGAGTGCAAGGAATCTGACTTTGCGTCACAATCGATTGTTTGTCCCGCGCGTCATCGTCGTGCTGGCTGCGATAGTATCGGCGTATCCGGTCGCAACCGCCTCGGCGCAGCGTCGCGCGCCCGATCCGCCACCCAAGGTCATGATCACGCCGTTCTCGAGTGCCGAGAAGGATCTCGGCGCGCAGGCGGCCGAGGCAGTCCGCTCGCGTATCTCCAAGAGCATCGACGTGAAGAAGCTGACGGTTATCCCGAAGGACGACATCAACTCCACGTTGACGGCGTCCGGCTACTCCACTAACGAGCCGCTGGCCCCGAACGACGCCAAAGCGCTCGCTAACATTCTCAGGTCCGACGAATACGTCGAGGGCACGGTATCGCGTACGGCAACCGGCGTGAAGATCGATGCCCGGCTGGTGCTGGCGCGTGATAACAGCCTTCAGCAGCCGCTTCCGAGCGCCGAAGCAGCGAAGCTCGACCAGGCCGCTCAGATGGTGGCCCGATCGTACACTCAGGCGCGCGAGCAGCTCGCCGCCGAGAAGTCTTGCTACACTCTGTTCCGCGAAGGCAAGTTTGCCGAGGCGGAAGCAATGGCCCGTTCCGGATTGGCGAAGTTCCCGACCGGCACCATCATCGGTGTCTGCCTTGGCAATGCGCTCCAGGAACAGAAGAAGACCGATTCGGTTCTCGCCGTCGCCGAGCGCATCCGGGCAGTCGATCCGCGGAATGTGTCGGCGCTTCGCTGGGCTGCGGATATCTACCAGACCCGCGGCGACAGCGAGAAGGCCACTCAGGCGCTGACGGGGCTTCTCGCCGCTGATCCAAGCAACGACCGGCTCGTCGAGCAGGTAGTGAACAGTCTTGCCGCCAGCGGCAAGGCGGCGGTCGCGGTTCCTATCATCATGGAAGCCGTTAAGCGCAATCCTGGCGACCCGAAGACGCTGCGCACCGCCTGGCTCGTGTTGCTCGCGGCGCAGGACTACAACCTTGCGCTCAAGACCGGTGCGGAGCTTATCAAGGCCGACACAGCCGCTGCCACGAGCGATTATTACGCGCGAAGCGCCGCCGCGTATGCCGCTCTGAATCAGCCAGCACAGGCCGCGCAGATTCTTGGGCAGGGCATTGCGAAGTATCCTAACAATGCGTCGCTGCTGCTTGTACAGGCAAATGCGCTAAGCAAGGCCGGCCAGAACGCGCAGGCACTGACGGCCGCCCGGCGCGCCATTTCGATCGATCCGAAGATCGAGGGTGGCTATGCCCAGCTCGCCCTGATTTACGGCGCACTCAACCAGCCAGACAGCGTAGTTTCGGTTATACGCCTTGCGTCGGCCAACGGTGGAGACAAGAGCACGCTCGCCAAGGTCGCACTGCAGCAGGGGAACAACGCTTATAAGTCCGGCAACGCTTCAAAGAACCGCGCTGAGCTTCAGCGGGCCGTGAAGTTCCTGATGTTGTCCGATCAGCTCGAGACGTCGCCTGATGCGAAGTTCCTGCTCGGAGTTTCGGCATTTACGGTCGGTCAGAGCGCAATCGTCGAAGCTCAGACAACGAAGAACTGCCCGCTGGCACGCTTGGCGAAGGAGTCGTTCGCGACCGCTCAGGAGAACGTACCTGCGGGCCTCACGGCATACGCTGATGCGGCAAAGCAGGTCTTGACCGCGATTCCGCAGTACACGCCAGCGGCCGATGAAATGGTGAAGCGCTACTGCAAATGATTTCAGCGGAGCCCGGTGCGTGGAGCAGCGACTATCACGCACCAGTGCTCGCTGCTGAAGTGCAGGAGTTGTTCAAGGGATCGGTACAAATTCTTGATTGCACACTCGGGGGCGGCGGGCATAGTGCCGCCCTCCTGGCGATGGGAGCAACGGTTACCGCGATTGACCGCGATGACGCTGCAGTGAAAGTCGCCGGCGATCGGCTTGCTGCCTACGGGGCGGCAAGCCGATTTCGCGTTATATTGGGCAACTTCGCTGAGGTAGACAGGTTGCTCTCCGATTCATCGCAGAAATTCGACGGCATTCTCGCCGACCTGGGCGTATCCTCGCACCAGATCGACGACACGACGCGCGGCTTTTCGTTCCGCGAGGGCGCGTCGCTCGACATGCGCATGGGGGGCGACATCGCCGCCACCGCCGCAGACTATCTCAACACCGCGTCCGAGCAGGCATTGGCGCAGGTGTTCCGTGACTATGGCGACGAGCCGAAAGCACGCCGCCTGGCTCGCGAAATTGTGCGCCGCCGCGGCAATCGCCCGTTCATGAGCAGTGACGATCTCGTCGGCGCCATTCGCGGTGTGCTCGGATCGCGATCAGGCAGCAGCGAGTTCGCCCGCCTCTTCCAGGCCGTCAGGATCGCTGTCAATGCAGAGATTGACTCGCTCGAGCGAGCGCTGCCAGCACTCCGGGACCGCCTTGCGCCTGACGGCGTGCTGGCGGTCATATCGTATCATTCGGGCGAGGATCGAGTCGTCAAGCACGCGATGCGTGAGTGGTCGCGCGACTGCGTGTGTCCTCCCAGGCAGCTCCGATGCAGTTGCCGCGGCCGCGCACCTGGCCAGCTGGTCTGGCGCAAGCCGCTGGGCCCGACCGATGCCGAGATCGCCCGTAATCCTCGCGCTCGAAGCGCCCGACTTCGCGCGTGGCGAAGCGAGCGATAGGCGCAAGACGGTGGATGATATTCGGCGGCCTGGTGGGCTTCGTGCTCATCGCCGCCGCCGTCATGACACGTCGAAGCTACGGGTATGCAGAGGGGAACAGCTCGAAAGCCATGGAGACGCGTCATTCGCTGCTCCATAGCGAGCGTGTACGGTTGGCCGCCGCCATTCGCGATGCGTCGTCACGGCGAATGCTTGGACCGGTCGCCGAGCAGAGGCTAGGGATGCGAATCCCGTCAGATACTCAGGTCGTTTTCCTTCCGAGTTCAGCGAGAAGTAATGGTCCGCCTTAGTCGCGTCAGCATCATTCACCTGATGCTGATCGTCTTTGCCCTCGCGCTCGTTGGCCAGGCCGCCAAGGTTCAGTTGATCCAGGGAAGCCGATGGGCGGAGCGCGCAAGGTTGCAGCACTTCCGCGAATCTCCGCTGATGGCTGCCCGAGGCAATATCCTCGATGCGAGCGACCGCGTACTCGCCGAGAGCCGGGAGTTGGTGCGCCTTACGGTCGCTCCCCCGGAGGTCCGCGACAAGGCGGCACTTGCAGTGGCACTTGGTGAAGCGGGTTTCACGCGCAGCTGGATCGATGCCGCGACGGATGTCCGACGCCGGTGGGTTCAGCTCCCGGGACTTCATGTGGGCAGTGAGACCGCCGGCCTGGCCGCACTTACCGGAGTTCGCAGCTACCCGGTGATGAAAAGAGAGTACGCAGTCGATGGCAGCATTCGGCGAATCGTCGGCGGCACCGACGCCGGGGGCCGCGGCGCCGACGGAATCGAACTGGTTCTTGACAGTCTTCTGCGCGGCGACAGTGGCAGGACATCCGTCGCGCGCGACAGCCGTGGCCGGAGCCTGGATACTCCGGGTGAGTGGACATCTGTACCACGACGGGGGCACAACGTCACGCTCACGATCAATCGCGACCTGCAGGAGATCTGCGATCGCGCACTGGCGCGCGCAACCGACAGTCTCAAGGCCACTGGCGGTGACATCGTCGTGATGAATCCGTTCACCGGGGAAATTCTCGCGATGGCGAGCCGCCGCGCTGATCGCAACACCTTCGCGAATACGGCGGTCAGTGAGCCGTTCGAGCCCGGTTCAACTCTCAAGCCCTTCATCGCCGCGGCGCTGCTGGAGCGCAATCGCGCCCGGCCAGACGAGATGATCGATACATTCGGTGGCGAGATGGTTCTGCATGGCCGTCGCATCGTCGATGACAGGAAAAGTCTCAGCCTGTCGCTTGCCGATGTCATCAGGTACTCGAGCAACGTCGGCATCGTCCGGTTCGCCGATCGGCTCACTCCCCGCGAGAAATTCGAGACGCTTCGTGACCTCGGCCTCGGTATCCCCACCGGCGTACCGCTGCCCGCTGAGGCAGACGGCACGCTGCGCGATCCCTCCCGATGGAATCGAACCTCACCGGCGTCGATGGTGCTGGGCTACGAGTTGGCGGTTACTCCCCTGCAGCTCGTGGCCGCCTACGGCGCGATCGCGAATGGCGGCCGGTTGATGGAGCCCCATCTGGTGAAGGAGATCCGAACCGCCGGCGGAGATCTCGTATATCGCGCGCGGCCCAGAGTCGTCCGTCGCGTGCTGTCGCCTGGCGTTGCCAGGGAGGTGCAGCGCATGCTGCTGGCGGTAGTAGAAGGAGGAACGGCGATGCGAGCTGATCTCGCGACGTTCCAGATCGGCGGTAAGAGCGGCACCGCCAGGCGGACGGTCAAGGGGCAGGGTTATGTCGAGGGAAATTACACCGCATCGTTCGTCGGACTCTTTCCCGTCGACAAGCCGCAGTACGTTGTGCTGGTGAAGCTGGACAGTCCCCGCGGCGCTTATTACGGCGGCGAGATCGCCGCGCCAGTGACGGCCGTCGTGCTTCGCGCGGCACTCGCGGCACAGGATGCGGCGCTCAACAGAAACGACCTTGCCGCGGTCGAGCGAAGGCGGAACGCCGATAGCTCCGACGCCACGGACTTGCCCAACTCCGGGCTTGTGGCTGCCCCGGTCGCCGCTGCTGCGGCAATCGATTCGAAGCCCGTTCCCACCGTCCCCCGGCTTCGCCGTCTCGCGTCGGGTGACGAGCGAACCGTTCGGCCGGCCCGCACGATTCGCCTTCCCTTCGCGCGTCAGGCGGCCGCGAACGACCGGTCACTGCGGCCCGTTCCGGACGTGGCGGGCCTCCCGATTCGCGACGCGGTTCGCGGTTTGCATCAGGCTGGATTCAGAGTGAAGCTCGTCGAGCGGCAGAACCAGACTTCGTTGCCGGCCGCCGGCACGCTGCTGGCGACGGGAAGCACCGTACGACTCAAGCACGATCCCTGATGCATTTTTCGCTGGACAGCACCGTTGCGAGCCTC
>Ga0183260_10005135_pt1 | contig 10333 bp, 6 predicted proteins | sample AntDrymUQ4972206_2_FD_129768 | JGI IMG/M metagenome (GOLD analysis project Ga0183260, IMG submission 129768) | Polar desert sand microbial communities from Dry Valleys, Antarctica - metaG UQ497 (22.06) (version 2) (version 2) | ecosystem: Environmental > Terrestrial > Soil > Desert | place...
GAATTCCAGTGGCAGATCCCCATTGACTCGGGCTCGCAAATCGGTTCTGCTTCGTCTCACGTCTGGTGGCCTTTCGTTGATGGCGTGAAGGGTTTGGTTGGCACCTCTCTTGAACCACAACGGAAGGCTTTTTCAATTTCAAACTGCCGACGCACCCCGAGTTTTTGTCACATCAGGGTTAGCCCTTGCCGCTATCGCGGCGGACGGCGCCAGCGGCTGCACCCCGGAGGAGCGCGAGGCGCGAGGCGCGGTCCTTTCGGTCTCCTGGTAGCGCAGTACTGCGGCAGCGCACTTTGAGTATCGGCGACCGTGCATGCGCTCGCCGATCCAACTAGTCGGGCACTTTCCGTTGCCAGCCTGTGAGAACGTGTACCCGGGGCATGTCCGGACTGGCAGCATCCTGGAGGACCAGAAACTTCTCCCCCATGGCCGCCGGCTCGAAGCGTCCGGAGGACTTGAAGAGCAACTTTGGTGTGCCCGGCACGGGTCCGGCAGGGCTCCACTCGATCGGGACGACCATCAGGTTTCGGTCCGGAGCCTGGTAGAAAATCTCGCGACCATCGGCTCGCCAGCGTGCCCGATGGCCCTCGCCCGCCGACACCGGCCTGGTGTGGCCCGTGCCGCCGGAAACGTCAGTGACATACAAGCGCGAGACGCCGCTCTCGTTACTTTGGTACGCGATCCACTTGCCGTCCGGCGAAAATCGCGCGCCCTGGTCCTTCGCAGGGCTTCGCACGACCGCTTTCGGAGGACCGCGGCCATCGGCCGCTGCGACCCAAATGTCATAGTTCGTCTGGGGATCGATCTCCGCATACAGGATCAGACCGTCAGCGGACCAGTCGAGCGGCCAGCGGGCAGCGGGAGTGGCGAGAAGTCGCCGAGGCCGATCCGGCTGCGCCAGATCGGTGATGTACACGTCTTCGTCCCGGACGCCCTCGACTTTCAACGAGATCGCGATTTGACGTCCATCGGGTGACCATGTTGGATCGTCCGGCACGCCGTCGATGCGGAGACGCGTCGTCGAGCCGGTGGTCAGATCGAGCACCCACAACCCCTGTACGCCACCCGCTTCGGCCGCCCCCACGTACGCCGCTTTCGTCTGTTCGCGAGAGAGCCCGAGATCCTGGTAGGAGCCGACTTCCCCGGCAGGGCCGATCGGGCGGCCAGCCCGGTCCACCCAGACGGGCTGGTTTCGCCGGTCGGGATCGACGATGTAAACGATCGCACCATTGGACATGACCGAGAACTGAGGGCGAACCCGACGCGCGAGCGTTCGCGCCGGACCACTCACTCGACCTCGAGTCGCGTCGAAAGACTGCGCGACCAACTCCCTGTCGCGCACAGACAGGAGATAGGTGCCCTCGGACGTGTCGGCAACAACGGCACTGCTCTGGAACGGCTGTGAGCTGATGGGCGGCGCGGGGCCACCCGCACTGTTCAGGGCGGCCATCCGGACAGTCGACAACTGGGAAACCCGGCTGCCCGCGAAGAACACGAAGCGGTCTCCGCCGGGAACGAAGCTTGGGAACTGGTGTGTCACCTCCTGTCGCGACGAGTCGAGTGCGGTGACCGCGGACGGGGCGCCGCCATCCTCGCCAACCTGCAGGATCGGCCCCTCGAGTGACGGGGCGAATACGATGACACCGCGAGAGCCCCACGCTCCGCCGCGGGGGGACGGCGCCGGGGCCAGAACGATGGGCGAGCCGTCTGGCAGGTTGAGACGCTGCAGATGTCCGTCGGCGAAGAACGCAATCGCGCGACTGGAAGGGGACCAGAATGGGAAGATGCCACCTGCCGTTCCGCCGAGCCGCCGCACGGTGCCATCCTGCAGCGATCGCAGCCACAGCGCTTGACTGGAATTGAACACCACGGAGTTGCCATCGGGAGCGATGGCAAAGACCGTATCGAACCCAACGGTGAGATCCGGCGGCAGGTCGAGGTCGGTGATCATGCTGAGACCGACCGGCGCGCGCTGCGACAGGGAGGCCACTCCCCAGCCCGCGCCGGCGCAGACAGCAGCTACCAGCACGAACACCCCTGCCTTGGCCCACCGTGAGCGCCAGGAGTGCTGGGTCACTGAACTGTCCGCGGCCGGAGCTTGTCCTAGGTCACGTGAATCGAGCAGCCACCGCAGGGCCTCGCGCAGCGCCTCGGCACTTTGCCACCGCCGGTCCGGATCCTTCTCCAGGCATCGGTGGATCAATCTTTCGAGCTCTTCTGGTACTTCAGGTCGTCGGGTCCGAGCCAACGGGGGCGGCCCGCTCATGACGACCGCAATCACGCCGGCCGCACTCGAGGCTTCGCCGGCGCGCACGCCTGTGAGCATCTCGTAAAGGACCAGCCCAAACGCGTAGATGTCGGTGCGCTCGTCCGCCTTCTTTTCCTCGAGTTGTTCCGGGGCCATGTACTCCAGGGTCCCCACCAGCGCGCCTTCGATCGTACGGCTGGTGGTGACGCCCTGATCGAATGCGGCGATCTGCGGCTGCATGCTGGCTATTCCGAAGTCCAGCAGCTTCACGCCTTCCCTGGTGACCAGGATGTTGGCCGGCTTGAGGTCTCGATGGATGATCCCCTGCCGGTGCGCCGCGGCCAGGGCGTCGGCAATCTGCACCCCGAATTCGACCGCCTGCCGCACCTCCATCGGGCAAGCGAGGGGCTTGCCCTGGACGTACTCCATCACCAGGTACTCGGTCTGGCCCTCCTGTCCGATGTCATGGAGCGAGCAGATGTGAGGATGATTGAGAGCCGAGATCGCACGCGCCTCACGGTCGAATCGGTGCGAGAACTCCGTTTTGAGGATCTTGATCGCGACCGTGCGGTCCAGTCGTGTGTCGCGGGCGCGGTACACGTCGCCCATCCCGCCCGCCCCGACCAGTGCGGACAATTCGTAAGAGCCGAGGCGAGTGCCTGGCGGTAGCATCGATGCAGAGTATACGCCGCTGCTGTTCCCCCCTGATCCTCTTCGCGCGCAGGCCGAGGACGTACTGACTGCCGAGCGTCGCGATCGTCCCTTCCAGGACGGCCGCGCTCGCGGTCCGGACGCACACCCCCTGCGCGACTTCCGGAGTCAATCGCGCATCCGCCGGCACGTCCATCAAAGGCAGCGTTCTTCGGATGCGTTGGTCGGACACGAGGCTGAGGAACGGCGACTGCTCCAGCTGCACGGCCAGTCCTTGTCGCAGTGTTTCGTCGAACACGGGGTCCCCCGTCCGATTCGTGAAGTCGGCCAGGACGATAGTGTCGTTCTCGGTAAGTCTCGGGGCCGGCTGGAAATAGAAATACGCCGCGGCGAACAACGTCAGCATCCCTACGGCGGCGGCAAAACACGCGTGTGCCATGCGTTGGGCTGGCGGTGACGCCCGCCAGTTCTCGTTGGACTGCTTGGCACGGGCGGTATGGGCGAGGTGTACCGGGCGAGGGATACACGCCTCAATCGCGACGTCGCGCTGAAAACGCTGCCCCACAGCGTCACGCAGGATCCTGAGCGGCGCCAACTTCGCCCTGTCCGACACCGGAGTGCTCGCCTACATTCCCGGCCCGACGCAGATCGGACAGGAGAGCGTCATTATTCTGTACGACGGCCAGAGGAACGTGACCGAGTTACCGGTGCCGCGCGGCGCGTATCAGCACCCGCCCGTGTTCGCCCGATGGCAAGTGGCTGGCCGTCGAGACCGACGACGCACGGGAGACGGCTATCTCGCTGTACGAGTTGTCTGGCACCAGCTCGCCGGCACGATCCACACGCCCGACTTCTGGGCTCCTCTGGGCGATGTGTTGCTCTTCAGCGCGCCAAAGACCCGGAGACGACCCTGTGGACGTTCTCGACCAGCAGCCGAAAGGCGTCTCGCTTCAGCGACGTGACCTCGTTCGGCGTGCAGACTGACGCGGTGTTCTCGCCGGACGGCCGATGGGTCGCGAATCAGGGCCAGCTCGAATCCTGCAGCCATCGCTGGATCTGGCGAGCAAACGCCCGCCGTTCCCCGAGTGTTGGATAGTTCTTCTCGCTGGTCGCCGCCCCAAACCGTCCTGGTTGAATCGCGCGATCTTTTCCATCGCGTCGATCATCCTGGACGGATCCATTCCGAGCTGGCGCAATGTGACCACGGCAATGGCGTCACACACGAGCTCCAGCTCCTTGGGGCGCTCCTGGTCGCCGTGCTGGTGGGCACGATGCCATTCTGCCCAGACATACTCGTGACCGATTTCGTGGGCTGCCGCCGCCTGCAGCTCGGCGACGTTCATGACCGCGACCGCCGGCGCAGAAATCAGGACGACGGCGCGAGCATGCAGGGCGATGGCCGCCTGCGGCACGTCGATCACCTTGATCTCGTACCAGTCGCGCCGAGTCGCCGTGAGCAGCTGACGAACCGCGTCCACTTTTTGCTGCGTCAGGGCTCCGAGACTGGTGACCTCGCCTTCCGGCGGGAGAACCCTCAATATCGCGGCCATCTCTTCCATGGAGACCGGTGACGGTCTGGCGGCTTCCAGCAGCTCGATAAAGGCCGCCGGCTCTTCGACGAGCAGTTCTCGTGGATTGCGAAATGCCAGCGTCTGGCCGTCAGCAGCGACAGCGCTCGACAGGAGAACGAGGACGCCGAGGGCAGCGGTCCCGGACCAGCGAAGCAGGTATAGACTGGACCCGCCACCGCCAGGCGTTCGCGTATCTGGGTATGCCATGAGCGGACGCTAGGCGGCGGCTCATGAGCAAATCCTTTGGAGGACGCAGCAGCAGCGCAGTAATTTAGAAGGAATTCATGAGAGACCCTATGTCTCGCGGTGTCAGCGGCTTGTACGAGTTCGGGCCGTTCCGGCTCGACCTCGAGCGAAGGGTCTTCACGCGCGACGATCAGGTGCTGCCGCTGGCGCCGAAGACGTTCGACCTGCTCGTCCTCCTCGTGCAGAGCCCCGGGCGTGCATTCTCGAAGCACGAGTTGATGAATGCGCTGTGGCCCGACACCTTTGTCGAAGAGGCCAACCTCTCGTTTCAGGTCTCCGCGCTTCGCAAAGCGCTCGGCGCGGATGGCGCACGCTGGATCGAAACGGTACCGAAGCACGGCTACCGGTTCAGTGCGGAGGTGCGGGCGATCACGCCGTCAGGCAAGTTGCCGGCAGAGCCGCCGAGCGGCCCTCCCAACACATCTTCCTCCGTGACGCCCGGACGCGGGATCAGGAAAGCATGGCTCGGGGGAGCGATGATCGCGGCGGCCTTGCTCGTGATCGCACTCCTCACGATGATGCGCGGCCCGGGAGCGGTCGCGGTCAGGCCCGCGCCTGCCGCCGCCGTTCCGCTCACCGCGTACCCAGGCTTCGAGCAGATGCCGAGCCTGTCACCCGACGGAAGCCGGGTCGCCTTTTCCTGGGACGGCCCGTCGCAGGACAACTACGACATTTACGTCAAGTTGGCGGGGCCCGGGGAACCCGTGCGCCTCACGACGAATCCGGCGGGAGACGACTCGCCTGCCTGGTCACCAGATGGGCGCTTCATTGCATTCCTCCGCGTCGCGTCACCGTACGCTGCGGCCGACCTGATAGTGATCCCGGCGCACGGCGGCGCGGAAAAGACCATTGCCACGATTTTCCCGCCGCCCATTCCCAGTAGCGTCAGGCCCCTCAGCAATCTCTCCTGGACGCCGGACGGATGGCTCGCCGTTGGTGGCGCGACCTCCCCCAATGGCGCGCGAGGCATCTGGCTGATCTCAGTTGATGGCTCGCAGCAACGGCGCCTCACAGATGCTCCGGGGGTCGGACAGCACGACCATAGTCCAGTCGTGTCGCCCGACGGACGGCACCTCGCGTTTCTGCGGGCACGCGGCGTCGGGCGCCACGCGCTCGTTCTCGTGCCGCTCACGTCAGGTCCGGCTCCGAGCGGCACTCCGCGCCAGCTCACCGCGGACGACCACGGTGTGTTCGGCGTCGCCTGGACCCCGGACGGGCGCGAACTCGTGTTCTCGGCGGGTGGGCATCTCGGCTTGTCGCGGACAGCGAAAGTGTCACCTGTGTCGCAGTCGAGTCAACCGCCGAGACTCGAATTACTGCCCTTTGGTGAGCAGGCCACCGGTATCAGCATCTCAGGAAGGGGTCGGCTCGTGTATGCCGCACGCTCCAGAGACACGGCACTTTACAAGCTCGCGCTGCCAGCGACATCGACGAATCCAATCGCGCTCGCCGCCTTCAACTCGACGTTCGACGAACACACGCCTCACTATTCGCCGGACGGAAAACGGCTGGCCTTCACATCGACCCGATCAGGATCGGAAGAGATTTGGATCGCTGACAGAGACGGCTCGAACCCACTGCAGGTGACGTCCATGGGAGGACCACAGTGCTCCAATCCCCAGTGGTCGCCTGACGGGCAGATGATTATCTTCGACTCGCGACGAGCGGGTCCGGGGGACCTGTATCTACTTCAGCCGGACAGCGGCAAAGTCACTCAACTGACCAACGATCCAGCGTACGAGGGGGAAGCCCGATGGTCGCGCGACGGCCGGTGGATCTATTTCGGATCGAACAGGACCGGCCGGGATGAGGTCTGGCGAATGCCGGCGGCGGGAGGGTCCCCAACCCAGATAACGCGGCAGGGCGGCATCGCCGCAATCGAATCTAGAGACGGCTTTCTGTATTACGCAAAGTTGTCGAGGTCTCCGAGTTCCATCTGGCGGGTTCCAGTCGATGGCGGCGCCGAAGTCCCCGTTGTCGAAGGTTTGAGCTACAGCCTCAACTTTGCTGTCGGTGGGCGTGGGCTCTATTTCGTCGCGCTGAACGATACGTCCAACAGGGCTTCGGTCGATTTCCTCGATTTCAGGACACGCCAACGGTCGATGCTGGCCCATCTGGACAAACCGTTCTGGTTCGGCGTGACGGTGTCGCCCGACGAGCGCTCGCTCGTCTTCTCAGTGGTGGAGAGCGCGGGGAGCAATCTGATGCTCGTGGATCGGTTTCAATGATCGCCCCTTTCAAGCGCTTGTCGATCTGCTCGATTCGGAATGCCTCCCCTGAACCATCCTGGAATCGCGTTTCAGTTAGACCAGCCGCAGCGTGGTCTGAAGCGGGCCTTTCTCTCGGCGGGGCTCACTGTAGCGTTGCGTATTCCGCTCGTGCTTCGTTGACGATCGGGATCTTGGGGTCGGCCTCTTTCCACAGCGCAAGGAGATCGTTGTAGGCGCTTTTCGCCTTCGCGGTGTCGCCAGAGAGCACGAGCGCTCTCGCCAGCTGCAGGCGCGCCATGGCATCCATGGGATCGACGAGCACGATGCTTCGGTGATCGAGAATCCTCTGGAACTCGGCGGCGGCTTCGGCGGGTTGGCGTGCCGCGAGGTACGCCACTCCGCGAACGTAGATGGGGTACAGGCCGCCGAAGCGTCCGATGAAACCGACGCCCCCAAGAGCGAGATCGTAGCGCGAGGCGGTCTGCAGCGCTTGAATCGCCGCTGCCGCATCAGGAATGTTCAATGCGAACAGGGCTCGAAGCGTCGGCAGATATATGAATTGAACCGACGTATCCTCGGGGAACTCGCGCGCGAGATCCTGGGCGAGACCTCGCGATTGTGCCAGATCACCTGAGAGGGCCAGCGCGAATGCCGCGGCATAGTCCACGTCGCGGCCCCTTCCGAGCTTCAATGCCTTGGCGGCGCTCCGCCTCGCTACGGCCGCATTCCCATAAAATGCTTCCCATACGGCTGTGGCGGCTTCGAACAAGCCGGCCCGCTCGTGCCGACCCGACCGCTGCGCGATCTCGACGGGAACCGCGGACATCCGTCTCGCCTCGTGCAAGCGGCCGGAGCGAGCCAGCGCCAGCGCCTCCACGTGCGAGATGATGTCTTCCGCGGCGGGGCTCGTCTTGGCGATCGCCGCCGTCAGTCTGAGTTCGTCATCGGCGCCCTTCAGGAAGGCAACGAAATATCGTGTCAAAAGCAGCTCGGCAGATTCCAGCTTCCGCTCCGCCGCGCGACGGACGGTCAGCAACGCATCGTCAAGGCGATTCAGGCAGAGCTGATTGAATGCCCTGTTGGCATACGCCGGGGTCAGGTCGGGATCCAGCGCGATGGCCTTGTCGGCTTCCGCGATCGCCAACTCACATTGACCGGTGCTCGTCATGGCCAAACCCGACACCAATCCGTGAGGGCGTGCATCGCGCGGGTAGCTCTCGGCCCACGCTTCCAATGTCCGTTGCTCCCGCTCCAGATTGCCCGTGAAATCGCGGTCGTACAGTGTTTCGATGAAGAAGCGTTCGACGTCGCTGGCCCGATCGCGCAGCTGGTAGGCCTTGAGTGTGCTCGGGCGCGCCAGCGCCGACTCTCCCATGACGCTGTAGCCGAACCCGACCTGAGCATGGCCCATCGCGAAATCGGGATCGATCATGATTGCAAGCTGGTAGAGCGGCAGGGCCCTCATCCAGCCCGCTGACATGACCGCTTTCCACGCGACGCTGTAGGCCTTCAGCGCTTCAAGCGACGGGGTTGTCGCCTCCTCGATCGGCACCGAGTGTTTCTCGATGGTAGCGAGCGATTCACCCAGTCGCGTCCGGAAGCGGCTCGCAATCTGACTCAGTGCACCCAGGACCTCTTCCTTTCGGGCCGCCTGCGCCTGCTCGTCGGCGAGGACGTCGCCCGTGATACAGCTCTTCGCGCGCAGGCCGAGGACGTACTGACTGCCGAGCGTCGCGATCGATCCTTCCAGGACGGCCGCGCTCGCGGTCCGGACGCAGACCCCCTGCGCGATTTCCGGAGTCAATCGCGCATCCGCCGGCTCGTTCATCAAAGGCAGCGTCCTTCGAATGCGTTGGTCGGACACGAGGCTGAGAAACGGCGACTGCTCCAGCTGCACGGCCAGTCCCTGTCGCAGTGTTTCGTCGAATACTGGGTCCCCCGTCCGATTCGTGAAGTCGGCAAGGACGATACTGTCCTTGTCGGTAAGTCCCGGGGGCGGCTGGAAGTAGAAATACGCCGCGGCCAACAACGCCAGCATCCCTGCGGCGGAGGCAAACACGCGTGTGCCATGCGGTTTGCTGGCGGTGACGCCCGCCAGTTCGCGCTGCAACTCGGCGACAGATTGCCACCGGCGCCCAGGGTCCTCTTCTAGACACCGGCTCGCGATTTTCTCAAGCTTCCGGGAGGGAAAGCGCCTTCTTCGGGCGGCGAGGGTTGCGCCCGTGAACACTTCGCAGAGGACGCAGCCGAACGAATAGATGTCCGCGCGCGTATCGGCCGGTTTGCCTTCCCGCTGCTCGGGTGCCATGTAGCCAGGCGTGCCCATCACCATGCGGCTGGCGGTGGCCGTTTGATCCTGGCCCGATTTCGCCAGTCCGAAATCCAGAACCTTGATGCCGGACCGCGCGATCATGATGTTGCCCGGTTTGAGATCGCGGTGCACGATGTCCTTGGCATGCGCCTCGGCCAGTGCGGCTGCAATCTGGGAGGCATACAAGAGCCCCGTCTTCATCGGGAGCGGTCCGCTCCTGAGCCGTGCCGCTAACGTTTCCCCCTCGACGAGCTCCATGACGAGATAGTTCGGGCCAACGTCGTGGACCGTGCAGATGTTCGGGTGGTTCAGCGACGCAATCGCGCGCGCTTCGCGCTCGAACCGCGCGCTGAACTGCTCGCGGGTGATCTTGATCGCGACGGCGCGGCCCAGCCGCGTGTCGACCGCGCGAAAGACCTCGCCCATGCCGCCTTCGCCGAGCTTGTGTTCGATGCAGTATGGACCCAGGCGCGCGCCCGCAGCCACTGGGACGGCTGCCGGGTCCTCCAGAGGGTCCACGGCGTGCTGGATGGCGGGGCGATCGAGGAATTCGCCCGCTTTGCGCTCCGAGAGCAGCGACTCGACTTCATGGCGCAGTTCGGGGTCTGCCCGCGCCAGCAGCGACGCCCGCTCGTCGGCAGTCGCTTCACGCGCCGCATGATAGAGCTCTTCGATGTGCCGGAACCGTTCCGGGCTCATGGGGTGCAACAATGACACCTATTCTACGGGTTCAGCTCGCGGGACAGCCAGGCTTTGGCAAGATCCCAGTCGCGCCGGACCGTACGCGGTGAGATGTCGAGAGCCGTGACAATCTCTCCCTCCGTCAGGCCCCCAAAATAGCGCAACTCAACAACCCTGGCCTGCCGCGGCGCGAGGCGCGAGAACGCCGTGAGAGCCTCGTCCAACGCCAGAATCGACCGGTCCGGCGTCGGAGACAGTACCGCGGTGTCGTCGATGTTCACTGTGGCTGCCGAACCGCCGCGCTTCTTCGATGCACGGGCGCGCGCCGCGTCCACCAGGATGCGCCGCATCATCTGCGCTGCCATCGCATAAAACTGTGCGCGCTCGCGCCAGTCAACCTTGCGCACGTCCACGA
>Ga0183260_10005136_pt1 | contig 10333 bp, 8 predicted proteins | sample AntDrymUQ4972206_2_FD_129768 | JGI IMG/M metagenome (GOLD analysis project Ga0183260, IMG submission 129768) | Polar desert sand microbial communities from Dry Valleys, Antarctica - metaG UQ497 (22.06) (version 2) (version 2) | ecosystem: Environmental > Terrestrial > Soil > Desert | place...
CGAGGATGTAGCCGCGGATCGTGCCGGCATCATCTTTTGCCCACACGACGCACACATCGGCGATCGGCGAATTGCTGATCCACATCTTGGAACCAGTCAATCGAAAGCCGCCGTCAGCGGTTCTCTCGCGCGTTTCCATGCTGCCCGGATCAGAACCGTGATTCGGCTCCGTCAAATCGAAGCAGCCGATCGACTCTCCGGTCGCAAGCTTCGGCAAATACTTTTTCCGCTGCGCTTCGATGCCGAACTCGTAGATCGGCAGCATCACCAGCGAGCTTGCACGCTCATCATCGAGCGGGAGCCTGAATCGACTTTCTCGATCTCGCGCGCGATCAGGCCGTAGCAGACGAAGTTCAGCGCGTGTCCGCCGTACTCGGGGGGAAACGTGCACCCAACACGCCGAGCTCGCCCATCTCGCAGAATATCGATGCATCGGTCCTCTCGTGCCGAAACGCTTCGAGGATGCGCGGGGCGAGCTTGTCTTGCGCATAGGCATTCACTGCATCGCGGACCTGACGCTCGTCGTCGGTCAACTGGTCTTAAAGCAGCAGTGGGTCCGCCCAGTTGAATGTGGCCTTCAACGTGCGCCGTGAATCGAGAGCGTTCATTAACTGCGTGGTGCGACAAATCGCGATACCACGCCGCGCAGCATCGGGGCGCGATTCAAAGTGGTGCGCAATCGCCCGTCGCGCACCAACGGCGGGCAAAGCGGTCGTTGATGAAACACACTGTTGGCCGCGTCGATAAGTTTCGAAAGTTCCGCCGCCGAGTAGTGCGTTGTGGCTCTTGGCGAGCGGTGCGTAAAGGCTTGGTGGCAGCAGTCGGCCGGACGAAGATGCGCGCATTACGCAGTTGTGGATAGCAGCGTTTTAGCTTCGCGCAGAGGGCTGCGCACTTAGAGCCGATCAGGGCTTGACGTTGTCCTGCTGTACACCCCCGCCGCCGGGCGAACTCGTCGTACCGCACGCTACTAAACTCAATGCCATCGCGAAGATAATCATCAGCTTTTTCATGGGTGTTCTCCTGGTGAGAGCCTTCGCATCAGCAATACGCATTCCTGAGACGGAAACCAATGAGCCGCGTTGGAGTGGGCAGGTCGCGGGCACGCGAGCATTGCTCGCCAAGATAAAAAACCCCCGGCGCCAGGAGCACGTAGGAAATCGTGAACGAAAATTTCAGCAGCGGTGCCCACCATTCCGACAGCCCAAGCTCGATCCGCCTGGCGATCGCAATGATCAGCAAGACGGCGTGCCACGTTCACAGTTCCGCGGCTGTGGGCGCGCGAGCTTGCTGAATGTTGCGAGCCGTCATGTACTGGTTATCGCTTTCCGCGACGAGTTCAAGGAACAATCGCTCAAGTTGTTCCACCACGCGCTCGCATGAAAGACCTTCGGTCGTGCGCCGCGCGTGCAAACAGCTCACATCCAAGCGGTCCTGAACGGCTCACGCCGGCAATGTCGGTCACGTCGCTGGCAGCAATCGTCGCGGGCCTGACATATAGCGCTGCTAAGAACGGACAACTCAACAGGAGCCAGTCACGGAAACGCGCGCTTGCAGGTTCAGGTCGAACGGCCCCTTGACGGCGATACCGTTCGCGTTTTGATTGGCGACAAATCCGAAGCCGTGCCTATTCATGCGCTCGACCCGCAGTCGGACGCCGAAACGTGACTTCACTCATAGGCGCGCGCCAGCGCGCCTAAACCTAATCAGAACTAAGCGCCGCTATGCCGCCAGTCGGTCGTTGGCACTCCTGGCAGTGGGTTCGCGCGCGTCCATTTTGCGATAGATCAACGCGAGTACCAAACCGAAAGCGGCATGCGAGACAAACGCAATCCATCCGCGCCCTTCGGCGAACCATGGAAACAGCGCCGTGAAGCCGTAGAAGTTGACGTAGTACAGCGCAATGCCGAAGATCAAACCAATGATCCACGCCAAGCTGCTGCGTAGCGCCAGCAACAGGGTGCACAGAATCAATCCATAGATGACCGCTAGCACAATGTGAATCGGCATCGCGACCGCTGCGACGCCGATATCGAACGAGGGAGGCGGCGGCAGTACCCCGCTGGGTCCCATTCCGATTGCCGCGATCATGTGCAGCAACCCATACCAAGGTTGTCCCAGCACAACCGCGCCTAGCACCATTTCCATTATTGCCACTAGCAGGCCGGCGATAATCGATGCGGTGAGAACCGCGCCAAATCGCGGCAACCGCAGCGGCCCAGCCCGTCGATCAGCGGTAGAAACATCGTCACGATGCGCACTAGTGATAGGGGTAGGGGTAGGCATAGCGATTCCTAACTTGATTGCGGCGGGTTTCGCGGAAACGCGAGACTTAAAGTCGCATAGTAATGACCTCGCAGCAATCGGTGATCCTGGTTATGCAGCGAACTCTTAAGTCAGACTGTGAAGTATTGGTCAAGCGGAACATCGTGAATTTTTTTTCCCTTGGATGGAACAAAAGCGCTTGTCTCAATGTTCATCTGGTTGCAGGCATTGACCCGCTGCCCCCAACCTTAACCCATTGATGCTGGCGGAGCGCTCAATCGACAGCTGCGACAAAAATTGTGCCGCTCTAAATCAGCGTGCCGCGCTCGGCAGATTCGCACACTTGTAGTACGCGACCTGCGATTCCTTGATCGCGTTGGTGTTGAAGCCCATCACATTCGCTTGGCCGGAATCATCACGTGCGCATAGTTGCTGTCCGATGGCGAGCAACGACGAAACACTGGCGCTGGTATCAACGGTATGCCGTTGCCATTGGCGGAAACGAAGGTGACCGCCTGCGCCGGAGCGGCGACAGCGAACGTAAGCGCCGCGGCGACCGCAGCAAAAGCGCTTTCATTGTTTTGTCTTGTTGCTGATGTTCAGGATATTTCAGACGCCGCCGCGGCCCCAGGGGCCGGAAATCGCGAACGTGATCCCCGGCGTCTGAATGTTGCAGAAAAGCACGCGGCCCGACGGTTCCCAGCACGCGCCCGCGAACTCGAAAGAGCGGTAGTCGTTCGGCGCGATGGTCTTGCCCGCACTTGCGATTTGCGCCGCGCTCAGGTTGATGTTGTTCTTGCAGTAGATGAACGAATCGCCATCCGGGTTGACGCCAAGCAGCCGCGCGCCGGGGCCGAACGGATCGACCGAGGCGCCGCCGTCTTCGCACAGGATGATGCCGCCGCGCGGACTCACGGTGATGTTGTCCGGATTGTTGCCCACCAACTGATTGCCGCTGACGAAGATCGCCTTGAACTTCATTGTGGCGAGGTCGAGCTCCCACACCGCGCCTTCGCCGCGGCCCGGACGGGCGGTCGAGTCAAGCCCGGTCGCCGTGTCGACCATATACATCTTGCCCGCCGAGTACCAGATGCCCTCGGCGCGAGCCATCTGCAGCGCACCGGCGGCCCACGCCTGAACGAACGGGCCACTGCCTAAAGGATTCACCGTAAAGCCCGGCAACGTCGGGCCGCCGACAAGGCCCGCGTCCTGATCAGGATTCGCAATATCGATCCACTCGAGCGTGTACTCGTCGCACAGATCCGCAACGATCAAGCTCGCGTTATCGGTACCCACCACCTTCGCCGCCTGCAGTCGACCGCCGCCTTCGAGAGAACCGAGCCGCCCGCTGGCGTCGTTTGGAACGAAGCGATAGAAACCGGAAATATTGCGCAGGTCCTCGGTCAAGTAGACCGTGCCGGTCGCGGGGTCGACCGCAGCCGCCTCATGTGAGAAGCGGCCCATGGCGACGATTGGATTCCCGGTGGTTTGTGCCGCGTTCGCCGCGACCTCGAACACATAGCCATGCCGCTTGCCCTGCGTCGACATCTCGTTGCTCAGCGTCTCTTCGCACGCCAGCCATGTGCCCCACGGCGTCGCCCCACCGGCGCAGTTGACGACGGTGCCGCCGAGGCTCGGCTCGACCGAGACCCAGTTGCCATCGCGGAACACCACATTGGTCGTGCCACCGAGCGCGCTGCCCGTCGCAAGCAGAACGCCGGTGTCGTATTGCGCGGGCGCCATGATCATCGTCGATGCGGCGCCCAGCCCGCGTTCGTGATTGCGAATCAATACATGCTCGGTGCCGCGGCCCACGCGGCGCGTCACGACCACCGCCATGCCGTCGTGCGCGCTGGGGCATGGACGGCCGTCGAGCATCGTGTCGCCGGTCCAGCCGAATGACTTGTATTGAAAGCCGGCCGGCAATTGCAGCAACGGCAGCCCGGTGGACTGATCGTTCACCGGCGCGATCGGGCCATACGGCCCGGCCACCTGGCCGGAGAAACCGCCGCACGCCGCCGCCTCGGCATTGCGTGCATACAAAGCGGCGAGCGTGCCAGTAAATGAAGCGGCAGCCAAGGCGCTCGAACCTTGCAGGAAAGAGCGCCGTGCGATCTGAGATTTGAGCGGCTTCGAATTCTGCACTAAGCGTTCCTGTGCGTTGTGATGTGCCACGATGTTCAACGCACCTTAACCACCGATGGTGACAGCATTGCCCTACACATCGCGCATTGCGAGTCCGATTAGTTCAGACTAACCATGAACCTTCTCGGCTCTAACTGCGGGTGAAGTACAAAAGTTGCGTCGGCGTTTTGTCGACGATTGCGCAGGTGGCGGCTCAGAGTCGGGCGGCCGAGTTGCTGAGCGATGACTTCGTCGCGTACGCGCCCGAAGGCTGCCCGTTTGTTAGTGGTTGCGTCGCAGTTCGATCTGCTCGTCCGTTTCAGCAGAATTGGCAAGCAGCGTGACATCGCAGATCGTTTCCTGGGCCGCGTCCTCAATATCGACCTCGGGATCAACATGGCGCACGCGATGCGAGACTCGATCGAGCGCGAGCGCAGCAGCGACGCGTACTGCGGCTCTTTGGGTTTTGTCGACCAGTGAGCAATACACCACTCGCGCCATGTTCTTTAGAGGGCGCGAAGTCTCAACAGGCAGCGATCCATCGTTTGCTGCGCGACCGGCCTGCGCCACAAAACGCTCGGCGTCCTCCGTATCAAATACGAATTGCGGCGGGTGCGTGGGCGGCCGCGGCTGAATTTCCGCTTTGGAGTGTTTCGTACATGCTCCTGTGCCTACGAATCGCAGGCATGGTGGCCGACGTGATTGGGACGCGGCCGTTCGCTCTGGCGGTGTTCGAATCAATATACGCTTCTAAGACTGAAGAGCAGGCCGCGCACGGGGCTTACGAACGTGATTGGGCGGCGTGTTTACGGCCTTTCCGAACTGACGCAGCGGCGTATAAGCGTAGGTTCGTACGGAGTGTTGGCACATGGGAAAATCGCACTGCTGATGTCACCCGACCAGCCCGCCAAACGCGCCATCGCCGCAGCGACGCGGACGCTTGCACAGTTGAATAAGCAAGCGGAGCGCGTACGCACGGAGTTGGGGCACTTACGAGAAGAGCTGGCGCAGTCGCAGCGGGACTTCAGCGATGCAGGAGGCTCTCAACTTCGAGAAGCGAACGGGCAATTGGTAATCGCCGCACTGCAGGCAGAAGCAACTGCCGAGACCGCTGCGAGGGACCTCGGCGAACTGGCCAGGTCAAGCCAGCGAGACGCACTGACCGACACGCCAAATCGAGCGCTAATGCTCGACCGGATGGAACGTGCCCTTGCTACGGCACGGCGCCGTAAAACCTGCATCGCCGTCGTATTCCTCGACCTCGACCAGTTCAAGCAGATCAATGACACGCTGGGCCATACGGTGGGCGATCGTGTTCTGCAACTGGTCGCACGCCGGTTGGAGTCGGTCGTGCGCGACTCGGATACCGTCAGCCGTCACGGCGGAGACGAATTCCTGATGCTGCTGACCGGGATATCACGCTCCGCAGATGCCGCTCTGATTGCCAACAAGATCATTGAGGCGCTGGCTGCACCGAGTCGAGTGGACGAACATGTTCTTCACTTGTCGGCGAGCATCGGGATCGCGGTCTACCCGGAGGACGGGCAGGCCGCCGCGACCCTCATCGACCGCGCTGACGCCGCCATGTACCGTTCCAAAAAAAATGGCCTCGGCCGTTTCGAATTTCATAGCGCTGAGCTGCCGGACGAGCGCAGTTTGGAGTTGTTCTAGCCGGCGGGGTCTGCACGTCTGATGAAGTTGAGCGACGCCCCTATGGTTGCTGCGACGCGGCTCGTCTAGACTCCCCGCACGATATAAAGCGCCTTCGCGGGCCGGTCCACATCGAACCCGATCGCTGGACGAGAAAACAAGGCTTTGATGCGCAATGAAATGATCCAGAGCGCGCTAGGGGAAGGCGCCGATGCGCAAAGCGTGGCTACGGCCACGGTGCGCGCGTTGACCCTGTTGTTCGACGCGGTCAAACCGCTGGTCGGCAATCTCGCCCTACGTGCCTTGTACGTGCGCAGTCTCCATCTAGCGCGATCCTCACTCGAACGACCCACCCCCGCCCCAAGCGAGACGGAGTCGCCAGATGAATTGCTGGCCTCATTGAAACGTGACCTCCTTTCGCGCGCACCCGCCGCGGCGCGAGGGGCCGCCGAGGCGCTATTAAGTGCGTTCGCCGACTTACTGGTTTCCTTGATCGGCGAGTCCTTGACCAACCGCTTGTTGCATTCGGCATGGGGCAGCCCCGCTACCGACGAGCCTTCCCTGGAGAAACAGCAATGAACGACAAGGTTGCCATCCGCCGACTCCCGACCGGCGTTCCTGGACTCGACACACTGCTCGGCGGCGGGCTGGCCGAGTTCTCGTTCAACGTGATCGCCGGCGCGCCGGGGTCGGGCAAGACGACGCTCGCGCACCAGGCGATGTTCGCGCTCGCCAACCCCGAGCGGCGCGCGCTGTTTTTCACGGTGCTCGGCGAGCCGCCGCTGAAGATGCTGCGCTACCAGCAGCAGTACAGCTTCTTCGACACCGCCAAGGTCAACGACTGCATCCGCTTCATCAACCTGGCCGACGACCTGATGACCGGCAATTTCGAGCGCGTGCTGGCGCGCATCATCGAAGAAGTCGAGCGCTTCGAGCCCGGCCTCGTCTTCGTCGATTCGTTTCGCTCGGTGGTGCTGGCGGCGCAGAATGCGAGCGACGGCGAACCCGCCCTTCAGCATTTCGTTCAGCGCCTCGGCATGCACCTGACGAGCTGGCAGGCCACGACTTTCCTGATCGGCGAATACATAACCCTCGAGACCGAGGCGAACGCGGTGTTCACCGTGGCCGACGGCATCCTGTGGATGGAGCAGAGCGTTCATCGCAACTCGATGGTGCGCAAGATTCAGGTGACGAAAATGCGCGGCCACGCCACCATAGCGGGGCTGCACACGTTTCGCATCAGCGACGACGGCATCCATGTGTTTCCGCGCACGATCATGGCGGGCTCCGCGATGACAAACGGCGACACCGCCGGCGCGCAGTCCGCGGCGCAGGTTTACCTGTCGATGGGCGTGCCGGAACTCGACCGGATGATGGGCGGCGGCCTGCCCGTGGGCTATTCGCTGTTGATCGCCGGGCCCTCGGGCGCGGGCAAGTCGCTGCTGGCGACCGCGTTCCTCGCCGAAGGCGCCCGGGCCGGCGGGAAGGGCGTGATTGCCGCCTTCGAAAAGAGTCCCGGCACGTCGCGCAACCCGCGGCTCGATGAATTGATCGCCAGCGGCGAGGTCGGCGTCGTCGATACGCGCGCGCTTGATCTGTCAATCGACGAGACGCTGTACACGCTCACCGAAATGATCCGCCGTACCGGTGCGACCCGCATCGTCATCGATTCCCTGTCGGGCTTCGAGCTCGCGCTCGCTCCAACCTTCCGCGAGGACTTTCGCGAATCGCTGTACCGGATGGTCGCGGTGTTGACCGGCATGGGCGCGACCGTGGTGATGATCTCCGAGCTTGAAGACCGCTACACCGACCTGCGCTTCAGCCCCTATGGTGCGGCGTTCCTCACCGACGCGATCATCGTGCAGCGTTATGTCGAGCTGCGGGGCGAACTCAAGCGCGTCATGGCCGTGGTCAAGGTGCGCAACAGCGAGCACAGCCACGAGTTGCGCTTGTTCGAAATCATCGACGCAGGGATTGTCATCGGTGAGCCCCGGCCCGAGTTGGAGGCGCTGCTGACCGGTCATCCGCGGCTGGCGGCGAGCGCGCCGCCCGTGCGGCGTGCCAAGGCAAGTCGATCGTGAAGCCGGGCGACGCAGGCCGCGCCGACGCGCCGCGCGTCGAGCCCAGCCCGCTGCGACGCAGAAAGACCGACTCCGACGGCGCGCACCTGCATGAGCGGGCGTTGCATGACCGCGAAGACGCAGTGACCGATCGCGAGAACGCGGCGCCCTTGCGCGAAGACGGCGCCGGGGAGCGCGAGGCAGCGCAGCGCGTCACCGACGAGGCGCAGCAGCTAAAGGCGCGCAACAGCGACCTGCGCGACGCCAATGAACACCTGATTCTCGCCACCCTGGCGGCCGATGAGTTGACGGAAGCGGCCGCTCTGGCACGCCGGCGGCAGGACGAATTTCTGGCCATGCTGGCGCATGAGCTGCGCAACCCGCTGGCGCCGATTCGCGGCGCCGCGGCGCTATTGGTGCGGGTCGAGAGCACCGACCCAATGCTGCCGCTGATCCGCAAGGTCATTCAGCGCCAGGTCGAGCACATGGCGCGGCTGATCGACGACTTGCTCGATGTCTCGCGCGTCACCCAGGGCAAGGTGACCCTGCAACGGCAGCCGACCGCGGTCACCGAGTTCGTCGATCACGCGGTGGAGACCTGCCGCGAACTGATCGACGCTCGGCATCAGCAGCTCACGCTCGACATCCCTGTCACGCCGCTCTATGTTGACGGTGATCCAATGCGCCTGGCGCAGATCATTGGCAATTTGCTGCACAACGCTGCGAAGTACACGCAGGCAGGTGGCGCGATCACGGTGAGTGTGCAACGGCATGGCGATACGGTGGTAATTCGGGTTACCGACAATGGCGTCGGCATTTTGGCCGAGCTGCTGCCGCACATCTTCGAACTGTTTACCCAGGACGACCGCTCGCTGAGCCGCACTGAGACCGGCCTAGGCATCGGATTGACGGTGGTGCGCAGTATGGTGGAGCTGCATGGTGGAACGGTTGAGGCGCGCAGCGGCGGGCGCGGTCAGGGCAGCGAATTCATAGTCACCGTGCCGTGCATCGAGCCAGTCGAACATGCGGTTGCCACCGGCGCGGGTGACGCAACAGCAACGACAGCAGCGACGGCAGCGCGCATCCTGATAATCGACGATAACGCCGACGCCGGTGAGATCCTCGCGGCGCTGTTGCGCGCATCGGGGCACGAGGTCGAGGTTGCGCTCGACGGGCCGAGTGCGTTGGAGGTGTTTGCGCAGGTGCGGCCGCGGGTCGTGCTGTGCGACATCGGCCTGCCTGGCATGGACGGCTACCAGGTCGCAGCAAAGTTGCGCGAGCATAGCCAAGGTCCGATGCCGCTCATGATCGCGCTCACCGGCTACGGCGATTCAAAAAATCGCGATCGTGCGCTGGCCGCCGGCTTCGAACATCACGTGGTCAAACCCGCGGACCCTGAAGCGCTGCTGAGGATCATCGATTCCGCAGTGCTAGCGCCCTGAGACCAAGGTCCGCTTCGTGTCGTAAGCGGCGCTCACAGCAAACGTCCGCTTGTGGCCGGTAAGCGCCCGCTGAAAGAGGGGCACGTACTAGCGCCATCGTAAAGCGCTCAAACCTCCGTTTGCTCCGCAATTTCCAGCGCATCGTCTGCCTTAATGCCGAGGTAGCGGACCATGCTCTCGAGCTTCGTGTGGCCGAGTAGAAGTTGGACGGCGCGATCAACCAGCTATACGCGATCGTCACTCTTGGTGATCGTCCGCCTCCAGATCCCTAGAGGGTTGGCGCGGTGCCCATCCAGAATCGGCTGAGCACTTCTGGGAGCCTCAGGCTCGAAACTAATCCTTAGATACCTATTCCGCTGTACAGGCTGCGCATCTGGACTTGGGTCGCGGACACCGTAACGGCTCGACACGATGTCACGGTCCGGCGGTTGTCCGTGGCAGACGCACCGTGAACACCGTTTCGGTTTCGTCGGACTGGGCGTCGATAGTGCCGCCATGCGTAACCACAATCTCGCGTGAGATATACAGTCCAAGACCGAGGTTGCCCTCGCGACCCGAGCCTGCTTGATGCTCGGGGCCGCGTTTGAGCGGATCAAAAATCTGAGCCAAATACGATTTCTCGATCATCGGGCCGTGGTTCTTTACTGCGACAATCACTTCCGCAGGCCGTCCCGTGAGCACCACACGTACAGGCGCATCGGGATCTCCGTACCTGACCGCGTTCGAAACAAGATTGCCAAGCACCTGATCGATACGATGCGCGTCCCAGACACCGCGAACATCGCCGTCCAC